>Ga0247819_10001757_pt1 | contig 11518 bp, 10 predicted proteins | sample 13C_Xylose_Day6_FD_193428 | JGI IMG/M metagenome (GOLD analysis project Ga0247819, IMG submission 193428) | Soil microbial communities from agricultural site in Penn Yan, New York, United States - 13C_Xylose_Day6 | ecosystem: Environmental > Terrestrial > Soil > Agricultural land | place: USA... | reverse complement strand
CACCCCTACAGCCGGAGCCTCCTCGACGCCCTTCCCGACCGTGCCTTCACGCCGATCCCCGGAATGCCCCCCGAACTGGGCGCCCTGCCCGCGGGCTGCGCCTTCGCCGCCCGCTGCGACCGGGCCACCGGCGACTGCGCGGTCCTCCCGCCCCTCACCGACTCGGTCGCCTGCCACCACCCGGTCCCCGCGGCCGCCCCGGAGGACATCCGTGCTTGAACTGCGCGCCATCACCGCCGGATACGACCGCCGCGCCCCCGCCGTACGGGACGCGACGCTCACCGTTTCCCCCGGTGAGGCCGTCGGCCTGCTCGGCCCCAGCGGCTGCGGCAAGTCCACCCTGGCGAGGGTCGCCGCCCTGCTCCACCGCCCGGACTCCGGGGAGGTCGTCGTCGACGGCACCCCCGTGCGCCGCTGGCGCCACCGCGCGCCCCGCGAGCTGCGCACCGCGTTCGGCGTCGTCTTCCAGCAGCCCCGCCTCTCCGCCGACCCCCGTCTGCGCCTCACCGACCTGATCGCCGAACCGCTGCGCGCCACCGGCCGCCGTGCGTCCGTCCCCGGCCGGGTGGCCGACCTCGCCGGAACCGTCGGCCTCACCCCCGACCTGCTCACCCGCCGCCCCCACGAGGTCAGCGACGGCCAGCTCCAGCGCGCCTGTCTGGCCCGCGCCCTGGTGCTGCGCCCCCGCTGGCTGATCTGCGACGAGATGACCGCGATGCTGGACGCGTCGACCACGGCGGCACTGGTCGGGGTGGTCGAGGACTACCGCGCGTCGACGGGCGCGGGCCTGCTGGCCGTGGGACACGACCGGACCCTCCTGGACCGCTGGTGCGACCGCACGGCCGGCTGGCACACGGTGACGCCCCCGGCCCTCGTGTGCGGCACCTGATTACGGGTATCTGCCAGAAAAGGCCGATTTGCGAGGTGAGAGCAATGCTTTTGTTGCCGCTCCTGCTGGTGCTGGCCACCGCCGCCTTCACGGCCATCGTCGTCGTGGAGAACTTCTCCGGGGGACCCGAGTACAAGGTGGAAATCTTCGGTAATCAGATCGCCACTCTCAGTGCTCCGGGCCTCTTCCTCTCCGGTGTGGCCCTGGCGCTGATCTTCTGTCTGGGCCTCGCCGCGCTCGCCGGCGGAATGAAGCGGCGGCGGCGGCACCACAGGCACCGGGTCAGGATGTCCGAGCCCGAGCCCATGGCGGCCACGAGGGAGGAGCAGGAGGGCCGGCGTTCCCAGCCCACCCAGGGCCACCGGCGCATCTTCGGGCACTGACGGACGGCGAGGCGTCCCGGCAGCCGCTCCCGGCGGGGAGCGGCCGTCGGTCGTGCCCACGGCGTTGCCGCGTCAGCCCTGGGCGTCCTCCATGAACGCCTCGTCGTCGAGCTCCGCCTCGGCGAAGCCGCCGAAGAAGCCCTCCATGATCTCGTCCATCCGCACCTCGGTGGCGTCCGCGGGAGCGGTGGGCCGCTCGCCCTTGCCCATGCGCAGCACCAGCGCGAACTTCTTGACCTTCGCCTTCTCCGCCAGCTTGGCCAGGTCCACGGACACCTCGGTCAGCTCGCCGTTCTTCAGCGTGAAGTCGGCCGTGACCTTCTCGTTCGGCGCGTCCTTGAAGTCCTTGGCCGTCGGCAGCTCACCGCCCGGCGGCAGTTCCTTCGCCAGCGGGCCGAGCGCGTCGAACAGCTCGGTCATCAGCGTGCGGAAGGGCGCGGTGGCCTTGATGTGCTCGGTGCCGTCCGAATCGCCGGAGGTCTTGAACTCGACCTCCTTGGCGATCACCTTCCGCAGCGCCCCGGTCAGCTTCTTCTGCGTCTTGGCGTCGAGCGTGGGCTCCGCGGAGGGCTCCCGGCCCTCGGCCCCCGACAGCGGCCCGCCGGCCTCCTCCAGCTCCTTCGTCGAGACCTTGAGCCACTCACCGGCGAGCAGCTTCTTGAACGCGCCCGCGCTGTCCGGCAGTTCGTCGGCCGGCGGCATGGGGCTGCCGGACATCCTCCCGAGCGCCTCCGCGTCGACGCGCGCGTAGGTGTAGTCGCCGACCAGCCGGTACTCGAACAGGTCCCCGTCCGGGCCGCTGAACTTCAGCGCCATGCCGGTGAAGTCCTTCTCGCCGGACTTCTCCAGCGGCTTCTTCGACTGCACGGAGACGGAGATCCGCGCGTCGCTGAGCAGTTCGGCCATCTCGTCCGGCATCTCCTCGCCGGGCTGCGCGTCGTCGTCGAGCGCCTTCAGCGTCGCGGCGTCGGTGTCCAGGTCCAGCTCGAAGGAGAGCGAACGCTGCTCGCCGAGCTTGTCGAAGGCCTTGTCCAGCTTCTGGCCGGCGGACAGGTTCTCCACGGTGCCACAGGCGGCGGATCCGGCCAGGACCACGGTGGCGACGGCGGTGGCGGTCAGGGTCTTGCGTATGGCGGGAATGACAATCTCCTCGTGAATGCGGCCAGGGCGGCCGCTGAGGAGAGAGACCGTTCAACACCCCGAACGGTTGTACGCATCCGGGACTTTCGTCCTTCCGCCGGGCCCCGGACGGTCACCGCGTACTGCACACCGTGCGGGGAGCCGCTCTGCTGCCCGCGCCCCGGGCGGACTGCGCGTCCTGCACCTTCTGCACATCCCCGAGAATGCCGGCGATGCCGGGGCTCCGGCCGGCGGCGGTCCGCGCCATGGTCAGCAGCACGGCCTCGTAGAAGGCGTCCCGCACGGCGGGCGCCATGACGTCCGAGGCGTCCAGGCAGCGGGGCCCCGCACCGAGCCGCCGGGCGATCCCGGCCTCCACCGCGTCGCCCTCCCGCGTCACCTGACGGTTCGCCGAGAAGACGTCCGCCCCGTCGGCCCACTTCTGCTGGCCCTTCTTCGAAGCGAGCCGTTCGATCAGCTCACGGGCCTCCGGCCGGTCGCTGAACAGCGCCGCGAAGTCACCGGTCACCTCGTGCCCCCGGACCCGGCCGTCCCCTCCGGGCAGCAGCGGCGCGGAGTCCGTCAGCCGCGCGTGCTCCGCGTCGTCCCGGTAGAAGGAGCGCGCGAAGGAGCCCTGGTGCTCCAGGGCACACCCCTCCGGGCCGTCGAACAGCAGCCCGTTGCCGTCCGGCTCGCCGCGGTGGTCGGTGAGCAGAGCCCGCTCGGCCGCGCGCTCGTCCTGCCCGAGCAGATCGGCCCAGGCCTTCCAGGCGTCGCGCACCGGCGCGCTGCGCCACCACTTCTCCCCGCCCTTGCCCAGCGCCCACTTCTCGTAGAGTTCCGGGCCCTCCCGCTGCAGTACGAGGTCCTCGATCCAGTCGGTGCCGGGCCACCCGGAGGCGCCGTCGTCCCCCATGCCGATGCACCAGCTCTTCAGCGGGGCCGGTGACGTGCCGGGGGCCTCACCCTCGCGGTACCAGACGAGGCTCTTCAGATCCGCCTTGACCGGTACCCAGTACGCGTGTCCGGAGGGCGATCCCGCCGACATCCAGGGGGCGCCGTACTGCCGCGGGTCGTAGAGGCCGTCCAGTGGTTCCAGGAGGTCCCGGTCGGCGTACTCGGCGAGTTCGCCGAGGCCCGGCATGATCACGATGTCGGGGGGCTCACCCGACTGCACCTTGGAGAGCAGCACCTCCCGCTGGGCCGCGGTGCCCTGGTAGCGGAAGGGGATGCCGAAGTCCCGCAGCACCGCCTCGAACTGCTCCGCCTGCTTGGCCGTCCACGTCCCGAGGATGGTCACCGGCTCCTCGTCGTCGTGCTGCGCCCAGACCACCACCAGGCCGCCGGCGGCGATCAGCAGCATGACCACGCCGAACACCAGCATCCTGAACCGCCGGGTCACCGTCGCCTCCAGTAGTCGTGGTCGAGCCGGAGACCGAGCCCCAGCGCGGGCAGGACGACGGCCAGCAGGCTGCCCACGAGGGCGCCCCGGTACACCGGCTCGGTCCAGGTGCCGCCGGCCAGCTCCCGCCGGACCTCCTCCGACAGCTTCGTGACGTCCTGCTGGGCCTTCTCCGTCCCCGCGGCGCTCTGCCAGGACGTCTCGGTGAGGTGCCGCAGATCGCCGAGCGCCCCGTCGAGACCGTCCTGGACGGAGTACGCCGTCATCAGCGGGACCACCGCGAGCAGCGCGACGAGGAGCAGGGCCGCCAGCAGATACGGATTCCAGTCGCGGCCGCAGCGGTCGCGCAGCACGAACAGCGCCGAGAGCAGGGTCAATGCCGCCGCGAGCAGCACGAGTTCGGTGACCCACCACCCGGCGCGCTGCCACCGTCCCATGGCGGTCGTGGTCTCGGCGTGCTCCAGCTGCGCCCGCTGCAGATCCTGCAGACGGGGCGCGATGCCCACCTTCTCGCGCGTGAGCAGCGAATGGGCCTCCCCGAGCTTCTGCTCGCCCATCAGGGGCTGGTCGCGGTGGAGGGAGGTGCCGAGGGCGAGCGAGTCGCTGTAGGTGGCGAGCAGACCCTTGACCGTGCCGAGGTCCTGGTCCGTGCGGTCGGCGATCCGGGACAGGCCCTGGTCGGCGGCCGACAGCTGGGACCGGTAGGCCTCACCCGAGCCCGCGACGCCGACCAGCTTCCGCTCCACCAGCTCGTCGACCTCCTCGTCGGCGCGCAGCGCCGCGAGCCGGCTGGCGGCGAGCCCCTGCACGGCCGGCGCCTCGCGGGACGCCAGCGCCTCGGCGCCGCTCTGGACCTGCCTGCTGGAGAGGAACAGGGCGGCCGACGCCACGGCGGTGAGCAGGAGCAGCACCAGCAGATGCGCCTCGAGGAGCCGGCGGGTCCGCCAGGAGCTCAGCCGCCGGCGCCACAGGGCGGCGGGGGAGTACCGGCGCCAGGAGGCGGCGCGTGAGGCCGTCACAGCAGCTTCTCCCCGCAGGTGATGCAGTACCGGGCCTCGCTCCCGGCCGGTGTGCCGCAGCCGCCGCAGCGCGGCCCCGGACGCGTGCCGGCGGCGTCGATCAGGGGTCCGCCGGGGCGGGAGCCGGCGCGCAGGATCATCGGGCCGAGGGTGCCGGGGTCGACGGCGCGCAGCCGGACCCGCCCCGCGGCGGCGTCCTCGATGTGGGCGACCGCGCGGATCTCGTCCAGCACCCAGTCCGTGCCGAGCTGCACCGCCAGCCGCGCGGCCTGCCCCAGGCGGTCCTCCGCGGTGTCGCGCCCGTGTTCGCGCAGCGCGACGAGACCCTGGCGCAGCGCACCGCGCATCCGGGCGGCGGCGTTGAGGGTGCGCACGCTGTCGGCGCCGGCCGGCGCCTGCGCCGGGGACTGCCCGGGGAGGTGCCAGCGGGCGGTGACGGGCGCGTGGACGTCACCGATGGAGACCATGGCGAACTGCAGCTCGGTCTCCAGCGGGTCACCGTCGGAGTCGGCGACCAGGGTGAGCAGATAGTCGCGGCTGCCCTGCTCCCACTGGTAGGTGGGGAAGCTCCAGCAGTGCGGCCGGCCGGGGGCGCGCAGGCCGCCGAGACGGTGCGGCCGGGGCGCCTTCTCGCTGAGCGAGACCTGGCGCACGGAGGGCCGTACGGTCACCTCGACCGGCAGCTGGGGAGTGTGCACCCGGCGCAGCCGCTGGAGGGCGGCGGTGATCGCGCGGCCGAGCCCGTCGTCCACGAACTCGGCGGTGCCGTGCAGCCGTTCGGCGAGGACGAGCAGCGGGTCGGGAGTCCAGTCCGCGCCGACGGCGAACACGTCGCAGGTGAACTGCCCCGCGCAGAGCTCCAGTTCCTCCTCCAGCCGGTCCTCTGCGGCAGCGCTGCTGCCGTCGGTGATCAGCACGAGGTGGCGTACGGACACCGGCCGGCCGGTGAGCAGGGCGCGCGCCGAGGCCACCCAGGCGGCGTACCCGGCGGGGCGCGGTCCCTCCCGGTGCAGCGGGAGCGAGCCCGCGACGAACGCGGCCCGGCGCCGCTCGTCCCGGTCGGCGACGGCCCACTCGTCCCGGTCGGCGACGGCCCGCGGATAGCACCGGACCGGTTCGGGGCCGCTGCCGAGCACGGCGAAGGAGATGCGGTCGGGCAGGGCGCGCAGCGCCGCCGGCAGGGCGTGCCGGACGGCCGCCCGACGGGATTCGGCGACGTCCACCGCGATGATCACCGCGAGCTGGACCGCGGGCAGGTCGGTGGGGGCGCCGTCGGCGGCCACGTCGACCCGCAGATGCGCCTCGATCTTCGCGCTGCGGTGCGGGCGGGGATCGCCGCCGAGGTCGACGTGCAGTCGGATTCCCGGCTGCGGGGGCCGCGTGGGGCTGCTCATGTCCTGCGTCACCGCTCCTTCACCTTCCTCGCCGGACGCCGTGCCGTTGGGTCGTGTCGTGCGGTCAGAACACCGTCTGCGGCCGTACCGCGTGCATGAGGTCCACGAGGTGCTCGTGGGCGGCCGCCGGCTCCTGGTGGTGGGCCGCCAGCCGCCGGTAGTGCGACTCCAGCTCCTCGCGCGACGCGCGCTCCGGCGCGCTCAGCCGGCGCAGGGCGCGGGCGGTGAGCCGTCCGGCGCCGCTTCCCGGGGAGCCGGGGCGGTCGCTGAGGCTGTGCACCGCGTCGAGTTTCCACTCGTGGAGTTCGGTGCTGAGGCGCAGCGCCTCGTCCTCGGACAGCCGCGGCTCGCCGTCGCCCGGACGCCTGCCCACCAGGCCCCGCAGCTCCTCCAGCGCCGCGTCCACCTCGGTGGGGACGGGCAGCGGAGCGCCTTCCCCGGGCAGCCGGGCCGCGCGGATGCGCAGGGCCGCGACACGGGCGACGGTGTGGTCCAGGGTGCCCTGCCGCACCCGGCCCAGCACGTCGATGGCCCCCCGGCGGTCACGCGCGCGGAGCGCGATCCTGGCCAGGCCGAGCGCGGCGCCGCCGTGCGCGGGGTTGCGCGCGAACACCGCCTCGTACAGTTCGCCGGCCGTGTCGTCGCCGAGCCACTCCGCGCAGTACGCGAGGGCCAGCTTGGGCGCGTACTCGCCGGGCAGTTCGAGGTGGACCCGGGTGAAGTGGTTCCGGGCCCCGGCGACCTGGCGCCGGTCGTCGTCGAGTCCGGCGCCGCGCAGCGCGAGCAGGGCGCGGTGCCACTCCAGCCGCCAGCGGCGCACGGCGGACGGCCCGGGGATGGAGTCGGCGGTGTCGAGTTCCTCCTGCGCGCGCTCCAGGTCGTCGCGGGTGTTGCGGGACAGCAGGACGCGCACGTTGTGCAGGCTGATCTCCACCGAGCGCGGCTTCTCGTCCTCCTGCTCCAGCAGCCGGTCCGGGTCGTAGCCGCTGCTCACCTCGAACCGCGCGGCCTGCGGATCGCCCGGATAGGGCCTGGGCACCGGCAGACAGCGGGCGATCTCGGCGGGCGTGGGCGCGCCGAGGTCGAGGGTCGGCGCCACGGGCGGCTCGTAGCGGTCGCGGCGCGGCCGGTCCAGCCAGTGCCGGATGTGCGGGACCGTGCCGAGCCGGGCGCCGAGCAGCCGGGCGGACGGCCGGAAGTGGTCGGAGGGCTCCGGCGGGTCGCTCTTGCCGCGCAGTGCGCGGATCTCCCGCAGCGCGCCCCGGAGTTGGCCGACCATCTCGCGGGCGTCGGCGAACCGGCGGCCGGGGTCGGTCCGTACGGCGCGGTCGATGACCCGCTCGAAGGAGGCGGTGCCCAGGCCGGGCACCTCGGTGACGGCCCAGCGGGCGAGTTCCCGCAGGGTGACGCCGACGGTGTGCAGGTCGTGGGCGACGGTGGGCACGGCCGACGTCCCGGTCTCGGGCGCCATGTAGTCGGGCGTGACATGGGCGGGCGGCAGGCTCTGGCCCCGCTCGCGCATGCCGCCGAGGTCGATGACCTTGACGCCGTCCCGGTGGTGCACCACGTTCGAGGGCTTCATGTCGCCGTACACGAAGACCCGTTCGCCGTCGGCGTGCAGATGGACGAAGGCTTCGAGGATCTGGCAGCCGTACGCGGCGACGTGCTCGATGTCGAGGACGGACTCCCCGCGCCGGACCTCCTCGGCGACCTTCGCGAGGGTGCCGTCGCCGACGTCGTCCATGACGATGTAGCCGCCGGTGACCTGCCCGCCGTCGTCCCTGCGGGCGACGAAGTCACGGATCTGGACGATGCGGGGGTGGCGGATGGCGACGAGGTTGCGGCGTTCGACGTCGGCGAGGCGGGCGCCGTCGTGCTCGTACCGGTTGAGCAGTCCCTTGACGGCGACGACGTCACCGAGATGGGTGTCCTCGGCGAGGTAGACCCAGCCCTGGCCGCCGTGCGCGATGGGCCCCATGACCCGGTACTGATCGCGCAGCAGATCGCCCTCGGCGAGTTCGGGCCGGTACGAGTAGCGCTCCCCGCACGCCGGGCAGAACCCCTCGACCGGCACCGGGCCCTCGGTGTAGGGCGGCGCGAAGGTGATGCCGCAGCCGGCGGACGAGCAGCTCATGCGGATGCGCAGCGGGCCCTCGGGGCGGATGAGGCGCTCCCCGGCGGGGCGCGGCTCGCGCTCGGGCAGCGCGAGGAGTTCGCGGGGGCCGAGTTCCCGGGGGTCGTCGGGCAGGGCGGGCAGCCCGGGGGAGTCCTTCGCGCGGCCGCACGCGGAGCAGTAACCGGTGGGCAGTACGGTGCCGCCGCAGGGCGCCCCGGTGAAACGCCGGTGCGGGCAGGCCGCCGTCACCGGTCCCCGCAGCGGCTCAGGTCGGCGCGCACCGTCCTGATCAGGGTGCGCAGCCGGTTGAGTTGCTGCTGCGGGTCGCGTACGTCGTCGAGCAGGCGGCGCGTCGCCCGGTGCCGGTCGGCGGTCTCGGTCACGGAGCCGAGGGAGGCGCTGTCGACGATGTCGCGGCGTATCGCCCGGCTGAACTCCGCCCGCTGCAGGCGGTCGAGCAGGGTGTCCGCGTGGCGCAGGAGCGCGGGCCGCAGGAGGAGGTCGCGGGACGCGGCCCAGCCGGGCCCGCCCTCGTGCCGGAAGACGAGCAGCAGCCGGAAGCCGAACACCCGTAACCTGCCGAGGATTTCGATGAGCGGCCCCGGCTGGGGCTCTTGGTCGAGACCGTCGACGAGGACCGTGACCGGCCGCTGGGGCGCGCGGTCGGCCGCCCGCGCCGGCATGCCCTTGGCGCCGCGCAGCCAGTCCCAGTACGCCAGGTACTCACCGGGCGGGAAGGTGACCTGCTCCAGGGCGTGGTCGATGAGCTCCGGCCTGCTGGCGCCGCCGCGGTGGACGATCCGGGCGCGGTGCGCGAGCTGGCGCAGCGACCGCTCCTTGCCGCTCCCCGGTTCCACCACGGTGATCTTCACCGGGTCCTCGTCCGGATCGTCGAACCACCGCTCCAGCCGCTCCTCGAACCCGTGATCCCACGCCCCCGGCCCGGTCAACTCGGCGATGACCGGCGACAGTTCGGCTATGCGTCCGACGGGAATCAGATACGAGAAGGAGAGCCGGTTGTCCTCGGGCAGACTCGCGCCCAGGTCCCCGCGCCAGCTGACGACGAGCCCCACCACCCGGGCGGGCCTGCCCTCCTCGGGCCGGGTGCACACGCCGGCGCCGCTGAAGCCGGCCCGCACCACCTCCGACCTGGTGACGGCGTCCAGCTGCACCCGCTCACCGCTGGCCCCGCCGATCCGCCCCCACAGGCTCATGCCGTCGTCGAAGCCCGCCGCGTAACCGGTCGCGTACACCTCCATACCGCCCCGGATCCCGGTCTCCAGCGGGGCGCGGCGCGCCCGCGGGCGGGGGCTGTCCAGCCGCAGCACGGCGACGTCCTCGCCGTCGGCGCCCTCCGGCAGCCAGCCGCCGGACATCACCCGCGCGGAGACCGGTTCGAGCCCGCCGTTCTCCGCGAACTCCAGCCACATCACGGCGTCCGGACGGCGCACCACGTGCGCGCAGGTCAGCGCCGTGTACTGGTCGACGAGCACGCCGGCACCGCAGACGGGTCCGTGCGCGTCCTCGCGTCGCAGCCTGAGCCTCCAGTCCGCACGCAGTTCCCCCATGCCGTCTCACATTACGTGCAAAGCGTGGGGCGTCCCTAGACTTGTGAGCAGGGTGGATCGGTCAATCAGCCGAAAGTGGCGGTGTGTTGATATGGCGAATGCGGAACCGATCGGTCTGGCGGAGGCCATCGGCACGGTGCGCGCGGAACTGGCCAGGGCCCAGGCCGAGGGCGTGGAGAGCGACTGGCGGTTCCATGTGGAGCAGGTCAGCCTGGAGTTCTCGGTCCAGTTCCACCGCGCGGGCGAGGGCGGGGCGGGCCTGCGCCTCGGCGTCGTCGAGGCCCGCCTCGGCGGCTCGGTGAGCCACGACTCCACACACCGCATCGAGGTCGCCCTCAAGCCCCTTCCCCGCCCCGACGGCCGCCACCACGAGGTCAGCCGCGAGGACCCCGCCGCCCCGCACCTGCCGGGACCCCAGGACGGCTCCCTGCTGCGGGACGGCTGACAGCTCCCTCTCTTCGCGGCAGGGCAGTGACTCGCCGGTCGACGTGAGCGCGCCCCGCAGAGGGCCGCGACGCGCGGCAGACTCAGCCGGCATCCGGCAGAAACGGGCTCGGAGGTCCGCTCCACGCCACACTCAACGCCTCGCGGGCCCGCGTGCAGGCAACGAAGAGGAGACAGCGTTCCCGGAGCAGGTCCTCGTCATGCTGCAGGGGGTCCGCCTCGCGCGGGGTGATCTCCCGGGCGAACGGGACGACGCCCTCGCCGGCGCCGAGGGCGGACGCCGCCCTGAACTCCAACCCCTTCATCGCGTGCATCGTCGCCAGCCGCACCGCCTCGGCGCCCGGCGCGGTCTGCCCCTTGACCCGGAGTGCGCGAGAAGCCGGCCTGGTTCCGGGACGGTCCGATGTGGATCGAGTGACACCTGGGTGCTGTGATTCGGCTATACGGTTCTGCTGGGACGTCAGTCGTGGGCTGACGTGGGGATGAGTCAGGGGGGACGATGATCGACTATCGCAAGGCAACACCCGTTCCGGTGTGGACGCTGGCGACGGGTGACGTCCAGGTGCCGGCGGTGGCCGGGGACGGGCCTATGACGGCCGAGCGTCTGGTCGAACTGCGCGGCGTGCTGGCCGCGTTGGCCGACCGGCCGATTGCCACACTCGAGCTGCATCCGCTGCCGGACAAGCTCGACCGCGGCCGGGGCATCTCGCTCGACGCCGCGAGTCCGCTGGCGCAGCACCTGTCGCAGCTGATCTCGCAGTCGGCGCGTGGTTCCGCCACGGCGGCCAAGGCGACGGCTTCTGGCGAAGGGCTGTACCGCATCGTGGTTCCGGCGAAGGTCGCCAAGCAGCTGGGGCAGGGCACCCTCCGCCTGATGCGGTCGAAGGCCGTGGCCGGTGGTGCCCGTGCCTCCGTCGTGAACCCGGTGACGGGCAAGATCGTCGCCGGGGTGACGTACGTGCCGGTCGGTACAGCGGCAACGGCGGGCGCAGCCGGTGGCGCCGGTGCGACAGCCGGCGTCGCGGCCGCCGGCGGTGCGGCGCTCACCGTGGCCGCACCGCTCGTGCTCATGGCCGTGGCCGTGGGGGTGAGCGCGCACGCCGACGCCAAGCGGCAGGAGGCCATCGCGCACATCACGGAACTGCTGGAGCAGCTTCAGGCGGACAAGCTCGACGACGAGCACA
>Ga0247819_10001756_pt1 | contig 11522 bp, 14 predicted proteins | sample 13C_Xylose_Day6_FD_193428 | JGI IMG/M metagenome (GOLD analysis project Ga0247819, IMG submission 193428) | Soil microbial communities from agricultural site in Penn Yan, New York, United States - 13C_Xylose_Day6 | ecosystem: Environmental > Terrestrial > Soil > Agricultural land | place: USA... | reverse complement strand
AGGCATTGTAGCCGGCCACACCGTTACGGGTATCCATGTCGGCATCCGAATACAGGCCGCGCGCCCACACACCGGTATCCGAGAGAACGTCACCAGAAGATTCACCACGAACTTGCTCGGAACGGCTCGACAGCGCGCTGGAGATCATGCCTTGGCCAGCAGTAGCTGCATGAGTAGCGCCACCGTTGACGACAGGCGCCAGTTGCTCAGCCAGCTTGGCCAGTTCTGCGCCGTCAGCATTTGCAAAGGCGGTGAAGACCGGATCGTTCTCGCTGAGTTGCCCCATCACAGAGTCGGTGAAAGGGGTCAGAGCATTTGCGGCATTGTTCGAAGCGCCAAATTGACGGATCTCGGCGGCGGCGTCAGCACCATTTTTGCCTTTCACGGTGGCGGTGACGGTTTGGCCATCGACCTTGAAATTCGAAAGGGTCAGCAGTGCAGAGTTGCTGATGACGGAAAGACCGTTGTCTTCGATGCTGCCGGCTTGAACAAGGGTGTAAGTCTTGCCGGCGCTTTTGCTGGTGAAATCACCTGGTGTCGCGGTCACACCGATCTTACTGCCAGCGGCGAAAGTTGCTTTACCGGCAACGGAGACCACTGGGGTCGTGGTGCTGGTTACGTCGCGCAGGCGTACTTGCAGAGTACCTTCCTTCTGTACCGCAAGATCACCAGTCACACGGCTGGCGTCAGAGGCCATGTAGAAAATGCCGCTCTTCACGTCAACGAGTACGGCATCGATCTCGGAACCGTTGAACGTGCTGTTGCCCAGTACCTGCACCAGGTTCATACCTTTCATGTTGCCGGTGATGGTGCCAGCAGACCAAAGCAGTTGAGCGTGGTGGTTGCCGTCGATCGAGGCGTTTCCGCCCTGAATGGAGCCGCCATTTTGGTGAATGACTACATCGCCCTGGCCTTGGGTGTTGTTGACACTGATCGCGGTGTCGGTCGCGAAGATGCTGCCAGTGTTGACGATACCGTTGGTGGCGGTTGGCGCGGCTGTGCCCAGCGAGTCGATTGCTTGGATAGCGATCGCATTATCACCAGTTGCAGAGATCGAACCGGCGTTGTTGATAGCATTCAGGCCAGCGATGTTGGTCACTTGAATGCCAATGGCGTTTTTGCCAGAGGCGCTAAGGCTGCCCTTGTTGCTTACGTCGCCGCCGATTGTGGCGCGATCGCTGCCGGTAGCACCGTTGGCGGAGGTTGCGACGATACCTTGAGCATCATCACCTGTTACGGAGATAGAACCGTTGTTAGCGACGTCGCCGCCGACGTTGGTGTCAAAAAGGAAAATGGCCTGTGGTGCCAGCGAAACGCCCGGATCAGTCTGACCTGTGATTGCGATCGATGCATTGTTTACCAGGCTTCCACCGATGGTTGCATTGCCGGCGCTGATACCCGCCACGCCAGCACCAGTCAAAGCCATGTTGCCGTTGTTGACCAGATCGCCACCGATGGTTGTTGGGATCTCGGTCCCATCGAAGCCACTCGACAAGCCCAGGCCTGTTGCCAGCGGACCGCTTGCGGTGATGTTCGCGTTGTTGGTCAAGTTACCGGTGATGCCCACGCCGGAGAAAATCACACCATCGTTGTTCGGAGCACGATTGGCATTACCGGTCAGAGTGGCGCTGCTATAGCTACCCAACTCGTAAGCTGGGTGAGAGGAACCGGAGATGTCGTCATTGATAACAGCTGGAACTGCAAACGCTTGAGTTGCAGTAGCGGAGATTGCGATGGCCAACATTGTTTTGCGTAGTGGTGTAGTGCTCACGATGGTGTCTTTCCTTGTTTGTATGGTCTGGTTGCCGAAGGCTTTATTTGGTGCCCTTTGGCTGGCTGCGGGAGGGATGATAACGACGACATCACTGGGTTCAAGTCAATGTGCCATCAAAAATGAAAATTCTTGAATTTGCAGGGGTTTCCCTGATTTGTAGGGGTTCAACCGGGTACAAAATGGGAAGCCAAAGAGCGCTGACAGTGTTTCGGCATCTTTGTCTAAAGGATTAGATTTAATTGAATTCCGATGCCAAACGACTGAAGGCAGAGTTAATTTCCCTGACCTTTCCCACGATTTTCGAATCCATTGTTAATGGTTCCGTTCTCACCTGAGATCATTCCCAATGAGTCGCGCGAAGCGTTCCCCCTGCCCCGCTAAGATCAGTCCTCAACTGGTCACGCTTGCAAATGCGCCACCCTCTGAGGGTTTCCTGTATGAATTGAAACTCGATGGATTTCGCATGCTTGTGCGAATTGATCAGGGCACCGTTACCATTTTCACCCGCAATGGATTTGATTGGACCAAACGCATGCCGCGACTTGTCCGCGAGCTGGAAAGTCTCACAGTCACTTCTGTTTGGCTCGATGGTGAAGTGATCATCGCGAACGATGACGGTTGGCCGGTGTTTCAACCCCTACAGTCGGCATTCAGTTCCGGGAAGACGAACGACCTAATTTTTTACGCCTTCGACTGCCTATTCCTGGACGGCGTCGATCTGCGTGAGCAGCCGATAGAAATTCGACGCGAAAGGCTTCGTGGTTTGATCGATGATGCTGCGCTGGAACATGTCCGTTTTTCTGAAACACTCGATGTGGACCCGAACCACCTTCTTGAAAATGTTCGGCGGCTCAAACTTGAAGGAATAGTTGGCAAGCGGGCCGGCAGCCGTTATGCCTCAGAGAGGAATGGAGACTGGATAAAAATTAAGGTCTGGGCCCGCCAGGAGTTTGTTGTTGTGGGCTACACACGGGCCGCAGCGGGAATCGGGTCGTTACTGATTGGCCTTCACGATGACGCCGGACAGCTGACATATGCCGGCAGGGTTAAGTCCGGCTTCGACAGCAAGACGTTGAAGGAACTGAAACCCCAATTGCAATCCCTGGAGAGGCACGAGTCTTCGTTAAAGACCCTCCCCACCCTGACAAAGGGGCTACACGTGGTTTGGCTGGAGCCGGTGCTTGTTTGTGAGGTTCGTTACGCCGAAATCACACCTTCTGGCAAAGTCAGACATGCAGTTTTTCAGGGCATGCGTGAGGACAAGCCAGCAGCGGGCATCAGTTTGGAGAGCTCGACCACTGCCCTGCCCCCACAATTAATGAAGTTAACGAAACGCATTACGCACGGCGATCGTGTGATTGACCAATCCACGGGCCTGACCAAAATGCAGTTGGCTGAGTATTACGAGCGCGTGGCCAGCCATATGCTGCCCCTATTAAGGAACCGTCCGGTTTCCCTAAATAGAGCTCCAGAGGGTATTCAGGGAGAGCAGTTTTTTCAACGGAATACAGCCAGCCTCGCAATTCCCGGCATGGAATCGATCAACCGGGGATCAGATAAGCCACTCATGGTCATTAATAGCTCACATGCATTGGTCTCAGCCGTCCAGATGAGTGCGATTGAGATTCACAGCTGGAATGCTTCCGAGGATTTAGGCCGGCCCGATCGCTTCATTCTCGACCTAGATCCGGATCCCTCGTTACCGTGGATCCGCATGATCGAGGCAACCAACCTGGTGCTCGTTGTGCTAGACGAACTTGGACTGACCTATTTTCTGAAAACCAGTGGTGGCAAGGGCATCCATATAGTGGTTCCTCTCACGCCCCGTGATGATTGGGCAACGGTCAAAATATTTAGTCATTTGATCGTCAAACACATCGCAAAACTTATCCCAGAGCGCTTCTCTGCAATAAGCGGCCCCAGCAACCGGAAAGGCAGGATTTTTATCGATTACCTGCGAAATAGCCCAGGCGCTACGACCGTTGCTGCATATTCAGCACGTTCCCGCCCAGGGATACCCGTGTCGCTTCCAATCTGGCCAGGGGAACTTTCCGAACTCACAGGCGCCGATATATGGAACATTCAAAACGTTTTCGACCGACTGAATCGACTTGAGTCGGACCCATGGGCAGAGATGTCACACATAACTCAGACCATAACTGCGCAAATGCGCAGACGACTCGGTAGTCGATAGGAGAATCCTCAGATGCAAGACTTTCATGTCGTACCTTCCCGCACAGGCTGGGAGTTGCACGCACAAGGCTCTGACCGTTCGCTGCTCACTGCATCCACAAAAGCGGAACTCTTGGCGCAATTGCCTGGTTTTATGGATGGCCGAACAGGTTCCGTGAAGATACATACAGAAACTGGCCAGATCGAAGAAGAGCGTACCTACCCACGAAATGAAGATCCGCGCCGCAGTAAAGGCTAATCCAGTGCAATTCCAGGTGGCGTCAGGCGGCGTCAGGCGGCGTCTTCGCGAGCGGCTTCAATCTGGCGCCATAATTCTTCCTCGATCTCTTCGGCAAATTTTTCAGCTATGGCGGCACAGGCATTGCGCCCAGCCTCTGACGGGTTGCCGTCCTCATCGAAAACCAGACCCGATACCACACTAAATTCCAACTCCCGATAGCCATGAGCGTCCCAATCACTGGTCGTGGTCCAAGGTGCAGGGGCCACCTCCTCCATATAGGTGACCTCGCATTTGAGCGTGTACTCTTCAACGTTAACGTCGAACACCATAACGACCTCCCAGCGTGGCGCTGCTGCGCCGGCACATGTCCGCCAATACTTAGAGCGCTCCTGGACTCGAAAGTGTTCATTAGGCTGACGAATCCGACCTTCGGTATTGCAGACGAAAAGAGTCCTTAGAAGTTATTGCTGCTCGCGAAGCTTCCAAAGAAACAATCCGGTAGACTTTTCGAATATCTACAGGTGGATGGAATCCATGGACCTCGAAGCTGCACGACTTAAAAGACTCGAAGAAAACATGACCAAAGGGGGCTGGGTCTTTGAGCCAGGCCAATCTGTAGCAGGCCTGGTCCGCTTCTGGCTTTACTCGATCAATCCAATTTCAGGAGTACGTGTAGCGGCTCAGTTGACCGCAGACATGTACCGGGACATGCGCACGGGGAGCGGCGTTTTTCGTCAGATGGAGGAATCGAGGTTTGCGCCAAACGAATTGCTCAAGCAAGCAATCGATGAATGGAGTGCAAACGACAACCCATCTGATAGACAGCCGTTTATGACTGCTCTCGCAAACTTCGCAATTCGCACACAAACCTGGGCGCAGCTTGATCCATTGAGTGAGGCCGAAGGCATTCACATGATCATCACCGACTGGCGATCGAAGGATGGAACGTTCTGGCTGCGCCCGATCGCCATGTATAGCGACGCGCCACTAACCCAAGAAGAAATTGCGGTGTGTGTGGCCCAGCAACTGAAGATGCAAAAGGCAAAGTCCCCACATCAAATGCCCGTTGGATTCGATTTTTGAGACTGGGCCATCACCGCACCGGATCCGCCAGTCGAATTGCTCGCTGGCGGTTCGACCAGAATCGTATCGAGTTGGAACCACTGAGTCGCAAAACCATTACATAAACACCCGCGCAGGTTTTCGTTATCAGTGGCAATCCCAATGCCATGGCCTATTTGGCGATCAAACTGTACGTGTAGACCCACTTCGGGAAACCCATAGATGCATCTCCAGCAGATAAACCCACTGGGGTTCTCGACAGGCGCTCAGCAGCGAATAAGGCAGACAGGTCACGGCCCAGCTGCGCACAACGCGGTGCACCGACATGCTCAATTCGTGCTTCAGCACCGGTTGCATCGGCATACTCGCACACGAAGTCCGAGTCGAGCACATCTACGTTCTCACACCCAGGCCGCCCGCCCCTCATCCACTCTTCAATCCAGTTGTAGCGTTCAGCTGGCTTCATACGATGTCCAAAAAGAAGTCACTCATTTGGCGCCCCAGGTTACCGAGCGCCTATCCAATCGCAGTCACTTCTCAACCTCTACCGTGAATGCTCAAGCGACATTCGCCGCTTTCCGATCGGGCCGAAATACGCACCCACTCTCATCAAAGTGGGCGATGACCGTTCCCGCTGCATCAAAGTATTTGACCTTCCAGGTGGGGTGGGCCGTACGTGGCTGATTACCATGCTTTAGTACATTGCTGAATAACACTTCAAGATTGGCGCTGGAGCCCATTCCTTTGATGGTGCCAATCTCCCCGCTCACCTCAACCATCATACCGACTTGGGCAAACTCGATACCCCTACATCTGATCATCTCAGATACAAAGTGGTCGACTGTATTCCCCGGCAGCAGTCCGCTGTTCAACCCAACCACTAAATCATGGGCCTCTGGAGTAATCAGCTCGCTTGTATCGTCGTGAGCGTCAGTCAACCGTGAATGCAGGCTGTTGAGCATGTTATCTACTTGATTGGTTGAAAGCTGCTCTACGGCGCATGTGAGGATTCGCCAAGTCAGCTCCGACTCATTATCAAGGGTTTCCGTGCCAGTGGTGCGAAGGTCAGATAGCAGCGCTAGCACCTGTTTGTTCATACTCATAATTGGTCACTCAATATCGAATTTAGGAGTGAAGATTATCGCTACCACATGCGTGTCAGAAGCATGGTGTTGCTCGTTCAGGCTTGATCTCGAAATTACTGACACCAATGGTCATGTCTGGCAGTCGATGACACTCCGATCTCAAACGCATAGCGCTATCGAACCCTATTTCAGGACCTCAGCGATCTGGTCAAAAACATCTTGGCCAGCATTGACACTCATGACGCAGGGCCTGAGACCGATGGTTTTGCAACATTTCGCCGGGAAATAACCGCCTATCGACTGCGAGTCATGTATCGAATTGTAGTCAGTCCCATTTTGTTAAAATTCTTGGATTACTCCCTTAGGGCTGTGGCCCAGAGGTGGTTTTTCATTTTGATCTGAATCTTTTCAGAGTTTTTGACGCTATTTATTGCTCCTGAATAGATCAACTTCATTGTGCATTTTGCGAGAAAAACCGTTGGTGCCTGTCGAGCCCCCCTTTGTGCAGTTTCAGTTACGCCTGCATCCAGTTATCAAAGCCACGCTTGAGATTCTGTGTGAGCGCTCGAAACGCAGCATGAGCGCCATGTGCCTCTACCTTCTTGAGTGCAGCTTCTCCGGAGTGCAAGTTCAGTCCGCGTCTGACCAGCTCGATAAAAAAATCCGTCTGAGCAAACCGAATACACTGAGGTTAAGCCAACACCTTCACCAACTGATTGGTGCGGCGGCGGAAGAAAGTGGGAGAAGTATGAATATGGAGATAAATGCTCGTTGCTATAACCACGCTGTGGAGATGCTGGAGTCTCCCAAATACAATCGGAGGGTTGTCGATTCCGAGTGGATGATCCTTCAGCACTTGTCCGAGGCGCATGTCGTCACACTCCGGCGCCGGGCATCAGCGCACGCAATGGACATTTTCGAGTACTCCGGTCTATTGCTGGCTCTTGCACTGGATAGCGAGCCTGACGACGTCCCGATTAGCCACTCCTAAAATCACGGGGCAAAAAAAGCCGGCAATTAATGCCGGCCTTTATGTCACCCCCAACTGATCGATCATTTGCCGGTCCAACTCCGCACCAGACCAACCAACCTACCTGCCGCCCGTAATGCTTTTGCACCCAATACGATCGGACTGATGTCGATGGATTCTTTGATACCAACATCTGCACGGGAGGCAAATTCCAGCGCCTCTTGTACGCGCGCCTGCGCCGCCAGGACCTCATCACCATCCCAAGATTTTGATGCATGCTGCACATACACCATGGTGCCTTCCAGGTGAATGGTGCCTTTTGGCGGTACTGCCGCAATGCGCAGCCCGAAGATGCCATTCGCACCAAAGGTGAGAGCCTGATCGATCAGTTGCTGCCGAGCTTGAGCGTGGATCGTTGCAGTAGTCCAACATGGCGACTTGTAGGCATACAGAACCTCCAAACCTGAGACATGACCGTGCTCACTCACAACAAAGTGGTCAGGGTTTTCCCAGATATCCTGGGCAACACCGCTGACAGAGACAGCTTTAGCAGCGAATCCACGCGGTGTGGCTTCTGGGTCAAAAGTCACCCTCGCGTCCTTCGCTGGCGCGATGCCGCCAACGACCTGGTTGCGTTTGAAGTAATAGTCGTTCCCGTCATCGCCTTTGATAAAGCCGTAGCCCTTATCAGCCAGGTAACTCGTAACCATCCCCGCGTATTCTGTTTTGCTCATTATTCAATCCTTAATCTCGGTCCTGGGGATCATTTTAACGCCAACGCTGGGATTTAAAGTCCTCCTGAGCTTATATTTTGCACACTCATATCTGACACGCGGCTGGCGCCGGCCTTGATTACTGGTTGAGAGGCGTTACGTTGGAGAGTGCAATGTACGCCGTTCCCAATGAAAGGAAACCCAAGTGAGTTTGCTGCTCGAAATCGCCCCCGAATCGCGTTTAACGCTACCATCTGAGGAGTACTGCATTAAGTGGATGGATGTCCTCACACAGTTCCTTCCAGGCCTCGCCTCTCGACAGCGCGAAGTCATTACGCGCTTAGCTGGCTGGCGGGTGTGGGACGACATGCTGGCTGCATGCACTGGGCAAAGTGGTTACCGGGTCGATGAGATTTCATGCAACGAGCGGCTTGAGAGATTGGCATCCCACCGCTCGATCCTCATTCACAATTTCAAAGTTCGGCCTGCCTATGCAAACCATTTTCTGTGGTGCAACCCGTTAGGCGCCGACCTCCTGTACGAGTTGAATGAATCCCCACCCTTTGCAATTTATGGTGCTGATGAATCACCAAGCTTGGAGATGTCGAAGATCCTTACCGACCTCGACCGTCATAACCAAGGCAATATTTTGCAGTCAGAGGAAAGCCAGGCGCGTGCCGGGGCATTCATTGACGCAGCAGTACATGTGGCGCTGTGTCAGTTCCTAGGGTGGGATCTGATAATCGAAACTGATGCACCGCCAGTTCCGGGTCTTGTTTCGGTCGACATTCTCGGGACCGTTCGAGACAGCGAACTAGGTGAGGTATCCATCTACCGCACAGGCCTTTCTAGGTCGCCTAATGATCATTATGATGAACCGCACGAGCTGTTGCTGAGCTGGGCAAGGCATCATCAGGCCACAACAAGCGGTCCACTGATTGTCTTGTACTCACAGGTGCTAGTCAGAAACCTACCGGCCGGGCCGATTTCAATTTTTGGTTTGCTTGTCGTTGATGGTAATGCCTGGGGGCTGCCACTCAGTGCATCTGCAAAAAACCTCGCGGATTACCTGATTGAAGTAATGGCCTCGCCAAACCTCGACGCGCCAAATCTTTTCGATATCGATTTCGAGCTTGCACGGCGCTTTGCGTTCTGCAAAGCATTGGAACATGACGGAATGTCGAAGGATCAGGCGAGGGAGCTTCGACCAACCATTTATGTAGAAGGCAGCGGCTGGGGTAAAATAATGCTCGGTGCCTCTTGAAACCGCAGCGCCGGCCGTTATAACGGACAGTGGAAAAGGAAAAGGACAGGAGTAAGAGGCAATGAACCTAATTCAAGGCTACCTCGACTACATGAAGCGCATCGGGCGCATTCAAGAACGTATGACCCGCACAGAATTCTGGCCATACTTCACTCTCAACTTTGGACTACTGTATGTCCTTGGCTTTGTGATCGCCCCTCTCGGGATTGACCGTGATGGCATTCTTTCGAGTGCGGCGTTCCTGGTAGTGTTGATTTTCTGCTTTGGCCCAATGATCCAGCGTTTGAATGATGCACATCTGCGCAGGCGCTTTCTGCTGGTACTGCTCATTCCCTATGTTGGCCTGGCCATCGTCGCGCTGATGCTGCTAAGGCCGAGCTTTCCAGCGACCACTCAATATGGTCCCTGCAAGGCGTAGTAGACGAACAAACAAAAAACCCGCTCATGAGCGGGTTTTTTTTGCCTGCGGAAACATCAGAACCGAGCAATATGGCGTTGATGCGACTCCTTGGCACGCATGGCCTCGACGCTGTAGAAAGTCTCAGGCTTGATCAGAAGGCGCTGGAAGCCAATGGGGTATCCAGAGTCAATACAATAGCCATAATCGCCCTGCTGGATAGCTTCGAGGGCCTTGTTCACTTCCAACAGTTTTTCACGCTCCATCGCGAGCATACTCACGTTGATGTTGCGTTGTTCTTCGTTGCTGGCAAAGTCGGCATCATCTGGAGTGCGGACCGCATCTTTCAAGCCTACCCGATACGAATTGATCCGACCTTCGAGATCTGTTTTTTTCCTGACGAGCAGATCACGGAAAAACGCAAGATGTCGATCATTCATGTAGTCGTCGGTGTCAGGGGTAGCCAGTAGCTCTTCTTCGGTCAGCAGGTTACTCGCGGTCATCGGGTGCTCCTGGTAGGACTGATCATAGGCGGCAGCGCCATACTCAAAGTCCGAGCATATCCAGACGCAACGCTGAAACAACCGAATCAGGTGTTAAATCGGCTAACCGACTCGGCCTTCTGGCCTTGAAGGTCAATCGTGAGCCGTTACTGTGAGGAGTACCAATTCAGGAGCTTTATTCGAATGCAATTCACTACCATCAACGGTGATATGGACAGTCTGCACCGTGCCTATGGTCCCTGCTCACGCAGCGTACTTGATCAAATGTCATTTCTGGTAGGCCGTGCCACCGGTAACGAGCCTAGCATCTGGTCGCTTCGGGCCTACGCTAATGGGTTGGTGGTGCCCGTCCCGGCCATGTTTGATCCGGAGATTTTGACGGAGATCGTTTTGCGGCGAACATTTTCGAAAGCAATTTCTCGTGCAGCAGATGCCCTCTTCCAGGCAACCAATGGCAGAGACTTGCCAGAAGCTGTAGTGTCTGCCTGTAGGGAAGCCGAATCTTTTTGCCGTCTCACCCTCGCAAATTAAGGAGCTAACCATGTCTGCATCCAGCCTGAACAACAAGCGAAATCCGACTGGATTTAGCGTCGGACATTTGACCTTAAGTGGGTCGCGGTTCGTCATCCTGAGCTTGGTCACACTGCTTACAGCATTGACCATTGGGGCGTTCAGTTTCGTTGCTCAACCAGGCGATTCGCTGACGAAAATTTTGATCAGCAGCCAAAGCATTACGATTCTAGCGTTGCTCGTCTGGGCCTGGTTCGTTCGTACCGGGGTGAAAAACAGCCGAATTCAGTTCATATGCTTGATGGCGTTTGTAGCGGGCCAGGTAGCAAGGCTGTATTCGCCGTTCTTTGCCGGGTAAGTTGCCCTCGCAAGATTTACACTCGATCCGCTTGAATGGGCACTGGCGAACGTTATGCTGAGTCCTTGCAACCAACCCCATACAAGGACACAACATGAACAAGACCGAACTGATCGACGCCCTCGCTGACAAGCTCGACATTCCGAAGGCCCAAACCGGAAAATTCCTCGACGCTTTCGTTGAAACGGTTAAAGAAACGCTGGCCTCTGGCGACACTATTACTCTCGTAGGCTTTGGAGCTTTTTCGAGGAAAGACCGCCCGGCAAGAACTGGCCGTAATCCCCAAACCGGTGCAGCCATGGAAATTGCAGCAGTCAAAAAGCCGGTGTTCACTGCCGGCAAGGCGCTGAAAGATGCATGTAACGCCTGACATGTTTCTCTGAAGAGCCCCGCTAATAGCGGGGCTTTTTTTTGACTGCATACCCGCCTACGCGTCTTTCCAAACAGAAGCTTGCCCGCCTTGGCTATAAAAA
>Ga0247819_10001755_pt1 | contig 11528 bp, 24 predicted proteins | sample 13C_Xylose_Day6_FD_193428 | JGI IMG/M metagenome (GOLD analysis project Ga0247819, IMG submission 193428) | Soil microbial communities from agricultural site in Penn Yan, New York, United States - 13C_Xylose_Day6 | ecosystem: Environmental > Terrestrial > Soil > Agricultural land | place: USA... | reverse complement strand
GAGCAAGATGGGAGGAGTTTGCGCTGATTCGTTCACCGCCAATGCGATCAAAGCGTACGCAACTGCCTACGCCGAGCAAGCGGTGCGCCCGTACGTCAACGCTCTGGAACGCATCGCCTCGGAAGAATTCATCAGCCTAGGGGAAGGGAATGTGGATGTATGCCCGGTACTCAGCGACCGTGAGGCTTGCAATCTGGCTCGAGTGACGCTGATGAACGCCGGTAGCTCTGGACATAAGCCCGCGCCTGTGGACACAAGCTTTGGACATAGCGCCGACAAGGACCCTCCATGCTCACCAACCTCAAGTACTGGGCAATCCCAATAATCATTCTATTCGCCGCCCTGGGGTATCACGTGGGGTGGTAGGAGATAGCCATGGGATCAAGATTCACCTTCGACCCGCCGCAGCACATCTACGACGAGAAGTACGCAGAAGTCGCCAAGGCTATCGAGGCGGATCTGTTCATCCATCGTTGGGAAATCATAGAAGCGTTTGAGCGGGAATTCCCGAACGAGGACGCGCAGATGTTGGCGTTCATAGCGGGGAATGCTGACCAGCCGGACAAGATTCTAGAGCTGGCAGCGTCCGGGATTCTCGGGCCTGAATGCCGCGACCAGATAACTCTGGCTATCGCGCATCTTGCCGACTACATAACCAAGAAATTCGTTCGCGGCTTCTGGCCGGAATGGGAAAAGACATGAGTGAAGCCTGGTATCGCATAGCACCGCGGTCTGTGACCGCATCCATAACTGAAGAAATGTTTGAGAAATCGACGGACAAGTTTCTCGTGTATGAGGGTGGACAGCGCATATCGAAGTCTGGCGCATATTCCCAGTATTACCCGACCTGGGATGAAGCCCATCAGAAGCTCCTGAAATCGGCGGAGCAGGAACTCATTAACGCCCGTCACGCTCTGGAGCGAGCGCAAGGCTTTCACGGAAATGTGAAAGGGATGAAACGACCATGAAACGCCTGCTGACCTTCCTCAAAATCCACGGCCTCACGATCTTCTGCGGGGCCGTTTTTCTTACTGCCACCTGCATTCTGCGTCCCACTCTGGACAAGTACGAAGAGGACCGGATTGCGAAGGATGGGGGCACCCGATACGCGGCAGGTGACAGCTATGGACCGCGATGACGAAGCCGCCGCGCTGGCCTACCAGCAAAAACTAGACGAACAGGAATACGACTATGAGCGTTCACAAGAAACTCATGCAGGCCAGGCTGCGCTTGCAGCAGGCCGAACTGAAGAAGTCCGGTCATAACAAGTTCGCGGGCTACTTCTATTTCGAGCTTGGCGACTTCCTGCCCACGACGCAAGAAATCTTCCACGAGTTGGGCTTGTGCGGCGTAGTTAGCTTCACCGCAGACGTTGCCAGCCTGACGGTGGTCGACACGGACGGCGGCGGACAAATCGTCTTCACGTCCCCCATGGGAAGCGCCAATCTCAAGGGTTGTCACGAAGTGCAGAACATCGGTGCAGTGGAAACGTATCAAAGGCGCTACCTGTGGGGCACCGCCATGGAGATTGTCGAGCATGACGCTCTCGATTCCAGTGAGCCGGTGAAGGAAGCGAAAACCACCAACAAGGTAAAGCCGACTGACGGAGCTATGGCGTCCCTCTCCGATAAAGAGCGTCAGACAGCCCGCAAGATCGCTGACGCCATTCAACAAGCCTATGTGGCTGATGACGGCTGGAAAGCTTACGAGGAATGGGACACCACGGAAGGCAGCGTGGAATTCAAGACTGCTATCTGGAGCCTGCTTGACAGCAAGTGTCGGGCGGCGATCAAGCAAATGAAGGAACAGGCTCAGAACGAGCCAGCGGAGGTTACTCAGTGAGCTACGACAACAGCGGGATCTTGTTCAAGAATGACCGCAAGACCGAATCCAAGCACCCCGATTACAACGGCTCGATCACCGTCGATGGCGTTGAGTACTGGCTTTCGGCATGGATCAAGGAAGGCCAGAAAGGCAAGTTCATGAGCCTATCTGTCAAGCCGAAGGAAGAGAAGGCCCAGAAGCCCACCGCACCGGCCCGCCAACCCGCTTACGGAGACGACGATCCGCCTCCGTTCTGATCCCCGGCAGCTCCCAGCACAACCCACCTGGAGCCCGCAGCATCCGCTGGGGGCTGCCACCCTATTCCTTGGAGATATGCAAATGACAACGCACCTTTGGGTAATTGAGGTGAAGGCCGTCACTGGATGGGAATTCATCGATACCGGCGAAACCCGCGCCAAGGCTCGTTACCTCCAAAAGACTGCCTACGACAGGATCAAGACCCGCATCCGCAAGTACGTCCCCGCCTAACGGAGTTCACATGAGCAAGAGATATGGCCGCAATCAGAAGCGGCGAGCGCGAGAACGAATCGCGCAGTTGGAATCCGCTCGCGCCATGGATCAAGGGCTGTTGGCTCATGTTCGCCACAAGTTGGACGACGCCGAACAAGTGATCGACCACGCTCGGAAAGTCCTGGGGAACGATGTTGCACTGCCTCCCATAGAGAGAGGCTACCACCCTAACCCGCTCGGTGGGGATTTCCGCATGGCGGAGCCGATGAATATAAGCGCTGTCGCATGGTCCGACCACGCTCCTCTGTTGATGGATCACAAGGTCATCCAGTTGCGACAGCTACTTAGCCGCATTGAGTTCCGCGACTACCCCAGAGCGGTGCATTTCTATGTGCGCTTGGATGACGGCAATGTCGCCTACGCCATCGACGAGCGCGCCTTCATGCAGATGCGTCAGGAGGAGCTGGAAGCAACCCTTCTTGGCCCTATCAGTCGAGAGCTAGCCCGACATCTGGCACGCCACCTAAGCAAACGCTGACCCACCATTCGGAGCAGATATGGACCTCGCGCAACAACTCGAGCAAGCCGACGCAGACCGCGTTGACGGCATCACGACCGACAAGCAGTACATGGAGCGCCGTGCCGAGATTGTGGCGCGGGCGTTAGACCTTGACGACGCATATGACCGATACAAGGAGCGTGCGCTCCTGAGGGGGATGTGATGGAAGCAAACGAAATGCCGGACGACGATGAACTCGCCATAGAGCGCGCCCTGATTAACTGGGGGCTGTTCGGGGTCGTCTCTGGCCTCGCAACTATCTATGGCGGCATCTTTCTTCTGTGGCGATACGCCATGTCCTTCTTCTACCCTGGAGCGTGAACAAATGCCCCAACAATGGAAGCCGATAAGCAGCGCGCCCAAGGACGGCAGCCGTGTCCTGATCTGGCATCCGGACTATTGCGCCCCTATCACCGCTCAGTGGTACGGAAACGAAGGCTGGAAGATGGATAGCGACGTCTCCCCTTTCTGGAGACAACCAACGCACTGGATGCCGCTGCCCGCCGCTCCTGGCACCCCTCCCGCCAGCGCACAGGACGATGCGAAGGAGTGGGGTCCAGCGTTCGACGAATGGTTCGTCAAGAGTGGCGTGTGGCCCACTTATGAGGAAATTTTCGCAGCAGGCTGGAATGCGCGCTCTGTCGACGCTCTCGCTGCTGGCGATGCGCTGAACCGGCTGGTGGCCGAGAAATTCACCAGCGGCAACGCCATTGCGGTCGAGCGTATCACCATCACGCGCGCCGAGTACGACGCTGCGATCGCCTCTCAGCAGCAGGAGGGGTGATGCACACGGCCATCGACCTTTTCGCAGGCCTGGGCGGCAATTCCGAGGGCGCGCGCCGCGTCGGCGTTCAGGTGGTCTGGGCGGCCAACCACTGGCGCGCTGCGGTGGACACGCACGCGGCCAACCATCCGGACGCGCAGCACGTCTGCCAGGACCTCCACCAAGCCGACTGGACCCGTGTGCCGGCGCATGACCTGCTGATTGCGTCGCCGGCCTGCACGGGGCATACCCCGGCCCGAGGCAAGGAACAACCACACCACGATGCCGCGCGCGCCACGGCCTGGGCAGTGGTCTCCGCCGCTGAATGCCATCGGCCGCCGTTTGTGCTGGTCGAGAACGTGCCGGCCTTCGCGCAGTGGCAGCTTTACCCGGCGTGGTGCGCAGCGATGAACGCCCTGGGCTATGCCCTGTCGCCCGTGATCTGGGACGCGGCAGATTGCGGCGTGCCGCAACACCGCCAGCGGATTCTGATCGCGGCAACGCGCAGCAAACATCCGATCCAGCTCACTGCGCCCGCGCTTCCGCACCGCCCCATCAGCGACGTGATCGACTTCGACGCTGGCAGTTGGTCCGTGATCGAGCGCCCCGGCCGGTCGCCCAAGACCCTGGCGCGCGTCCAGGCCGGCCGCCGTCAGCACGGCGACCGCTTCGTCATGCCGTACTACGGATCCGGCTCTGGCCTTACCGGCCGCTCGTTGGATCGCCCGCTGGGGACCATCACTACCCGCGCCCGCTGGGCGCTTGTGGACGGCGACTGCATGCGGATGCTCACGACGGCCGAGAACCGCGCCGGCATGGGCTTCCCCGACGACTACCGCCTGCCCGACAACCACGCCCTGGCGCTGCACATGCTGGGCAATGCCAACCCGCCGCCGCTGGCCGCATACGCCATCGATGCAATCAGGAGAGCCGCATGACCACCAACACCCCCGCCCCGGCGCATGGAATCCGGCTGACGGATGAGGAGATCACGAATGTACTTCGCCGGCTCGCCATCAGACCTGGGGATCACGATTTCAAACTCGGGCAGTGCATCGCCCTAGCCATCGAATCCGCCCTGCTGTACAAGCTGCGCGCCCCTGTAGCCAATTCCACTCTGCCGCTCGAAAAGGCGCTGCACGAGCTGGTAAGCAAGATAGCCCCTGGACTTGATACCGGCGATCTTCTGCAAGACGCGCAACGAGCCTCTGCCATGTTGGACGCCATGCAAGCCCGCGCCGCCCTGGCAAATGGCCCTGTTGCTGACACACGCCTGCGCAGTTTGGTTCAGGAGGCGATTACCTGGATTGAGACGGGAGGCGGCCCGGCCGTCAGTCTGTGCGCGGATCTGCGCGCCGCCCTGGCAAGCGCCCCTGTAGCCGGGGAGGCGAAGCGCGATGCGAACGGCGCACCGCCCTGCTGGTGGATCGATCACGGTTCGCACGGGCAGATAACCCAACGCGAGGATGAAGCGCAGCGCGCGGCGAATGAAGGCAAGCGCGTTGTCTCCTACACGGCAGGGCCTCTGGATGCCGCGCCCCAGGCCAGCGAGGCGGACCCCCTGCAAGGTGCCGCAAACTGGCTTGTGCAGGCTCTTACCAAACCGAGCCCAACGGCCATCAGCGCATGCCTGATGATCGGCTACAACCGTGCACAGCGCCTGTACGACGCCGCCCTGTCCGCGCAACCGGGCGCGCAGAAGTACTGGCTGTGCTGCGGATCGAAAGACCCCAACCACCCGAATCGACGCGCTCCTGATTGCTTCCACCCAGACCGCTCGAAATGGGGCACAGCAGATCAGCATTCGGCGTCACAGAAGAAGGAGAGATGATGCGTAAGGAAGACTTGGACGCCATAGCCACCCGCGAGGCGCACTGCAAGCCCTATGGCTCTGCGGTGACGCTCAGTATTGGAGAGCGCGACGAGCTGGTGGCGCTGGCGAGGGATGGGATGCGGTATCGGTGGCTCCGCAACGAGGTTCTAGTTGATGGGGAAGTCAACGACGCGCTGTATGTCCACGTGGACAGCCCCGATTGGCCCACCCGATGGGCATTGGTAGGCGAGGAACTGGACAGCGCCTTAGACGCCGCTATGGCGAAGGAGGGAGCGTGATCTACGTTCTAATTTTGTTCGCCTGGGGTGAAGCCGTCGTGACGCAGGAATTTATGTCTCAGAAGGCATGCGAGGCAGCTAAGCAAGCAGCTATCGCTACCTACGATGCCACACCGAAAGGAGTCATAGAACGAGACAAGATAGGGGCTGTCTACGTTCCAAAAGGCAAACTTTATGACTGACCAAATCCAGCGCGTGCTGGAAGTAACCCGCAAAGCATGGAGAGAACATGCGACGGAAAACTAGCTCTACTGTCTACGAGGCCCCCCGATGGGCCGGAGTCGCAAGTTGGCTCAAGGACGAAGCTTTCCTGGCTGGCTTGGAACTACACATCGAGGTCGAAAAGGGATGGATGAGGGAGCGTGGCCGCTTTCGAGTGACCGGGCGCCCTGAAGATGTGGACGACTTCATGGACCTATTTGACCGAACTGGACGCGCCTACAACGCCCGTCTCGCAAAGAAATCTTGATGCCCGCCTAGCGCGGGCTTTGTTTTGGAGGCGATATGTGGGAATACATAAAGTTTTGGCTCGCCAGGCAACTAGCTGAAGCATTGGCGGGCGCGATCTGGCTGGGGATAGCCCTTGTCGTTATCGGAGCCTTCTGTTGGCTGTTTAACCGGCGCTAGTCATCTTAGGAGGCACTATGCTTTCAGTCCCCGAGGCCGCCCAGCATTTGGGGGTCTCCCCTCGCACAGTCTATGATCTGGCCGCCCCGGGTGGCCCGATCCCCTGCCACCGCGTCGGGCGCCGAATCCTGTTCTCGCCCGAAGACCTTGCCGAGTACCTGCAATCATGCCGATATACCGAGACAAAGCGCGCGGTTGCCTCGTCTTTGAGTTCGACCGTCTCATTGAAGGGAAGCGGGTCCGCGCTCGAAAAGCTCTTCCAAAGTCGTGGAGTAAAGCCCAGGCTGACGCCTACGACCGCCAAGAATCGGCGAGACTCTACGCCCTTGCATCTGGTGTCGAACGCCCGCAGTTCCTGATTGAAGACGCGATTGCTATCTATCTAAAGGAGCGCACCCCGGGCCTCAAGTCTGGAGACAACATCCAGCGCGAATTGGGGATGATGATGTGGGCCTACAAGGGCAAGCCCATCGGGGCGCTCGCCGAAGTCTGCCGGGACTACGTAGAGAAAGCGTTCAATGAGCAGACCGGCGAGCCATTATCGGCCGCCACCAAGCGCAACCGGATCCGGTATCTAACCAGCGCCTGCAGATGGGCCTGGAAACGCCATGGCATGCACGACCGGGATCCGGCTGAGCGGGTGATAGCCCCAGAGGTCAGGAACGAGCGGAGGCACTTTGTAGACCGTGCCGAAATGCTGGCTATAGCCCGCGCCTGCAAGTGCAAGAAGTCTCGCGCAGCCATCCGCATTGCCTTCTACAGCGGAATGCGCCTGAGCGAGATCCTGGAAGCCGAGCGGGTAGGTGGGATGTTCGTGCTGGACGACACCAAGAACGGCGAACCCCGCCACGTCCCGATGCATCCGAAGATCCGGGCTGCGTCCAAGGTCGCCCCGCGCAACAAATGGAACGTGTCAAAGGAGTTCAAGGCCGCAGCGGTCGCGGTCGGCATGGGCCATTTGCGCTTCCACGATCTACGCCACAGCGCCGCCAGCGCGATGATCAACGCGAAGGTCGACCTGTACACCGTGGGCGCCGTACTGGGGCACAAGTCCGCCGCTAGCACCAAACGATACAGCCATCTGGCAACCGAGGCGATCCGAATGGCCCTGGGGGAGATTGGCAAAAAATCCCCCACACAAAAGAAAGCGCGGGTTGCGTGAACTGCCCGCAAACCCGCGCCGTTATTTGGTAGGCCCCCCGAGAGTCGAACTCGGCACCAACGGATTATGAGTCAATGGGCGCAGTAGGCGCATAGCCCTAGGGCGTTGATTCCACAGGGGTTTAGCTTCGCGCCCACCGTGGCAATTACGCGGCATTGTGCCTGTTTTGCCAAAAAATCCCCCACCGCCCAGGGCGCCTTAAACGCCATCTTCCCGCACCGAGGCCACGCCTGCCGGGGCTGGTCCAGAGAGGTCGTTCGCCACCGCTGGACGCTTCTGCGGGACCGGCCCACCATTGGAGTACCAAAGCCGGTCTATCTGCTCGTTAGGCGCCCTGCCTTCCTTCATCCCAAAATGCGCGTAGTGAAACTCAGGGTCCATCCCGGAATCAGCCACGTCGGGATTGCGCAGCAGGTAAAAATGCGGGTCGAACTTAGGGGAAACCCCAAGTATCTTCATCAAAATCCGGTTAATCATCGCAAGCCTCATTCTTTTATTTCAGGGCCAACGACTTAAATGTAAGGAATGTGTGCCGTTAATGCAAACCCCTGTTGCAGGGGACACGGTTAGTCATCGGATCAATCTCCCCAACAGGTGCTACAAAATGACGACTTTTTTGGAAACCTACATCACGCCAGATGATTACTTGTCCCCGGATTGGAACAATTGCGGGAAGGTGCATGAGTGGAAACACTACGTCTCCGAGGAAGTTCAGGGCCTATGGGACACTTTCTCGGACGAGGTGAAAGCTGCCCTGGCGCGTCAATCCGAGGCCATGGCTAGCAAGGAGGAATGGGACTAATCATCCATGCCCGGCCAGTCGCACAGCTTGACGCCCATCTCGTTGTGCTCCATGACGTACCGCATGTCTTCTACCGACAGGTGGCTGTCTTCGGAGAAATAGATAGGGCGCGCCAAGGCGCAAAACTCATTGCCCACCCTTTCCCTTGTGGCGCACCCAGCGGCGATTAAACTCAGCCCTAACAGTGTCATCATCCATGCGGTCAATTTTGGTTTGAACATCGCGGGCTTCCTTTGCGGCCTCTACCGCCTGTTTGTTGATCTGGTCGCGTACTTCCTGTTTGCCATCTGCTTTGCCCTTCATGCGCACACCGAAGTACGCCAGGACGATGGCAACGCCACCAGCGATATAGGGCCAGAACTCGGCTATTAGCATCATGGCGTCTTGTCTCCTGCAGCAATGGCATAGGCGGCGTTCGCCCCGAGGAATAGCGCCCGTTCTGCGGCGCGGCGACGACGAAGGCCCTTGAGCGACTTCCCACCGGCTTTGTCCCAGCGCAGGAACTGATCTGCGGCCAGTTGGATATCCCCAGCGTTGAACAGCTTGACTAACGTGGACTTGGCGAAGGCCGAAACCCCGATGTTGTAGGCCAGGCATACCATCGCGTCGAACTGCTCTTGCCGCATCCCCGCAGTGATCGCAGCCCGCACGCCAGGCTCAAAATCCCGGTCAAGGCGCCGCTCTAGGCGGTCCTCTGCCTCTTCCTGGGTAATAACCATCCCTTCGGTGACGTCCTGGGTATCGCCGAACCCAATCGTTAGGACACCGACCGAATCCCGGTATGCCTTGAGCCTGCAGCCCTCGTAGTGCTTAAGGACCGTCAGGCCCGTTTCGCTTATTGAGCGAGGGCTGCTGAACGAGACGGGCGAAGATGCCGAGGGCGATGAGGCCGACACCGAACCACTTGACGTAGCCGGGCGGAAGAGCTTGGCGAAGATCTTCAGGAAGGACTGACCAAAGTTGGATAGCTGCATCGGGCACCGCCGTTAAGTACGAAAAAAAAGCCGCTGCTGCGGCCTGGAACCAGGTGGATGACATGCGCCACCAGGAGCGCCATTCAGGGACGAGCTTCATATTCGGCACCTATTCATCTGGGATAATTTTTGATACATCGGGTGCCCCCCCTTTTGAGAGCATCTTCGTAATCAGCTTCCATTCCCTGTCCTTCCTCTCGTTATCCTTCTTGATGAGAAGAACGTCCGTCTGCATGGAATTCATGGTGCCGATCACCTGGTCTAGCTGGTTAACGCTTCTGTTGCCGAACCAGATGTACCCACCGCTCAGCAAGGACGCGGTAAAGAACGCTGCAGCGCCCCAGGCATAGAGCTTGTCTACACGACGCTCCAGCACAGATACGCGGTTCACCAGATCGCCGTAATGGGGCTGTTCCATTCGTTCCCTCTACAGTTTTATGGCATCTGCCGCGATGAAAAGCTGATCGAGCATCGCGGCGTTCCATCCTAGAGCCTCGGCGCCAGCGTTGAGCGCCGGGCTATCTCGCCGGAAAGTCGTGCCCTTCTGAAAGGCCAGCCGGTGTAGCAGTGGCGTATCAGGGTGCGTAGCCCACGCCTCTACAGCGTCGTACAGGCCGGCCGTCGTAAGCGCCGCATAGGCCTGCGCTGCAGATACTTCCTGCGGCACATAGACCGGCTCCGGATCCGGCTCGCCCAGTTTCCCGCCAGCTTCTTCCCATGCCAGGAAAGCCTGATAGTCCGAATTTGCCTCGTCGCGGGGGATGTAAACCCCGTCTTCCAGGCGTTGAATCGTTACGTCGTTGATTGCCTTGTACATGTTCAAAGCTCCGCGCTAGCAGTCCAGGACCATTGGTTTTCTTGTTGGGCAGTTCCACCGAATCCGAAGGTCACAAAGACGGAAGTTCCGGCTATAAAAGACGTGCTACCAATACCAATGATTACTTGCACAGTAGGAGTCGCACGCTTGCTAACCCGGTACACCAAGGAATACCGCTGGGGCACCGAGCCGGAGTTGCCGGGCTGCGTGAAAGACATGTTCCCCTGCGATGCCTCGAAGTAACGCAGACACCGGACTTCATTGATTTCCAAAGGCAGGTATTCAAACGGCGTCACCCAGCCTTTCTCAAGCTGGGGGAGTCGAACCGTCCCGTTGGTGAACCGAACGGTCGCATTCGCGCCTGCGGTCAGCGTGATCGTGCCGCCGTTCGTTACCGGAGTTCCATTGACTGTCGCGGTCGCAGTCCCCACCCAGGACAACGAATACACGCCGCCCTCCATGAACGTGCCTTCTACGACTTGTTCCAAGCCCCCTGCGGGAGCCGTCATTGTGTTGGCAATCCCGGACACTGAATAGGTCAGGTTCTGCCCGCTGGTGACCACTCGCCACCGGTCCAGGGTGTACTGGTTGGCACCAGTCGTAGCCGCGCCAGAGGCATATCCACGCTGGTTCAGCAGGGCCTGCGCGTTGATGAGCTTGTTGCGGAACGTGCCGAGCGCCAGCGTACGGTTCGGGTACGCCACACAGACCCACACGCCTGGCGCGTCATTCATAAACACCAGGATGTCGCCCGCCATCGTCGTGTAGTCCGCCAGGTTAGGCAGCACCAGAGACGCCGAATTGGTAAGGGTCAATACCCCGGTGAACTTCAGGTACACCAGTCGGCCGGGATACACGTCTGCAATCGACGTAATGGTCGTGGTGCCCGTGACGTTGAAGTACGACCCCTCAATCGGAATGGGAAGCGCCGCAGCAGAGGCGATATCGGCCCCTTTCGTCAGTTGCTCCCACCGCAAGGACTGACCCGTCCCAGACGGGGCGCCTAGCCCGGTCAGGACAAAGCCGCCCATGCTAAGGTTGCCTGTCATGGGTGTTTGGCCGTCGCTGGATACGGACTGCTGGATAGCAGAAGCCACATCATTGATCAGGTTCTGCCAATCAGCCGCCGTAGCAGCAGCCCCGTTGATAGCGGGATTCCAAGAATTGCTTGGCAGGGAATACCCGCCTGTTCCGTTGCGCGGCATGCACACACCTCTAAATAGAAAAGGCCACCCGGGTTAGGGGTGGCCTATACTTTTGCCTATGGACTATATCGACTACAAAATCTGGAAAGGCGTAGCCCTCGTTGTGGCGTTCGCCATCTACTGTTTCTGGCGTGGGCTTACTGGGCGGAAATGACAGGTACCGCCCGCGCAGCCGGGCCAGAGAGTTGGCGCAACATCTCCACAATCCGGGC
>Ga0247819_10001754_pt1 | contig 11528 bp, 17 predicted proteins | sample 13C_Xylose_Day6_FD_193428 | JGI IMG/M metagenome (GOLD analysis project Ga0247819, IMG submission 193428) | Soil microbial communities from agricultural site in Penn Yan, New York, United States - 13C_Xylose_Day6 | ecosystem: Environmental > Terrestrial > Soil > Agricultural land | place: USA... | reverse complement strand
CTCCATAGGATATTATTAGACGTTGCTATTTTTGATCGTTGCAGCAGTCTTCCCCCGATCAGCTGGCGTTCGCTGCCCACGGCTCGCCATGTGCGCTGCTCTGTACCTCTACCGCCTACCCAATCAAATGGTGTCCGCATGCTCTATTCGTACAAACGGTTTCGCAAAAACCTACCGCAGTCGTTCATGGCTCGCTTGGCTCGGGCGCTCGCCTGCCTTGCCCTGGCCCCGCTCGTGCTCGCCGTCGGGTACTTGGTGATCATTTGCGTATTCGGGGCCATGTGGATGCTTGCGGGCATTATTGGCGATCCTGCTGCGCTCGTTCCCTACGCTTTCGTCGTGCTCACGTTCATGTTGCTCTGGAGTAGCTGGGAGATACGCCGCAGCCGCAAACTTTATCGAAAGTATATGAGCGAACAATCCAAAGAGGATCTGGAGGCTGTTGTATTTGCCCCAGCTGAAAGCTTCACGGAGTTTGATCGCAAAATGGCAGTAACCGCCATTTATGAAGGCCAGCCAAAACTGGCCGCGTAATGCGAACTCTGGGCCAATGGTCAGTGCGAGTGACCTTTGCATATCAAATGGCCTGCTTTTCCTTAGTTGCACGTTGTACAACTTGCAACCGTATAACGAAGTTTGTTGAAGTTGCCAAACGCTTACTTTTCACATGGAGCCTGAGTGAACATCCTCATTACCTCAACCATTGCAGCAGTACAACCAGAAGCACCCAGCCATCTTGAACCAGGACTGAGCAACGATATCGTGTGCTTCAAGGTCGCTGCGGCTCCATATCCCTCTGCTGCGGTGCTTAGCCACCTCTTGAGCGAAGTGTGCTCAGATTGGCACCTCTCTGCATATGAGCCAAGCACAGGCACTGGCACGTTCATTTCCATTGATTTTGAAGGCCCAGAAACTGGTTCTGTAGTTTATATATCAAGTGCAAAACCAATTCCTGAGACTCGCTTTGTTGTTTGTAGGCCTGAGCCTGAGCCAGCATAAAATCAACCAACGGAAAATATCTTTATGCAAAGTGTTGCTTTTTTATGCTGCCGGTATTGCAGTTAGTAAATCTCCATAAGTATACTAACTATAAATAACCAAGAAGAGGTGTTGTATGTATAACCCTAATGCTGTGCGTAATATCGTTTCTGCCCATGTTGCGAAGCTCAACCGCAACTCCAACTTTTATCTTAAGGTTTTCCTTTACTCGACTGCCGTTGTTGCGTTTTTCGTTCTGATGATCCTCAACCACCCGACCGCAGCAAAGGTTGTATCGGTGGCTATTGCCCTCCTCACCCTCTTCGGTTTCGGTCTGCCAATCGGGGTTTTCATGGAGGAGTTCGAGCGCAGGCTGGTTCCTGATGACATCTACATGGCCATCAAGAAAAGCAAGGAAATCGAGCCTGAGCTTTTGGCCCATATCCGCCACTTCAGGTCTCCTGAACTGACAGTCTCCGAGCTGATTAGTATCGAGAAGGAATATCACAAAGTGAAGAAAATCACCTCAGCTCCAGGTTATCGTTCGCTTGACGAAGACGAACCCGAAACGAACTGACCCCCGTTACCTACGCACAGCTTCCAAAATTCGAACCCTGCCCGATGGCAGGGTTTTTTTATGCCTGAGGAAAACGTAGGAGGTGGGTAGACAGAGCTTTGCACCCATCTCCCCTCAACTACTTAATTTGGTGGCGTTGATATGGCGCTAAAGTGGCTTTGTTGTGCCACTGATATTCAGCGGCAGCCATTGCCGCCGCCAGCATCGCCGTTCTCAGAATGCTGGAGACGGCTTTGGCGCCTAGGATCAAGGTCGAAGGAATACCTTTCGCCGTACTGCTGATCGAGCTAGGTACGTCGGAGATCAACGCCCTTGAGGACGTGACTTGTTCAGGCCGTGCTTCAGCATATTCAGCATATCGTCAGGGCACTCTCCCTTCTCAACCATTCTGAAGGCCGCATCAGCGATTCCCTTCAGGTGGTCTGGAAGAGTGACGCAACCAGTCGGCAACTCTGCCAGGTCGTCGGGTTCGTCTTTGATCATGGGAGCACCTTCTTATCGACTGAGGTTGACCAGCGTTTGGCCAGCTTTAGGCACGCCTTGCAGGTGACCTTTGGTTGATATGGCTCGCCATTGCCGTCGCTGTGGGTCTCAAGCTTCTTGCCTGACCAGTCTTTTCCGTTCGTGTCCCCAGTGGCGGTACAGAGGAAATCGCCAGCGTTACGCTTGAACCTACTGGAGTTCAGGGGTTCGAGCAGGTAAACGTGATTCACCGTTGCCTTGTTGCGGCCACCCCCCCAGGAACGCTCACTGAGTCCTGACAACACGTCTTTGATGCCGACCGCCCACTTCACAGGTGGTTTGATCTGAGCGTTGAAGGCTTCAGCTTCAGCGCGAAGCGTGTTCAACCTCGCATTGAGTTCAGCGTATTCCACTGCCTCGGCTGCGCGGCGTTCTTCTTTGGCGCGTTCAATGTCGCGTACCAAGGCGCAGACGAAAGAACCTGAAGTGCTGAGCCACACCTTTACCTCGGCACCAGGTGCGAGAGCGTCATCGCGAAGGCGTAGCGTTGCACCGTCCAATTGTACCTCCCTGCCATCGCCGACAGTTGCCAGGTGCTCGCCTTGGCAGTGGCGAAGATGCCAAAAAGGATTGAGCGGATATGGCGCGTCGAGCTGATGTCGTATCACGACTCCCCTACTCCAGCGCCAGCACGTCGCAACGATTGATAGAACCGCTTTAACGCGGTGCGTACCCAGATACTCAATCGGTCACTCAGTGGCATCGAAACGTCGTCACCGAGTAGTCCTGCGGCAAAGCCTTGGCACCAGTACGCCCAGGATTCACGTGTGGTCGGCGCCGGTACGTTACAGGCGGCATGCACCTGCGGAGCCACGAACACGTCGTGTGCGGCTCTATCGAAGGCGTCAGCAAATGCAATGCTCAATGGTCGTGTCATCGGTAATCCCTTGTGGATTTGGCACTTCATTGAAAGCTTATACCACGCCTCATGATGTACGTGTCTAGAGGAGTAGATATTTTAAAAAGGCAGTTGCAATATACGTCCCTAGCGACGTATATTTAGACCACGCCAACACGAACAGCCAGGAGCTGCCCCCATGGAAAAGGTTATCGCTTTCGACCAAACCGCAGAGAAATTCCGCGTGTACTTTCCGAAGTGCGAAACCATCCTGGCCAGCGTGCGCGCTTTGCCTGTTCGTCAGTTCCACAAGGACTGGAATGACCCCTACTGGATCGCGGGTGCCGACGTGGCCACCGCCACCGCACTTGCGAAGCTGGCCTTCGATGAGGGCTTCGTTGTTTGCACTCTGGCCGCTGCCAAGATCCAAGCCGCTTTGTCGGGCGTTGCTGAGTGCAACATCAAGGGCCGCAAAGCTGCGGGCATGCTGTCGTGCTTTGAAGTGCGCACCGCGTACAACGAAACAATCGTCGCCATGCTCAAAAGCTGCGCAGGTTCGACCATGGACTCCACCAAGACATGGACACTGCCAATGCACACCAGCGCGATCAGGATAGTGATCAGCCTTGTGCGCGACTTCGGCCTGACCATCGACCCAAGCGTGCTTGAGGCGGCGCAGAGCGTTCTCAAGAAGACCGCTGCCGAAGGCTTCATTGACGTGTGCCGCGAGGTCGATGCCGTGATCGACCTGTGCGAGTCGCGTATCGTTCAACGAGCTCCCCGCGCCATGCCACCGCTTGCGGTGCTGGATGCATCGATTGTTGCCAACTGGATGCGTGGAAGCGCTGCGCGCCGCGAGAAGTCCAAAGAGCAGGCTTCTGCCAGCCGTACTGGCGAACGTGCCGCACAGCGCGCCATGGAGCGTGGATTTGAAGAAGAGGCCGCGCTCATGACCCGTGCGCAGATCGCCGCCGTGCACCGCAACCTGCAAGCGCTGGCGGGCGTGTGCGATGGCGCCGCCACTCAGGACGATGTTGGCTTTAACGGCCCGGACGCGAAAGTTGGTCGCGGTCTGGCGCTGCTGCCAGTACTTGAGCCGATCCATGCTGCTTTGGCTCGCGCCATGCTGCAAAAGTACACCCGCCAGCTTGGCAAAGACGCCATCGAGCAGATGTCCTAATCCCCCTCCGGCGCCTGCGGGCGCCGCATTCTAATCGCCAACCCTGAGCAGGACGAACATGCTGTCACTCGTGAAAACCGATCATCAAAATGGGCGCGTTTACTACCGCGACGAGTTACAGCGCCTTGTGTGCTTTCAGAAGACGCAGACTTGGGCGTTCGAGCTGCTGCACTGCTCCGAGAACGGTGAGCCCATCAATGAGGCTCCTCGCCAAAGCATCGAGCTGGACTACGTGCCAGCTGGTGACAGTTACACCGCTGGCCAATTCAGGGCGTGGCACAACAACAACCAGCAACTCGACAACCGCTGATCAAGGAACTGAAATGAACAACACGCATTTGAAAGGGCTGCTGGCGGGAGTTCCATCCGCTGAACTCCGCGCTGGCAAGGTGGGCGGCGACAAACCGGGGTTGCTCGCTGGGGAGGCACCCGTGTGCCGCTTACCCGAAGGGCCAATGGGTGAAGCGTACGGCGCATTGCTGATTGCAGCCGTCAACGCCTTGCCTGCACTGATCAAAGCGACCGAGGGACAGACAGGCGCCGTTCAAAGCACGCCCCCATACACCAAGGTGATGCGCGAGCGGATCGAGCAGCAGATTTCAATGGTGCTCGGCATGCGCCCAGGTGCGAAGGCATCGAACAGCATCTGGTCGCGGCTGATCTGGACAACGATTGAACCGTACCTTGTGGCACCTGTTGCCGCGCAGGAAGCCGGCAGCGCCCTACAAGCTGCGCATGAGCCACACGCTGAGCGGATTCGTAAAGAACGCCAAGACGCTGTAATGCAGTTCACTTGTTTTCTCACCGCCCAACTCGGCACCACGCCCATTGAAGGCGAGGCGGATGTCGCCCAGCTGTTTGAGCGCTGGGAGTCTGCGCATAACTCAATAGCTGAGTAAGCCCATGGGTATACGTTGACCGTACTTCTCCAGCGACGTATTTTCCTGCCATTGTTTTGCGGTAGCGTTGACCAGGTAATTGATGGTTCCCGCGCTTTTGAGGAATACCCAGATGACCCCAGACGAACTGTTCGCCTACGCCGTCAAGTTTTGCCAAGACGCGGAAACCGCTGGCCAAGGAACGAAGTACCCAACCTTCCGCCAGGTGTCGAGCCGGTTCAAGGTGACTTACGACCAGATCGAGCAGGCCTGCGATGACTGGCATGGTGATGCCTATTTGGCTCCAGCCGTGGGCTTTCGGTCGGGTAACGGGATCGCCTCCTTTGCAACTCGGGGCGAGCATCAGGTCGAGGCCTACCGCTGATTTCGGCAATGCGAGGGCCATGCCCTACTGCCACCAAAATGATTTGGATAACTGTAATGAAAGAAGAGCAATTCGACGTATTGGTCAAGCTGATGCGCGGCAACCCGGAGACACCTACAAACAAGGCAGCTCGGCGCGTACTGGTAAACGGGTGGACGCAAGCAGCTGCACACCACGAAACACAGGCCTCACGCCAGTCTGTCAACGATGCAGTCAAGAAATACACCGACGCGTTCGACATGGTGAGCGAGGCGTGGGCGCCGAAGAAACGAGCGCCAAAACCAGCTCCTGCACCGACTGAGTAACCCACCCGCTTACAAGAGAGTCACGAATTGCCACGCGATCTACTACCTCGCGTAGAGCAGGTGCGCTCTTCGCGCCTGCTCCGCGTCTTCCGAAACACGAGCAATGATCTCCAGCTTGAAGGAGCCCCACCAAGTAAGGTGAGCGGCTTCTACTGGATCTACACAAACTACTCCCTCGAAGAACTGAAAGACTGCACGCCATCGCCCCTTGCAGGCGCAATCAACATCCGGTTGTTAGCGCAATTGCATAGTGGCCTTGGCAAGGTTTGCGACATCCAGGATCAAGGGTATCGCTTGGTCTATAACGGGATAGCGAATAAGTCTACTGGCATACGTGAGCGCCTTGGACAGCACTTCAACGGATGGAATCAGACGGGCTCTCTGCACATCAAACATACCAGCCTGCATGACCTATCGCGTTGGCGCTTTTCCTATGCGAGCACCAGCGGCAATGTCATCACCGCCGCCGATGTCGATAGCGACTTCACCCATGCGAAAAATGTCGAACGCATCTGGCGACTTGAGCACGGATGGCCCCTGCTCTGCACACACTGATTCCTTCTATGGAACGAGTGGCGCCGCGTGGCGGCGGAAGGGGGGAGAATAAACAATCTGCTTTTCGGCTAAACATCGTGGCAAGCCGAGGCAGCGTGAGAGCTTTTTCAAAGAGCAAAAAAAAACTCGGGGTTTGATCCCCGAGTTAAATAGAATTAGAGACGAGGAGCGATCCAACGTCTTCGGCGCGGAGTTTATTGGATAAGCAACTTATCCGCTACTCCTATTTAGAAAAACGAGTAGGTGTAACTAACAATCAAACGGTTCTCATCTTGGTCGCGCTGGGAAGCAGCATCAGAGCGCAACGAGGCGTTACGCCAAGTAAGACCCAGCCCCTTCAAGGCACCGACTTGAACTGTATAACCCAAGGTGAAATCACGCTCCCACTCACGACGGTCATAACCAGTGGCGGCGATGTTGTCACCCTTCAGGTACATGACCGAAGTCGCTAAACCTGGAACGCCAACGGTTGCGAAATCATATGCGTATCCTGCCAACCAGGTACGTTCGCCAGCACGCTGGAACTTGCCGATTTGAACGTCAGTGATCAGATAGGCGGTAGAACCGTCGCCTTGGTTCAGGAACGGGAAGTCAGACGTACCGTTTACCTGCTGATAGCCAGCGGATAGGGCGTGGCCTTGCAGGCTGTACGTGAACTTCGCAGACCAGGTGCGGTTATCGACTTCACCACCCTTATTGTTGAAGCCGGACGAGCGATAGCCCGCAATACGGCCTTCTTGGCTGGAGTTCTTACCGTCTGAGTCACTGTAGAAGTAACGGAGATCGGATTTGAGACTACCAACAGGCAGAGCCCAGTTGTGAGTCAGGCCGAGGAAATGCTGCTTGTAGAAGTCCTCAAGGCTGCCGTAGTAATACTGCGCCAGTAGATCTTTGGTGATTTTGTAATCACCACCGGCATAGTAAAACTCGTTGCTGCGCTTGTTCGAGGTGGCGGTCTGCGGATTGCCGTTAGAACCGGCAATAGTCAGCGAGTCATTGTTGGTGGAGTTACGCCCCTTGGCGTGTTCCAGCTTGCCGCCAACGAGCGTCAGGTTTTCGATTTCGTTGCTGGTGACCTGGCCACCCTCGAAAGTCTGAGGCAACAGTCGACCGTCGTTCGTCTGTACTACCGGCAACTTCGGCTGAAGCGTACCCAGGCGAAGCTCAGTTTTGGACACTTTGACCTTACCGGTCAGTCCCAGGCTGCTGAACTCATCGACGGCACGTCCGTCGCTGTCACTTGGGAAAACAGTGCCGCCTTTGCCAACGCTACCAGCGTTGTAAGCAGTGCCCTTGCCGGAGTCGAGACGAACACCGTACAGGCCGATGGCGTCTACGCCGAAGCCCACAGGGCCTGAGGTGTAACCCGAGGTGAAGTTGAAGATGAAGCCTTGACCCCATTCTTCCTGCTTCGAAGGTTTGGCCGTGCCGTCGCGGTTGTCGGTGTTGATATAAAAATTGCGGGCAGTGACTGTGGCTTTACTGTCTTCAATGAAGCCGTGCTGGGCGCTATCAGCTGCGTGAGCGCCCATGGAGATGCCTGCAAGCGCAACAGCAAGCGGCAGAGACTGTTTGTACATTAAAGCTCCTAATGGTTCTTTTTTTGGTGTCAATGGGTGTTGGGCAAGCAAAGGCCGCCACGCTAAATGCTAAAAGTCGCGGCGTCCAAGAAAGAAGGGATTGCCTCTTATGCCTTATAGCTATAACGGATGTCATGCCACTACGGGAAACGCATCTTATCCGTTTTCAGCTAAAAGTAATACCTATCAACTGATTGTTTACAGGTATTTGTCCAGTCCGTAGCATGGGCAAAGCGGTACTGAACCTCGCTCCGCCATATCGGCTGAAAGCTTCGAACCATTAGGAGATTTGAATGACTGCATCGACGACCATGACGGCTGAAGAGTTTGAAACGCAGAAGCCCAAATTGCGGACGCTTTCAGCCAATACCAACGAGCTGGCCCGCCTTATCCTGGTTGATGGGATGAGCAACGGCGAGGCAGCCAAAGCTGTGAACATGTCCCCTCAGAACGTGAGCAAGGCCATGCGTCGAGTCAAAGCTCTTTTGAATGATTTGCCTTCTGACTACGTGTGGTTCGAGGGATTCATGCCAGAGGACATTGCCGTAGCAACTCGCAAGGCGATCAAGGAAAGGCTTGAGGCCGAGGGTGGAGCGGGGAAAAATAAACACTAATACCTTGTTCCATTATATTGACAGGTATTCGGTAGCTCGATAGTATGGCGCCATCAGCAACAAATGCTGAACCCAAACAAGGAGTTACACCATGAAATCCCTGAAAACCCTGTTCGTTGTTGTCGCTTTCGCCGCCACTGCCACCTTGACCGGTTGCAGCTCCCTGGAGCAAGTAAATGCTCGTGGCCAGGCACTGCGCGCAGCTGATCCTGCGGCCTACGACAACATGACCGGTGAGAGCAACTACCAAGCTCAAAACCCGAAGTTCAACGTCCACGGTTCTTGATTAACAGGGACTTCCAAAAGCCTCGATAAGTCGAGGCTTTTTTTTGCCTTCATCAAGGGCGCATTCTATGAAAGTATTTAAATTCATTACTCTTGCTTGTTGTGGATTGGGTGTCGTCGGCTGCACCCATATTCAAGACTTGATTGCATGTCAGCCGCAGCAGAAGAATCCAATTATGTTCGCCTCCGATCATATAGGGTGGGATCAGCGATCAGTCGATGATGTGCGTTGTTCGAATGCTGAGCTTGCGGCTGTTCAGCTCGCTCGAAAGCGGCGTGATGCTGAAGGCCAAGTTCTTAAATGAGTTAAGGCCGATATAAAAAAAAACCCACTCTTGCGTTAGAGTGGGTTTTTTTTAACCAAAACTTCTGCTAGCCACTCTGCGACTCGCTAGAAACAATTTGCGTTGGGAATTGAACCGAACGCTTAGTACAAGAGCTTTCGTCTGGCCCGCTACATGCTTTCAGCACCCATATATCGTCGCCCCCATAATAATCAACCGGGACACCGTTCATATCACCAATTTTTACCGAATTTCCCGTGCCGCTGTAATACACTGTGTTAAAGATGCCGCTTGTTAGGACGTATCTTACAGCCCCACGAACAGACCAACTGAATGTTGACTCTGTAAGAGACCATGCACCATAGGTGTTATCAATAACCACGGTGCCAGGGTAAGACTTCTTGAAATACCTGCTCACAACCGTGAAGCCGTCCACTTCTGGCAATATTGGAGCAACACTTGTGAAAGTCACATTGGTAGCTGCATTAGCTGATACTGCGGTACGCGCATAGATCGTTGCCACCCCAGGTGTTGCTCCGGCGATAGTTGCAACAGCAACACCTCCCCCATCGGTGTAGGACAATCCTGTATTCAGGCTATTCAGTGTTTGCGCCCAGTAAACTGGCTGGCCTGCTGGCAGCACATTGTTATAGGCGTCTCTTACTGTCGCGTAGAGTGCTGATGCAGTTCCGTCCGCTGGTACTGTCGCTGGACTCGGAGACAGGCTGACTACTCGCGAGGTCGATGGATCAGCGTTGAGCCAAACGCTCGTACTCGCCGCGCCAGCCACCGCAGCAGCAGTAACCGTTGCTCCACCAGCTACAGTGCCACGCAGACTGACTGCTGTTTGACCTGACGCGTTGGTAACCGTCGAGGTGCCTGATAGCCATCCATTTGTAGTCCACCAGCTCGTTGGTATCCCTGGCCCAACCAAGTACCCGTCACCATCTTTGACGGTCGCTACCAAGGTACTTGCATCGATGTTGTTGGCGAGGATCGAGGGTGGAGAGGCGGTCACGCTGACGACTCGTGCTGTGTTTTTCACCCATTCGATGTTGGAACAGCCCCCTTGAGCTGGCTCCCATTTTTCATGGCGTGCTGCATTGCATCCGCTTCCACCCGAATTGATGGCGATAGCCATCCCAGGAATGTTGACGACTTGCTGAATGTCAGCGGTATTTTCCTTCAGTTGAGCTGCAATCACACCACCGCTGAAAACGAGCGCCCCTAAACTAGCTTCCCTTGCAAGACTGTAACGGAATTTCATTTGTTCGATCCGTATTCAAAAAGTGCTTCATCTGTCAGACCTGATTTATTCGCTGCCTTGGAAGCACCGCCATCCTGCGGGTAGATCGTCCAAATCGAAAAATGCGAATCAACCTCAATAACAACGTCTGATTATATGGCACCTAGCTATTGTTGCAATACCGTGAACAATTTGTGACAAGATTTCCGTCCCGCCAGTAACCTTTGTGAGTAACCAAGGGCAGTGGAACCAACGAAACTGCCAGTGTTGCAGTGGCGCCAAAATTAGCGAATCGCAACGCATCATCGTGCAGGTGCCGCAGATAAGATCATGTTGTCCTACAATTTTTTTCGGGGCTCCTACGGGGCCGCGTGGCGGCAGGGAGGGAAGCTCAACAGCTGAAAATGATAGTGATCTATCAGAAATACCAATGGCCGAGCGAAACCATTTTGGCGGATTCAATACCAGCGACCACGGCGGTTGTTACAAGAAATGTAGTAATATCTTGATGTAATGTCTGTACGCTTTTCATTTACAGCTATTCGACACAAAGCTACTATGCTTGCCGGTACAGGGCTTGAACGATTAACCCTGCTCATTCGACATCACACCTGGACAGGTGAAATCGGCAGGAAACAGCCAATGACGACCCCACAGCAGCGCATGTCCGCTGAAGACTTCGAAGCCCAAAAACACAAGCTGCGCACCTTGTCAGTACAGACTAACGAGCTGGCCCGCCTCGTGCTGGTTGAGGGCCTCAACAATACCAAGGCCGCCCAGACTGTAGGCATGTCCCGCCAGAACGTGAATGGTGCGATGAACAGGGTTAAGGCCCTCCTCGCAGACAAGCGTGCTGATTATGTGTTCGTGCAAGAGTGGATGCCTCCGTCCATGGCGGCGGAAGTTCGTGCAAAGCTCAAGGCGCTGGAGGAAGAATCAGCGATACAAGAAAAGAAATAGAATATTCATAAATTAAGTATTTACAGGTATTCGCAACAGGGATAGCATAGGGCCATCAGCGACAAAAAGGTTGCTGAACCCCTACTCAAGGAGCTTCACCATGAAAGCATCTGCAAAAATCGCTGCGTTCGGTCTGGTCGCAATGGGCGCTCTGTTCAACACCGGCTGCACCACTCTCGACAACCTGCATGCGTCCGCAGTTGCTGATCGCGCTGCTAACCCTGAAAAGTACCAGGAGATTCCAGCTGTCCGCACCGCGCAAATCTCCCCTAATCAGGACGGCCCGATCTACCAAGATTCCTGCGCCTTCGGTTGCCCAGCCAGCAAATCCGAGCAGGCTA
>Ga0247819_10001753_pt1 | contig 11532 bp, 8 predicted proteins | sample 13C_Xylose_Day6_FD_193428 | JGI IMG/M metagenome (GOLD analysis project Ga0247819, IMG submission 193428) | Soil microbial communities from agricultural site in Penn Yan, New York, United States - 13C_Xylose_Day6 | ecosystem: Environmental > Terrestrial > Soil > Agricultural land | place: USA... | reverse complement strand
CTTGATGAACACCAGCGCAGCTTATTAAGGCAAGGGACTAGACCATGCATTTCACCATTCAACGCGAAGCCCTGTTGAAACCCCTGCAACTGGTCGCAGGCGTTGTCGAACGCCGACAGACCTTGCCGGTGCTCTCCAACGTGCTGTTGGTTGTCGAAGGCCAGCAACTGTCGCTGACCGGTACTGACCTGGAAGTCGAGCTGGTCGGTCGTGTTCAACTCGAAGAGCCAGCCGAAACAGGTTCCATCACCGTGCCTGCGCGCAAGCTGATGGACATCTGCAAAAGCCTGCCCAACGATGCGCTGATCGACATCAAGGTCGACGAGCAAAAGCTCGTGGTGAAGGCCGGGCGTAGTCGCTTTACCCTGTCGACGCTGCCGGCCAACGATTTCCCGACTGTGGAAGAAGGCCCTGGCTCGCTGACCTGCAGCCTGGAGCAGAGCAAACTGCGGCGCTTGATCGAGCGCACCAGTTTCGCCATGGCTCAACAGGACGTGCGTTACTACCTCAATGGGATGCTGCTGGAAGTGTCGGCCGGTATCATCCGCGCCGTGGCCACCGACGGTCACCGTCTGGCGATGTGCTCGATGCAGGCTGATATCGGTCAGCCAGATCGTCACCAGGTCATCGTGCCGCGCAAAGGTATCCTTGAACTGGCACGCCTGCTGACTGAGCCGGACGGTATCGTCAGCATCGTCCTGGGCCAGCACCACATCCGCGCCACCACCGGTGAGTTCACGTTCACCTCGAAACTGGTCGACGGTAAATTCCCGGACTACGAGCGCGTACTGCCGAAGGGCGGCGACAAGCTGGTGCTGGGCGATCGTCAGGCACTGCGTGAAGCCTTCAGCCGTACCGCCATTCTGTCCAACGAGAAGTACCGCGGTATCCGTCTGCAACTGGCCAATGGTCAGCTAAAAATCCAGGCGAATAACCCGGAGCAGGAAGAAGCGGAAGAAGAAGTGGGCGTGGAGTACAACGGCGGCTCTCTGGAGATCGGCTTCAACGTGAGCTATCTGCTCGACGTCCTGGGCGTGATGACCACCGAACAGGTTCGTCTGATCCTGTCCGACTCCAATAGCAGCGCGCTGGTGCAAGAGTCCGACAACGACGATTCGGCTTACGTCGTCATGCCGATGCGTCTGTAATCATGCTCAGCAGAAGCTAGATGTCCTTAAGTCGCGTCTCGGTCACCGCGGTGCGCAATCTGCACCCGGTGACCTTCTCCCCCTCTCCCCGAATCAATATTCTTTACGGCGCCAACGGCAGCGGCAAAACCAGTGTTCTGGAAGCCATTCACCTGCTGGGGCTTGCCCGTTCGTTTCGTAGCACCCGTCTGTTGCCGGTCATTCAGTACGAGCAGTTGGCGTGCACAGTGTTTGGCCAGGTTGAACTGGCTGAGGGTGGGCAGAGTGCGTTGGGCATCTCTCGGGATCGCCAGGGTGAATTCCAGATCCGCATTGATGGGCAAAACGCGCGCAGTGCAGCGCAGTTGGCTGAGATCCTGCCATTGCAGTTGATCAACCCGGACAGCTTCCGCTTGCTGGAAGGTGCGCCGAAGATTCGCCGGCAGTTTCTCGATTGGGGGGTGTTCCACGTGGAACCCCGTTTCATGTCGACCTGGCAACGCTTGCAGAAGGCGCTGCGCCAGAGAAACTCCTGGCTGCGGCATGGTACACTTGACGCCGTTTCGCAAGCGGTTTGGGACAGGGAACTGTGTCAGGCCAGCGCTGAAATCGATGAATACCGCCGCGCTTACATCAAAGCCTTAAAACCAGTCTTTGAACAGACTTTGAGCGAGTTGGTTGAGCTTGAGGGCTTAACGCTCAGCTATTACCGAGGTTGGGACAAAGACCGTGAGCTGAGCGCTGTGCTCGCCGGGTCCCTGCAACGGGATCAGCAAATGGGTCATACCCAGGCCGGACCTCAACGCGCTGATTTGCGTCTCAGATTGGGCGCTCACAATGCCGCGGACATCTTGTCTCGTGGACAGCAAAAGTTGGTGGTTTGTGCTTTGCGGATTGCTCAAGGGCACTTGGTGAGCCAGGCACGACGCGGTCAGTGTATTTATCTGGTGGATGACTTGCCGTCTGAGCTGGACGAGCAGCACCGCCGCGCGCTTTGCCGCTTGCTGGAAGACTTACGCTGCCAGGTGTTCATCACCTGTGTAGATCACGAATTATTGAGGGAAGGCTGGCAGACGGAAACGCCAGTCGCTCTGTTCCACGTGGAACAGGGCCGTATCACCCAGACCCACGACCATCGGGAGTGAAGGCATTGAGCGAAGAAAATACGTACGACTCAACGAGCATTAAAGTGCTGAAAGGCCTGGATGCCGTACGCAAACGTCCCGGTATGTACATTGGTGACACCGACGATGGCAGCGGTCTGCACCACATGGTGTTCGAGGTGGTCGATAACTCGATCGACGAAGCGCTCGCCGGCCACTGCGACGACATCAGCATCATCATTCACCCGGACGAATCCATCACCGTTAAAGACAACGGCCGTGGCATCCCGGTAGACGTGCATAAAGAAGAAGGCGTTTCGGCAGCTGAGGTCATCATGACCGTACTGCACGCCGGCGGTAAGTTCGACGATAACTCCTACAAAGTATCCGGCGGTCTGCACGGTGTAGGTGTTTCGGTTGTGAACGCCTTGTCTGAAGAGTTGATTCTGACCGTTCGCCGCAGCGGCAAGATCTGGGAACAGACTTACGTTCACGGCGTTCCGCAAGAGCCGATGAAAATCGTTGGCGATTCAGAAACCACCGGTACGCAGATCCACTTCAAGGCTTCCAGTGAAACCTTCAAGAACATCCACTTCAGCTGGGACATCCTGGCCAAGCGGATTCGTGAACTGTCCTTCCTCAACTCCGGTGTCGGCATCGTCCTCAAGGACGAGCGTAGCGGCAAGGAAGAACTGTTCAAGTACGAAGGCGGCCTGCGTGCGTTCGTTGAATACCTGAACACCAACAAGACTCCGGTCAACCAGGTGTTCCACTTCAACATTCAGCGCGAAGACGGCATCGGCGTAGAAATTGCCCTGCAGTGGAACGACAGCTTCAACGAGAACCTGTTGTGCTTCACCAACAACATTCCACAGCGCGATGGCGGTACTCACCTGGTGGGTTTCCGTTCCGCACTGACGCGTAACCTGAACACCTACATCGAAGCCGAAGGCCTGGCGACGAAGCACAAAGTCGCCACCACCGGTGACGATGCCCGCGAAGGCCTGACCGCGATTATCTCGGTGAAGGTTCCAGATCCGAAGTTCAGCTCCCAGACCAAAGACAAGCTGGTTTCTTCTGAAGTGAAGACCGCGGTTGAACAGGAAATGGGCAAGTACTTCTCGGACTTCCTGCTGGAAAACCCGAACGAAGCCAAGCTGGTTGTCGGCAAGATGATCGACGCCGCCCGTGCCCGTGAAGCGGCGCGCAAGGCCCGTGAGATGACTCGACGCAAAGGCGCGCTGGACATCGCCGGCCTGCCGGGCAAACTGGCGGACTGCCAGGAAAAAGACCCTGCCCTGTCCGAACTGTACCTCGTGGAAGGTGACTCTGCTGGCGGTTCCGCCAAGCAGGGACGTAACCGCAAGACTCAGGCAATTCTGCCCCTCAAGGGTAAGATCCTGAACGTCGAGAAAGCACGTTTCGACAAGATGATCTCTTCCCAGGAAGTGGGCACCTTGATCACCGCGCTGGGTTGCGGCATCGGCCGCGAAGAGTACAACATCGACAAGTTGCGCTATCACAACATCATCATCATGACCGATGCTGACGTCGACGGTTCGCACATTCGTACCCTGCTGCTGACCTTCTTCTTCCGTCAGTTGCCGGAGCTAATCGAGCGTGGCTATATCTACATCGCTCAGCCGCCGTTGTACAAGGTCAAGAAAGGCAAGCAAGAGCAATACATCAAAGACGACGACGCCATGGAAGAGTACATGACGCAGTCGGCCCTGGAAGATGCGAGCCTGCACCTCAACGAAGAAGCGCCGGGCATCTCCGGTGAAGCCCTTGAGCGTCTGGTGAATGACTTCCGTCTGGTCATGAAGACTCTTAAGCGTCTGTCGCGCCTGTACCCGCAGGAACTGACCGAGCACTTCATCTACTTGCCGGCTGTCAGCTTGGAGCAACTGTCCGATCACGCAGCGATGCAGGATTGGCTGGCTCAGTACGAAGTCCGTCTGCGCACCGTCGAGAAGTCGGGCCTGGTCTACAAGGCCAGCCTGCGTGAAGACCGCGAGCGTGGCGTGTGGCTGCCAGAAGTTGAACTGATCTCCCACGGTTTGTCGAACTACGTCACGTTCAACCGCGACTTCTTCGGCAGCAACGATTACAAAACCGTTGTTTCCCTGGGGGCGCAACTGAGCACCCTGCTGGACGACGGCGCGTACATCCAGCGTGGCGAGCGTCGCAAGGCGGTCACCGAGTTCAAGGAAGCGCTGGACTGGCTGATGGCTGAAAGCACCAAGCGTCACACCATCCAGCGATACAAAGGTCTGGGTGAGATGAACCCGGATCAGCTGTGGGAAACCACCATGGACCCAAGCGTACGCCGGATGCTCAAAGTGACCATCGAAGACGCCATTGGCGCGGACCAGATCTTCAACACCCTGATGGGTGATGCGGTCGAACCACGTCGTGACTTCATCGAAAGCAACGCCCTGGCAGTATCCAACCTGGACTTCTGATCCCGGTCGGTGCCAACGAAAAGGCCAACGCATTTGCGTTGGCCTTTTTTATTCCCTGCGATTTACTCGGCTGCCGGCGCCACACTCTCCAGCCGGTACCCGTACCCATATATTGTCAGCAACTGCCAGCCGCGATCCGCTGTCAGCCCGAGCTTGTTACGTAGGCGATAGATGTGGGTGTCCAGCGGGCGCGATGAGGACATCTCTTCATGGGGCCAGAAGCGTTCGTACAAATAGTCTCGCGACAGCGGCCGCCCCAGGTTGCTGAACAGACAGTGGGCCAGGCGGTACTCGCGTTCGGTCATTGCGATGGGTTTGCCATCGCGCGTGACGGTCAGTTCGGCGTCGTCGAACACCAGGTCGTTGAAGCTCAACGCTTCTGACGCTGATCGCTGCTGGCTGTGCCGACGCAATACCGCGCCCACCCGGGCTTTCAGTTCATTGGGTCGAAACGGTTTGCTGACGTAGTCGTCGGCGCCGGCATTCAGGGCCTGGACGATATCGTTTTCGCCGTCCCGGCTGGTGAGCATGATGGCGGCCGGAGGCGCCTCCATGTGTTCCCGGGACCAGCGCAGCACCTCTAAACCGCTGACGTCGGGGAGTTGCCAGTCGAGGATCAGCAAGTCGAACGTTTCTCGGCGCAATTGCCGCAGTAGGTCTTCCCCGCGTTCGAAGCTGTGCAATGACCAAGGTTGCTCAGCGGCGTCCGCCATTTGCTGAAGGGTTTGTTCGACCCGGCGCAATTCGGCGGGCTCATCGTCCAGTATCGCAACACGCATACGCGCAGGTTCCTTGCACGGGGCCGTTAAAGTAAGCGGTCCGCCGTTGTGGACGTCCGCTATGATTCTTGGATCAAGGTTCTCAGATCGGAGATCTATGAAACCATTCACCCCGCCCTGCCCTTTTCGCCATGAATAGCCCACGCCCTCAGGAGAATCGTGAGCCTAGTCAGGTTGAGCGATTGTTTCGGCAATTGGTGCGTCAGTGGGTTTGGATCAGTCTAGTGCTCCTGCCGCTGACTGCACTGTTGTCCTATCGGCTTCAGATGAACCTGAACGATGCATCGCCCGGCTTGAGCGCGCTATTGTCGGTTGGCCTGGTTACCAGTGTGCTCGGTCTGCTGCTGTGGCGTCCGCGTCTGGCGCTCTGGCTGACGTTGCTTGGCATGCTGTGTGCGTTGTTGGCGAGTGCCGGCCTCGCCGAATGGAGCAAATGGTGGTCGCCGACGCCGGCCCTGCTCAGCATGCTGTTGGCTTATCTGATCTGGAACTGGCGACGTCTGAGCGTAGTACTGACTTATTTCGGTTGGGAACTTGCACGCCTGGACAGCGAGCCGAAAGTGTTTCCGGAACGCCGTCGCACCGACTTCCCAAGCGGGGATCGTTTGCAGAAGCAAGTCATGGCACTGGAACAAGCCGTGAGCCGAACCCGCGATACCCACCGTTTCATCGCTGATGGGCTGGAATATCTGCCTGTCGCCACATTGATCAGTGATCCCAGCGGACAGATTTTGCTCAGTAACCGCAAAGCCCGGGAGCTGTTTGGGGGAAGCTTGGTGGGTGGTGGTGTGCTCGAACAGTTGGTACAGCTCGGCTACCCGGGGATGGGCCATAGTCCGGCCTCGCATTTATCCACATTGCCGATGTTGGAGTTTCGCGACGTCAAAGAACGCAGCCTGCGGCTGGAACGCGCTGCGCTGTTACCGGTAGACGGCGAAACCCCCGCCGGTTGGCTTTGGAACCTGACGGACCTGAGTATCGAGCGCGAAGCGCAAGAGCAGCGGGCCGTGATGTTGCGCTTCCTGTCCCACGATTTGCGGGCACCGCATTCAGCCATCCTCGCGCTGCTGGATGTGCACCGTCATCAAGTGGGCGGTGACACACAACTCTTCAATCAGATCGAGCTGCAGGTGCGCCGGGCTCTGGATCTGACCGGTGGGTTCGTGCAACTGGCCAAGGCTGAGTCTGACGCCTATCACTTTCAACCCAGCCTGTTTGCGATGCTGGTACTGGACGTGTTCGATCAAGCGCTGCCACTAGCCCAGCAAAAGCAGATCCAGTTGGTGCAACAGGTGGAAGATGAGGCTCAGGAAAGTCTGCTGATGGCGGATCAGGCCTTGTTGACCCGAGCATTGTTCAATCTTTTGGAGAATGCGATCAAATACAGTGCTGCGGGTTCGCGTGTCAGTTTGCAGGTCAGGCACAACGGCGATTGGTTGACCTGTGAGCTCATCGATCAAGGCAAAGGCATTGCCGCCGAGGAGTTGCCCGAGCTGTTCAGTCAGTATCGGCGTTTCTCGTCCGCGCAGGGGATTGACGGAGTGGGCTTGGGTTTATCGATGGTAAAGGCCGTTGTCGATCGCCATGGCGGGCGAATCGAATGCTCCAGCGTGGTGGGCGAAGGCACGTGTTTCCGGCTCGATTTCCCGCTGTTGGAGGAGTGAATGACGGGCATAAAAAAACCGGCTATATCAGCCGGTTTTTTTGCGTCCGAAAAAAACTTATGCACGATTTCATGATTTTTATCATTTTATAAAATATGCAATAAAATCATGAGGTTACTAAGGATTAACGACGCTTTTCAAGAAAATGGTACACAGCTTATCCACAGAATCTCAGACAGCCACCGAGTCCGTGGAAACCGGTGCTTTCGGCGTTGGTGGCAGCGAGCCCATTTCGCGCTGCATCTGCTCGTTCCAGGCTTGCACCCGATCGTTCAAATCAGCGATGGCGCGCGGTCCGCTGCCTTCGGCGTACATGGGCTCGCCGATGATCACGGTGATCACACCCGGTTTTTTCGCCCAACCGGTTTTCGGCCAGAACTTGCCGGCGTTATGCGCAATCGGCAGTACCGGTAGTTCGGCGTTGACTGCCAATGCAGTTCCACCCCGGGAGAATTTGCCAATGGTGCCGTAAGGGACGCGTGTGCCTTCGGGGAAGATCAGCACCCAGACGTTGTCCTTGAGCAGCTCGTCGCCCTTTTTGGCTACGTGCTTGAGCGCGGCTTTCGGGTTGTCACGGTCGATGGCGATCGGACGCAGCATGGCCATGGCCCAACCGAAGAACGGCACATAGAGCAGTTCACGCTTGAGCACCTGGCTCAGCGGTGAGAAATAAGCGGAGAGAAAAAACGTCTCCCAGGTACTTTGGTGGTTCGACTGAATCACGCACGGGCGATCCGGCACATTTTGCGCGCCCTTCACTTCGTAGCGAATTCCCAGGAACACCTTGCTCAACCACAATGCGCAGCGGCACCAATAGACGTTGATGAAGCGATAACGCGCCTTGAACGGCAAAAAGGGCGCGATGAAAAAACTCAGGCTGCACCACAGCAAAGAGCTGGTGCCCAGCAGCAGGTAAAAGAGAAAGGTTCTGATGGCCTGCAATATCGACATGGTGACGTTTACCGTTGCGGGCAACACCCGCCTGTATAAAGCGCACTCCTGATCAATCCTTTATCAGGAAATTTCAGAAGCACTCTAATTGTGGATAAGTTCTGCGGCAATCGCCGCCAGATCGTCAAAAATCAATGTGCCTACCGGAAGGGTTTTACCCAAAGTCTTTTCGCCTTTCCCGGTCTTTACCAAAACTGGCTGTGAATCGACGGCTTTGGCGGCTTCCAGGTCACCAAGGCTGTCGCCGACGAACCAGAGATTGGTCAGCGACACGTTGTAATGAGCGGCGATGGTTTTCAGCATCCCGGGTTTCGGCTTGCGGCAATCGCAGCCTTCGTCCGGCCCGTGCGGGCAATAGACGATCAGGCCGACTTCACCGCCCTGCTCTGCCACCAGCGCGCGTAAACGCTCGTGCATGGCATCCAGGGTGGCGATGTCGTAGTAGCCACGAGCGATGCCCGACTGGTTGGTAGCGACTGCTACCGTCCAGCCGGCCTTGCTCAACTGCGCGATGGCTTCGATCGAACCGGGAAGTGGATTCCACTCCGCCACCGACTTGATGTAAGCGTCGGAGTCGTAATTGATCACTCCGTCCCGATCGAGAATCAGCAGTTTCAACAGCAGCCCCTTAGCCCAGCAGCGAAATGTCAGCGACGCCGAGGAACAGGCCGCGCAGGCGTGCCAGCAACGCATAACGGTTGGCGCGAACGTTGGCATCTTCAGCGTTGACCATCACCGCCTCGAAGAACGCATCCACCGGCTCGCGCAAGGCGGCCAGACGTGCCAGCGACTCGCTGTACTGACGGGCGGCAGCCATTGGCTGAACAGCCTGGTCGGCTTGCTGGATCGCCGAGTACAGAGAGAACTCGTTGGCGTTGTCGAAGTACTTGGCTTCGACGACGGTCGGAACGGAGCCCTCAACCTTGCTCAGCAAGTTCGATACGCGCTTGTTCACCGCTGCCAGGGCCGCGGCTTCCGGCAATTGACGGAAGGCCTGCACGGCTTGCACGCGCTGGTCGAAGTCCAGGGCCGAGCCTGGTTTCAGGGCACGCACCGACAGGTAGGTCGCCACGTCGACGCCTTCGTCCTCATAACGGGCACGCAGACGATCGAAGATGAACTCCAGCACCGACTCGTTCAGACCGGCAGCCTTGACCTTGGCACCGAACGCGGTCACGGCGAAAGCCACGGCGTCGTTCAGGTCCAGATCCAGTTTTTTCTCGATCAGGATGCGCAGCACACCCAGCGCTGCACGACGCAGGGCGTACGGGTCTTTGCTGCCGGTTGGCAGCATGCCGATACCGAAGATACCAACCAGGGTGTCGAGCTTGTCGGCGATAGCGACGGCCGCACCGGTCAGGGTGGCAGGCAGTTCAGCGCCGGCACCGCGTGGCATGTACTGCTCGTTCAGTGCCAGTGCGACGTCTTCCGGCTCTCCGTCATTGAGGGCGTAGTAGTAGCCGGCGACACCTTGCATCTCCGGGAACTCGCCGACCATTTCGGTCGCCAGGTCGCATTTGGACAGCAAGCCTGCACGAGCCGCCCACGAAGCGTTGCCGCCAATGCGCGCGGCGATGTACGCAGCCAGCTTGGAAACACGTTCGGCCTTGTCGTAGACGCTGCCGAGTTTTTCCTGGAACACCACGTTTTGCAGGCGCAGGTTGAAGTCTTCGAGTTTCTGCTTCTTGTCTTGCTTGAAGAAGAACTCGGCGTCGGTCAGGCGTGGGCGAACCACTTTCTCGTTACCGGCGATGATCTGCTGCGGGTCTTTGCTTTCGATGTTGGCCACAGTAATGAAACGTGGCAGCAACTTGCCGTCGGCATCCAGCAGGCAGAAGTACTTCTGGTTGTCCTGCATGGTGGTGATCAGGGCTTCTTGCGGCACATCGAGGAAACGCTCTTCGAACGAGCACACCAGCGGCACCGGCCATTCGACCAGCGCGGTCACTTCGTCGAGCAGGTCCGGTGGCACGATCGCGGTGCCTTCCTGACGGGTTGCCAGTTCTTCGGTGCGCTTGCTGATGATTTCGCGACGCTCATTGGCATCGGCCAGGACATAAGCGGCACGCAGGTCAGACAGGTAGCTCGATGGCGAACCGATGCGCACGTTTTCCGGGTGATGGAAGCGGTGGCCACGGGAGTCGCGGCCGGCCTTCTGGGCGAGGATGGTGCAGTCGATGACCTGGTCACCGAGCAGCATCACCAGCCATTGGGTCGGACGCACGAACTCTTCTTTGCGTGCACCCCAACGCATGCGTTTCGGGATCGGCAGGTCGTTCAGCGAATCTTCGACGATGGTCGGCAGCAGGCTCGAAGTCGGCTTGCCGGCGATGCTTTGGCTGTAGCGCAGTTTCGGGCCGCTCTGATCGATTTCGCTCAGGTCGACGCCGCATTTCTTGGCAAAGCCCAGTGCCGCTTGGGTCGGGTTGCCTTCGGCATCGAACGCGGCCTGACGTGGCGGGCCATCGAGGTTGATGCTGCGATCCGGCTGCTGGGTGGCCAGTGCGGTGATCAGCACGGCCAGACGGCGCGGCGCGGCATACACGGTTTTGGTCTCGTAGTTCAGGCCGGCAGCTTGCAGGCCCTTGTCGATACCGGCGAGGAACGCCTCGGCCAGAGTATTCAGGGCCTTGGGTGGCAGTTCTTCAGTGCCCAGTTCAACCAGAAAATCCAGAGCACTCATTGTGCAGCCTCCAGCTTGGCCAGTACTTCGTCACGCAGGTCCGGGGTCGCCATCGGGAAGCCCAGCTTGGCGCGAGCCAGCAGGTAGGCTTGCGCAACGGAACGCGCCAGGGTGCGTACACGCAGAATGTATTGCTGACGCGCTGTTACCGAGATCGCCCGGCGCGCATCCAGCAGGTTGAAGGTATGGGAAGCCTTCAACACCATTTCGTAGCTCGGCAACGGCAGCGGCTGGTCGAGTTCGATCAGGCGCTTGGCTTCGCTTTCGTAGAAATCGAACAGTTCGAACAGTTTGTCGACGTTGGCGTGTTCGAAGTTGTAAGTGGACTGCTCCACTTCGTTCTGGTGGAACACGTCGCCGTAGGTCACTTTGCCGAACGGACCGTCAGCCCAGACCAGGTCGTAGACCGAGTCGACGCCTTGCAGGTACATGGCCAGACGCTCAAGACCGTAGGTGATCTCTCCGGTCACCGGGTAGCACTCGATGCCGCCCGCTTGCTGGAAGTAGGTGAACTGGGTTACTTCCATGCCGTTGAGCCAGACTTCCCAGCCCAGACCCCAAGCGCCGAGGGTTGGCGATTCCCAGTTGTCTTCGACGAAGCGGATGTCGTGGACCAGCGGGTCCAGGCCGACGTGCTTGAGGGAGCCCAGGTACAGTTCCTGGAAGTTGTCCGGGTTTGGCTTGAGCACTACCTGGAATTGGTAGTAATGCTGCAGGCGGTTCGGGTTTTCGCCGTAGCGGCCGTCAGTTGGACGACGGC
>Ga0247819_10001752_pt1 | contig 11536 bp, 8 predicted proteins | sample 13C_Xylose_Day6_FD_193428 | JGI IMG/M metagenome (GOLD analysis project Ga0247819, IMG submission 193428) | Soil microbial communities from agricultural site in Penn Yan, New York, United States - 13C_Xylose_Day6 | ecosystem: Environmental > Terrestrial > Soil > Agricultural land | place: USA... | reverse complement strand
GGAACCCCCGCCGCCCCCTCCGCCGAACTGCGCGGCACCGCCGTGGCCGCCGCACGCGCCGCCGCGGAGGGCATCGACTTCGGCGCCTGCCCCCCGGAGCAGGAACTCCCGCCCACCGTGCGGTGCGGCACCGTCGCCGTCCCGCTCGACTACGCCCGCCCGGACGGCGAACGGATCCTGCTCACCGTCAGCCGCGCACGCGCCACCGGGAAGGACCCCGACAACAGCAAGCGCAAGGTGCCCCGGCAGGGCTCCCTGGTCCACAACCCGGGCGGGCCGGGCGCGAGCGGCATGTACTTCCCGATGACGGGCGCGCTCCCCGAGTGGAAGCGCGTCGCGGCGGCGTACGACCTCGTCGGCTACTCCCCGCGCGGGGTGGGCCGCTCCGCGCCGCTGTCCTGCACGGACCCGGGGACCTTCTTCGAGGGCCCGGCGAAGGCGCCGGTCCACCCGTCGGCGGCGTACAAGCGGGAGCGCGTCGCGCGGGCCCGGGCGTACGCGCGGGGGTGCGCCGAGCGGACGGGCGGCTCGCTGCGGCACTACCACTCGCTCAACAACGCCCGTGACCTGGACGTCCTGCGGGCCGCGCTCGGGGAGAACCGGCTGACGTACCTCGGCTCGTCGTACGGCACCTACTTCGGGGCGCTGTACGCCACGATGTTCCCCTCCCACGTACGGCGGATGGTGTTCGACTCGGCGGTGAACCCGGACCCGGAGCGAATCTGGTACCGCAACAACCTCGCCCAGTCGGCGGCGTTCGAGGACCGCTGGGCGGACTTCCGGGCCTGGACCGCCGAGCACGACGACGTCTACGGGCTGGGCGGCACGGCCGAAGAGGTGCGGCGCAGCTACGAGAGGGCGAGCGCGCGGCTGGCGGCGGAGCCGGCGGGCGGCAGGGTCGGCCCCGCGCAGCTGCAGGCGGCGTTCCTCAAGGCCGGGTACTACGACGACCACTGGCCGCAGCGCGCGCACGCGCTGTCGGCGTATCTGAGGGGCGACTCCGGGCCGTTGGTCGAGCAGGCCCAGGAATATCCGGAGGCGGCGGCGGAGGCGGAGAACGCGCGGGCGGTGTATCTCGCCGTGGAGTGCAACGACGCGCCCTGGCCGGCCGAGTGGGCGGTGTGGGACCGGGACAACACCCGGCTGGCGCGCAGGGCGCCCTTCGAGACCTGGGGCAATGTGTGGACCAACCTGCCCTGCGCCTACTGGCAGGGCCCCCGGCAGCGGCCGCTGGACGTGCGCGCCGGCCGCGGGGAGCTGCCGCCGACGCTGATCCTGGCGGCCGAGCGGGACGCGGCCACCCCCTACGACGGCGCCCTGGAGCTGCACCGGCGGCTGGCGGGGTCGGTGCTGGTGACCGAGCGGGACGCCGGCAGCCACGGCGTCGCGGGCGGACCCAACGCCTGTGTGAACCGCCATCTGGAGGCGTACCTGCTGGAAGGCAGGGTCCCGGGGCGGCGCGCCTCCTGCGCACCGCACCCGGAACCCGAGCCGCAGCCGGCGGGCGGCCGGGCCGGGAAGGACCGGCCCGGCGTCTGATCAGGCGAGGCCGGCGACCAGTTCCGCCACGTTCTTGCGGCGGCCCGTGTAGAACGGGACCTCCTCGCGGACGTGCATCCGGGCCTCCGAGCCGCGCAGGTGACGCATGAGGTCGACGATGCGGTCCAGCTCGTCGGCCTCGAAGGCGAGGATCCACTCGTAGTCGCCGAGGGAGAACGAGGCGACCGTGTTGGCGCGCACGTCCGGGTAGCCGCGGGCCATCTTGCCGTGGTCGGCGAGCATGCGGCGGCGGTCCTCGTCGGGCAGCAGGTACCAGTCGTAGGAGCGCACGAAGGGGTAGACGCTCACGTAGTTGCGGGGCGTCTCGTCGGCGAGGAACGCCGGGATGTGCGACCGGTTGAACTCGGCGGGGCGGTGCAGCGCCATGTTCGACCAGACGGGCTCCAGCGCGCGGCCCAGCCTGGTGCGGCGGAAGAGGTTGTACGCCTCCTGCAGCTGGTCGGCGGTCTCGGCGTGCCACCAGATCATGAGGTCGGCGTCCGCGCGCAGGCCCGACACGTCGTAGGTGCCGCGGATCGTGACGTCCTTGGCGGCGAGCTGGTCGAACAGCTCCTGTACCTCGTCGGCGTACCCGGCCCGGTCCTCGGGCAGCACGTCCTTCAGCCTGAAGACCGACCAGAGGGTGTAGCGGATGACCTCGTTGAGGTCCTTGGCCAGCTTGCCCTTGTTCGGGATCCGGTCGGCTGCGGGGGTGGTGGCGTCGTCACTCATGTCCCTCATTCTCCTGCTGCTCCGTGGAGGCTCTGCACCGGGTGGGCGGTGAGTTCCTGCACACCGTGCAGGTCACCGTGGATCTGGTCGGCCGCGGCGTACGCGCTCGCGACGCACGCGGGGATGCCGACACCGTCGTAGGCCGCGCCGCACACCGCGAGACCGGCGAGAGAGGCGAGGTGCCCGCGGACGCGGGCCACGCGCGCGTGGTGGCCGACGGGGTACTGGGGCAGGCCGTCCTGCCAGCGGGTGACGCGGGTCGCGACCGGGGTGGCGTCCAGTCCGACGGCGGCCTTCAGGTCGTGCCGGGAGACCTCCACCAGGCCGGCGTCGTCACGGCGGAGGATCTCCGTCTCGCCGTGCCGGCCGACGGAGGTGCGCAGGACCACCAGCCCGGGGTTCTCCTCGGCGATCCACCCCCACTTGGCGGAGGCGAAGGTGGACGCCTTGATGGTGCGGCCGTCGACGGGCGGCACCAGGAATCCGCTGCCCTCGGGCAGAGCGGTCTCCGCGCGGCGGAAGGCGAGGGTGATCAGCGCCATGGAGGCGTACTCGACCCCGGCGAGCTCCGCGGCGGCGCCGGGGGCCTCGGCGCGCAGCAGGGCGGCGGCGGCCGGTGCGGGCACGGCGACGACGACCGCGTCGGCGTGCAGGACCCGGTCGCCGGCGAGGATCCGCCAGCCGGCCTCCGGTTCGCGGCGCAGCTCCGTGACCGGCGCACCGGTGAGGATCTCCGCCCCGCGTGCCCGCAGGGAGTCGGCGACCGCGAGCGGCAGGGTGCCCACTCCGCCCGCCAGGCCCATGAAGACGGGCCCGGCCGGCGCCGAGGCCGCGGACTTCGCCTGGATCCCGCGGACCGCCTCGGTCAGGGAGGTGTGGGTCCGCGCGGCCTCGAAGAGCTGCGGGACCGCCGAGCGCATCGAGATGCGGTACGCGTCGCCCGCGTACACCCCGCCGAGCAGGGGCTCCACCAGGCGGTCGACGACCTCGCGGCCGACGCGCGCCGCCACGTACTCGCCGACGGCCACGTCGTCGCCGACCTCCGTGCGGGGCAGCTCGGCGTCCCGCCCGATCCGGGCCAGCCCCTCGTCGGACAGCACGCCGGCGAGGGCGTCGGCGGTGCCGGGGACGCCCATGACGTGCCCCTTGGGCATGGGGCGCAGGGCGCCGCGGGTCCAGAGCGACGCCGTGGCGGTGGCCGGCGGCTGGAGGCGGTCGGCGAGACCCACCTCGCGGGCGAGGCCCACCGCCTCGGGGCGGCGGGCCAGCATCGACTCCGCGCCGAGGTCGACGCGCGCGCCGGCGATCTCGCCCGGCAGCAGCTTGCCGCCGACCCGGCCGGAGGCCTCCAGCACGGTCACCCGCGCCCCGTGCGCGAGCAGCCGGTGCGCGGCGGCCAGCCCGGCGATTCCCGCCCCGACGACGACTACGTGCCGTCCGGAGCCCGCATGTGATCCGCTCATGCCCCCACCTTCTCAGACTCCGCCGGCGGTCCCGCCAGGGCCATGTGGCCCTGCCGAGTCCCTACCGTGACCGCATCGGGACCGTTCCGCCCCAACGTCCCGGCCCGCTGCCGCGTCGAAGGAACGTCAGCCATCACCACGCGGGGGAGCCCCATATGCGCTCACGACGATCCGTACGATCCACCCACGCCCTCGCCGGGCTCCTGCTGGCGGCGGCGCTCGCCGCCGGCGGGTGCAGCGCGGGGGCCGACTCCGCCTCGTCCGGGGCCGCCGACAAGGCCGCGCGGGCGGAGGGGCAGGACGCCCTGCAGGAGGACGCGAAGCAGGGCGCTCCCGGCGGCGCGGCGGACGGCGCGAGGGAGACCGCGCCGCCGGAGGCCACCGCGAACCGCATCATCCGCACCGCCTCCCTGACCGTGCGGGTGAAGGACGTGCCCGGGGCGCTGGACGAGGCCCGCACGACGACGGAGAACGCGGGCGGCTACATCGGCAATGAGAGCACCGACCGGGACGAGGACGGCCACGAGCACACGCGCGTGGTGCTGCGCGTGCCCGTCGAGAAGTACGAGGAGGTCCTCACCGGCCTCGAGGGCACGGGCAAGCTGCTCGCACGCACCGCGAAGGCGCAGGACGTCACCGACCAGGTGGTCGACGTGGAGAGCCGGATCACCTCGCAGCGGGCCAGCGTGGCCCGGATCCGCGAGCTGATGGACCGGGCCACCAAGCTCAGCGACGTGGTCACCCTGGAGGGCGAGCTGAGCAGCCGCCAGGCGGACCTGGAGGCCCTGCTCGCCCGGCAGGCGTCCCTGAAGGACCGTACGAGCCTGGCCACCATCACCCTGACCCTGACCGAGTCGCCGGTGCAGAAGGCGGCGGAGGACGACGACCCCGGCTTCCTCGACGCGCTCGCGGGCGGCTGGGACGCGTTCCTGACCATGCTGCGCTGGCTGGCCGTGGCGATCGGCGCGGTGCTGCCGTTCGCGGCGGTGGCGGCGCTGCTCGTCCTGCTGTGGCTGAAGGCCGTACGCCCCCGGCTGCGGCGGCCGGAGCCGGCGCCCGCGACGGGCGCCCCGGGCCCGCTGCCCGCGGCCCCGCCGCTGACCGCCCCGGCGCCCCGCCGGGCACCCGACGGCGCGGACGGCAACGGGAACGGGAAGGACTGACGCACCCTCGTGCGGGCCTGAAATCCCCCGCCCCCGTAGCGTGTTCCCATGAGCATGAGTGACGCGCGCGGTGCGAGGGAACGCCTGGTCGTGATCGGCGGTGACGCCGCGGGAATGTCCGCGGCGTCCCAGGCCCGCCGGCTGAGGGGTCCGGACGAGCTGGAGATCGTGGCGTTCGAACGCGGCCACTTCACCTCCTTCTCCGCGTGCGGCATCCCCTACTGGGTGGGCGGCGACGTCCCCGAGCGGGACCGGCTGATCGCGCGCACCGCCGAGGAGCACCGGGCGCGCGACATCGACCTGCGGATGCGTACCGAGGTCACCGAGCTCGATCCCGGCCGGGGGCGGGTGCGCGCGCGTGACCTCGATTCGGGGGCCGAGTCCTGGACGTCGTACGACAAGCTCGTGATCGCGACCGGCGCGCGGCCCATCCGTCCGCGGCTGCCCGGCGTGGACGCCCCCGGGGTGCACGGCGTGCAGACCCTGGACGACGGGCAGGCCCTCCTGGACACGCTGGCCCGCACCCGCGGGCGCCGCGCGGTGGTCGTCGGCGCCGGCTACATCGGCGTGGAGATGGCCGAGGCGCTGATCAACCGCGGCTACCGGGTGACGGTCGTCAACCGCGGCAGGGAGCCGATGGCCACCCTCGACCCCGACATGGGACGCCTGGTGCACCGGGCGATGGAGGGCATGGGCATCACCATGGTGAACGACGCCGAGGTCACCGAGCTGCTCACGGGCGACGACGGCCGGGTGCGCGCGGTCGTCACCGCGGACGCCGAGTACCCGGCGGACGTCGTGGTGCTCGGCATCGGGGTCCGCCCGGAGACCGCGCTGGCGCGGGCCGCCGGACTCCCCCTGGGCGAGCACGGCGGGCTGCTCACCGACCGGTCGATGCGGGTGCGCGGGCACGAGAACATCTGGGCGGGCGGCGACTGCGTGGAGGTCCTCGACCTGGTCTCCGGGCAGCAGCGGCACATCCCGCTCGGCACGCACGCCAACAAGCACGGCCAGATCATCGGGGCCAACGTCGGCGGCGACTACGCGACGTTCCCGGGCGTGGTCGGTACGGCGGTCAGCAAGGTGTGCGACCTGGAGATCGCGCGCACCGGGCTGCGCGAGAAGGACGCGCACCGTGTGGGGCTGCGGTTCGAGAAGGTCACCATCGAGTCGACCAGCCGCGCCGGCTACTACCCGAACGCCTCCGCCATGACGGTGAAGATGCTCGCCGAACTGCGCACCGGCCGTCTCCTCGGCGTCCAGATCGTCGGCCGCGAGGGTGCGGGCAAGCGCGTCGACATCGCCGCGGTCGCCCTGACGGCCGGCATGACGGTGGAACAGATGACGGCCCTGGACCTGGGCTACGCCCCGCCCTTCTCCCCCGTCTGGGACCCGGTCCTGGTGGCGGCCCGCAAGGCGGCGTCGAAGATCCGGGCAGGTTCCTGACCCCGGGTGGTGCGGCGCCCCGCAAGGGGCGCGGGAACCGCGCGACCGGCCACGACGGACCGGCACCCCGCGGCACGACCGCGCCCGCGCGGCGCCTCCCGGGGCACCTCACGCCGTCCCGTTGATCCTCTCGATCGCCTGCCGCGCCTGCTCGGCGGGCGGCCGCGCGGGCAGCGACGCCACCGACGCACCCGGGGTGCCGGCATCCGGCGCCGACGCGGGCGCGGGCACCGTCGGCACCGCCGGCTTGGCGTGCGCCGCGCTCCGCGCGGACCGCAGCCGATGGCTCACCGCCTCCTCCAGCGTCACCGGCCGCCGCATCTGGGAGGCGAGCCGCCCCGCCTCCTGGCCGAGCCGGGCGACGTCCTCCCAGGGGAGGCGCACCACGAGCGTGAGCTCGGCCTCGCCGTCGGGCAGCGCGTGCATCGCGGTGGGCACTCGGTCGTTCATCGCCTGTTCCTCACGTCGGCCCCGCGGCGCCTTCCCCGCGCCCCGGGCGGTTGCCGAGTCATACGCACGTCCGTACGGCGGTGTTCAGCGCCGCCGCGGATTCACCGCCCGCCGTCCGGGCACTAGTGGGACGTGGTCATCCCCGTCCATGACGTGAACCCCACGCGGCGCACCCCCTGGGTGACGTACGCGCTCCTCGCCGCCAACTTCGTCGTCTTCCTTGCCTTCACCCCCGGCGTGATCGGTTCACTGACCGGCGGGAGCAGTCTGGCCGACCTGTGCCATCTGCAGGCGTTCCTGGACCGCTACGCCGTGGTCCCGCAGGAGCTGATCCACCACCGGATGCCGAACCTGGTGCCCACCGGCGCCACCGGGGTGGGCCCGCAGGGCCCGGGGTGCGTGGTGGACCGGCCGGGCTACGAGAAGTCCCCCGAGCTGAGCGTCCTGACGGCGATGTTCCTGCACGGCGGCTGGCTGCACCTGCTCGGCAACATGCTCTTCCTGTGGATCTTCGGCAACAACGTCGAGGACCGCATGGGGCACGTCCGCTTCCTGCTCTTCTACCTGGTCTGCGGTTACGCCGCCGCGTACGGCTTCGCCCTGCTGAACGCCGGCTCGGGCGAGCCCCTGATCGGCGCCTCCGGGGCGGTCGCCGGGGTGCTGGGCGCCTATCTGGTGCTGTATCCGAGGGCGCGGGTCTGGGTGCTGGTGCCGTTCCTGATCTTCCTGCCGCTGCGGCTGCCCGCCTGGATCGTGCTGGGCATGTGGTTCGTGCTGCAGGCGGTGTACTCGTCCGGGCAGGGCGTCACCGACGCCGGGACGGTGGCGTACCTCGCGCACGTGTTCGGCTTCGTGGCGGGCATGCTGATCGCCTGGCCGCTGCGCCCGGGCACTCCCCCGCCGCCGGAGCCGCGCGGAATCCTGTTCGGCAGGCGCGCCCGCCCGGACTGGTGAGGGCGCCGGGACGGCGCGGTGCCGGGGCGGGTTCGTCCAAGTGATGCCACGGGAGCGGTTGGACGCCGGGGGGTTCGCCGCCGTTGATGGTCAGCGAGCGGCGCGGGCATAGTGAAACGCGGTCAAGTCGTCCGCGCACCCCCTTCCTTCACCGAGAGAGGGCAACGCCGTGCCGAACCCCTTCGAGGATCCCGACGCCAGCTATCTCGTCCTGGTCAACGACGAGGGCCAGCATTCCCTCTGGCCCGTCTTCGCCAAGGTTCCGGACGGATGGACGTCCGTATTCGGAGAGGCCGGCCGCCAGGACTGCCTCGACTACATCGAGAAGAACTGGACGGACATGCGGCCGAAGAGCCTCATCGAGGCGATGGAAAACCAGCGCTGACGCCATGACCGTCGACCTCAGCGGATATCCGAGTCTGGGCGCGGCCTTCGCCGCGCGGGCGGACGCTCATCCCGGGCGGACCGCACTGACCCTCTGGCACGGCTCCACCGGGGCGGACCCCGAGAGCATCACCTACGGGGAGCTGGCCCGCCGGTCCCGGGTGCGCGCGCGGGAGCTGGCCCGGCGGCTGGCCCCCGGGGAAAGGGTGCTCGTCGCCCTGCCGACGGGCATCGAGTTCGCGGAGGTCTATCTGGCCTGTCTGACCGCCGGTCTTGTAGCCGTGCCCTCACCGATGCCGGGCGGGTCGGCGAGCGCCGGTGAACGGATCGCGGCGATCGCGGCCGACTGCTCGCCCGGCCTGGTCCTCACCACCGACGCAGCCCGCGCCGAGGTCGCCGAGCACCTGAGGGGCCACGGCCCGGAGGGGCTCGCCGTCGAGGCCGTGCTCCCGGTGGGCGGGCGGTCCGCGCCCGGGGAGGGGGCGGACGGCCGGGACGTCGGCCGCGGTACGGACGCGGTCCTGCAGTACAGCTCCGGGTCCACCGGGTCGCCGAAGGGAGTGATCCTCACGCACGGCGCGGTCCTGGCGAACGTCTCGGCGGTCTGCACCTACGTGGGTCTCGTCCCGGAGGACCGGTTCGGCAGCTGGCTGCCGCTGCACCACGACATGGGCCTGTTCACCCAGCTCACCGCGGCGCTGCTGTGCGGCGCGCACCTCACGCTGATGACGCCGGCCCAGTTCATCCGGCGGCCGGCCGAGTGGTTCCGCATGCTGGACCGGTTCCGGATCACCTACACCGTCGCCCCCAACTTCGCGTACGAACTCTGCACCCGCGTCATCACCGACGAGATGACGCGGGGACTGGACCTGTCCGCCCTGCGCTACCTCGGCAACGGGGCCGAGCCGATCCACGCGCCGACCGTGCGGGCCTTCATGGAACGGTTCGCGCACCTCGGGCTGCGTTCCCACGTCCACTCCAGCGGCTACGGCCTCGCCGAGTCCACGGCGTACGTGACCTGCGTCCCCGAGGAGACCAGTCCCACCGTGCTCACGGTGGACCCGCTGCGGCTGGAGTCCGGCGAGCGGCCGGAGCTGCGGCCGGTGGCCGAGGGGGCGGGCAGGCCGGTGATGGGTCTGGGCCGGCCGCACGCGTTCGACCTGCGGATCGTCGACCCGCGGGAGCGGGTGCCGCTGCCCGAGGGCAGGATCGGCGAGATCTGGCTGCGCGGGGAGAGCATCGGCCGGGGCTACTGGGGCAGACCGGAGCTGAGCGCGGAGGTCTTCGACGCCCGCCTCGCGGACTCCGCCGAGGGACCGGGCTGGCTGCGCACCGGGGACCTGGGCGCGCTCGTCGACGGCGAACTGTTCGTCACGGGCCGCCTCAAGGAACTGCTGATCGTGCACGGCCGGAACATCTTCCCGCAGGACGTGGAGCACGAGGCGCGTGCCGCGCACCAGGCACTGGGCGGCCAGCTCGGGGCCGCGTTCGGGGTCGGCTCGCCGGACGAGCGTGTGGTGCTCGTGCACGAGGTGCACCCCCGGACCCCGAGGACCGAGCTGCCGGAGGTCGTCACCGCGGTCACCCGCCGGCTCAACCGCTCGTTCGGTCTCCCCCTGCGCAACGTCGTGCTGGTGCGGCGCGGCACCGTACGCCGCACCACCAGCGGGAAGATCCGGCGCACCGCCATGCGGGAACGGTTCCTCGCGGGCGACATGACGGTGCTGCACGCCGAGCTGGAGCCCGCGCTGCGCGCACCGGCGGCGGGGCCGCGGTGAGGGCGCCGGTGCACACCGGCACGGGCGCCGGGCGGGAGGCCGCGCTCGACGCGTTCCTGACGGACGCCGGGCCGGACGGGGCGGGGGGCGATGTCGCCTGCCGCGTCGCCGGGGAGGACGCCGCCGAGGAGTTCCCCGCCACGCTCGTCGCGCGGCTCGACGCGTTCGGGCTGCCCGCGTACTACGTTCCGGCCGAGTGGGGCGGCGCCGGCGCCGACCACGAGGTGCTGCTGCGGCTGTGGCGCACGGTGGCCCGCCGCGACCTGAGCGCCGCCGTCGCGCACGGCAAGACCTACCTCGGCGCCGCGTCGGTCTGGTGCGCGGGCGACGCCGCGCAGGCCACCGCCACGGCGGACGCGGTCCTGGCGGGCGAACCGGTCGCCTGGGCGCTGTCCGAACCGGACCACGGCGCCGACCTGCTCAACGGGGAGCTGACCGCGACCGCCCAGGACGGCGGCCGGCGCCTTGACGGCGTCAAGTGGCCCGTCAACAACGCCACCCGGGCCCGTCTGCTGACCGTCCTGGCCCGCACCGGAGCCGCCGGATCCGGGCGGGGGCAGAGTCTCTTCCTGGTGGACAAGTCCGCGCTCGCCCCCGGCTCCTGGCATGTGCTGCCCAAGGAACCCACCCACGGGATCCGCGGCATCGACATCTCCGGCATCGCGTTCGAGGGGGCGGTGCCGGCTCCCGGCGCGCTGCTCGGCCGTGAGGGCGGCGGAGCCGAGACGGTGCTGCGCGCGCTGCAGCTCACCCGGACCATGTGCGCCGCCCTGTCGCTGGGGGCGGGCGAGCACGCGCTGCGGATCACCGCCGCGTTCGCCGCCGAACGGATCATCCAGCGGCGTCCGCTCCTCGACCGCGCCCATCCCCGGGCGATCCTCGGCCGGTGCGCGGCGCTGACGGCCGCCGCCGAGTCGGCGGCGCTGGTCGGCAGCCGCGCGATCCACACCCTCACCGGCGAGATGAGCGTGGTGTCCGCGGTGGTCAAGTCCGTCGCACCGGCACTGACCGACGCGGTGATCGCCGAACTCGCCGAACTGCTCGGCGCGCGGTCCTTCCTCACCGGGGTGTACGCGCACGGCGCGTTCCAGAAGATCTGGCGCGACCACCAGATCGTGTCGGTGTTCGACGGCAGCACCCCGGTGAACCGCGCGGCGCTCGTCCAGCAGTTCCCCCGGCTGGTGCGGGAGTACCGGGCGGGCACGGTCGACGAGAAGGGGCTGGCCGGGGCGGCGGCGGTGGGCGAGCCCGCCGGGCCGCTGGACCGCGGGGCACTCACGCTGCTGTCCCGGCGGGGCTGTTCGGTGGTGCAGTCCCTCCCCGAACTGTCCCGGGCACTCGCCCAGGAAGCGGCCCCGGAGGGGCTCGTGGCGCACGCCGTCGCGGTCGCCGCGGCCGCCGGCGAGGTCCACGCGCGGATGGCGGCGGTCGCCCCGGCCGCGCACCCTCCGATGTCCGCCTACGAGACGGCCGCCGCGTACGAACTCTGCTACGCGGCCGCGGCGTGCCTGCACACCTGGTCGGCCGGACGGCACCGCCGTCGGGGGGAGCCGCTGTGGGAGGACGGACTGTGGGCGAGGGCGGCGCTGCGCGCCCTGCGGGCCGGGCTCGCGACGACGCTGCGGAC
>Ga0247819_10001751_pt1 | contig 11538 bp, 9 predicted proteins | sample 13C_Xylose_Day6_FD_193428 | JGI IMG/M metagenome (GOLD analysis project Ga0247819, IMG submission 193428) | Soil microbial communities from agricultural site in Penn Yan, New York, United States - 13C_Xylose_Day6 | ecosystem: Environmental > Terrestrial > Soil > Agricultural land | place: USA... | reverse complement strand
GCGTCGATGCCGGCGCTTTCGGCGCGTGCCGCATCATCGGGGTCGTTGATGTTGTAGAGGATCAGCGGATGCATGTTGCCGTCGCCGGCGTGAAAGACATTGGCGACGCGCAGACCGTAGGAAGCGACGATCTCGCCGGTGCGGCGCAGAACGTGGGAAAGCTGGCTGAGCGGCACGGTGCCGTCCATGCAGATATAGTCGGCGATGCGTCCGGTTGCGCCGAACGCCGATTTGCGGCCCTTCCAGATCAGCGCCGCCTCGAGCGCCGATTGGCTTTCCTTGATTGTGGTAACGCCGTGGCGCCGGGCAACGTCGATGATGCTTGCGAGCATCGCGTCCATCTCGGCCTCCGAGCCCTCCACCTCGACGATCAGTAGCGCCTCCACATCCAGCGGATAGCCGGCATGGGCAAAGGCTTCGCAGATCTCGATTGCCGGCTTGTCCATGAATTCCATGGCGACGGGGATGATGCCGGAACCGATGACGTCGGCGACGCAGGCGCCGGCGGCTTCAGAGGAGGCAAAGCCGAACAGCACCGGGCGGGCGCCCTCGGGCTTGGCGATCAGCCGCACGGTTGCCTCGGTAACGATGCCGAGCTGCCCCTCCGAGCCGCAGACAAGGCCGAGCAGATCGTAGCCGGCCGCATCGAACGCCTTGCCGCCGAGATCAATGATCGTGCCGTCGAACAGCACCATCTTCACGCCCAGCAGATTGTTGGTGGTGACGCCGTATTTCAGGCAATGGGCGCCGCCGGAATTCATGCCGATATTGCCGCCGATGGTGCAGGCAAGCTGCGAACTCGGATCCGGCGCGTAGAAGAAGCCATCGGCGGAAACGGCTTCGGAAATATTGAGATTGGTCACACCGGCCTGGACCGTCGCGGTGCGGTTGAAGAAGTCGATATCGAGGATGCGCGACATCTTCGAGAGGCCGATTACCACAGCGTCTTCCTGGGGGATGGCGCCGCCGGACAAAGAGGTGCCGGCGCCACGCGGCACGACGGGAATGCCGTAGCGGCTGCAATATTTAAGCACCGCTGCCACCTGTTCGGTCGTCTCGGGCAGGGCGACGGCAAGCGGCATGCGGCGATAGGCGATGAAGGCATCGGTCTCGAACGGCTTTAAGCCGCGCTCGTCGCTGATGAGGCAGCCTGATGGCAGCAGGTCTGCCAGGTCAGCAGCGATCTCGCGGCGCCGGGCGATGACGGCCGGCCTTGGCTGCAGAAAGCCGATCGTTTCCGCCATCAAATCCTCCGCCCATATGTCAATTGGTTCATTTTCTTTACCACTAGGATAGCCCCCTCGCAAATGCTATCGAGCTTTTCCATTTCGGAAACAATGGCAACGATTGATGACGAATTTAGGCGATCTTGAGATTTTTGCACGCGTCGTTTCCTCCGGCAGTATGTCGGCAGCAGGGCGGGCGCTCGGATTTTCCCCCGCGGTCATCTCCAAACGGATCAAGCGGCTGGAAGACCGGCTGGGCACGCGCCTGTTGCAGCGCACCACCCGGCAGATCTCGCTAACCGAGGCGGGCCAGGGCTTCTACGACCGCGTGCTCGGCATCCTCACGGGCATCGAAGAGGCGGAAGCCTATGCCTCAGGACGCTCGTCGCAGGCGCAGGGCGTGCTTCGCATTTCGGCGCCGACCTCCTTTGGCCGCATGCATATCGCGCCGCATCTGACCGGCTTCATGAAGGACCATCTGGATCTCAAGCTGCACATCGTGCTCACCGACGACTTTACCGATATCGTCGCCGAGGGCTTCGACATGGCCGTGCGCATCGGTGAGCTGACCGATTCGAGCCTGGTAGCGCGCAAGCTCGCGCCGGTCCGCAGGCTGCTCTGCGCCTCGCCGGACTACATTGCCAGCAACGGCGCCCCGAACGAGATTGGCGACCTCGCCCGGCATTTCTGCCTGCCCGCCCACAACAACGACAACTGGAAGCTCGAAGGGCCGGAGGGATCGCTCGTCTGGCACCCCGAAGGGCCGCTGGTGACCAATTCCTCTGAAATCGTCCGGGCGGCGGTGATCGCCGGCGCCGGCATCGCGCTCCGCTCCACCTGGGATATCGGCCCGGAGCTGCGCAGCGGCCAGCTGGTGCAGGTGCTGCCGCAATGGGAGGGCTCGAAGAACCTGACGCTATCGGCCGTCTACCCGAGCCGCCAGTTCCTGCCGGCCAAGGTGCGCCTGTTCATCGATTATCTCGCCGGCCTCTACGGGCCTGTCCCCTATTGGGAACGATAGGCGCTATTTGTGCTCGCCGTCGCCGTGATGGTGGCGGATGCGGCGAACGATGAGCCAGACGCCGGCGACCGCGAAGGGCACGGCAAGTCCGGTCAACAGACCGGGATCGATCGGCAGCTCATGGCTGACCGCCTTGGCGAGATAGCCGAACAGACCGACGACGTAATAGGAGATCGCGGCAACCGACAGACCCTCGACAGTCTGCTGCAGCCGCAGCTGCAACTTCGCGCGCCGATCCATCGAGTTCAAAAGGGCGCTGTTCTGCCGCTCCAGTTCGACATCGACCCAACTGCGCAGGAGCGCGGTGGCGCGGGCGAGCTTGCGCGACAGGTTCGCCTGCCGCTCCTCCACCGACTGGCAGGTGCGCATTGCCGGCGCCAGCCGACGCTCGAGAAAGGTGCCGATCGTCTCGTAGCCGGGGACCGCCGTCTCGGCCAGGGTGCGGATGCGCTCCTGGACGATGCCGTAATAGGCGCGGCTGGCGCCGAAGCGATAGAGGCTGAGTGCAGCACCCGCCTCCAGATCGGCCGCAAGCCGGGTGATCTCCGCCAGCATGTCGTCCGCCTCTTCGCGGACGTTCTCCTTCATGCGCTGAGTGATCGCCGTCAGGCCGTCTTCGGTGCGGCGGATCTCCGGCGACAGTGATTGCGCCAACGGCAGGCCGACCATCGCCAGCGTCCGATAGGTTTCGATATCGAGCAGACGCTGGATCAACGCGCCGGTGCCGGCCTCGGTCATGCCGCGGTCGATCACCAGGATCTGCGTCAGACCGTCACCGTTCTGGCGAAAGTCAGTGACGAGGATCGCCTGGCCGTTCTTCGTCTCGCTGTAACAGAGGCTGGTCGGGTCGAAAGCCTTGATCGCCTCGCGGGTCTCCGGTGAGTCCGCGCGGATCTCGAGGCGGATGCCCGAAATGAGCGAGCCGGGCGGCGAAAAGCCGTCGCCGAATGGGTGGATCGCCACCTCGCCACCGAAATGCTCCGGCGCCGGGCCGTCCCAAAAATAGGTCGAAAATTCCGTATGCCGTTCCCAGCGCAGCGTGCCCTGCCCCCAGGCCATGGCATGATGGTTGGCATCGCGTCCAGGCGGCGCAATGCCACGCGAACGCGACAATTCCGACAGAACGGCGTGGTCGACGATCGAGCCGCCCTCGGTCATGAAGGCGAGCTGAAAGATCACGCGCGGCGTCGCCACCAGGGCGTAAGGCCGCGAATGGACCTCGCCCAGCGCCTGCGCTCGCATCGGCGCGACCGGAAATGCAAAACTTCCCTTTGCCATGAAGCGCTTTATCCCCCTCACGCGTTCATCATGACTCTCTTATCAACCGAATGAGCAAAAGCAAAAGGACGCATTGCCGCAGTTTGACTTTTGTCAGGGCGGCCAAAGTGGACAAGGAAATTGACCAGTTGGCTGCCGATGCCTAGATTGCGGCGCATGGGAGACCCAAGCGTGACCGAAGACCAGATCGACCTCTATGCCCGCATCAGCCACAGCCGCACGGCGGACGAGGTTGTCCAACAGATCGAGCTTCTCATCCTCGAAGGCATCCTGCGCGACGGCGACAGGCTGCCGGGCGAACGGGAACTGTCGAAGCGTTTCGACGTGTCGCGGCCGATCCTGCGCGAAGCGTTGAAGGAACTGGAGGCGCGCGGCCTCGTCGAGAGCCGCCACGGCGGCGGTACCTTCGTTGCCGATGTCGTCGGCGAAGTCTTCTCCAAGCCGCTGATCGAGCTGATCGGCCGCCACCACAAGGCGACGCAGGATTATCTCGAATATCGCCGCGAACTCGAAGGCTTGACCGCGGAACTGGCGGCAACGCGCGCAACGGATTTCGACCGCGATATCCTCACGCGCATTATCGAGCGAATGCGAACCGCCCACCGCAGTGGTGACTTCAACGACGAACTAGCCTCCGACGTCGAGTTGCATCAGGCGATCGGCGAAAGCGCCCACAACATCATCCTCATGCACACGCTGCGCGCCTGTTACCGGCTGCTGACGCAGGGGATCTTTTTTCACCGCAATTCGGTCTTCGACGCGCCAGGGGCGCGTGACCGGCTGCTCGCGCAACACGAGGCAATCTACGACGCGATCATGGCCGGAGACCCGAAAGCGGCCAAGGCCGCTGCCCAAAGCCATATCGATTTTGTTGCCGCCTCCACCCGCGAGGCCGAGCGCACCGGCGAGTGGGCGCGCATCGCGCGGCTGCGCCTCCAGCAGCGCGATCAGGCGAGCTGAAGCCGGGACCAACGCCCGGTTGCCGCCCCGCTGGCAAAACAGGCGCGAAAGCACCATATTCTGTCGCATCGGGACCACAGTTTGCAGCGAAGCTGACCGCATATCCGGCAGCCGACACGGTGCGACGTTTACACGCAACGCGACGCTGGCATACTGGCTGGAACGTCCAACGAACACTGATTCGCTAAGAGGAGAGCAAACGACCTTGAACTTCCTGAACCGGCTCGCATCCGATGTGCAGCTGATGCTGCGTCGACCGGCGCGCATGCAATATGCAGCGCTCTGTTTCCGTGTTCGCAAGAAGTCCAAGGCGCTCGAGATTCTGCTGATCACCAGCCGTGATACCGGCCGCTGGGTCATTCCCAAGGGATGGCCTATGCAAGGCAAGCGTGCCCACGAGGTGGCCGAGCGCGAGGCCTATGAAGAGGCAGGCGTCAAGGGCCGAGTGCAGAAGGCCCCGGCCGGCTTCTATCTCTACAAGAAGCGCATGGATCACGGCCTGAAGATCTCGGTCAAGGTCCAGGTGCATGCCCTCGAGGTAGACGATCTCTGCAAGCACTTCCCCGAGGAAGGTGTGCGCAAGCTGGAATGGGTCAGCTGCGAGGAGGCAGCCAGCCGTGTCGCAGAGCCGACACTGAAGGAGCTTATCCTCGCCTTCGGCCGCCGCGTGGCGGCACCGCCCTCGCCGGTCCCCAAGGCCGTCACCGGCTAGCCACCGCGGGCGATATCTTCGGCCATCTTTTGCACAGCTTTGCAGACATCATCAATTCCGCTTGAAAGCATTTCGCGGTGGCAGTAGTGGCCATGGTGAAAAGGGAGACCGCCATTGCCAAAGTCGCGCACGCGCCTTGAAAAGCAGACGCTCGACAAGGATCTGGACAAGTTCAGCCTTGCCGAGGAGGCATCGCAGCAGGTGATGCGTGGTCTGGCAGCCCCGGGCCTCGCTCTCCTGTTCCTGCTGCTCAGCATGGCATTTGCCGCAAGCTTCGTGACGAACTCGGCGACCGCGCCGATCATCATCGCCGCAGCCGCGATCGCCGGCTACATGGCGATGAACATCGGCGCCAACGACGTCACCAACAACGTCGGCGCGGCCGTTGGCGCCAAGGCGATGTCGATGGTAACGGCGCTGACAATCGCCGCCGTCTTCGAAATCGCTGGCGCGATGCTCGCCGGCCGTCAGGTGACACTGACGGTCGAGGCGGGCATCATTTACGGAGAAGACATTCTCGGGGCCCAGACGATCGTCTGGGTGATGATGGCGGCGCTCGCCTCGTCGGCCGTCTGGATCAATATCGCCACCTATTCCGGCGCGCCGGTTTCAACGACCCATTCGATCATTGGCGGCATCGTCGGAGCGGGCATTGCGGCTGCAGGCGTCTCCAGCGTGCAATGGTGGGAACTTGCCGGCATCACCGCCAGTTGGTCGATTTCACCTGTTCTCGGCGGCGTCATCGCCGCTGCCTTCCTTGCGCTTCTCAAGGAATTCATCATCTACCGCGAGGACAAGATCGCATCGGCCAGGCGCTGGATGCCCGTGCTTCTCGGGGTGACGGCAGGTTGTTTTACCGCCTATCTCGCGGTGATCGCCCTGGTGCAGGTTGCCTCGATCTCGCTGGTGACGGGCCTCGGCCTCGGCCTGATCGTCGGCATCGTCGTCTATTTCCTGAGCAAACCGTGGATTCGCCGTCAGTCGGAGGGTCTCGACAACCGCAATCAGTCGCTACGCAAGCTGTTTCGTGCGCCGCTGATCCTGGCGGCTGCGCTGCTTTCCTTCGCACACGGCGCCAATGACGTTTCCAACGCCATCGGTCCGCTGTCGGCGATCGTGTCCGCGCTCGACGGTGTCATCACCACGGAGAGATCGCCAACACCGCTTTGGGAACTTGCGATCGGCGCCATCGGCATATCGCTCGGCCTGCTGCTCTATGGCCCACGGCTGATCCGCGTCGTCGGCCAGGAAATCACCCGCCTCAATCCGATGCGCGCCTTCTGCGTTGCGCTGGCAACCGCGGTAACCGTGCTGCTCGCCTCCGCCCTCGGCCTGCCGATCAGCTCGACCCACACGGCGGTCGGCGCCGTCTTCGGCGTCGGCTTCTTCCGCGAATGGTATACTCGGCACTCGCAGCGTCGCCTGGAATATGTGCGCCAGAAGACCGGGCAGGCAGACTTCATGGGATCGACCGAGACCAACTTTGCCGAGGTCCGCCGCCGCCGACTGGTGCGCCGCTCGCATTTTCTGACGATCGTTGCCGCCTGGGTCATCACCGTTCCGGCCTCGGCCCTGCTTTCGGCCGTCGTCTACTTCATCCTTTCCAGCCTGTTCATCTAGAGGTAATCGACATGCGCGCCAATTTTCGCATGCAGCGACTGTTCGTGGAACATGCACTCCATGCCGGTGCAACCCAGGAGACGACCAAGGAACAGTTCAACTATTTGATCAACGTGCTCCGCTACGAGGAAGGCGGGTCCGTCCTCGTGTTCAACGGCCGCGACGGCGAATGGCGAGCCGAGCTTTCGCTCCCGACCAAGAAGCGCCTGATCCTGACTGCCGTCGAGCAGACACGTCCGCAGCCGGCACCTTGCGATCTCGTCTATCTCTTTGCACCGCTAAAGGTCGGCCGCCTCGACTACCTCGTGCAGAAGGCCGTCGAGATGGGCGCCGGGGTGCTCCAGCCGGTGATGACGCAACATGTTCAGGGCAAGATCGGCAACCTCGACCGGGTGCGCGCCAATGTCGTCGAGGCCGCGGAACAATGTGGCGTGCTCGGCATACCCAGTGTCGAAGAGCCCCGCCGGCTTGAGGACCTGCTGCAAAGTTGGCCCGCGGATCGGCGCATCATCTTCTGCGACGAAGGCAGCAACAGCCAGAATCCGCTACCGATCCTGAACGGCATTAAGGAAAAGAAGCTGGCACTGCTGATCGGGCCCGAAGGCGGTTTTTCCGACAGCGAGCGAAGCCTGCTGCGCAGCCTCGATTTCGTCACCGCCATTCCTCTTGGCCCCCGCATTCTCAGGGCCGATACCGCAGCGGTTGCGGCCATGGCGGTCATACAGGCAACGGTCGGTGATTGGCACTAACCGGTCGTTCGCACGCAAGCGCGGCGCATACTTTTTTTGAACAGATCTTGAAAGAAATTGACTTGCACCGCACCTGAATACGGTTCAAGCAGCCCCATCCACTTCCGCTGACCGGCGGAACCGCTCAAGCAAAAGAAGACGCTCATGGCCCGAGATACCACCGACCAGACGCCGGTAACCTCTGTCGCTGACCTGACCGCTTATCTGGCGGAGGGCTCGAAACCGGAGGAGCGGTTCCGGATCGGAACGGAGCACGAAAAGTTTGCCTTCTTTAAGGCGGACAACAGCCCCGTGCCCTATTACGGCGACGCCAGCATCCAGGCGCTGCTCAACGGTATGGCTGCAAAGAGCGGCTGGGATCCGATCGTTGACGAGGGCAATATCATCGGTCTTGCCGAGCATTCCGGCAACGGGGCGATCTCGCTGGAGCCGGGCGGTCAGTTCGAGCTCTCCGGTGCGCCACTCGAAAACCTCCACCAGACTTGCAAGGAATCGAACCAGCACCTCGCCGTCCTGCGCGAAGTGGCCGAGCCACTCGGCATTCGCTTCCTCGGCATCGGTGGCAGCCCGAAATGGACGTTTGACGAAACGCCGCGCATGCCGAAATCGCGCTATGGCATCATGAGCCGCTACATGCCCAAGGTCGGCACCAAGGGTCTCGACATGATGTATCGCACCTGCACGATCCAAGTGAACCTCGACTTCTCCTCGGAAGAGGACATGCGCCGCAAGATGCAGGTGTCCTTGAAGCTGCAGCCGCTGGCGACCGCTCTGTTTGCAAGCTCCCCCTTCACCGATGGCAAGCCGAACGGGCTCCTGTCCTGGCGCGGCGATATCTGGCGCGACACAGACAACCAGCGCTCCGGCCTTCTGCCTTCCGCTTTCAAGCCGGACTTCGGCTTTGCGGACTATGTCGAATGGGCGCTCGACGTGCCTATGTATTTTGTCGTTCGCGACGACCACTATCACGACTGTACCCATGTCACCTTCCGTCAGTTCATGGGCGGAGCGCTCAAGGGCGAGATCGCCGACTGGCAGCCGAACATGGGCGACTGGACCAATCATCTCTCGACCCTCTTCCCCGACGTGCGCCTCAAGCGCTTCCTGGAGATGCGGGGCGCCGACGGCGGCCCCTGGCGTCGGATCTGCGCTCTGCCTGCCTTCTGGGTCGGCCTGCTTTACGACGGCGAGGCGCTCTCTGCCGCCGAAGCACTCACGCGCGACTGGACCTTCGAGGAGGTCGGCTCACTGCGTGACACAGTGCCCGCCCAGGCGCTCAACACAAAATTCCGCGCCGGCAGCCTCTACGACATCGCCCGCGAAGTCGTTTCGATCTCGCGCGGCGGCCTGAAGCGACGCAACCGGCTGAACGGCGACGGCATCGACGAAAGCCAGTTCCTCGCACCGCTCGACGAAGTGCTTGCCAAGAAGGCAACGCTCGCCGAGGATCTGCTGTCGCTCTACAACGGCCGCTGGAATGGCTCCGTCGATCCGGTCTTTGCCGAGTACCAGTACTGAGCCGGTAAGCCTGCCATTACAGCGCCGCGCGTCAGGCATGACGCGCCCAAGGACGCTGTAACCGCTTAAACTTGCTGCATAATTTCGTCCTTAAATCGAGCCGGATTTAAGGAATTATGCAGTAAAAAGCGGTTTCCAGCCTCCAATTTCCCGGTATAGTGCAACGATATGCGTCGCTTGCAGCGCCGCGCATCAGACATGACGCGCAAAGGACGCTGCCACGCTTTACACTTGCTGCATCATTTTCCCCTTAAATCGTTCCGATCTAAGGAATCAGGCAGCAGCCGAAGGGAACCGGGGATGGCACCGCTTTTTGACATGTTCACGCAGGCGCAGAACGGACAGGCCACGGAGCTGATGGCTCGACAATTCGGGCTTGCGCAGGAGCAGATGGCGAAAGCTACCGCAGCGCTGCTCCCGGCCTTTTCCGCCGCCTTCAAGCGCAACACCACAAACCCCTACGATTTCGGCGCGCTGCTGACGGCGATGTCCAGCGGCAGCTATGCCAAATACTTCGAGGACGTGAGCCAGGCATTCACGCCGCAAGGCATGGCCGACGGCAACGGCATCCTCGGCCAGCTCTTCGGCTCCAAGGAAATGTCGCGCGCGATCGCGGCCCAGGCAGCCCAGGTCACCGGCATCAGCCAGGAGATCTACAAGCAGATGCTGCCGGCCATGGCCGATACGTTGATGGGCGGGCTGTTCAAGCAGGCGACGGGCCAGTTTGCAGGCGCGAACGTCGCCTTTGCCAACAATCCGATGGCAACGATGATGCAGCAGTGGATGCAGGCGGCCGGCCTTGCCAGGAAGCCGGAGCCGCAGGCCAACCCCTTCGACAATCCGTTTACGCAGGCGATGCAGGACTTCTTCGGTGCCGGCAAGAAAGAAGAGAAGGCCAAGGCGCCCGACCTCTTCGCCGATAATCCCTTCATGAAGGCGTTCCAGGACATGATGCAGACCGGCGCCGGCACGACAGCCAAGCCGGCTGCTGACAATCCTGCCGTCGCCCAGTTTTCGCAGATGATGAACAGCATGTTCGACAGCGGGCTGGAAATGCAAAAGGAATATCAGAAGAACATCGAGGCGCTGTTCGACAGCTACAAGACCGGCACCGGCGACAAGGCCTGAGCTGGATTAGAGCATTTCCAGAAAAAGTGCGAAGTGGTTTTCCGCCTGGAAATGCGTAAAAACAAAGAGATAGAGCGTTTCTGCGACTCCGTCTAAACCGGAAACGCTCGACGACGCTACCCTCACCAATCCGGCACCTGCTGGAAAAGAAAAAGGCCCGGTACATGTCTTGGTTCATGTACCGGGCCAAGCGGCAGGGTCTATTGGCTCTACCCTGCGGGGAACGTTTGGGCGCGCGATAGAGGCAGCAGCACCGAAACTTCGAAATTCGTAGCATGACCCGCGTTGGCGGCAGCTTGCGCGGATCATGCTCGACTGGCGCATCTCAAGCGGCGGGATGCGCCATAGGGAAATCAATCGTGACGGATCCCCTTGTAGAAGAGGCTCACGCGGTTTCGCGACGCACGCGTCAGATAGCTGGCGGGATTGTCGAAGAAGGGCGAGGTGATCGCCTCGTGCACATCTTCGCGCCGTAGCCCCATATCGAGCAGTTGGCGGTCATCCAGCTCATTCAGACGCGCAATCTGGCATCGGCTTCGAAACAGGCGCCATGCAGCCGTCATCACGCCGATAACGCCAGCGGCGCGGGAGGCATAGGCCTGCTTTCCGGCAACGAGGTCGAGGACGTGGTCGGTCGTGCGCATGACGGTACTCCTTTTTTCAGGCACGAAGGGACCCGTCCCCTGCGCGAGGTCAAACGCAGGGGTGGGCCAGGGAAGTTGGGATTAGCCGGCACCTGTGCCGGCCGGGATCAATGAAATTTGCCCCTGATAGATCGCAAATCCTTATTGATCAGTCCAACGAATGTTTTTAATGATATTCATCAAACAATCTTATGGGTGTATCACGGCCATGTCCGCACCGCTTGACATTGATCAGCTGCAAACCTTTGTCGCGATCGCCGACACGGGCAGCTTCACCAAGGCCGCCGACCGGGTTTTCAAGACACAGTCGGCCGTATCCATGCAGATGCGGCGCCTGGAAGAGCGCATCGGCAAGCCGTTGTTCATGAAGGACGGGCGCGGCAACCGCCTGACCGTCGAGGGTGACCGGCTGCTCAACTTCGCCCGCCGGATGATCCGTCTCAACAACGAGGCGATGGCCTCCTTCGACGACAATCGCCTCGAGGGCACGCTGCGCATCGGCACGCCTGATGACTATGCCGACCGCTACATGCCGGAGATCATCGTGCGGTTTGCCAAGACGCATCCGAACGTCGAGCTCTACATCATCTGCGAACCTTCGGTGGATCTTGCGGAGAAGATGGCCAAGGGCGATCTCGACATCGCACTGGTTACGCACAATCCACGTGCCCGAGCCTCGGAC
>Ga0247819_10001749_pt1 | contig 11560 bp, 8 predicted proteins | sample 13C_Xylose_Day6_FD_193428 | JGI IMG/M metagenome (GOLD analysis project Ga0247819, IMG submission 193428) | Soil microbial communities from agricultural site in Penn Yan, New York, United States - 13C_Xylose_Day6 | ecosystem: Environmental > Terrestrial > Soil > Agricultural land | place: USA... | reverse complement strand
GCCAGATCGTTCCCCCCGATGCCGCGCTGATGCCACAAATGCGTTTCGACAGGGTCTATTCCCAAAGCGACCTGCCGGGGCTGGAAAACCGCAGGTTGCCGCTAAGGGCGCTGAAATGTGACGCGGGACCAGCGGGTTACGCGGTGCTGGCCGTGCAGCGTGCCGGAAAGGAATTTCGCGCCGTCGACGGATTGCAACTGTCCGATCTGTCCCCGCATCTGGGGCAGGCTCTGTCCGTCTGGCGGGACCTGATGCGGGAACGCGCGCAAGCGACGCTGGATCGTCAGATCGCCTCGGATCTGGGCGGAGGCTGGGTGATCCTTGGACTTGCCGGCAATGTGCAGGACATGGCCCCGCAGGTCGCCATATTGCTGGCGGAATTGCCCGGCGTGACGCTGGGTCCGAATGGCTGGATTGAATTCGCCGACCCCGGCATTGCGCTGGATTTTCGACATGCGGTGACAATGGCACAAGAAGGTCGGGAGCCGCCCGTTCCGGTGACGCTGTCACGCGATCCTTCGGCCGAGATGATCCTGTCCTCGCGCATTTTGGCGGAAGAACAGGTGCTTGTCGGGCTGATCCGCCATCTGCGGCAGGGGCGCAGCCTGTCGGTCGAGCGTGTGGCCGCGCATTTCGACATCAGCCGCAGCGAGGCGCGGCTGGCAATCCTGCTTTGCGACGGTTTGTCGCTGCAGGATGCCGCCGCCGAACTGGGCTGGACGATTGAGACCGCGCGCAGCGGCTCAAAACGGATCTTCGCGCGCATGGGGATCAGCGGCCAACCCGCGATCCTGCGCCGCGTGCTGACCAGCGCGGTCTGGCTGGGCTAAGGCTACTCGAAATTGACGCTGACCACGGGATCGCCGGGCAGGCCCAGATAGCTGACCTTGGCGCTTTGCCCCGGCTGCGGCACCAGCAGCGGTCCGAACGATCCGACGCTGACCCAGTCACCGGCCTTGAAGCTGACGCCGTTGTCGCGCAGCCACAGCACTGAATTCAGCGGATTTCCCAGAACCGCTGCCCCCGGCGCATGCGCCAATTCCTTGCCGCTGGCATCAGTGACCACCACCTGCATCGCGGCAAGCGCAGCCAGGAATTCCTCATCCCGCCGGACAGGGATCGCCTTGCCCAACACGCCCTGCCGCGCGCCGACATTGATCGCGGTAATTGTGGCGGGGGTCAGGGTCTTGGGATCGGCGACCACCAGATCGGGCAGCTCGATAAAGGGGTGGATCGCGGACAGATGCGCCAGAACCTCGGCGGGCGTCTTGGCCTGATTGATCGCGGCATCGGCGACGACAAGGATCAGGTCGGCCTCGAACCGGGGCAGGGCGGCGAATTTCGCGGGCAGGCTGGCCCCGTTGGACAGCATCATGTCCTTGTAAAGCACACCGCGCACCGGCCCGCTGGCCTTGAAGGCCTCCTGCGCGGGTTTGCTGGTCAGGCCGGCCTTATATCCGGCGGGCGCCCCCCATTCCTTGCCCAGCAGCGCCACCAGCTTGTCCTGCGCGCACAGTGCATCCGTCATGTCGATGACCGCAGGCGGGGCCGCCGGCGTCCGGGACAGGATGTCAGCGGCCAATGCGGCCATGGCGGCGTCGGAGGGACATTCGGCGGCGTCGGCCTGCGCGGCAAAGGTCAGGATCAGGGTTGCAATCAGGGCGGTGTCCGGCTTGCGCATCATGTTGCTTCCCTCACTGGGTGATGATGATCGGGACGTTCTCAAGCAGCCGGTCGAAGGCCGGAGTCCGGCCGCGTTCCAACCCGCCCGAACGGTTCAGGCCAAGGCCGATCATCCGCACGACCTCGGGCGAGCCGGCGAACTTGGAATGGCTTCCGGAACTGGAATCGTTGATCGTGGAGAGGTCGATCACCGTCACGCCCATCCCCTCCAACTCGGCCGTATTTGCCGCACCGACGCGCGGCACCCCGCCCGCAAGCCGGCGCGATGCCAGCAGGGCCCGATCATCGCGGGATACCAGCAGGAAGATCTTCGAGCGGATCTCGGGCGGCAATTGCCGGATCTGGGTGCGAAACAGGTCGATGTCGATATCGGGCGAGGCGAGGACGATGTTGTTGATGGCGGTCCGATGGCCCAGCGTCCCGGCCTTCTGGGCATCGACCAGCCCTTCCATGGTCAGGAGCGTTCCCATCGAATGGGCGAAGATGTCCACGCTGTCGACATCCGTCCTGTGCAGGAGCGACGAGATTTCCTTCAGCTTGCCGCGCGCGATCAGGGCGCTGTTCAGGTCATAGACATAGCGCACCGGATTGGCGGCCGAGGCCCATGTCATCAGCATCGGCACGCCCGGATAATTGGTGTCCTCGACGAATTGCGCCAGCCGCAGCGCGGCCTCGCTGAAATTGTTGTTGTAGCCATGCACGAATAGCATCATCCGGCGCGATCCGGCCGGTTGCCTGTCCAGTTCGCTGTCGATCGCCGAGATGAAGGATTGCTCGGAGCGATAGACCGTCGGCTCGATGACGGTGAACTCTGTGCGCGGGTCCGGGGGCAGCTTTTCCGGGCGCTCAAGCTCTCCGACCTTGTGGTTCGGCGGGACCGTCGCCACGACCGAGGCAAGCCCAAGCTCGGCCGCGCGCCCCGAGGAAAACAGCACCCCGGCCTCACCCGAATGGGTGCGGGTGGCGGCGACGAACATCTTGTGCTTGCGCAGCTCGGGCACCGCTGCGGTCGGGACGGCGGGGTTCACGACGCCGACGATCTCGGGTGCGCGGCCACAGGCGACGATCAGGAAAGCGGTGACAAAAGTGGCGATTCTCAAGGGCGTAATGCGCGAAGGGCTCATTCCGGGCTCTGCCTGCATGACTGCGTCAGGCAGAGCATGGCAATGCCGCACCGCTCCCGCAAGGGACTTGTTGCGGCTTGCAAATTCGGCGCGAGGCGTTGTGGTGTCGCGGTGACAATCGGGGCGTCGCGGGACAATTTGCCACGGTGGCTGAGGCAGCTTTGCCTTTGCCTGCGGTCACGCATCGCGCGTAACCTTGCGCCATAGAAATGCAGCACGAGGCGATCATGGCAGGCACGGCCGAGCGGATGAGAGACTATCGCGGCCCCGCAATCTTCAGCCACGGATTCCGATCTTTCTTTCTGCTTTCCGCAATCTGGGCGGCGGGGGCGATGATCCTGTGGATCTTGATGCTGACCGGGACCGAGCCTCTGGCCAGCGCCTTTGATCCCTTCAGCTGGCACGCGCATGAGTTCCTGTTCGGATATCTGGCGGCGGTCATCGGCGGCTTTGTCCTGACCGCCGTTCCGAACTGGACCGGTCGGCTGCCGGTCATGGGTTGGCCCTTGGTCGGGTTGGTCGGACTGTGGCTGGCCGGGCGGCTGGCCGTGGCCTGTTCATCCCATCTGCCGTGGCAGATGACCGCGCTGATCGACCTGTCGCTATACGTGGCGCTGGTGGGCTTCCTCTCGCGTGAGATCATCCGGGGCAAGAACTGGCGCAACCTGCCGGTGGTTGGGCTGATCGCGCTTTATGGCGTGGCCAACCTCATCTTCCATATCGAGGCTGCACGAGACGGCACCGCCTTCGAGGGGCTGGGCATGCGCCTTGGGCTGGGCACGACGTTGATGCTGATCGCGCTGATCGGCGGGCGAATCATTCCCAGCTTTACCCGCAACTGGCTGGCCTCCCGTGGCAGCGCCCAGCTGCCGCAACCTTTTGGCCGCGCGGATGCCATAGTCCTTGGCCTGACCGCACTGGTGCTGCTGGGCTTTGTCGGCTTTCCCGATGCCGCGGTGACGCGCTGGCTGATGCTGGTCGCGGGCGCGGCGCATCTGTGGCGGATGTCGCGCTGGTGCAGCGGTCAGATCCGGTCCGAGCCGCTGCTGTGGGTGCTGCATCTGGCCTATGCGCTTCTGGCGCTGGGTTTCGTGGCCGAAGGTGCGGCGGGCTTTGACCTGTTGCCGCTGCCCGCTGCGCGCCATGTCTGGCTGGCCGGAGCTATCGGGCTGATGACTTTGGGGGTGATGACCCGCGCCACTTTGGGCCATACCGGACGAGTGCTGCATGCGGGGCCTGCAACTGTCGCAATCTATCTGGCGCTGTTCGGATCGGTGGTGATGCGGCTGCTGGCAGGGATATTCGGCAACCCGACCGGGCTTTTGCACCTGTCGGGCGGGCTGTGGATTATGGCTTTTGCCGGATATGCGCTGGTCTATGGCCCGATGCTGCTGCAGCCGAGGCTGGCCAAGAAGCCCGTCTCGGGCGCCAAGACCTGATCGCGTCGCGCAATCAGGCGGCGGCGCGGGTGCAATGGGTCAGGCACCAGCCAAGAACGGCATCTTCCTCGGCGGGCAGGGCGGCAGCAAGGCCGCCCGCGAATTCCTCGAACGAGGGCAGGTTCAGGCCGTTGACGCCCAGCAGCACGGGTATGCCGCGTTCCAGCGCATCGGCGATGATCGGGGCAAGACCCCGGCCCTCGGCTTCTTGCTTGCCGTATTTGTTGACGATCAACAGGTCGGCACCGGGCAATGAGCGGGTGACGCCCAGCACGGCAGCCTCGAGTGCGCCGGCGTCAAGACGACAGCCGCGCGCCAGATCGCCGCGATCCTCGCTGATGCGCAGGATCGGGCCATCGGGCAGGACAAGGATGTCCATGTCGCAGCGCGCCCGGTCGGCGCGCTCGACATTGCTTTGCACCGTGCCGGACAGCCTGACCCCCTTGGACTGAAGGCGTTCGGCGATCACGGCCAGAAAACGGTCATTCGCGCCGCGACCGGGCAGGCTGACATAGGCAAGGTGCATGGCATTCCTCCTCAGGATTTCAGGTCGATCCCGTCGATCTCGGCCTTGCCGACCAGCCCGTCGACATAGGCGCGGCTTGCCCGCAACCATGCGGCCTTTTCATGGGCCTCGACAAGCTGGGGCATGACGGCCTCGAAGGGCAGGACCGCACCATCGGCGCGCGCATCAAGGCGGATCACATGGATGCCGTAGCGCGATTTGCAGATCGCGAACTCGCCCTCTTTCATCGAGGCCATCATGGCTTCGAATTCGGGGACGGTATCGCCCGAGGTCAACTGCCCCAGCACGCCTCCATTGGCTTTCGACGAGCAGGCGCTGTTCTGGACGGCAAGCTCGGCAAAGCGCCGGGGTTCGGCTTGCACGGTCTGGAGCAGCCCTTCGGCCGCCTGAAGCGCCATGGCACGGGCCACGGGGTCTTCGGGCGCGGCGGCCAGAAGGATATGGGCGGCCTCGAACAGGGACGGGGCGCGGAAGCGTTCGGGATGCGTGTCATAGATGGTGCGCAGCCGGGCTTCGTCGGCGGGTTCGGGCACGACCTCCTGATCCAGCACTTGCCGGATCAGGGCCTCTTCCTCGGTTTCCCATTGGCCGGGGGCGGTTTCGGTCGGGTCTGCCGCGATCCCGACCGTTTTCCCCCGCTGCAGAAGCAGTTCGCGGATGGCCAGGGCGCGGGCGGCAGATTTCCATGCGTGACCCGGCTTGCCCTTGGGGGCGGGGTGGTTCTGGGCCTCGTCCGCAATGCGGCCGGGGTCCAGGGTTACGCCATTCACCGTGACCGGAGGCAGGAGCGGTTTGACTTCCATTATGCTTTACTCCGCCGGGTTCCGTTTGGTGCGCACGATCTGGTAGCCGGGACGCCACAGGTAGCGCACCGGGGCCGAGATCATGTGGACCAGACGGGTGAAGGGGAACAGCAGGAAGATCGTCAGCCCAAGGAAGATGTGCAGCTTGAACAGGATGTTCACATCGGCCATGTGCTCGGCCGCGCCAGCTTTCAGATAGACGATGCTTTGCGCCCAGTTCATCAGCTTGGTCATTTCATGCCCGTCCAGATGCTGCATCGAGACGATGATGGTCAGCAGCCCAAGCACCAGTTGGACCAGCAGCAGGATCAGGATGCCGGTATCGGCGACGGTCGAATTGGCGCGGATGCGCGGATCGGTCAGCCGGCGATGCAGCAGGATCGCACCGCCCGCCAGCGCCATCAGACCGGCGATGCCGCCTGCGGTCATGGCCAGCACCTGTTTCGCCGAGTGGCTGACGCCAAGCGCGTCAAAGACCGCGATCGGGGTCAGAAGGCCGACGAAATGGCCCATCAGGATGAAAAGCACGCCGACATGGAACAGGACCGAGCCGATGACGAACTGTTTCTTACGCAGGATCTGGCTGGATTTCGACTTCCAGGTAAAGGGATCGCGCTCGTATCGGGCAATGGACCCCAGGATCATCACGGTGATGGCAATATAGGGGTAGATGCCGAAAAGCAGATTGTTCATCTGAACCTCCTGTTCATTCTGCCGGATGGGCCGCGCCGGCGCGCGGATCCATCTTGGCAAGGATGTCGCGGCTGACGGGGCAGCCGGCATTGGGATCGGGGCCGAAGGTCACCTGGGATTCCTCCCAGACGGCATCAAGCGCCGCCAGATCCTCGGGGTCCTCGTCGGGAACGTCGGCCAGCTCGGCAGGGATATCGCCATCGACCTCGGCCAGATGCACCAGCGTCGACATGACTGCCGCATAGGACGAGCCGCGTTTCATCAGCCGGTCGGCCAGTGCCGCGATGATATGCCCGGCATCGGCCAGCATGCTGCGCGCCTCATCCAGCGGCAGGGTCGAGACATATTCCAGAACCACCGGCAGATGGTCGGGAAGCTCGCTTCCAGCCAGATCGAAGCCGCCCGCGCGGTAGGTTTCCAGCAGGTCGACCATGGCGCCGCCACGGTCGCGGCTCTCGCCATGGACATGCTCGAACAGGTTCAGCGACAAGGTGCGCGAGCGGTCGAACAGCAGGACATAGCGTTCCTGCAGGTCGTAAAGGTCGCCCGTTTCCAGTTCATGCAGCAAGGGTGCCAGATCGCGGTGACGCTGGGGGCCAAGCAGGCCCTCATCGTGCAGGAGCTGCTTGATGTCGGGGATCGCGGCGATCAGCTCGGCCGAAGGATAGCTGAGCAGCGCGGAAAGTGCCTTGAAGGTTTTCATGGTTGAATGAACTCCTGCGGGCTGCGGAACTTCTTGCCACCGAACAGCGAGCCCTTGTTGCTACCCGACGAGCAGCCGTTGCCGTCGGTGAAGCCGCAGCCGCCGCGCAGGTCATAGGCATCCTCGACCAGCTCGCGATGCGTCGTCGGGATGACGAAGCGATCCTCGTAATTGGCGATGGCCAGCAGCTGATACATCTCGTCGATTTGCAGCGGCGTCATGCCGACGCGCTTGGCAACGCCCAGATTGACCACGCCGTCGATGGATTTCGACCGCATGTAGCTGCGCATGGCCAGCATCCGTTCCAGCGCCAGCGCCACCGGGGCCTCGTCGCCCGCGGTCAGCATATTGGCAAGGTAACGCAGCGGGATGCGCAGGCTTTTCACATCCGGCATGTCGTCCTGAGCCGAGATCTTGCCAGCTTCGGCGGCGTTCTGGATCGGCGACAGCGGCGGCACATACCAGACCATCGGCAGGGTGCGGTATTCCGGGTGCAGCGGGAAGGCGATCTTCCATTCCATCGCCAGCTTCCAGATCGGCGAGTTCTGCGCGCCGCGGATCCAGTCCTCGGGGACGCCCTCGGCACGAGCGGCCGCGATCACCTCGGGGTCGTTCGGGTCAAGGAAGACGCCCAGTTGCGCGTCATACAGATCCTGCTCGCTTTCGGTCGCTGCCGCTTCCGAGATCTTGTCGGCGTCATACAGCATCACGCCCAGATAGCGGATGCGGCCGACGCAGGTTTCCGAGCAGACCGTGGGCTGGCCGGATTCCAGACGCGGATAGCAGAACACGCATTTCTCGGATTTGCCGGTCGACCAGTTGTAATAGATCTTCTTGTAGGGGCAGCCCGAGACGCACATCCGCCAGCCGCGGCACTTCTCTTGGTCGATCAGGACGACGCCGTCATCCTCGCGCTTGTAGATCGCGCCCGAGGGGCAGGATGCGACACAGGCCGGGTTAAGGCAGTGTTCGCACAGGCGCGGCAGATACATCATGAAGGTGTTTTCGTATTCACCGTAGATTTCTTTCTGCACGCCCTCGAAGTTGTAGTCCTTGGAGCGCTTCTCGAATTCGCCGCCCAGGATTTCCTCCCAGTTCGGACCCCATTCGATCTTTTCCATCCGCTCGCCCGAGATCAGCGAACGCGGACGCGCGGTCGGGAAGGCCTGCGATTCCGGCGCGGATTTAAGATGGTCGTAGTCGAAGGTGAACGGCTCATAGAAGTCGTCGATCTCGGGCAGATCCGGGTTGGCAAAGATATTCGCCAGGATCCGCCACTTGCCGCCCTGTTTGGGGCGCAGGTGGCCAGCCTTGGTCCGGGTCCAGCCGCCATTCCAGCGCTTCTGGTTTTCCCAGTCCTTGGGATAACCGATGCCGGGCTTGGTTTCGACGTTGTTGAACCATGCATATTCAACGCCCTCGCGCGAGGTCCAGACGTTCTTGCAGGTGACCGAGCAAGTGTGACACCCGATACATTTATCGAGGTTCAGCACCATGCCGATTTGCGCACGTACTTTCATTCCGCTGCCTCCGGAGCTTGGGTTGCGGTCTCGTTCAGCGGACCTTCCAGCCAGTCCACCTTGTTCATCTTGCGCACGATGACGAATTCGTCGCGGTTCGAACCAACCGTGCCGTAGTAGTTGAAGCCGTAGGACAGCTGCGCATAGCCGCCGATCATGTGAGTTGGCTTCAGCACGACCCGGGTGACCGAGTTGTGGATGCCGCCGCGCAGATTGGTGATCTGGCTGCCGGGCGTGTTCACGATTTTTTCCTGAGCGTGATACATGAAGGCCGTGCCTTCCTTCATCCGCTGGCTGACCACCGCGCGGGCGGTGATGACGCCGTTGGTATTGAAGACCTCGATCCAGTCATTGTCGACCAGCCCGGCTTTCCGCGCGTCCACTTCCGAAATCCACACCACCGGGCCGCCACGGTTCAGCGTCAGCATGTGCAGGTTGTCGGAATAGGTCGAGTGGATGCCCCATTTCTGGTGCGGGGTGATGAAGTTCAGCGTCACGTGCTTTTCGCTGGAACCCAGCGATTTGCGCGCCTGCGCCCCCACGGTCTTCAGGTCCACCGGCGGACGCCATGTCACGAAGCCCTCGCCAAAGGCGCGCATCCATTCATGGTCCTGATAGATCGACTGACGGCCGGTCAGGGTGCGCCACGGGATCAGCTCATGGACGTTGGTCCAGCCGGCGTTGTAGCAGACCTCCTCGCTTTCGATGCCCGACCAGGTCGGGCTGGAGATGATCTTGCGCGGCTGGGCGGCGATGTCGCGGAAGCGGATCTTTTCGTCTTCCTTGACCTCGGCCAGATGCTTGTGGCTGATGCCGGTGAAGTTGCTTAGCGCGTCCCAAGCCTTGACGGCGACTTCGCCGTTGGTTTCCGGGGCCAGCATCAGCACGACCTCGGCGGCGTCGATCGCAGTCTCGATCTTGGCCATGCCTTTGGTCACGCCTTCGTCGGTGACGGTGCCGTTCAGCGCCTTCAGGTGATGCACCTCGGTCTTGGTGTCCCAGCTGATGCCCTTGCCGCCATTGCCGATCTTTTCAAGCAGCGGACCGACAGCGGTGAAGCGCTTGTAAAGGTTCGGATAATCGCGCGTCACCTCGATATAGTCGGGCGCGGTTTCGCCGGGGATCAGGTCACAGCCATCCTGTTTCCAATCGCGCACGAAGGGCTGGGCGATCTCGCTGGCCGTATCGTGTTGCAGCGGATGCTGGATGATGTCGGTTTCCTCGCCCAGCACCTCGGGGGCCACTTCCGAGAATTTCTTGGCGATCGACTTGAAGATTTCCCAATCCGACTTCGACTCATACGCCGGGTCAACCGCCGCCTGCAGCGGGTGGATGAACGGGTGCATGTCCGAAGTGTTCATGTCGTCCTTTTCGTACCAGGACGCGGTCGGCAGAACGATGTCGGAATAGACGGCAGTGGTCGACATCCGGAAGTCCAGCGTGACCAGCAGGTCCAGCTTTCCTTCGGGGGCGTCGTCATGCCATGCGGCCTCGATCGGTTTCTGACGGCCTTCCTCACCCAGATCCTTGCCCAGCACGCCGTGATCGGTGCCCAGCAGGTGCTTGAGGAAGTATTCATGCCCCTTGCCCGAGGAACCCAGCAGGTTTGAACGCCAGACGAACAGGTTGCGCGGCCAGTTTTCCGGCGCGTCCGGATCTTCGCAGGACATCTGCAATTCGCCCGATTTCAGGCGTTCCGCGACATAGTCCTTGACCGGGATGCCAGCCTTTTTCGCGGCGCGACCAACCTCCAGCGGGTTCTGTTTCAGCTGCGGGGCCGAAGGCAGCCAGCCCATCCGCTCGGCGCGGATGTTGTAGTCGATCAGGCTGAGCTTGTCCCAATCGCCTTTCGGCGCGGTGGGCGAGAGCAGTTCGGTCGAGCTGACGGTTTCATAGCGCCATTGGTCGGTATGGGCATACCATGCGCTGGTCGCGTTCATGTGGCGCGGCGGGCGCTGCCAGTCCAAGGCAAAGGCCAAAGCCGTCCAGCCGGTCTGCGGGCGCAGTTTTTCCTGACCCACATAGTGCGACCAGCCGCCGCCGGACTGACCGATGCAGCCGCACATGATCAGCATATTGATCGCGGCGCGATAGTTCATGTCCATGTGGAACCAATGGTTCATTGCCGCGCCGATGATGATCATCGAACGGCCATTGGTCTTTTCGGCATTGTTGGCGAATTCGCGGGCGACCTGAATGATCTTGTCGCGACGCACGCCGGTGATGCGCTCGGCCCAAGCGGGGGTGAAGGGCACATCGGCGTCATAGTCATTGGCGACATGCTCGCCGCCCAGACCGCGATCAAGGCTGTAATTGGCGCACATCAGGTCGAAGACCGTGGCGACCAGCGCCTCGGAGCCATCGGCCAAGGTCAGTTTCTTGACCGGTACATTGCGGGTCAGCACATCGCCGCGGCTATCGACCTCGAACCCGTTCGAGGCCATGGCCCCGAAGAAGGGAAAATCGACGGCGGCGACATCGTCATGATCCTCGTCAAGAACCAGGCTCATCTTCAGGCGGACATCGGCATCGCCCGCCTTTTCCTCAAGGTTCCAACTGCCCTTTTCATCAGCCCAGCGGAAGCCGACCGAGCCGTTTGGCACGACCAGTTCATCGGCATTCTCGTCGATGGCGACCGTTTTCCATTCGGCATTGGCCTTTTGGCCCAGCCCGTCCGCCAGATCCGAGGCGCGCAGCTGCCGACCCGGAACCAGACGACCTTCCTGCTGATCAAGACGGACCAGCATGGGCATGTCGCTGTAGCGGCGGCAGTAGTCCTCGAAATAGGGCACCTGACGGTTCAGGTGGAACTCGCGCAGGATGACGTGGCCAAAGGCCATGCCAAGCGCCGCGTCGGTGCCTTGCTTCACGTTCAGCCAGATGTCGCCGAATTTCGCGGCCTCGGAATAGTCCGGGCAGATGACGGCGGATTTGGTGCCCTTGTAGCGGGCCTCGGTGTAGAAGTGCGCGTCGGGCGTCCGGGTCTGCGGCACGTTCGAGCCCCACAGCATCAGGTAGCCCGCATTGTACCAGTCGGCCGATCCCGGCCATGTCGATGATTTCCTATGC
>Ga0247819_10001748_pt1 | contig 11561 bp, 15 predicted proteins | sample 13C_Xylose_Day6_FD_193428 | JGI IMG/M metagenome (GOLD analysis project Ga0247819, IMG submission 193428) | Soil microbial communities from agricultural site in Penn Yan, New York, United States - 13C_Xylose_Day6 | ecosystem: Environmental > Terrestrial > Soil > Agricultural land | place: USA... | reverse complement strand
ATGCTAGATTGCCGGCACTGCCTGCAGCGTTCTTGAAAAGGTGCCCCGGTGCCAAGCGGGAGAAGACAAGATGGATCCTGCATAGGCCATGTCGGGGAACCAGCAGTTGGAAAATTCGTTAGCGGCAAAGCCCCTGTGCCGAGATATCAGGAATTTCGCAATGCCAAGCGAAGTCTATCTCAGCGTCCGCTGGTATACGGTCGATGCCCGTCACAACACGCCCCGCATCGGACGCATATTGATTGCGACAGGACGTGATGCCACAGACGTCGACTTGTCTACTGCTTTCGGGCCGGTAGTCATGAAACGGTTCGAGGTCGCTACAGAGGAGCTCACCGGATGACGACGGTTTAGCGTTGGCTTCGTAACTGGACAGCGCTATCATCGGACGGACAACCCTGCAGGCGGTCGCGTGGAAGCGAGAGGCGGGGTCAAGCCCAAAAAAGGCAGACATGTCTATTCAACGCACGAGCTTCTACGTCCTGCTGGCCTTTGTGACAGTCGCGTTCCTTTGGCTTGTCCTGCCCTATTATGGTGCCGTTCTTTGGGCGGTGATTCTTGCAACGATCTTCTTTCCCGTCCATCGGCGCCTTGAGCGCACTTTGAACGGCCGTGGCGGCATTGCCGCCCTCCTGACAGTGCTGTTATGCATCTGCCTGGTCATCCTGCCCGCAATGCTCATTCTGGGATCTCTCATTCGGGAAGGAACAAGCCTTTACCAAAGGATAAGCAGCAACGAAATTGATCTCAGCGCATATCTCGTTCGCATCCAGGACGCGCTCCCGCAATTTGCCGACAACTGGTTGAACTCTGTAAAGCTTGGCGGTTTTGCTGAACTGCGTGAGAAGTTATTTACGGGTTTCATGCAAGCCGGGCAATCCATTGTGGGCAGCGTTATCAACTTCGGCCAGAATACGCTGAAATTATTCATTAACTTCGGCATTATGCTTTATCTTCTCTTCTTCCTATTCAGAGATGGCGCGCAAATCGGCGAGACCGTTCGCAGCGCTATACCCCTAAGCGACGACTACACTCGTCAATTTGTTGAGAATTTCTCTGCCGTTGTGCGTGCCACTATCAAAGGCAACGTCATTATCGCGCTCATTCAAGGCACCGTCGGTGGCATCGCATTCTGGGCTCTTGGCATAGAGGCCGCCCTGTTGTGGGGCGTGATGATGACTTTCCTCTCGATGCTCCCGGCCATCGGGACTGCGTTTGTGTGGGTTCCTGCCGCGATTTGGCTTTTTCTCACGGGCGCCTGGGTGAAGGGGCTGATCCTTGTTCTCGTTGGTGTGCTTATCATTGGATTGATCGACAATCTTTTGCGCCCGCAGCTGATCGGCAAGGAAACGCGGTTGCCGGATTATCTGATCTTGATCTCGACGGTCGGTGGTATCTCGCTGATCGGGATCAACGGTTTTGTTGTGGGCCCACTGATTGCCGCGCTATTTATTGCAGCCTGGTCGCTTTTCGTACAGCAGCAGAACGCCAGGAAGCCCGAGCCTACGGATTCAAACGCTGTCTGACGCTTTGAAAAGGTCTCCTCACCGCAGTCCCACGCAGACCGAATGCCCCCACGCAGAATGGTGATCCTGCGCTCGTCGGCCGGTACGGACATCGGGTCTTCTATCAGGTTGTGGTGCCGCGAACAAAGTCGAATTTCGCTGCGTGTGACAGTGATCGAAAGCTTCCCGACGGTGAATTGCCCGGCGCCAGTCTCTCGTCTTAACCACAGGCCCAGCCCCAAGGCTTCCACAGAGGCTTTCCGGCCTTGTAATTGAGAAATAACGCACGACATATGCTGACAGGGACAGCTCGTTTCACGGGCGCTGCCGCCGAGGGGTTTTCCCCTGCCCCAACAAAGGAGGACGGCGTGTCTCCCAGTCCGTCACCGGAATACTCCGACCCCGTCCACATAGCGATGTTCAGAGATATCTTGAGAGCCGCAGGCTTTAGAGGAGTTGCGGTTGAGGTCAGCTCAGACGCCAAACGCCAAGCCATGGTCTTCCTGATTTCGGAATTCCGGAAGGGGAAGAGAACAAGAAAAGCATTGCTGTTTGCTCTGGAACATCGAGTTGTAGCGCCTGCACTCCTTCATCCGCCTGAAACTCGATCGAAAAATGAAGCCGCCGACATATGGCAGAATGGGGGAGATCGCTAATGCCCCTTTCTTTTCCAAACTCGGCACGTAGCTTCGATGAAGCACACAGGCGCGTCCGTTTCCTTGGACATGATGGTGTGTTTCCGGTCCAGTTTTATGTATCCGCGGAAGTGCTGGCCAGCGGGTTATCCCAGCGAACTGCCAGCGAGGTCGATTATCTCGCTTCGTTCGATGCGCTTCGCCCCCGAATTCTAAAGGTCGCAAAGGCGGCCTATGCAGTGACACGCAACGGCACGATCACCCTTGATCTCAAACACTTCCGGTGAATGCAGTTCCTACCAAAGGATCTCGTCATGCAAAATCCTGTTACTACCCGTAAAAACGGTCGATCTGGAAAAGAAAAAACCTGGTACGTCAGTGAGTTTGCGTTGCGATTTCGCCTCGACAAGTTGGAGGAAAATCGCCTGAGGAAACTGCTGGGACCGATCGCCAGGGAGATCGACCTCCTCAGAAACGCCGGCAGGCTCCGGTAATGGTGGCCACGGTAATCCCGGTTGACTTTTCCACATTCTGGCATCTGCCAGTGACCATAGAGCTGGCGGGTCGCCCGCAGGTGCAGGTTTGCGGTCCTCGCGATGCGCTGCGTTATCTCGCTGAGAACATCACCCATCAATATGGTCCCTGCTATAGCCGGGCTAGAAGGCGATGCCACGCTGCCCTCAGGAACCAGATAACGGCGGAGGACATGCGCGCTGATTTCCTCGCCGCTTGCGTCGAGTCTGACATGCGATCGAGATAGCTGTGCCGGCTTACTTACCGTACGCTGCAGATGAAAGACCGGTTCACACAGTCGCCAACCGAGGCGCGTCTCCTGCATATCCGGTTCGCGCCAGCTGTTTTCTTCTCCGAATTGGATAAGCCCTGTCTTTCACCCGGACGACCGGTTTGCGACGGCGCCCAATGACCACGCCACCCGGAAAAACGTCAGGTCGCATCAACAGGAGAGAAACCTCCTCAAACATCGTTGCGACCGCAGATCGCAAACAGACCAGAGAGCTGCAGTACCTGGAGGCCGATGCCGGCTCGGAGGGGCGGGGGGCCTCTAGACATGTGTTGCTTCCGGGACTACCGTCCCCGTGTTGACGGAGAGGGGTTCCGGGACCCGTTTTCCCAGACGGCTTTGCCGCTGTCCGGTGGTGCGCCGAGAGGATTCAATTCTCGCAGAGCTTCGCAAAGCGCCCTGCGGTCGGGCTATTGGCGTTCACGTAAAGAAAAGCTGAGACAGGCGTCCTGGTTTCCTTTCCGCCAGAGGCAGGATTGGCACGGTGGACAACGATATCCTCGCCCCCCGATTGGACGCGTTCGAGGAACCACCGGTCGCCGTTGGAGCACTCACGACGTCGGCGATCGGTTAAGACGAGGCCACCCGTCAAGCGTATTTAAGCTCCGGAGCTGCAAGGTGATAGGGCTCAACGAGACAATCGGAAGGAATGCCCCATTCCTTGTGTAGCCGATGGATCATATCAACGGTCAGGGCGCGCTTCTTGTTCAGCACTTCGGATGCGCGGGAGCGGGATCCGAACAGCGTCGCGAGGTCGCCTTGGCTACGTCCTGTCAGCTCCATGTGAGCCTTGATAAGCTCGACCGGTTCGGGTGCCTCGACGGGGTAATGCTTGTCTTCGTATGCTTCGATCAGATCGGAAAGAACATCGAAGCGCATGCCGTCGGTGCTGAGAGGATCGGGCGGATTGTCGAAATACTGGCTGACCTCCGCAATGGCCCATGCGAGGTCGTCATCGCTTCTGATGGCGCGAATGTTGTCCATTACACTGTCTCCGGGTTGATCTGGTCGTATTCCTTGTGCGTGCCGATGAATTTAATCAGCACTCGCTTGTATGGGTAGGCAACGTGGACGATAAGCCGGTACTTGTTGCCCGAAATGTCGAAAATAATGCGATTGTCGGAAACAAAATCGACTGTCGCGCCAAATATTGCCTTCACGTCGGCCGGACTGGTCCATTCGGCCTTGCTGACGATCGCATGCCACGTTTTCAGAGGTGTTTCGGCCTGAAAGTGAAGCTCCCAAAACTGTTTCAACGTAGACTTGGCGATGATCTGCATGGGGACTACCTATCACATTCCCAAAACGGGAACAAGAGAAAATTCCCAAAACGGGAACAGCCGGGGCCTGTGGTGACGCCGAATCTCCAGTACAACCATGAAATTCATCTAACATTCGATCTTGAGGGTCAATCCGCCCGCAAAGGTGAGCGGCAACGCGCTGCGCCTCGTAAAAATCGGAACGGCCGGTGATGATTTCAAAGCCACCGCCGATGAGTTTTCTATAGATCGTAAAAAACTCCACTTCTGCGCGGGACTTGCTGCCCTCGATGCAGGTTCCGTCATACCCTTCTCCGGTTTTGTCAATGCAGCCGCCGAGTACGAGAGTTTCGAAAATCCGCAATCGGGCTTCCGCAGTCCGGTGCTGCAATTGAACAGCTCGGCTGATCTGAAGGCGCAATTCTCGGTTGGCACGTTTGAAAGGGCGCATCAACGTGCGCCCTTCAATTCGGCCATCTTGGCACCGACTAGCCAAAGGCCTTTGAACTGCGGTTCACAACCCTTGCCGAGGGCAAAGGTTCTTTCAAGGATATAAGTGCGCTTTATCCGGCGTTACGAATGGTGCGATGCCAACACCACTACGTCTTTTGTCAGCCTCGAGAGGATGGCCCGCCCTCGTCGTGGCGATTCTTCATGAACGAATGGATATCATGAAGAGTTTGGTTGATCGTCTGAACGAATGATGTCTGGACGGAGGCGGGATTACCTGAGCGCAAGACCGACAAATAGTTGTTATCGTGTGGCCAAAAAAGGGGGCGCGCCAGTTCTGTTCCCTTCAAGAGCGAAGAAGCGGTCCGGCACAGTGCTGCCAATTGCGGTGGAAGCACAACAGCTACTTCGCGCGCCCATTTCGGTCGTTCCCGCCAATAGCCTTGGCTTCAACAAGCGGATGTTGGGAGGCTAAATCGGGTTGTATCCCGAGCGTAGCGCAACAATAAAAAAAGGCATTCAGAGCGTTGCAGCCTCCCAGCTTGGCGCAAAAGGCGGATCAACATAGCGAAGGTCCTTCGGCAGAGCCGCGATAGCCGCACGGTCCTCGTCGTCGAGGTGAATATTGAGCGCATCGAGATTGGCTCGCTGGTTCGATGGGCGAGCGGCTTTGGGGATAGCGATGACGTTTTCCTGGTCCAGAAGCCAGGCTATGGCGATCTGCGCGGCGGTGGAGCTGTGCTTTTCACCTATCCTGGCGAGGACAGGATCCTTTGCGGCCAGGCCTTGCGCAAGCGGCGCATAGGCGGTCATCGGAATTCCCTTGCGGCGAAGATAATCCAGCATCGGCGTCTGTGACAGGAACGGATGATATTCGACTTGATGAACGGCGATGGGGGCGCCGATTTCCTCGATCGCATGCCGGATCATGGGCAGGTTGAAGTTGCAGACGCCGATGGCGCGCGCCAACCCTTCCTCCTTCAGCTTGGTGATCGCGTCCAGCGTTACGCTCATGTTGATGTTCGCTGATGGCCAATGCACGAGGAAGAGATCGATATGATCGAGGCGAAGCTTGCTGAGGCTCGTGTCGAAGGACCGTCGCAGGGCGTCGGGGGAGAGCTTGTCGTGCCAGACCTTGGTGGTGACGAAGAGGTCAGCGCGGTTTATGCCGGAGGCCTCAAGCGCCCCGCCGACGGCGGCTTCATTGTCGTACATGGCGGCGGTATCGATGTGGCGAAAGCCGAGGGCAAGTCCGCTTTCGACAACCGGTCGGGCAGCATCGCCAGGCATTCGGAAAGTCCCCAGTCCTAACCGGGGGATCGTTATACCGTGAGTCTCAATCGTTTCCATGATCATTCCTTTCGAGTTGCGAGGGACGCGGCGGCAGAGGCCGAAGCCGTCCGCCGCCCGCTTTCCCGGCGGGCTCAGGTGGTCTCGCTCGCCGCTGCTTGCAGGACCAGCGCTTCGATCACCTGCTCAAGTGACGTCGTGCCCCTGACATGGGTTCCGCCGTCGGCCTTGAAGTCGATCCAGCCTTCGTTGAAACCGTCGAGCATACGCATGCGCGGCTGCGGGTTACGCGTACCCCGGGCACGGAACAGGTCCTCCCAGCTGTCCCGCGGGACGATCTCCACCCGCACCGGATGCCCTAGTGCCGACGCGAAGGCATTGGCGAGATCGTTGGGCGAGACCCGAGCCGGGCCTTCCAGTTCCACCACCCGATTGCCGATCCATTGCTCGCGGATCAGATCTGCGGCAAGCCGGCCGACATCCTGTGTCGCCACCATGGCGAAGGTCTTGTCGGCAGGCTGGAGGAAGCTGTGCAACACACCTTCGTCGCGGGCCGAGGCGACGTCCCAGGTCGCATTTTCCATGAACCAGCCGGGCCGCAGGAAGGTGACGGGAAGATCGAGCTCGCCGAGGGCTTCTTCCAGCATCGTCCGCTGGCTCAACAGATTGTCCACTTCCGCGTCGGCGCCGATGGTGGAGAGGCAGACGACCCTTTCCGGGCGGGCAGCAAGGAGAGCGGTCGTCAGCACCTCATTCAGCTTCGCCGCTTCCGGATAGCCTGGCGCCGGATCAAATTCCGACGGCGGCAGGATGAAGACACCTTTGGCACCCTTGAACGCGGCGGCGAGCTGCGTCGCGGCGTCCATCTCGGCAAAGGCGATCTCGCAACCGCGCTTGCGCCAGATTTCCGCCTTGACGGGATCGCGTAGCACCGCACGGACCGGCTCTCCGGCTTCGATCAGGGCTTTCGCCAGCGCGCCACCGACTTTGCCGGTAATTCCTGTAATCGCATACATGATATGTCTCCTGGTGTTAAGGTCGGGAATGGATCAGGCGAGGCCGTCGTAGAGGCGGCGTTCGAATGTGCCGTAGAGCTTCACGACCTTTTCGTCGTAGAATGGGAGAAGCTGGGTGAAGATGGCGCCGGTCACTTTTTGCACCGGGTCGAGCCAGAAATAGCAGTTCAGCAGGCCAGCCCAGGAAATGCTGCCCGCCGACCGACCGTTCGGACCGGGCAGCGTATTGATGTCGAAGGAATATCCCCACTTGTGGTGCTCACCGGGAAACTGGTCGAAGCTCTGCGAATAGGCGGGTTGGGCCGTCGTCATGGCGCGCACGTCGAGGTCGCCGATCTGGTTTCGCATCATCGACGCGACCGTTTCCGGCTTCAGCACGCGCACGCCCTTGTGGGAGCCGTCGTTCAACAGCATCCGCAGGAAGGTCATGTAGTCGCGTGGCGTGCTGAAGGCGCCGCCGCCGCCCATGAAGAATTCCGGCCGTTGTGGCATTTCGAAGGGGGCGGATGTCAGTCCGCCGTCCGCGTTCCTTTTGTGGAAGGTAGCGACCCTGGCCTTCTGCTTGCTGCCGATCAGGAAGCCTGAATCTGTCATGCCGAGCGGGGCGAAGATGTTCTCGCGGAAATAGACCTCCAACGACTGGTCGCTGACCGCTTCCACCAGCTTTCCGACCCAGTCCATGCTGATGCCGTATTGCCAGCGTTCGCCGGGATCGAATTCGAGCGGTGCCTGGAAAGCACCGTTCTGGCAGGTCGCGATATCAGGCATTCCTGTGACCTGCTCGTAGCGGGTCAGGGCATCGCTCCAGATCGAATAGGTATAGCCGGAGGTGTGGGTGAGCAGGTGACGCACCTTGATGGCACGCTTGGCCGGGCGCAGGCGTGGCTGGCCGTCGCTGTCGAAACCTTCCAACACCATCGGATTGGCGAGTTCAGGCAGATATTTCGCCGCATCGTCTTCGGGATCGATCCTGCCTTGCTCGATGAGTTGCATGCAGGCCGTGGCGGTGAAGGCCTTCGTCATAGACAACAGCCAGAACACCGTGTCGGCGCGCATCGTTGCTCCGGTCGCTGTATTGGCCTTTCCGAAGGTCCCTTCGTAGATCATGCCGTCCGGTCCCACGGCTGTGGCAACGACTCCTGCCACGGTCCCGTCGCGAACGGCCTGCTCCATCGCCCTGTCGATCGGTTTGAAATTTCCGGACCATGCTTGCGGTTTGGCTGCCTGCGCATGAACCGGCGTATTCGCAGCGGCTGTACCGGCTGCCAGCAAAAGGCCGCCGTGCGCCAACAGGCTTCTGCGTGAGATCGCATTCATGGATGAAGTCCTTCTCTGCAAGGCCGGAGACTTACGCGGTTCCGGCATGCCGCTGGCGCCGTCCGGGCGTTGAGGAAGTATCTACGGGATGAATAAAGATGATTCACACGCATTAATATCAAAGATAAGATGATCTCAAATCATCATAACGAGACAGTCGGCGAAGTCCGACCCTGCGACGGAGAGAGGGCATGAGTTTCGACACGCGGTTGCTCACCGGGGTCGGTGTTTTCGGGGCGGTGATGGAAGCGGGCAATTTTGTGCGAGCCGCGGATGTTCTCGGCCTGACGCCATCAGGGGTCAGTCGAGCGATAGCGCGGCTCGAACAACGCGTCGGCGTCAGATTGTTCGACCGCAATCCGCGTGAAGTTAGGCTGACCGAAGAGGGCGCCCGCTTCCATGCCAGGATAATGCCGTTGCTGGCCGGGCTGGAGGAGGCGGCCTCCGAAGCTGCCGGTTCGGCGGCCTTCGTCGGCGGGCGGCTCAGGGTTTCGATCGATCCCTGGTTCGCGCGCATGGTGCTAGCACCGAGGATCGGTGAGTTTCTGGCGCGCTATCCCGCTTTGACGCTCGATCTGACCACCAGCAACTATCGCGAAGAGATGATGAGCGGCGCGGATGTCGCCGTGCGGTTTGGTCCGCCGGATGAATCGTCGCTAATCGCGCGCAAACTGCTGGACGTACCGGTGCTGACCTGTGCCGCCCCGGGCTATCTCGACCGTCGCGGAGTTCCAGCCACGCCCCACGACCTGATGCACCACGATTGCATCCTCTTTCGCGACCCGCAGACCGGGCGACCGTTCACCTGGGAATTCCAGGGTGATAGCGGCGCCATCGATATCAAGGTGGCAGGGCGGTTGATCATGGACGATCCCTCGGCTGCCGTCGCGGCCTGTCTCGCAGGGCAAGGCCTATTCCAGAGCTTTGCCATAGGTCTCGACGAGTGGCTTGAGAGCGGCGCGCTGACGACGATCCTCGCGGAATGGTCCGACGAGCAGTTTCCGCTCTACGCCTATTATCCGTCACGCCACATGCCGCCGGCCAAGGTGCGGGCTTTTCTGGACTTTGTTCAACGAATCGCGGTGACGTAGCGCAGGGGGGGTATTCTTGCCGCCTCGTATGGTTGGAAATCCTGTCATGGGCGACAGTCCGATTCTCAGTGTCCGCAACGCAGCCCGCCTCTACCGCAGCGGGGAGACGGTGGTGCGCGCCCTTGACGGCGTCTCTTTCGATATTCATCCGGGTGATGTCGGCGGCATCCTGGGACCCAGCGGTTCCGGCAAGAGTACACTTCTGCTGATTGCCGGCCTTTTGGAGCCGCCCACGACCGGCGAGATCTATATCTTCAGGCTCAACAATATCGATTTCGTTTTTCAGAAGGCCAATCTCATTCCGTTTCTGAAGGTGGTGGAAACCGTGGCGCTCGAGATCGACGATGTGCCAGCGCGAGCGGCGCGCGAGTATGCTTCGCATTTGCTTGGCAGCGTCGATCTTGCGCACCGCGTTGGCAATCTTCCGGCACGGCTGTCGGGAGGCGAACAGCAACGCGTGGCCGTCGCGCGGGCGCTGGCGAATGATCCTGCCCTTTTTCTTGCCGACGAGCCGACGGCAGCGCTCGACAGCGTACGTGGACGACAAGTGATTTTTCTCTTTCGGCAAATCGCCGATACGAGAAGAGCAGGCGTCGCGATTGTCACCCATGATCCGCGTGTGCAGGATCTCTTCGATAGAACGATCGAACTCAGGGACGGACGGATCGTGATAGAAAATGTCACCGCGCCTGTTGCGAGCGGTTTGACTGATACGACCCGCAGCGGGATAAATTTGCGCTCCTCTACGTAGTTAAGGACGTAAATAACAGAAATCGTTCAGTTTTGATTCTGATTCTAGGGGTCGACGGTTCAGATCGTTTCAAGGCGAGAAAGACGTCAGGTATGATTGCCATCATACAGCCTGCCGCACGGAAGGCATGGCGCCTGCAGTAGCGTCATGTCGCCTCTGCGCCAGTCGAAATCAAGGCAAGCCAAGCCAAGCCAAGCGGTATCCGTCTTGAGCTTTATTTCTTAGTCCGCCTTGACCGGCTGCCAAACCTTTCACTCTTGCAGGCGAACAAATCCTGCGCAATTTAAACTGTAGCCAGCAGCCTTAAAGTATTGGCCTCAAAATGCGTCAGTCCGAGCTAAATGTGGAGCCTTGCCGTCGATTTACGTGGGATCAAAGTTGGGGCTGAAACGAGAATCCGGTTGTCGCGCGGGGCGGTCGTGTAGGTCAGCAAATCGAGAGCATTAGACGCAATCTGATCGAATGGAACGCGGAGCGTCGTGAGCGGGGTCGAGAGGTGGCTGACGATGGGAATGTCATTGTAGCCGACGAGGGAAACATCATCAGGCACGGAAAGCCCCATCTTGTTCAAAGCGGATAGCGCCCCGATGGCTGTATTGTCGTTAACGGCGAAGATTGCCGTCGGCCGGACGCCGAGCGCCATGAGTTTCTCAACCGCTTCAGCACCCGACTGGATGCCGAATGTGGACGGGACGATCAGACCGGTATCGAGGGAAATGGATGCCTCTTCGAGCGCTTGTCGATAGCCTTCGACGCGTCCGGTTGCGCTTGACGCATAGTCCGGACCCGCGATCACGCCGATCCGCTCGTGACCCAGATCAAGCAGGTGCCGCGTCGCGAGATAACCGCCCAGCCGATCATCCCCGACAGCCGATAGACTGTGATGATCGGTTCGAAGCGCAAGCACATAGGGCACACCGCGCTCTTTCAGTTCGTCGGGGAAACTGTCGTCTTTGCGTGCCGTGCAGAGAATAAGCCCGTCAACGCCTCGATTGAGCAGGGATTCTGCCGCCATACGATCCGCCTCTGGATCATCCTCCGTCGTTGCCACGATGGCAAAACGTCCGGTGCGGGCACAGGCTTTAACGATCGCCTCATACAGCATTGCCATGACCGTATCCGTTAAACGCGGAACGATGACACCGATCGTTAGCGTGCTGCCGCGCCGCAGGCTGGCGGCCGAAACATCCCTCACATAGCCCAGTTCCGCGGCGATTTTCCGCACGCGTCTCGCTGTTTCGCTGTCGGACCTGGGTAGCCGCTCGTCCAGAATGCGGGATACGGTCGACTTCGAAACTCCCGCGGCAGCCGCAACGCTGTGAACAGTGACGCGCGGCTGACGCGGGCGCTCTCTTGATTCCATTATCTTTTTTCCATTCCAACTCTGGTGATGGCTGTTCGAACGCCACATTGCACGAAAAATGCCGTTGACTCCAGAGTAATGA
>Ga0247819_10001747_pt1 | contig 11562 bp, 20 predicted proteins | sample 13C_Xylose_Day6_FD_193428 | JGI IMG/M metagenome (GOLD analysis project Ga0247819, IMG submission 193428) | Soil microbial communities from agricultural site in Penn Yan, New York, United States - 13C_Xylose_Day6 | ecosystem: Environmental > Terrestrial > Soil > Agricultural land | place: USA... | reverse complement strand
AAAACGGCCCCGCCCCTACCCTGACAGTGACGAAGCTGCACAGAGAAGGGGCGAGACCATGCCGTCCGATGCTACCCCGGACCCGCACACCAACCCGATCGCATTCGGCCAACGGATGCAGATCTACCGTCAACGCCGAGGCATGAGCCGCCCAGTCCTCGCCGGCCTCCTCGGCAAGTCGCCGTCCTGGGTGAAGCAAGTCGAGGCCGGCCAGATCCACCCCCCGAAACTGCCCATGATCCTGCGCATCGCCGAGCTGCTGCGCGTGCGTGACCTCGCCGACCTCACCGGCGACCAGTCCCTGCACGTCGACCTGTTCATCGGCCCCGGACACCCCCGACTCGCCGCCGTCAAAGCCGCCGTGGACCTCTTCCCACTCGCCGCCGACCGGGAGGCCCCGTCCACGCTGCATCTACGGCACCGCCTGGACCGAGCGTGGGCGGCCCGCCACGAGGCACCGAACCACCGCGAGGTCGTCGGCCAACTGCTGCCCGACCTCATCCGCGACGCACAGCTCGCCGTACGCCAGGCCGACACAGCCGCGGACCGGCGGACGGCACAGGCACTCCTCTCCGAGGTGTACTCCCTGTCGCAGTTCTTCGTCGCCTACCAGCCCGACAGCGCACTGCTGTGGCGCGTCGCCGAGCGAGGCATGGTCACCGCCCAGGACAGCGAAGACCCGCACGCCATCGGCATCGCCGCATGGCTCACCGCGCAGGCGCACCGCGACAGCGGCCCCGCCCACTTCGACGCCGCAGACACCGTCACCACCCAGGCACTGCGCTACCTCGAGCCCCAGCTTCCAGACGCCAGCGACGACGTCCTCGCGATCGCCGGGGCGCTGCAGTTCGAGGCCGGGTACACAGCCGCCCGCCGCGGGGAGACCGGTACAGCGTGGGGCTGGTGGGACAAGGCCGACAAGACAGCGAAGAGGCTGCCCGCCGGCTACTACCACCCGGTGACGTCGTTCTCCCGGGCCATCATGGGCGCCCACGCGGTCACCGTCGCGGTGGAGCTCCACCAGGGCGGTGAGTCGGTGCGGCAGGCGGCGCGCGCGGACAAGACGGTCATCAAGTCCCGGCCGCGCCGGGCCCGGCACCGCATCGAGGAGGCGCGTGCCTACCAGTTGGACGGGCAGCCGGACACGGCCCTGGCCACGCTCGCGAAGGCGCACGAGGCCGCGCCGGAGACGATCCAGTACAACGGCTACGCGCGCCGGATCGTGTTGGAGGAGACGGAGGCGAAGCAGCCTGAGAGGCGCCGTCGCGCGGCAGACCTGGCAGTGAAGCTGGGGCTTCTCGCGGTGTGAGGGCATGGGGCAGGATTCCTGCCCCTTCCCCCCTTGGGCTGCTCCTACCGTCACGGGTGTGAGACGGATCACCGTGACGGAGGCCTGACCGATGACGATCGCCGCGCAAGACGATGCCCGGCAGCGGGTACTCGACGCCGTCGAGTTACCGTCGCTGGACGGTCTCACCGAGAAGCAGGTACGCGGCGCCGTCTGCGTGTGGGACGGCATCCCCCTCACAGCCGACACGGCTGTCAACTTCGGGCCCCGCCGAAAGAAGCGTCTCAACGGATCGTTCGACTGGTACCCCCGCGCGTGCAGGCGGTGCACCGCCCGGGCCGCGTACCGACTGCTGCAGGCGCACGCTTCCGGGTGTGACCGCTGCAGGACTGACCCCAGCTGCCCGGTCTCCATCGCCGCGAACCGCCTCATGCGGGAGGGCGGCCTGTGAGCCGGATCATCCCGACCCTCGATGACGCGCCGCACCTCGAGGTACCGCTGCCCACCCCGGAGCCCGCACCCGGCTGCGCGCGCTGCACGGTCCTCGCCGACCGCCGCAGCGCCGCCCGGACAGACGGCAACTGGACGCTCGTGTCGGACTGCAACATCGAGATACGCCGCTGCACCCACTGACCCCGCTCCCGGCCCGAAGCCCGCCGGCCGGACCGGTGGCGGGACCGAGCGGCCCGCCCTCGTACCCCGTCGGGGGACGGGCCGCTCATCCAAGCTCCTGGCAGCCAGCCAGGGGGAGCTGTCGGCATCGGCTCCAACAGGAAGAAGGGCGGCTGCCCGTGCTGAGAACCACCTGGGGCAGCCGCTCACCCCACCAGATCCCGCAGAGGCACACCGAGGACGCGGGCGATCCGCAGCAGCGTGTAGAGCGTCGGGTTGTGCTGGCCGGCTTCGATGCGCTGCAGGATGTCGCGGCTGATCCCGGCGTCGAGGTAGAGGCGTTCCTGCGTGATGCGCTGACGACGGCGTTCGCCCCGGATCCGGTCCCCCAGGACGCGGCTGTGCTCGTGGAGCCAGGCGTCGTCGTCGGGTGGGTGCACTCAACAAACGCTGAGCTGAAGATCATTACAAGTCAGCCCGATAAATCAGGCATCTTAGAGGGCGCAAGTCCCGCGTACATAGACCGCACGTTCGAGTGATACGACCGTCGGGTTATTGCACCGTGCAACGGTTTAACGAACCATTACCCGCAACCCCAACATCATCAGCACAGCGGAGCAGCAGACACCACATGGCCGACGAGACACCCCACCACGCCGAGCCCCTCACCGACAGCCAGCGCGCCCGCATCGAGTACGCCCGCCGCGACCTGTCAGTCGCCCGCGCCGAAGATCTCGGCCGCCTGGATGCCGCCGGCCTCATCCTCCTGGTCGAGCGCCTCCGCAGCCGACTCGGCGAGGTGCTCGACCTCATGGACGAAGTCGAGCCCCCGCACCCACGCTCCCGGATCACCCCTCCGTGATGACCCGCCGCACATCAGCAAGAGGGGTCTCAGCCGGGGTGGCGTCCGCGAATCATCCCCACACCCCTCAAACGTTCACTACTCTGAGCGTATGCCGCTCGCACCCGAGTACCTGCACATGGTCCACCCCGGCGTCGTCTTCCACGCACTCCTCTACGGCCGCAACTCCCGCGATCCGAAGAAGAAGGGCCGCTCCGTAGAGGCCCAGCTGACCGACGGCCGGGACCTCTGCAACCGCTTCGAGTGGCACATCACCGAGGAGTTCAAAGACGCGGGCATCTCCGCCTCACGGCACGCCCGCCGCGACCGCGACGACTTCGAGGCCCTCCTCGACGCCATCGAAAACGGCCCCACCATCCCCGGCGTCATCCGTATCGCCGTTGCCTATGAAGCCTCTCGCTACTACCGCGACCTGGAGGCGTACGTCCGCCTCCGGAACGCCTGCCATCACGCCGGCGTGCTGCTCTGCTACAACGGCACCGTCTACGACCTGTCGAAGCGGGAGGACCGCAAGGTAACCGCGCAGGATGCCATCGCCGCAGAGGACGAGGTCGAGGGCATCCGCGACCGAAACGTCCGCACCGCGCGGCAGACCGCGGAGAAGGGCGGCATCTGGGGCAAACTCCCCTTCGGATACTCGCGGAAGTACGACCCCGACACGGGCGACCTCATCGGCCAGTTCGAGCACCCCAAGCAGGGTCCTGTCGTCCTGCGCTGCTTCCAGCACATAGACGCAGGCGGATCCATGCACGCTCTCGTCAAGTGGCTGTCCGCAGAGCCCCATGCGGTACGCCCGGACGGCGCCAGGTGGAACGACAGCCTCCTCAGGTATCTACTCCTCAACCGCGCCTACCTCGGCGAACGCATCCACCACGGCAAAGCCCGCAACGCCGTCTGGGCACCGATCAAAGGTCTCGACACCCCCGACGGCCGCGCCCTATTCCGCCGCGTCATGAAGACCCTCACCGACCCCGCACGCCACCAGTTCGCCGACTCCCGCGCCAGACACTGGCTGACCCACCTCCCCCACTGCGGCGAATGCGGCGACGGCCACCGCCTGAAGTACGACCTCGTCGGGGGCCCGCACCGTCGGGAGGTCTACAACTGCAAGACCAAGAAGGACGTCGTCATCAAGAAGCCCATCCTGGAGGCCTACGTCGAAGAGGCCGTCCTCTCCTGGCTCTGCAGGAAGGAACAGGCGCGCGCCGCACTCATCCCCGATCAGGGCAAGGTGGCGGCGGACGTGGCTGAGGCGCAGGAGCTTCTCGACGTGTACCAGGAGGAGCTCACCGAGGCACGCCGGCTGAACTCGACGCGGAACGAGAAGGGCCGCCCGCTGCTGTCCCTGGCGTCGCTGTCGGCGAAGGAGCTGGAACTCCTGCCGAAGATCGAGGAGCTGGAACAGCGGCTCCAGCAGGCGACCGGTGTGCCGCTGCTGGTGCAGCAGCTGCTGAGCGCCGCGGACCCTGAGGCGATGTGGAACGGCGCGCCGGGCACGCCGGGGTTGTCGTTGGAGCAGAGGCGTGAGGCTGTGCGGCAGCTGGTGACGGTGCGGGTGTTCGCAGCGAAGACGGTGGGGGGCCGGAGCGTGGCGAAGCGGGTGAGGCTGTCGTTCGTCGGCACGGCCGGGTTCAGGGCCCGACCACTCCGTGCTCGCGGGACCGCGCCTGATCCGGCATCTCCGCCTGCGGCCCGGGGAACGTGAGCAGGTTGCCGCGTTGGGGCTGGCGCCGCTTGAGCATGCCGGCCCGTTCCATTTCCACGCCGGTCTGGAAGGCCTCGCTGAGTTCCTTGGCCCGGCTCTCCCGGTACTCGGCTGCCATCTTGGCGCGCTCGGCTCTCAGCGTGGCGGCGACGCCGGCGCGTTCTGCGGCCATGTCGCGTGTGAGGCGTGCGTGCTCGCCCTCGAGGGCGGCCTTCAGCGCGATGTAGCGGGAGCGTTCGTCCTGCGCGTCGCGCTGGGCGTGGCCGAGGGACTGCCGTTCGGCGCCGGTCTCGCAGACCCAGCGGCGGACGAATATGAGGATGATGAGCGTGAGGCCGGCCATGACGAGGCAGGCCCCGCCGATGGATCCGGCCACGTTGTCGGTTGAGGCACTTCGAATGATCACGGTGGATCCTGCGGTCAGGATTCCTCCGGCTGTCGCGATCGCGGCTTTGTTGAGATCCATGCACACCCCCGGTGGTTACACCTGTGCTGTCGAGCTTCCGGGTGCGGCGTCATCGCTGTCCTCTGTGAGCTTCTCGACGACGGCGAAGAACGTGAAACGTCCTACTTCGTCATGGATGCCGAGCTGGGCCGCCGCCTCCTCCGGAGTAAGAGAGCCTGAGCCTACCTGTGACCGATCCGTTTCGGACAGTGCTTGCTGAGACTCCAGGTACTCAGGCGGTAGTACCCCGGCGGCGACGAGGAGTTCGATGGGGTCGAGTCTGAGGGCCTTGGCCAGGGCGGGGAAGGATTTGACGTGGGGGATTGTCTCGCCGCGCAGGAGCCTGGACGCGGTGGACCGGTTGAGGCCAGTGTCGGCCATCAGCTTCTGTTGCATGCCGTAGGCGGTGTAGCCGGCCCGTTCGAGGGCGGGGAGGACGAGCGCGAAGAACTGCTGCTCGCGCCTCGTGGGGGCATCCGTCATGTCTGACGACTTTACTTCCCGCGAGAGGGAATAGTCACGGCTTCCCTCCTGCGGGAAAGCGGCCATCCGGCCAGCGACCTGCAACTTGACAGGTAGCAGATTTATTCGAACGCGCATTCGGAGACACTTTCACCCTTCCCGCTCACGCACATTCCCTTGCCAGAGAGGGAATCCTTGTGGTTGAGTTTCCCTCGACAGGGAAACCACCCCGCTACCTGCGAAAGGAGGGGCACACGCGTGTACCGACTCAACGTCGACCGGCTCCGCGACATCGCCGAACGCCACGGCGACAAGACGGCGTACGCCGTAGCGAAAAGGACCGGCATCAACGTCTCCTCGGCCTACCGCATCTTCGGCGAACAGACACAGCCTGACCTGAACTCGGCGCTCCTGCTCGCACAGGCATATGACCTGGACATCCGCACCGTGATGGACGAGGTCGAGGACGAGCACGCCGGAGCAGCCGCATGAGCCCGGCCGAGCGCCGCGCCCTCCTCGGCGACGACGTCATCGCCCACATCCACAACGTGGTCGACGAGGCCCCCGAGCCCACACCGGACGTCGTCGACACCCTGCGCCGCATCTTCACCCAGCCGCTCGGTGCGGTGCCGGTGGAGACGACGCCGACGGCTGAGGCCGCCTGACCCATCACACGCCGAAGGGCCGCCCGCTTGTCCGGCTCGGCGACCCAACGACTCGGCAACCCAACCAGAAAGAGGTCACCTTGAAGAACAACCCTATCCGTCAGCACGGCGCGGCTGTCGCGCTGGTGCAGCTCCTGGAGGAGTTCGGCGACCTGCCGCCGCTGACCTGGCATCTGTCGAACCGCGAGTCCCTCGCCAGTGGCCTGTCCGGGGGCGGGATGTTCCCGGACCCGCGTCCGGTCGCCGCCGCCTGGGCGGACGCCCTCGGCGTGGCCGTGGTGGAGACGCAGTTCCCGTACGACGACACCACGTACGTCCAGTTCGCCGTGGACACGGTGTGGCGGGACGTGCGGGTGCGGATCTGCCTGTCGTGCCCGCTGGCGGCTCTGTCGGAGAGCGCGGTGGCGGCATGAGCACCCCTTCGACTCTCGCGGCCGCCCTCGCGTCTCTCCTCGACACCGCCCCGTCCTGGCTCCCGCAGGTAGACCACTGGGAGATCGCCGAGGACACCGACACGTGGATCCTGAGCGGCCAGCTGGCCGGGGACCCGCGCGAGGCCAAGGCGTTTTGGCTTCTGGCTCCGATGATGGAGCGCTCGGGGATCACTCACTCGGATGACGGCCGCCTGGTGAAGGTGCCGTTCACGTGGGACGGCGTGGCCGGACAGGTCTGGTACCTGCGGCCGGTGGAGCGTTGGGTGGTGCCGGAGCGTTGCGCGACGTGCCCGACGTTGCTGGCCGACGTCGGGAACCAGTTTGTGCGACTGGGCGGCCATGGGGCTCCGGTGATCTGTGTTCCGTGCCGGGACCGGATGCACGAGCGGTGGATCGTGACGGCCTGCCCTGTCCCTGAGGCCGGTGACCACAACTGGTGGTACTCGCTGCCTCACAAGGGCTGGCAGTGCACCGAGTGCCGGATGGTCCGGATGGACCCGTCGGACTCGAAGACGATGGTCCGGCCGGCGGTGACGGCATGAGTATCTCGTCTCTCGCCCTGGCGGCGAAGAAGGTCATCGACGCGGCCTGGCTGCACGGTGACGCGTACGACCTGTCCTCGCAGGCCGCGTTCGCGCTGGAGTCGGCGCAGCTGCTGCAGTCCCCGGAGACCGCCGCCGAACACGTGCGAGCCAAGTACCTCGAGGCTGCGGCCACGGTCGCCGACGACGAGGTGGAGGAGCTGCGGGCCGAGCGTGCAGACCGGCAAGACGAGGTGGCTGCTGCGGTCGGGTACACCTCGGGTCTGGAGTGGTCGGACCTGGTCAGCATCGTGGCTTCTAACACGACGTCGCTGGTCCGTGCCGAGCGGGACGTGCGGGCGCTGCGGGCTCGCGTCGCCGAGCTGGAGAACGAGAAGCGTCTCGTCGAGGGCCGTGAGCGTGACGAGCTGCTGACGCGCTTCGAGCGGGTGTTGGCGCCGTTCTGCGCTGACCCGCAAGGGGCTGCGACGGCTGTGGCTACGGTCCGGGATCACGAGGCTGAATTCCTGTTGCGGGATGCGCAGCGGGTGCAGGACCGGGTCAACGAGCTGGAGGCCGAGCGGCACACCACGAACGAGGCGCTCGACGACGCGGTGCAGACGCTGCGCGACGCGCAGGCCCGGCTGGCGGAGTACGAGCGGCCGGCCGACGAGGACCCCATCCGGTACGCGCTCACCGAGTCGGCGCCGTTGACGGTGTTTCGGGCGTCTCACGACTCGATCGTGATGGGCCTGTACACCACGGCCGCCGAGGCGCGGAAGCACTGCGAGGACCTCACCCGCCGCGACATCCCCGGTGCCGCCCTCGACTGGATCGAGGACGAGGAGGACGGCGTCGCCGAGCTGGCCGCATCCTTCGGCGAGGACGAGCGGTCGACCGGCTACATCGTCACCGCGCTCGAAGTCGCCTCCGAGTACGACCCGGACGGTGACGAGTGAACGCCCACGACGACATCGTGCAGGCCGCCCGCAACGACAGTGGCCACGCCTGGCGCACCCGGCCCGCGTTCGACCCGGAGCGCACGCCGTTGACCGAGACGCCGACCCCGTCCCTCGACGAGATGGTGCAGGCGCCCGGCGCGACGCAGACCCTCTACCGCGTCGTCTACGAGCGGGTCGGCCGCCGGGGAGGCCGCGACGGATCGCCGCCGCCCCCGCCGTTCAACGTGTGGGCGATCGACGCCGACAACCTCGCCGAGCACATCCACAAGGACGCCCGCCGCTACCTCACCTCGCGTGAGACCGAGGTGGTGGTGGACCTGGAGAACCTGCGCGGCTGCATCTTCTCCGGGTTCAACAACGGCGGCGGGTTCCGGCTGGAGGTCGTCGCGACGGCCGAGGGCGGTGACGCCCGATGAGCGCCGCGTCCCTGCCCGAGTGGGCTGAGGCCGTGTCCGCCGCCCTCATGCTGTCCGGCTCGACGGCCAGCGTGTTCTTCCTGACGGTCGACGCCGACCCCGCGGACTTCAACCCGATGCCGGGCATGCGCCGCGCGGTCGAGTCCGGCCGCTACGACCCCGCCCTCATCGCGGTCGCCAACGCCCGCCACGCCACCCGCGAGACGGCCGCGCGGGCCCGGATCCTGCCGCGCGACACCGCAATCACCGCGGCCGCGCTCCTGATGCTCCTCTCCTCGGAGGCCTCCCGATGACCCACTCGCAGAAGCCCGGCCTGTCCTTCAACGTCAACGCCACCCACCTCGCCAGCGTCCTCCGCGCCGACCAGATTCGCACCGACACGCTCACGCAGTTGGTACAGCACTGGGCCGACCCGCAGGCCCGCGACGAGATCCTCGACGCGCTCGACGAACTCGCCGCCGTGGTCGGTAGTCCGGCCAGGGAGGGCGAACTGGACGCGGCTGTCGAGCAGGTCGAGGACGCGGCCTGCATGGACTCGGCGCAGGTCGAGGTGGCGGTGCCGGACGTGCAGCGGCTGCTGGCTGAGCTGACGGTTGTGGCGCGCCGGCTGGGCCGGTTCATGCGGCGGGTGCCGGGTCAGCGGGGTGCCGCATGAGCCAGACCCCTCGCGACCGCACGGAAGCCAAGCTCTACAACGCCATCGCCACCTTCAACGCCACCGCCCACTGGGACATCCTCCGCCTCGCGCAGATGCGGCAGTACCTGGCCGAGCACTTGGCGAACGCGCTGGTGCCGTCGTGGCTGCACGAGCGGAAGGCGGAGACGGCGGGCGAGGAGATCGCTCACGTGTTGCTGATGGTCGGGCTGATGCCGTCGGACTGGCTGGACGCCCACCGCGCCGAGGTCCTCGCCGACGACGGGCAGGCGTACCCGGGCGAACTGGCCATGCTCCACGGCCTCATCGCCACCCTGCGCGTCGTCGCCGAACACGGCGACCTCCGACAGGTTCGGAAGCTCCTCGAGGAACACAAGGCCGACGACGCCGCCGCCCGCGCCGAAACCGTCACGGCCCCGGCCGGCCCCACCGGCCGCGTCGCCCAGCTCCTCGACGCCATCCGCACCGGACGCGGCCGATGGACCACCGTCACCGCCTTCCGCTTCTACCGCGACCACATCCGGTCGCTCGACCACATCCCGAACACCCAACTGCGCGCCGTCGCCCGCGGTGACCTCCGCGACCTCACCGCCTGGGGCCACCTCGCGCGGCACGAGGAGCCGGGCCGCCAGTACTACACCCTCAAAACCCCGAAGGACGGCGCCTCATGAACGCCACCGCCCGGCTCGGCCGCAGGGTCAACCACGCCGCCGCCGTCGCCGCCCTCAAAGCACAGCCCGGCGTATGGCTCCCCGTCGGCGAGTACCGAAACCGGCTCAGCGCCGACGACATCGCCCGCCGCATCCGCCTGGGCTACCCGTTCGGCTCCCACTCCTACGGCACCCCCTACACGCCCACCGGCGCATACGAGACCCGCACCCGACTGACCGACGACGGGACTCTCGTCGAGGCCCGCTACACCCCCATGGAGGGCTGCTCGTGAGCCTGTCGACCCGCACCCCGATGACGGACACCCAGCGTGTCCTCGGCCAGATCGAACGCGGTGAAGTCCGCGCCGACGCTGACGCTGCCCGGCAGATCGCCGCGCGCAGCGAGGAGCAGTACGGCGCCGCGTTCCACGGCACGCCCGCGGAGGCGCTGCGGGCCCAGCTGCGGACCGCTGCTGTGGTGGAAGGCGGTACCACCTGATGCAGACGACCCCGCAGGCCGGGACCACGAAGGTCCCGGCCCCCGGCCGCCGCTCCCGGAAGAAGACCGCGAGCACACCGACCGGCACCGACCGCATCCCCAAGCCGTCCCAGGGCTGGTACCGCGTACCCGGCACCGACCTCAAACTCCGCCGCGTCACCACCATCCTCTCCACCGGCTTCCCCAAGCCGCAGCTCGTGTTCTGGGCCGCCAACCTCACCGCCCAGGACGCCTTCGCCAACATCCCCCGCCTCGTCGCCGCCAGCCTCAACCCGGCCGACCGCGAAGAGGCCTACGACTGGCTCCGCAAGGGCCACATCCGCAAGAAGGACGAACGCGCCGAGATCGGCGGAGCCGTCCACGACGTCATCGAAGCCCACGTGCTGGGCCAGCCCATCCCAGAGAGCTTCCTCACCGACGAGGAAATCGCCCCGTTCGTCGAGAACTTCCTCCGCTTCGTCACCGAGTGGGAGATCGAGTTCGAGGCCTCGGAGATGGTCGTCGGCAACCTCACCGACGGATGGGCCGGAACCCTCGACTACCTGTTCCGCTCCGCCCCCATCGCACGCCTCCTCGCAGTACCGGCCAACACGCTGTTCGTCGGCGACACCAAGACCGGCGGCGAGCTCGACGAGAAGGGCGTCTACCCGGAGGCCGGCGCGCAGATGTCCGCCTACCGGCAGGCCGAGGTCGCCTGGCTGCCGTCCCGCAGCCAGGTGCCGATGCCCAAGGTCCACGACACCGGGATCGTCCTGCACCTGCGGCCCGAAGGGTTCCGCGTGATGCCGCTGAAGTGCGGTGACGACGTCTACGCCGTGTTCCGCAACGCCCAGGCCATCGCCGAGTTCCAGCGCGTCCTGTCCAAGTCCGTTGTGGGCGAAGCCCTCGCCCTCCCTGCCACCACCGAAGAGAGGGCCGCCTGATGCCCATCCTCACCCTCCAGCAGCGGCTCCGCGAACTGGGCCGCATCCGCATCGGCCAGAAGGTCGCCACCGCCAACGGCCGGACCCGGCCCGGCAAGCTCGACCGGTTCCGCCTCACCTCCCCCTCGAAGGAACTCCTCGACCGCGTCGCCCTGCGCTACGGCGGGACCGTCAACCCGTGGACCCCCGACGGCGGCGCCGCCCAGTACGAGGTCATCACCGACGCGAAGCGCATGCCGATCCACGTGCCCCCACAGCCCGTCTCCCAGTACTTCGAGCTGTGGTCCGGCGGCGGCTGCCAGCGCCGCTGCGACGGCGTCACCGAACTGCTGAAGGACCGGCCGTGCATCTGCGGCCCGGACCCCGAGCAGCGCTCGTGCAAGCCCACCACCCGCCTGAACGTCGTCCTGTCCGAGATCGAGGGCGTCGGCGTATGGCGGCTGGAGTCCCACGGCTACTACGC
>Ga0247819_10001745_pt1 | contig 11570 bp, 5 predicted proteins | sample 13C_Xylose_Day6_FD_193428 | JGI IMG/M metagenome (GOLD analysis project Ga0247819, IMG submission 193428) | Soil microbial communities from agricultural site in Penn Yan, New York, United States - 13C_Xylose_Day6 | ecosystem: Environmental > Terrestrial > Soil > Agricultural land | place: USA... | reverse complement strand
ACATTTGCTGCTGTGCCGCCGTGTCTGCACGCTCGGCGTCGGCAACCCAAGATTGGGCAATACGCTGAAGCATTGCGCTGGTACGTACAAACTCCGAGGACACATCTGCCCACTCACGAGATTGACGGGCCAGGGCACGCTCTTGGTCACCGCCCTCCCCGATCTGCTTACTGAATACACCCCGCATATTGATCCTTTCGATGCTGATGCCACGCTCAATCTCCGCGGATGCCAATGACTCAATGACACTACGCACGGCCTCATGAGGCCATGCCTCGTCTTTTGGACTCAACGGAGCATGAGCCAATACCTGACCGATTAATTGATCAGCAATGGCCTGACGATTTTGCTCTTTAGCCAATCGTCGAACGTCTAAGCACCATCCCAGCAGCGCAGGCTCGTCCACCTCTTGATCGGTCTGTCCTGGCAGCGTCTTAAGGCTCTTGAGCAAGCGATAAGCGTTAGTAGCGTATTTTCGATCATGCTCGGAGACTTCCCTTGGCTCCTCATCTTTCGCCCTGAAAACCTTACAGACCATTTCCATAAAGAAACTGGGTTGTTCAAGCAGCAGTCTATGCAAGGCTCGCGGATCGTTACGAAGCGCAGGAAGGTAGGTGAACTCCAAGCCCGCCAATTGCTGAAGCGTGACATCCGATCGCTCGGACAAATCGCTGATGACTTTCTCAATGTCAAAGAAGCTAGACGCCATCTGAGCTCCTGGGCTGGCATTTCGCTCTGCAACGCCATCAGCCAGTAGAGACACGACATCATTTGTTGGGATTTCACTGAGCCGACGCGATACAGCACTCAATGCAGCAGTAAAGCGTTCCACAGCGCGGTATTTTTCGACGGCAAACAGAAGCTCTTTTGTACCAGCAGCAATGGGGTACGGTGTTTTTTGCGTCCAATAGGCACGTTCAATCTCCTCGCCAAATGACGCTACGTACAGCCAAGTTTGCATCTGCTCCGGCAAAGACTCAAACACTCGCCCGATACGATCGGGACTTAGTACGCCGCTCTGTAGAGCCGCACGTGCGGCCTTTTCCCATCTCTGCCCATAGCGAGCTATTCCATCCGCCATCGCCGAACCCGCCGCTAGTTCTAGTTCTTGAACAGAGCTGCTGATAAGGCTGCTGAACAGTTCGAAGAGCTGGTCATAGGGCAGCTCAAGACCTCGGGCTGAATAGATAACCAGCCGCGGAACCTTCACGCATTCCATCAACTCCAGGAATCCCTGGACTCCCAGCGACTCGTGGATATCCTTCAAAGCACTCAGGCGAGAGCAGTCAACAACCTTGATCGGATCAGCATCCTCGTCATCAACCCCTTCAACAGGTGGCATGAAATCATCGAAGAGCCAACTGTAGGTTTCTACCAGCGTTGTGGGCATGTGCTTGTCGATCAGGTGCACCAGCCTTTCCACTCGCTCCTGCGGCATCGCCCAGTCGAAGCTAGAATATTTTTGGTGACGCTTAACCTCTCGATGCAAGGCCTTCCAGATTATCGTTCGGGGCTCCCCCTCCAAAGCGCTCAGCACCTCGCCGAGACGGTCGACAACCGCTTCAAATGGGTCATTTTGAAGGTTGGGCAACGCATCAATTAGCGTGCTCCAACGCTCTGCACTCAGCTCCGCTTCATCGATCGCCAGTGCCACGATTTTAGCTTCACTTTGCCAAACCAACCCGTAAGTCAGGGTTTCACCGTGATCCTGCTCGTACTCCCTAAACTTTGGTTTTTCTGTAGGTGAACTGTTGTCGTTAGATTGTGGAAGCAGCATAGCGAGCAGTGGCCAAGCGATACTCGGAACTGCTTTTAGAGTTGCCTGCAAGACAGCCAACCGGCGCTTTGTTTTGACCGCGGTACCTGGTACCCACGAGAGGAAAATGGCTCGCAAGCTATTGATAGGCCGATTGCTCAGTTTGCCACCTGGGTCAATTGCAGCAAGCTTCGCAAGGCAAAGCACTGCTCGATCAAGCAATACGGAATCCCAAGCAAGTACCTCCAACGCCCATAGCAGACCGCAGTGATACGTGACAGGGGTGAGCATCCCAGGATGCTCGTCAAAGATGGGCCGGATCGAAGGCGTCGCGCCCTCAAGCTGACGCTCAAGGGCCTCTAGAAAAAAAGTAGGAGATGCTTCCGCCAGCAACGCCAAATCTTGGCCCAAGCTAGCCATTAGCCTGTGATCGGATGATAAACCTGGGAGCGATCGAATCAGATCATCTACAAAAGCTTGAGGGTGACTACCTGAAATTGTGAAACCAGCTGGCTCGTGCAGTACAGCCATGTGAAGCAGTGTCGTCATCAAACCATTTCTTAGGTGTTCACTGTGTGAGGTCTCGCGTTCACGCTTATCGTGGAACACGAACGGCTCATCTGCACTAGGGGGCTTGTGCGACTGTGCTGCTTTTTCAAAGACAATGGTCACGGCATCTTTAAAAAGCTGAAGGTGCTTGCGCCCGATCAGGGGGCCAAGGTGTAGGAATGCATCAACTGACGCCTTCGTTGCCCACAAATTGCCTACGCATTCAATGGGAGAGTCCTGCATGACCAAGTACTTGCGCAGTTCGTCCTCTGCTTCGTCGTAGTCCTTCTGACTCAGCGAGCTGAAAATAGACTCATCAAGTTCGCTACCCGACACCCATGCCCCCGCGAGCATTGCCGGTATTAGCGGTTTTGCATCTTCGAGCCACTTAGGTCTTTCAGCGGTGCCACCAGGGCACTGCCGTGCCAGCACTGCCAAACTTCGCCCACATTTGCGTGCAGCCTCGTACCCCTCATCGTCCGACATACCCATCTTGACGAACGCGTTGCCAAGTTCACGGCTAGTCGGCCGACGCAGTTCAACGTGATCGTGCTTTTTTTCGTCGGCGCCGGCACTTATAACTGTGGGCCCAAAAGACTTGAGCTGCCCTGCGCAGCTGCGCGCAGCATTTCGAGGTAAATAGATGAGATTTGATGTGCTAATCAGAAATCTCGCAGCGTCCTCTGTCTCCACGATCACGGTACGTGCTTCGAGTGGTCTGCGTACCGACTCGGGAGCCATGCGTATAGCGGCGACGGTGAAAGCAATAACCTCATCGGGGGTGTCAGCAGCAAATGCGAGCCGCCCTCCCTCTTGGGTCAGATTCTGTAGCAGTTCCTCGGCTTGAGTTTCCCGTCCCGCGAGCAAGACATCTTCCACGAGTGGAGGTGCGAAACGACTGGAGAAGGACAGCCAAAACTCCTCCGTACTGAGAACACCATTTTGAGGTGCGATTCTGAGCTCGCAACTCGCCCACCGAGAAGCCACGGCCGGGCATTTGGCAAGCCAATCTTCGAGTAAAGGGCCGTCAAGATAAACAACGCTCTTCCAATCCTTGAGACCGTTTTTCTCAGCGAGCCAGTCCTCAACTTTCTCGGTCGGAGTATTCCACGTCCTAGGTGTAACGATAACCAGCGTGCACTTGGCCCTAGTTTCCTCATCGACCTCTTCAGTACGCTTCTTGTAATCCGATTCAGCCTTGGATTTTCCGGCGCCACTGGTTCCAAACTCCCAGATAGACAACCCATTAGGTACGAAGGGAGAAATGGAATCGACGTCAAGATAACCGTCAAAACCACGAACCTGGCCCTTATCGCCCTGCGGGAACCTCAGCCTCCTTACCTTCGAAGCGGTAGCCCAAATCAACTCGGACACAAGGCCTGGCATTTTATCCTTAGCTTGGAGCGTATCAGCCCACTGCTCCAGTTCGAGCGCTTTGATCCACTTCAACGTCAATCTCCTTTGAATGTCACCGCAGTGCTAGCTGAGTAGAAAACGCCTCCAGGTGGCAGAGAGCCACTTTACTCTACGTCGGAACGGAACTGCCACCACCGAGGAGATCAGTCATGGGGCCGGCCAGCCCGTCGCCGACGCCGTGCGCGACTCCTGCGCCGACGGATTATCTACCTCAGCGTCTTGTGCGATGCAGGCAGCTGTGGACAATACTGCAAATCTGTCAAGATCGCGCCTCCTGGCAGTTACCTATTTGAGCATCTGACCGACCCCATCGAGCAGACTTACAAGGAGTTGATTGGCGAGTGCAATCCGAATCATGTGGTCGCCTCGGGATGGATCGCCATTTTCACCGACGTTTCCTTTACCGAACTCCAAGCAGCCCGAGTGTTCAGCTCCGTGGGTGCCTGGGACCAGTGGAAAGCAGCGTGAAACAAACTTCCCTCCGGTGCGCCAGCGCCGACGACAGACATGGCTGGATCTACCGGCCCACAGAAGTGACGAGTCAGGGCATGGCCAAGAGCAACGCGGAGATTCAGAGGACAAGCGTGCCAAGGAGAAAATCCTGTTGGATCATCTTGGCGCCGAGAAGCGCACGCTGATTTCCTCGAGGCACTTGCTAATGCGCTTTAAGTGCTGGGCGAACGCCACAACTTCGAGGAGTGGCAGGAGACGGCAACGACCTTTTTGATCAATCTTGCCGCAGCGCCCGCCGAAGAGTCCGACCGCTTCGCGATCATGTCGCGACGTAAAATCGTGGTAAGCGAAAAGTGGTCACGACGGCTTGTAAATTACAAAGGGCTGAATTATCAGCCCTTTGAGAAAGTGGTGCGGGTCAGAGGAATCGAACCTCTCCGGCGCTGCCGGCTGACTATTCCCATCTGTGAAACTACCAATATTTAAACCGTATACATAAGACCCGCAGAGCCGTTCCGCACCAGTTAAACATCGTAGGAAGTAGCGTCATCATTGCCCCCATATCAAAGAAGTTAGAACAGTGTGCAGCGGCTGCTACACATGCAGGAACGACAGTTACGAGATCAGATGCGACGGCTAAAACACTAGTGAGTTTCAGTTTTGAGATAGCACTTGTTGCCAACTCTTTAGGGATACCCTGAGGTTACCCCTGAAATTCGAGGATGATACTACCCTCGCCTCACGCCGCACACAACCCCCAGCTTGGTGGAGGCATGTTTCTGGCGAGTAAGGTGCAGCGAACTCCACAAAACGAATTAGCCGTGGAGAAAGCTGGCACCTAACCGTGTAGCTGGATCAGTTGATCCGATTCTTGGCCAATATCAGCATGCCCAGCAATGCCGAGGGTGCGGGCGCTGCGGATGCTCTGCGAAAGTTTTCTTCTAGAAGGGCTTCCATGTCCTTTTTCGCCAACCGCAGCCTGTCGATCGCAATAGCAGCAGCAAACTCAAGCGCTGCATCGCCGTATTCGTCGTTGGAGCGAATGAACACCTTGGATAGAAACTCTCGCATAAGCCTGCTCAGCTCGGGGCTTGCAGAGTAGTCTAGCTCGGAGGGATAACTCGCCCTAAGCAAGCATGCCTGCAGAATCGAGTCGTTGAACCGTAGGAAGCACTCAGGTCCCAGGACTACCGACTCATACCCGTTTGGACATAATTTCAGACTGGGGTTTTCATGCTCTCGGGCGTACTGAAGCACCGCCGACAATGTGAGAAAGACCGCGCTTTGGCTAACTTGCTGATACCTCTCTGCAATCTGAGAGTCCTTTTTGAAGAACAGGAAGCCTTCAGAGAGCGTTAGGGGCTGCCCTCGTGGTGAGCGCAACAGCGCTTGCTGGGCATTCTCGATTTCTGTAACGACCAAATTCAACGACTGGGTGATTACACCAGAAGGAATGTCAGCACCCAGATGCAGGTCATCCGCACTGAGGGTTTGCCCTTCCGATCCCAGCGCTGTCAGTAATGACCAAGCGCTCTGCTCCGCATCTTCCCCGATTGGCATGTTTATCCAGTTTGAGAAGCCATACAGCCGGGAGGTCGGATTTCTGGTTAAGAAGATTTCCAGCTGTTTCCAGGAGCTAGCGCTTTGAGGTATCCCTATCGGCGTCACATACTGCCGAGGGACATTGCCGAGGATACGGGTGCGCAAGTCACGACTGATCCCCCTCAGCACGCCACCGTCTCGCGACACAGCCGAAACGACCACAACCCCTGTCACATCCGAACAGTCAGTGGTTAGCAGTTCGTTGCATCCCACCACTCTTATGACTTTTTCGTTCGCAATCTTCTCCCGTAGCTTCCTGGCTATTTCTTCTGCCAACAGGCGCGACCTTTCATCGTGCGCATGAACCACGAGGTTGCTTGCAAGGGGGAATCGCCAGTTGATTTCATCATCAAGCCATTCCGTAAAATCAGAATTCTCCATGATGGCTTGCGGATCAAGCTGGACGAGTTTGGTTCGCCCACCTTCCATTCGTGAATTGAGCGGCGGAATCGAGAATCCAAAATGCTGATGAATCGCGTCCAATGTTTCTGGAGCGTGTTTCACTCCTATCACTACAGCCCTCGGGGGCTTGGCCTTGGAGGAAAAGTTTTCGCCAATGATTTCTATCAGCGTCCCCTCAGTCGCATGAAGCTCAGGCAGCATCAAACCCATGGCGCCGAGTGATACCAGCACGTCTCCGTCTCGCCCAGCCTTTTTGACGTCCACCATCGTCAGAATGCAGTCATCAGAGAACCACCGCTCCTTCATTTTTTTTGCCATCCGCCCCGAGGTGGAGGCAGAAACAACACAGAAGTAAGGTACGGTCGGGGGAATAAGCCCCTCAAGTTCATCGTATGAGTGAAAACTCTGAATCTCCGCGTCGCCATCGCAAAGGCTCAATGCGCTCCGGACAAATGCATAGATGCCCATGGTATCGATGAAGATCTTTTTCGCGACGCGTAGCCGCTCGCAATGGCGCTGAGCGACGCAATAAGCGACTACAAAGAGTTCGGCTTCGCCGCTGGCGATATCTCTCGCTTGGATGAAAACCTTGTTTTTAGTGCCTGAAGGGTGTTTGAAAATATGGCCCGATGGCGCCCTGTGAATGGCACTGTTTTTTTCAAGGAGCGAGAAGACGCCCCGCACCAACAAATCGTTGGGGTCAAACTGGAAAGCCTCCGTTGTGTTTCCAAGCGTATGCTGTTGGAAGGCAGAACCTTGCCACTCACAAAAGACATATTGACGGACGAAATCAATCCCATGCTTTTCGCCACGTCTTAGCATCGTAGCGCGTCGCGGACTGTCTGATGCCCATGCGTCTTGAAACGCCGTCAGCTGGCGGCTGTTACCAAAGATGTAAACGCAGTCAGGGAGGTTGGCGTGACTTTTCAGTGCAGACTCAATGTCCGGATAAACATTGTTCGGGCCGAGGTCACAGGCGTTATAGCAAATGCTCAAAACCTCAACCGAGCCTTGTACCGAGCAATGCTTAACGTGACGCCAAGAGTAGAATCTTTCCATTATTCTGCCCTCAACGGCACGAGGATCGAAACGACAGCACCTTGAACGGACGCTAGCGGTTGCCGCGTCCAATCCTCAAATTCAAAATGGTTCCGCTGCGTGTCGCCTTTGGTGAACACGTTGAAGACAGACAGACGCCCTGACCTGATCCTGATCACCCCCCCGATCTTGCTCAGCTCGCTGAGAACCAGCGGTAATCCCTCACCAGCAGCGTCCTGATGCTTAGACGATACATTGTGTTGTAAGCACTGGAGGAGCTCGTTCCTTTCCTGCTCAATCGTCATGTCGGTGACTAATTTACCGGTGAAGCGGCTGACGAGCCCGGGGCCGGAATCGAAATAACTGATTTCAAAAACACGCAGGCTCGTCAGGCCTGAGTCTGTCGCACCAGACTCTGTACCCCAGTACGCCCTTAGGAGATCATTGCCTGAAAAGTCCTCCGAAAAGAGCTCTTCGTTCAAGCGCGTCCATCCCAATATCAGGCCCTCGACGTGGGCTAGGTAGGGATTCCCTTCGTGATCAGTAACCGCATGATCTTGGGTGTTCTGGAGAAGCTCACTGGAGAATGAGCCCAGCGCATCAATGAGCGAGTCAGGAATGCTCTCTCGGCTCTGCTGATTCACATAGTCAACTAATTCAGCCATCGACGCCCGCATTGCGTCCTGTTCTTTCGCAATTTTGGGAGCTGCGAAAAGCGGTCGCAGATATTGCACTTTCGAGGCGGCTACACAGATTAGATCCAGTGCTCGACCCCGGATAACGTCTCGAAAAACACCGGCATCAGTGTCCCGCATTTTTTCCGCTGCAGCCTTTAGAACGTCTCGTCGATCAAGCTCTTGGCCACCTAGCCGAATCCCACGGGTCAATCGTGCGCCCGCGATGCCAGGTGAGTAGCTACACACAGCCTCTTTGGCGTCTTCCGGAGTCGCGTTGGGGTGAATATCTAGGTAGTCGCCCTTCAATCGCTGCCGGGCCAAGGTAACGATCATCTGCAACCTGGACGCATCGTACATGGGGCTATGACGCGCTTTGAAGAAGCCCAGAGGGAAGACGAACTTGTTATCTTCCGACTCGCTGTACATCTGGGAGATCGCGCGCTCGATGTCGACCAAACTGCGGCATCTACCTACATGGATTGTGGCCAACGAATCACCTCAACAAAGAAATCATTTCTTAGGCGTGTAGCTTGCGAGAAGCTCTTTGATCCGAGGTTCTGGCTTCCAATAAGCAGGGCCTTTTAGGAATTTCCCATTCTCGTCATATATGGGCTTGCCGTCAGCACCAAGCTTGCTCTCATTGCTGTCCATGATGACGTCCAGCACCTCTTCAAGAGGAATGCCGTACTTCATCGCCTCTGACCGGCAATATACGATGACGTCCCCCAGCAGGTCTGCGATGGCGACTTGGACGTCCAGATCAGAAGCACCTTCCCGGATACAGCCAACAATCTCGTCGATCTCGTGTACTTCATCTAGAAGGGTTTTTTTGAATTTCAGCAAGCGCTCGTCGGTACTCTCAAAAAGATATGGCGCATCATTTACAGGGAGCTTGTACATCTCATTCATCGATTGGATTCGATCCCGGAACGTCTTCGCCATCCGTATTTCTCCTTAGGCAGGGTTGTGCGACTACCACTGACACTACGCTTCTTTTTGGATGCAAAGCAAACCTCAACTTGTGCGGTACGGGCCTTCATTGAACCTTCTGAAACTGGTCGAGATCGAGTGTCAGGCGAGACTTCTTCGCTATCGAAGGACGCCAGTTTGCATGACATCAACAACCAATCGCTCAAACTCCTGAACGGTGAGTGCCTTAGAGCCGTACCCCCGGATCCGCGTCAACTTTACGTTGGCCGCCTTGAAGATAGCGTCCTTCATCGAGTCATTTTCTTGGGCCTGGGCGCTGTCGTGATGGATGCTGTCTAGCTCGAAGAAAAACTTTGGGGTGTAGCTGTCACGGGCATCGAACACAACGCTGTCAACAACCGCTCTGAAGAAGTAGCTGAGTTCCTTGGGCGTCAGGTCATTTTTGAACGCGTTAATATCCAGCACACTGCTCAGTGCCACGTTGGGGTAAGGGTTATAGGTAGGGAATGCCCGCCGAACAGCCTCGAAGAAGTTTTCCTCCTGCTGCGACTTGAAGAGCTTTATGATTTTGGGTGCCGCGTCATGTACCTGACTGGCCTTAATGCTGAGGTCACCACGACGCGCCTGGGCAATTTGCTCGGGCTTAGCCGTCCTGCTCTCTTGGACGATCTGCTTCGCAAGAGGCCGATGCTGATTGGAGAGCGCAAAGCTTAGAAGCGATGGCAAGCTCAACTCCTGCATGACTTTGAGCTTCTCATCCACGAAGCGATCTTGAAATGCTCTGGAGAACCCATGCTTACCTAGCTCTATCATGAGCGCGATATGTTCGAATTTTTGGTACCGAGTTTTGCTAGGGTAGCCAGCGCAATCAGCAAAGAATTCAGTTTCAAAAAAGCCAACCGCCTGCTGGGTTATGGGGTCATTTGTCAGCGCTTTCGCATGCTCCACGAGTGTGTTGGATAAACCCTCCCAGTCACGATTAGCCAGCATCTGGTACATCGATTCTCTCTCGAATACGGCCACGGCTACCTCACTGCATATCTCTGTCAGAAGGAAATGTTTGACCGAGCATAGCACTGAGTTTACGTACAGTGATTACGCTTCACCTTATGCACGATGGCTTGCGCGCTGCTTGGATCCAGCTGACCTTTTGCGTCTTTCATGCTCGACTTCCTTGTTAGCTGTTACCGATAGATGCCTGCGCCACGCGTACACTACCGGAGAATCTCCACCATAATCCACGCAGGCGACCAGGCTAGTTTCTTCGTGCGCGCATCATCGCTAGTGGTTTTCGTGACCTCTTTTGACTGGATGAGCTTTGCGATCGTCCGGCTGACGAGCACTTGTACGAGCTGCTCCGCCGTCATTGTAACTAGCAGGGCCACTCGTTTAGGGAAATCCAAGCTCTCCGCCAAATCCCGCTATGGCATTACACTGAAATCCATCAATGGCCATACTGAAACGCAGTCAGAATTCCCAATCTCGCTCGTATATCACGTGCGAGCGGGGGCAAAACTGGGGGCATCGCAAAAAATGTTTCGGCCTATAACTACCGTTATAGAGCCTAGTCAAAATGTTTTTTGGCGACCCTGAGAGCCTTTAGCCGTTGTCGAGCTGGCTGTAAATCTAATCATTTCTGCTTTTTCATAGACCATGGAAATCCATCCACTTCCAGAGGACTGCGACACCACCCGGGGGCATATTTGAGGGCATGCTTTAGATGGTTTGAAAAGGATGCCCCCAGCCTGAGGTCCAACAGCCCTCTTCTCGAAAAAGTCACCCTTTGCTGTTCCCAGCCGCCGTCGAGCGCTGTCCGATCACCTCAGTTAATGGCTGAACCTCTGTACGAGAACAAGTGGGGATGGTCGAGTGATCGCCAATAATGGTAGCGTGGAGCCATCAATGGATGTGTCCGTAAGCTTGCGCTTGCTCTTCACAAAGCCCGGCCGCCAACCTTCTTCATCGATACAAGGACGTCATGGTGAGTATTCCAAGCCCTTCAAATAAGGGTGGGCCAGCAGCTCGACAGGGTTTCAAATACCAGGATCACGTCGCCGTTGCGTTTATTTTGAAGATGCTGCGTGACAGTACCTATCTCCAGGTGGAATGCGAAACTGCTGATGACATCGTTGCTGTTTCTGAGAATGCTGGGGAGACTGTCAATGAGTACATTCAGGTCAAGACCACAGAAAATGATAAGAAGTGGAACGTGACTGAATGCATCACCTTGGAGAAGCAAAAAGCTGACTCCTCCCTGTTTCAGAAATCATTAAAATGCGATGTGCGGCCGGGCATAGCCTGCTTCAGAATCGTGTCCAAACGCGATATCGCAAAGGCTCTGGAGTATTTCGCCAAGGAGCTGAGCAGACGGGTTACTCCCGATCTAGCCACCCAGCGGGGGCTGACGCTGGCCAAGCAGCTAAAGACCGTGTCTGCCAGAGGGCGTGACTTTTCCTATTGGGCAGACAACTTCGTCTGGCAGGTTTGCGGTGATGTTTCGTCGCTGGAGGCAACGAATCTGCGTGTTCTTGCAGAGGTTATCGATCTGTACGGAGAGACCCCTTCTCATCGCCAGCAAAAGGATATCTACGATGCCTTCCTGGCTTGGGCCGACGATGCTGCAACTGCTGATGTAAAAACCGTGCCCGAGAAGAAAATAATCAGTCGTATGGCGGCCCTCTCGCGACTGAAAGCTCTACTTGGTGCAGCTGCCCAGCACTCTGCCGCCTTTGCTAAACGCTACAAGA
>Ga0247819_10001744_pt1 | contig 11571 bp, 9 predicted proteins | sample 13C_Xylose_Day6_FD_193428 | JGI IMG/M metagenome (GOLD analysis project Ga0247819, IMG submission 193428) | Soil microbial communities from agricultural site in Penn Yan, New York, United States - 13C_Xylose_Day6 | ecosystem: Environmental > Terrestrial > Soil > Agricultural land | place: USA... | reverse complement strand
CAACGGGCAGGACGCGCCCACGTCCGCGACGCTCGCGGCACTGCGGGACCCACAGACGACCACGGTCGTTCTGATGGGCGTCAGCGCGCTGGCACGCTTCGCCACCGCTGCGCTCGAGTCCGGGGCGGATCCCGAGCTGCCGACCGCGATCGTCGAGAGCGGCCACACCGACGACCAGCGCACGACCCACGCGACTCTCGCCACCATCGCAGCCGACTCGGCCGCGGCCGGAGTGCGCAATCCGGCGGTGATGGTGTTCGGCCGCGTCGCCGCCGCCGACCTGCTGCTGCCTGCCCGGATCCATGAAGCGGCAGGTGACACTACTCTGTGACCATCGCCAGTTCCACCGGTCCCGACACGGGTGCAGAACCGTCCGCACCCGTGATCTCGGCCGCCCTGGCGGGGTGCACGATCCTGCTGCCGGTCGACCGCCGCTCCGGCGAACTGACCGCCGCACTCGAGCGGCACGGCGCCGCGGTGCGGCTCGCACCCGCGCTCACGATCGTCCCGCACATCGACGATGAAGAGCTCATCGCCCGCTCACGGATGCTGATCGCCCAGCCTCCGGACGTGGTGGTGGTCACCACCGGCGTGGGGTTCCGCGGCTGGGTCGAAGCCGTCGACGAAGCGGGACTGCTCGAGGAGTTCCTCGCCGCCATCCGCCCCGCGCAGATCGTCGCTCGCGGGCCCAAGGCCCGCGGGGCGATCCAGCAGGCCGGCCTTTCCGCGGACTGGGTCGCGGAGTCCGAGACCGCGGCCGAGCTGGAGGAGTTCCTTCTCGCAGAGGGGGTCGACGGCAGGCGCATCGCTGTGCAGCATCACGGCTCCGGCGCGGACGGGCTGGACGAGGCGTTCGAGGCGGCGGGTGCCGACGTCGTCAGCCTCACGATCTACCGCTGGGGTCCCCCGCCCGACATCGCCGTCGTGCGACGGTCCGTCATCGCGGCATCCACCGGCGAGTACGACGCGATCCTGTTCACCTCGGCGCCGGGCGCGCAGGAGTGGCTGGGCTCGGCTGAGATCCTTCAAGTGCTGCCCGCGATGCGCGCACAGGCCGATGCCGGGCGACTGCTGATGGCCGCGGTCGGTCCGATCACCGCCGGGCCCCTGCGCGCAGCCGGGTTCGAACCGCTCATCCCCGACCGAGGTCGACTCGGCTCGCTGGTGCGCGCGGTGGTGACCTACTTCGGCGGCGGTCACGCTCCCGGCATCGAAACGACCTCCGGACGACTGGAGCTGCGCAGTGCGGGGATCGTGCTCGACGGTCGCCACATCCCGCTGTCGCGGGTCGGCCTCGACATCCTCGCCACGCTCGCGGACGCAGGCGGCGGCACCGTATCGCGGGAGGAGCTGCAGAGCGCGCTTCCCCGTTCCGTGGCGAACACGCACGCCGTCGAGGTCGCGGTCGCCCGTGTCCGTGAGGCGATCGGCGTGCCCGATCTGATCAAGACCGTGGTCAAGCGCGGCTACCGGCTGAACGTCGTCGACGACGACCTCTGACCTGGGCGCTGCGTCAGGGGAGGTTGAGAACGACCGCCGAGCGGCCGGGCAGGACGGCATCATGCCCTACGGCGCCGTCGCTGCCGCTGTCGAGGGTGAACCCGTCGTGCGTCGCGAGCAGCACCGCCGAAGACGAAGGCACCGGCATCCGTACCGTCTCGGCTGAGAAGTTCACGAGGATGAGCGATCCGCCGCGACGCAGGCGGAACAGCCGCGTGGATTCGTCGGCGTCGGCTTCGAGAGAGCCGAATGCGGGGTCGGTGAGATCGGGGACGTCGCGTCGCAGCGCGATCAGGACACGGTAGAGCGCGAGGATGCGAGCGTGCACGCCCGCATCGTGCTCGTGCCAGTCGAGCTTGGAACGGGTGAAGGTCTCGGGGTCCTGGGGATCGGGAACGACCGAGCGGTCCCACCCCATCGCCGCGAACTCGGCGATCCGTCCCTCGGCGGTCGCGCGGCCGAGTTCCGGCTCCGGATGCGATGTGAAGAACTGCCAGGGCGTCGAGGCCGCCCACTCCTCGCCCATGAACAGCATGGGCGTGAACGGGGAGAGCACAGTCAGCACGGCCGCGATCGCGAGCCCGCCCTCATCCAGCGACTGCGAGAGCCGGTCGCCGGCGGCGCGGTTTCCGATCTGGTCGTGGTCCTGACTGAACGTGATCAGGCGGGAGGTCGGAATGCGGGGGTCGATCGGGCGACCGTGCTCCCGGCCGCGGAAGGACGACCAGCTGCCGTCGTGGAAGAATCCGGCAGTCGCGACCTTGGCCAGCGCCGAGAGCGGCGCGAAGTCCGCGTAGTAGCCGGCGGTCTCGCCCGAGACGGCAACGTGCAGCGCGTGGTGGTAATCGTCGCTCCACTGGGCCGTCAGGCCGTATCCCCCCGCCTCGCGTGCCGCGATGAGCGTCGCGTCGTTCAGGTCGGACTCGGCGATGAGCGTCAACGGGCGGCCGAGGTGCGCACTCAAAGCGTCGGTGGCTTCGGCGAGCTCCTGCAGGATGTGCCGAGCCGACGAGTCCTTGAGCGCGTGCACCGCATCCAGTCGCAGCCCGTCGACGTGGTGGTCGCGCATCCACATCAGGGCGTTCTCGACGATGTAGCGACGCACTTCGGGCTCGTCCAGATCGATCGACGATCCCCAGGTGTTCCGCTCCGCCGCGCGGAGGTACGGACCGAACTCGGGCAGATAGTTGCCGCTCGGACCGAGGTGGTTGTGCACGACGTCCTGGATGACCCCGAGCCCGCGCCGGTGGCAGGCCTCGACGAAGCGCTGGTACGCCGCCGGTCCGCCGTATCCCTCGTGCACCGCATACCAGAGCACTCCGTCGTAGCCCCAGTTGTGCGTGCCGTTGAAGGCGTTCACCGGCAGCAGCTCCACGAACCCGATGCCGAGGTCGACGAGGTGATCGAGGCGCTCGATCGCGGAATCGAGGGTGCCGTCGGGAGTGAAGGTGCCGATGTGCAGCTCGTAGATGACCGATCCGGCCAGCTGGCGACCCGTCCAGTCGGTGTCGTGCCACACGTGCGCAGCCGGGTCGAACCACGCGCTCAGCTCGTGCACGCCGCGTGGCTGGCGCCGCGAGCGGGGATCCGGACGCACGACGGGCGCGTCATCGAGCACGAACCCGTACGCGTCGCCGTCGTCCAGGTCGACGTCGGCCGTGAACCAGCCGCCCTCGCGAGGGGCCATCGCGGTCAGTCCGATGCCCGGGCGGTGCAGCTGCACCTTCTCGCGCCGGGGCGCCCACACCTCGATCATGCGGATTCGTCCCCCGCCGTCGCCGGCACGAGCAGAGCCACCGGGTAGGTCGCCAGCAGCTCGTCGAGCCGGATCGTCGAGCCGGCGAACGTGCGTCCGGTGAGCACATCGGTCGTGAGTCCGGAGTGGCGCAGCAGCACCGTGTCGCCCCACCCGCCACGCGCTGCCAGGCCGACCGGCAGCCGGGTCGCGACGGTGAGGACGCCACCCCGGTCGAACGCGATCGCATGATCGGATGCCGCCCCTACGACCGTCATAGGCCGGTACTGCGTGAACAGGTCGGGGCGGTCGCGCCGCAAGCGCAGCGCACGCGAGGTGACCAGCAGCTTCGCGGCCGCAGTCGAATCGACATCGGGCAGCTCACCCCGGGTGAATCCGGAGTCCAGCGCGGCCAGCATCCGTCGTCGCTCATCGAAGTCGATGGGGCGCCGGTTGTCAGGGTCGACGAGGGATGTCTCCCACAGTTCGGAACCCTGGTAGACGTCGGGGATGCCGGGGCCGGTGAGCTGCAGCAGCTTGGCCGACAGGCCGTTCGACCACCCGGCAGGCGCGATCTCGGCGACGAGACCGGCGACGAGCGCGGCTAAGTCTGCGTCGTCGAAGACGGCGTCCACGGTGGCGTGCATGCGCTCCTCGAACGCGGCGTCCGGATCCCACCAGCCGGTCGCCTCGGCGGCCTCTCTCGAGGCCTTCTCGGCGTAGGCGTGCAGGCGGTCCCGGGACGCGGGCCATGACCCGACGACGGCTTGGTACAGGAGGTTGTCGAAGGGACCGTCGCCCGTCGATGCGCGATCGCGGAGTGCGCCCAGCACGGCCGCCCACCGTTCCGGCATCTCGGCCAGCACATCGAGTCGGGCGCGGACGTCCTCGCCGCGCTTCGTATCGTGTGTGGACAGCGTGGTCATCGAGTCGGGCCAGGATGCCTGACGCAGCGCCTGCGCGCGGTGGAAGCCGTCGACCGAGAGGGCGAACACCGACGGGTCGCCGCCCACCTCGGTCAGGGAGCCGAGCCGGGTGTAGCGGTAGAACGCCGTGTCTTCGACGCCTTTGGCCATGACCGGACCGGTGGTCTGCTGGAATCGGCGCGCAACGTCGTGGGTGGGGTCGGCGAGCACCGGCACAAGCCGGGCGATGGTGTCCGCGAGATCGGGTCGGCGTGCCGAGGCCTCGGCGGCGGCGCGGTCGAGCTGTTCGCGGCCCGCCGGCAGGTAGGAGCGATAGACGGGAAAGCACGCCAGCAGCTCGGCGAGGGCATCGTGCGATTGCGACGCCGCTCTGCTGTCGAGATCGGGCAGTTCGCGCACGAGGCGCGCGATCTCCGCCCGCTGGATCGTGTCGGCGATCATCCGCTTCGTCTCGTGGATGAGGTCGGGGTAGTCGAGCTGATCTCCGCCGCGCGTGTCGGCCCGCAGCTGCGCGTCGAGTGCCGCGAGGCCACCCTCGCCCGCCGCGTCGATCAGGACCCGGTCGATCTCGCCGAGCGCGTCGTAGCCGGTCGTGCCGTCGGTCTCCCACCACGCGGGCAGCTCTTCGCCGTGCTCGAGGATCTTCTCGACCAGCACGTAGGCGCTGCCGGTCTCAGCGGCGAGTCGCTCGAGGTAGCCGCCCGGATCGACGAGCCCGTCGGGGTGATCGACCCGCAGCCCGTCGGCGAGACCTTCGCGCACCCAGCGCAGCACCTCGGCGTGACTCTCGGCGAAGACCCACGGGATTTCGACCCGGACGCCGGCCAGCGTGGTGACGGCGAAGAAGCGACGGTAGTTCAGCTCCGCTGCCTCGCGACGCCAGAAGATCGCCTCCCAGTGCTGCTGCGCGAGCACCTGCTCGATCACGTGCGGATCGTCCAGGGCAGCGCCGCCCAGACCCCCCACCGGAACGGAGATCGAGTCGGTGGCCAGCGGAAGCACGTGCTCGTCGTAGAAGCGCGCGACCCCGTGCGGGGCGAGGTCGGTCGCCGCCGGGTCGATCGCGACCTGTCCCTGGGCGATCACCTCGTCGATGCCGGCGCCGAGGATCGGCACGCGCACCTTGCCGCCGCCGAAGTCCCAGTCGATGTCGAACGCCTCCGCATAGCGCGAATCGCGGCCGTAGGTCAGGACGTCCCACCACCAGGGATTCTGCATCGGCTGCGAGATGCCCATGTGGTTCGGGACGGTGTCGATCAGGATGCCGAGCCCCGCCGCCCGCGCTGCTGCGGCGAACCGGTCCAAACCGTCGGCGCCGCCTCGCGCCGGGTCGATCTGCGAGGGATCGACCACGTCGTAGCCGTGATCCGACCCCTCCGTCGCTTTCAGCAGAGGAGACAGGTACGCCCACGAGACACCGAGATCTCGAAGGTAGCCGGTGACTTCGGCCGCGGCATCCAGATCGAAGCCACGCCGGATCTGCAGACGGTAGGTCGATCTCGGCGTGGCGGCCACGATCAGTGCTCCAGCTCCGCCTTGGGCGAGTGGCCGGGCATCGTCGTGTCGGTCAGTGCCGCCAGCGATGCGGCGACCGAGTGGTCGACATCTGGCTCGACGACGCTGTGCTCCGAAAGCACCATGAGTGCCTTCGCGTGGAGTCGGACGGTACCGCCCGGTTCGAGGGGTTCGCTGTCGGCCTTCTCGCCGGCGGTGTCGATCAGCACATTCCACTTCGGGCTGTCGTCGATCACCGGCGTGTGGAAGTCGATGATGTCGTCGCCGGCGTTGAACAGCACGATGAAGTGCTTGTCGACGATCGGCTCACCCCGGTAGTCGCGCTCACGGATCCCGCGACCGTTGAGGAACACGCCGACCGCGCGGCCGAATCCCGATCCCCAGTCCTCGGGCTGCATGAGTGTTCCGTCGGGACGGAGCCACGCGATGTCGCGTCGCTGCTGGCCGGCCTCCATGCGCACCGGGCGCCCGTTGAAGAATCGGCGGCGGCGGAAGGTGGGGTGGTCACGGCGCAGACGAGCCAGGGCCGCCGTGAACTCGACCAGAGGCTGGTCGACGTTCTCCCAGTCGATCCAGGTGAGCTCGTTGTCCTGCGCGTAGCCGTTGTTGTTGCCCTGCTGCGTGCGGCCCAACTCATCGCCGTGCAGCAGCATCGGCACGCCCTGCGAGAGCAGGAGCGTGGCGATGAAGTTGCGCTGCTGGCGCGCGCGAATCGTGTTGATCGCGGGATCGTCGGTCGGTCCCTCGACACCGAAGTTCATCGAACGGTTGTCGTCGGCGCCGTCCTTGCCGTCCTCTCCGTTGGCATCGTTGTGCTTCTCGTTGTAGCTGACGAGGTCGCGCAGGGTGAAGCCATCGTGCGCGGTGACGAAGTTGACCGACGCGACGGGGCGCCTGCCCGAGTGCTCGTACAGGTCTGCCGAACCGGTCAGCCGGGACGCGAACTCGCCGAGCGCCTGCGGCTCACCGCGCCAGAAGTCGCGCACGGTGTCGCGGTACTTGCCGTTCCACTCGGTCCACTGCGGGGGGAAGTTGCCGACCTGGTAACCGCCGGGACCGACGTCCCACGGCTCGGCGATGAGCTTGACCTGCGAGACGACCGGGTCCTGCTGCACGAGCTCGAAGAACGTGGAGAGGCGATCGACGTCGTAGAACTCGCGGGCCAGGGCCGAGGCGAGATCGAATCGGAAGCCGTCTACGTGCATCTCGAGCACCCAGTACCGCAGCGAGTCCATGATGAGCTGCAGCGCATGCGGGTTGCCCGCGTTCAGGCTGTTGCCCGTACCGGTGTAGTCGGTGTAGTAGCGCTTGTCGTCGTCTTCGAGCCGGTAGTACGCGGCATTGTCGATGCCGCGCATCGAGAGCGTCGGTCCCAGGTGATTGCCCTCGGCGGTGTGGTTGTAGACGACGTCGAGGATCACCTCGATGCCGGCTGCGTGGAGCGTGCGCACCATGCCCTTGAACTCCTCGACCTGCTGGCCCCGGTCTCCGGTCGAGGAGTATGTGTTCTGCGGAGCGAAGAACGAGATCGTGTTGTAGCCCCAGTAGTTCGACAGGCCCTTCTCCTGCAGCGTGGAGTCGTCGACGAACTGGTGCACGGGCATCAGCTCGATCGCCGTGACGCCGAGCTTCTTCAAGTGCTCGATGATTACCGGGTGCGCCACAGCGCTGTACGTTCCGCGGATCTCCTCCGGGATCCCGGGATGCCGTTCCGTCAGACCCTTCACGTGGGCCTCGTAGATGAACGACTCGGAGTACGGCGTCTTCGGGAGTCGATCGCCGGCCCAGTCGAAGTACGGGTTGACCACGACAGCCTTCATCATGGACGCCGCGGAGTCGTCTTCATTGACCGAGTCGGGGTCGCCGAAGTCGTATCCGAACACCGGCTGGCCCCACGCGATCTGGCCGTCGACGGCCTTCGCATAGGGGTCGAGCAGCAGTTTGCTGGGATTGAAGCGCGCGCCGGTGGCCGGGTCGTTCGGGCCGTGCACCCGGTAGCCGTACCGCTGGCCGGGTCGCACCTGTGGCAGGTAGGCGTGCCATACGTACGCGTCCACGTCGATCATGTCGACGCGCGTCTCTTTGCCCCGGTCGCCGAACAGGCACAGCTGCACGCGTTCCGCACCCTCGCTGAAGAGTGCGAAGTTCGTTCCATTGCCGTCGAAGGTCGCGCCGAGCGGATAGCTCGATCCGGGCCAGGTCTGCACATCGCCTCCATCACGAGGCCGACCCTTCTGGATCGACCGGGACTCCCAGATTAGTGGGCCGGGAGCGGGCGCCACGGGCCGCGAGCGCCCCGCTATGATGCCTCGTCTTCGGCAGCCAGCAGGTCGGGCCGACGCTCCCGCGTGCGTGCGACCTGCTGGTCGCGCCGCCATGCGGCGATCGCGCCGTGGTGTCCGCTCAGCAGGATCGGGGGCACCTCCAGCCCGCGCCACGCAGCGGGCTTGGTGTACGACGGATACTCGAGCAGCCCGTCCTCGTGCGACTCCTCGACGAGACTCTCCGGGTTGCCGACCACACCCGGGATCAGACGTCCGACCGCCTCGATCATCGCCATGGCGGCGACCTCTCCCCCGTTGAGCACGTAGTCGCCGAGACTCACCAGCCGCACTTCGCCGAGCGTCGCCGCGTGTGCGAAGACCCGCTCGTCGATTCCCTCGTAGCGTCCGCAGCCGAACACCAGGTGCTCGCGCTCCGCGAACTCGCGAGCGGTCGCCTGCGTGAAGACCTCTCCGGCGGGCGACGGGAAGATGAAGACGGGTCGATCGGCGGCAGCATCCGCGGCGATCGCATCGAGCGCTTCGCCCCAGGGCTCGGGCTTCATGACCATGCCTGCGCCGCCGCCGTAGGGCGTGTCATCGACCGTGCGATGGCGGTCGTGCGTCCAGTCGCGGAGGTCATGCACCCGTACGTCGATCAGTCCGCTGCCCCGGGCTTTGCCCAGGAGCGAGACTTCGAGGACGTCGAAGAACGACGGGAAGATCGAGACGACGTCGATGCGCACGTCAGGCCTCTTCGGGATCGCCCTCGTCAGCGGATGCCGCGGCATCGGCATCGGCATCCGCGTCATCACCGTCGTCGGCGGGCAGGTCTTCGAACAGACCGGCCGGGGGCGTGACGAGGATGCGTCCGGCCGGGACGTCGACTTCCGGCACGATCGCCTTGACGAACGGCACGAGGACTTCGCGGTCGCCAGGAAGGCGCACGATCAGCAGGTCCTGGGCGGGAAAGTGCTCGACGCGGATGACGCGCCCGACGACCTGGTCGTCGCGGACGACATCGAGTCCGACGAGCTGGTGGTCGTACCACGCGTCGTCTTCGGGCACGATGTCGTCGTCGTCCTGGTCGATCCACAGGATGGCGCGGACCAGCTCCTCGGCTCCGGAACGGTCGTCGACTCCGTCGAAGAAGGCGACCGGGTGGCTGTTCATCCAGCGGAACTCACGGACGGTCAGCGACTTGCCGTGCCAGGGAGAGGACTCGGGAACCTGCAGGGTGAACGACGCGCCGGGCGTGAACCGCCCCTCCGGGTCGTCCGTGTACAGCTCGAGCTTCAGGGCGCCCTTGAGCCCGTGCGCCTTGACCAGACGGCCGACACGCAGCTGGGTCTTGGCCGAGCGGGGCGGGCGTGCCGCCGACGAAGCGGGCGCCGCCTTATCAGGCGCGCCCTCTTCGGGTACGGCCTTTTCGGGTACGGCCACGTCAGTCATCCGCGACGTCGACGCGCACGCGTCGGCCGTCCGCGAGTGCGGTGATCAGTGTGCGCAGGGCCTTGGCCGTGCGTCCGCCGCGCCCGATCACGCGACCCCGGTCATCCGGGTGCACGTGAACCTCGAGGACGTCACCGCGCGGTGACGTCGACGAGCGGATGGACACGTCATCCGGGTGATCGACGATCCCCTTGACGACGTGCTCGAGCGCAGCGGCCAGCACCACGATTACTCTGCGTCGGTCGCGGCGTCGGCGTCAGCCTCCGCCGGGGCCTCGGCTGCAGGCTCGTCGGCCTTCTTCTCAGCCTTGGGCTTGATGACGACCTTCTTGCTCGAGTCGATCTCGAACGGAGCCTTGGGCTCCTTGACCTTGACGGTCGAGACGGCGTTCGCGTCGCCCTTGAACTTGCCCCAGTCGCCCGTGAGCTTCAGCAGCGCTGCGACCTGCTCGGTCGGCTGCGCGCCGACACTGAGCCAGTACTGCGCACGCTCGGAGTCGACCTCGATGAACGAGGGCTCCTCGGTGGGGTGGTACTTGCCGATCTCTTCGATGACACGGCCGTCGCGCTTGGTGCGCGAGTCGGCGACGACGATGCGGTAGTACGGCGCACGGATCTTGCCCAGGCGCTTGAGACGGATCTTGACAGCCACGATTCTCCTGAATTGTGTGAAGTGAGACGAACTGATCGCCTGGAGAGTGGGGTGCACACCCGGCGGAAGCTCAAAAGGAGGACGAGGATGCTGGATAGAGGGTCGAGCATCACGTCCGACCCTCTATTCTGCCAGATCGCAGGAGGTCCCGCGAACACCCCGCCCCCCACATCGCAGGCGGTCCCGCGAACACCCGACCGATTCATGACGTGCGGTTGCGCTCGTGCCCGCGCGAATCCGCGGCATCACGGCATCCCCATGTCAAACTGTGCGCATGACGGTGCCCTTCGCGACATCCGCGCGGTCTTCGGTCGGACTCGAGTGGGAGCTGATGCTCGCCGATGGCGCGACCGGCGACCTCGTGCCGCGCGGCCCGGACGTCATCGACGTGCTCGAGGAGCGCACCGCGCTCGAGCGTTACACGGTCACCGGTGAGCTGCTGACCAACACGGTCGAGGTCACGAGCGGTATCGGCGACACCGTCGCTGCGGCCGTCGACGACATCGCCGACGCCATCGCCTCGGTCCGCACCGTCACGAACCCGATGAACGTCGAGCTGCTGTGCGCGGGAAGCCACCCGTTCGCGCAGTGGTACGAGCAGTCGGTGACCGACAAGACCCGGTATCACAAGCTCATCGAGCGCACCCAGTGGTGGGGGCGCAACATGATGATCTGGGGCATCCATGTGCACGTCGGTGTCGATGACGTGAACAAGGTGTTCCCGATCATCAACGCGCTGGCGGTGTACCTCCCCCACCTGCAGGCGCTTTCGGCCTCCAGCCCGTTCTGGGCCGGTGAGCGGACGGGCTATGCGTCCAACCGCTCGCTCGTGTTCCAGCAGCTGCCCACCGCGGGCCTGCCCTGGCCGCTGCAGGACTGGTCGGAGTTCGAGGGCTACCTCGACGACATGGTCCGCACCGGCGTCATGGCCGACGCGAGCGAGGTGCGCTGGGACATCCGGCCGGCACCGCGCTGGGGGACGATCGAGGTCCGCGCGTGCGACGGCATGTCGACCCTTCCCGAACTGGCCGCCGTCGCGTCGCTCGTGCAGGTGCTCGTCGAGCACTTCTCACGGGAGCTGGACGAGGGAAGAGAGCTGCCGGCCATCCAGCCGTGGTTCGTGCGCGAGAACAAGTGGCGCGCCGCCCGCTACGGACTGGACGCTCGCATCATCGTCGACAGCGACGGCGCACAGCTTCCGGTGCGCGAGCATCTGCGCACGACCATGGAGCAGCTGACCGAGATCGCGGCCGACTTGCACTGCGCGCGGGAGTTCGCCGGACTCGAGACCATCATGACGCAGGGTGCCAGCTATGCGCGTCAGACGATGGTGGCGGATGCCGCAGACGGCGACCTGCGCGAGGTGGTGCAGCACCTGATCCGCGAGTTCCGCGCCGGGCCCACGCTGCGCGAGCACCTCGCTTCGCTCGGCCACTGACCGCTGAGCCGCGACAGCGCGGTGAGCGTCAGCCCTTTCCGAGCAGTTTCTGCAGCTGAGCGAGGTCGGCCTCGCTCGGCGCACCCTGAGCGC
>Ga0247819_10001743_pt1 | contig 11574 bp, 12 predicted proteins | sample 13C_Xylose_Day6_FD_193428 | JGI IMG/M metagenome (GOLD analysis project Ga0247819, IMG submission 193428) | Soil microbial communities from agricultural site in Penn Yan, New York, United States - 13C_Xylose_Day6 | ecosystem: Environmental > Terrestrial > Soil > Agricultural land | place: USA... | reverse complement strand
ACCCCAGCAGCAATGCTGGGGATTTTGCTTTTGGAACACCGAAAAGCAAGCTGCCGACGGGCGCTATTTGCCACTGCGCAATTCGCGGCGAAGAATCTTGCCCACGTTCGTCTTCGGCAGGTCCTCGCGGAATTCGATGTATTTCGGAACCTTGTAGCCGGTCAGGTTCTGCCGGCAGTACTTGGCCACATCTTCCTCCGTCAGGATGGGATCGTTCTTCACGACGAAGACCTTGATCGCTTCACCCTGCTTCTCATCTGCCACCCCGATCGCCGCGCATTCGACGACGCCGGGACACATGGAAATGACGTTCTCCAGCTCGTTCGGAAAGACATTGAATCCGCTGACCAGGATCATGTCCTTCTTGCGATCGATGATGCGCGTGTAGCCGCGCTCGTCCATGATCCCGACGTCGCCTGTGCGCATGAAGCCATCCGGCGTGAACGCCTTCTCCGTTTCACCAGGCTGCTCGTAATAGCCGCGCATGACGTTAGGCCCTTTGATGCAGATCTCGCCGGAATCGCCCTGAGCCAGGCTGCGTCCGTCGTCGTCCTTGATGGCGATTTCGATCCCGGGCAGCGGCAGACCGATGCTCCCCGAAAACTCCCGGCTGAGCACGGGGTTGTTCGTGCCGATCGCGCAGGTCTCGCTCATGCCCCAACCTTCCACCATCACGCAGCCTGTGGCCTTCTGCCAGGCCCGTGCCGTACCTTCCGACGCCGCCATGCCGCCCGCCTGGCTGACGCACAGCTGCGAAAAGTCGATGCTCCGGAACTGGGGATGCTGCAAAAGCGCGTTGAACAGGGTGTTCACCGCCGGCAGCAGATGGAACGGACGCCGCTTCAGCACCTCGATGAACCGCGGGATGTCGCGCGGGTTGGGAATGAGCGTGAGGTGCGATCCCCACCGGATCGCCAGCAGGCAAAGCGTCAGCGCGAAGATGTGATACAGCGGCAGCGCCATGATGCTGTTGCTGCGGCTCACGTCGCCGACCTTGCCGAGCGCTGGCGTGAACCAGGCCTCCGCCTGCAGGATGGCCGCCACGATGTTGCCGTGCGTCAGCACGGCCCCTTTCGACAAGCCCGTGGTCCCGCCGGTGTACTGGAGGAACGCGACGGAATCCAGCGACTGCGCCGTCGGCTTCAGTTGCATGGACTGCCCCTGGGCCAGCGCCCGCGCGAACGGCGTGACCTTGCGGCCGCCCGACAACGGCAGCTTGTACGCCGGAACCATCTTGGCCAGGTGCCGGACCGCGAAGGTGATCCAGTGTCCGTACCAGAACCCCAGCAGATCGCCCATCGATGTCACGACGACGTGACGCACGGGCGTGCGATTCACCACTTCCGACAGCGTGCTGGCGAAGTTCTCCAGGATGACGATGGCCGTCGCTCCCGAGTCCTTCAGCTGATGCTCCAGCTCGCGAGCCGTGTAGAGCGGATTCACGTTCACGCAGGTGTAGCCCGCGCGCAGGATGGCGGCCATCGTCACCGCGAACTGCGGGATGTTGGGCAGCATGAGCGCGACGCGCGCGCCGGGCTCCAGCCCCTGCGCCTGCAACCAGGCACCCAGAGCCGCCGACAACCGGTCGACCTGCCCGTACGTGATCCACTGCTCCATGCAGACGGAGAACGGCCGAGAGGCGTTCTTGCGAAAGGACTCTTCCAGCAACTGCGTCAGTGACCGGTACTGCCCGGGATCGACGTCGTGAGGAACCCCATCGGGATAGCTGCGCAACCAGTACTTGTCCATCCGTGTCTCCTTGCGCGCGATTGTCCCCAGGGGCCGAAAGCGCGGACTACGGGGCTTGTCCTAGGGGACGCTCGAGCTCGGTCTCGCAGGCGACAAGATCCTGCCCGTACAACAGCGAGAACAGATTCCGCTCCCGCTCCCGCACCGTGCGCAGGAACTCTTCGACAGCCCCACGCCGACGCGCCATGCCCGCGAAGGTGTCGAACCCTTCTTCCAGGAACCGCTGCAGGTCGGCGAGGCCCGCGGCATTCGCGGGCCCGCGCATCATGCGCAACATGGTGCGCAGGCCGGGCAGCCGCGTGAGTCGCGCCAGCTCATGCCCGAGCGCGAGCACCGAGTCCAGCTGCCGTTCGCGTTCGTCCCGTCGCCCAAGGGCCTGCCAGGCCATGGCGTAGCGACGCGATGGAGGCAGATCACCAGGCGGTTGCAACCGCCACAACCGCGCCATCTGCATGTCGAGATCCTCGGTCATCGCATGCAGCTGCGCGAGCGCCGCGGCGGTGCCCGCCACATGCGCCGGAAACAGCTTCTCGATCGCGCCCGCGATGCGGGCGAACTGCTCGTCGCGCCGCGCGTAATCCTTGTCGCCGTACAGCTCCTCGAGGAAGAAACGGGCAGCCGGCGCGAACGGCCCGCCGGCCAGCAGGTCGGCGTAGGTGCCGGAGAACCGCCGCGATTGCAGCCGCTTGATCTCCAGCAGCGCGTCGCGAAGCGGGGCATCGTCGGCGGCGCTCTGCCGCAGTCGGCTGACGGCGGCAACGGCGTCGCGGATGGCGCGGGCGGCTTCCATGCAAACCCGCAGTCTAACTAGGCGATGGGCTCTACCGACCGCAACGGCGCCCTGCGATAGTCCCCGGAATGAACCGGAGAAGCTGGCTCAAGCTCAGCCTTGGCGCGGCCGCGGTGCTCGCGGTCGGGGGCGGCGCGGCCGCCCTCATCGAACCGGGGTGGCGCGAGGGCCGCCTGACTCCCGCCGGCCGCGGGGTGTTCATGCACGTGGGTCGCGCGTTCCTCGATGGGTCGCTGCCGACCGACAACGCGCAACGCATACAAGCGCTCGCCGGCTTCCTGGATCGTACCGACACACTGATCGCCGGATTGCCCGCTTATGCACAGCGGGAGCTCTCGCAACTGCTGTCGCTCCTTGCCACCACGCCCGGCCGCCGCGCTCTCGCAGGATTGACGCCCGAGTGGGACCGAGCCACCGTCCCGCAGATCCGCGAGGCCTTGCAGGCGATGCGCCACTCGCAACTTGCGCTGCGCCAGCAGACCTACCAGGCCCTGCACGACATCACCGGCAGCGCCTACTTCTCCGAACCGGCCACCTGGACGGTGCTGGGCTATCCCGGCCCGGCGCCCGTGCAGGGATGAGCAAGCTGCCCGATCCGATCGCGGCCGGACTGCGCCGCGGCTGGAAGGTCGCGGGAGGCGCGCACGCCCCGTTGCCGGCGAAGCTGGTGTGCGACGTCGCGATCGTCGGCTCCGGCGCCGGCGGCGGCATTACCGCCGAACTGCTCGCCAAAGCCGGCCTTCAGGTCGTGATCGTCGAAGAAGGCCCACTCAAGAGCAGCAGCGATTTCCGTCAGCTCGAGTCCGACGCCTATCCCGCGCTCTACCAGGAGAGCGCCGCGCGCAAGACCCGCGACAAGGCCATCAACATCCTGCAAGGCCGCTGCGTCGGCGGTTCCACCACCGTCAACTGGACCAGCTCGTTCCGCACGCCGGTCGCGACGCTGGACTACTGGCGACAGCGCTTCGGGCTGCCCGATTTCGGCAACGACCAGCTCGCGCCCTACTTCGAACAAGCGGAGCGGCGGCTGTCCATCGGTCCCTGGCTCACGCCGCCCAATGAGAACAACGACCTGCTGCGGCGCGGCGCAGCCCGCCTGGGCATCGCGGCCGCCTCCATCCAGCGCAACGTCAAGGGTTGCTGGAACCTGGGTTCCTGCGGGCTGGGCTGTCCCACCAACGCCAAGCAGTCGATGCTGGTCACCACGCTGCCCGCGGCGCTGGAGCAGGGCGCCACGCTGCTGGTGCAGACGCGCGCCGAGCGATTCGAGCTGGCCAACGGCCAGGTCAAGGCGCTGATCTGCGTGCCCGCGAATCAGGCTGGGACCACGACCCGCATCGTGGCCCGGCACTTCGTCCTGGCCGGCGGCGCGATCAATTCGCCCGCCGTCCTGTTGCGCTCCCAGACGCCCGACCCGCATGGCCGCCTGGGCGTGCGCACCTTCCTGCACCCCGTGGTGATGTCCGCCGCGCAGATGTCCGGCAAGGTGGAAGGCTGGCAAGGCGCACCCCAGACCATCTACACCGACCATTTCCTGGAGACGCAGCCTATCGACGGGCCTATCGGCTACAAGCTCGAGGCCCCGCCGCTGCATCCCGTGATCTTCGCGTCCACCGTGTCGGGCCACGGGCAGGAGCAGTCCGACCTGCTGCGGCAGTTCCCCAGCACCCACGTGCTGCTGGCCTTGTTGCGCGACGGCTTCCACGACGAATCGCCCGGTGGTGTCGTGCGGCTGCGCGGCGACGGCACGCCCGAACTGGACTACCCGCTTACCGGCTTCGTCATGGAAGGCGCGCGGCGGGCGCTTTCGAGCATGGCGGAGATCCAGTTCGCCGCCGGCGCGCGGCAGGTGCTGCCGGTGCACGAGATGGCACGCCCGTACGGCAACTGGGAAGAGGCCCGCAAGGCCATCGCCGGTCTGCCGATGAAACCGCTGCTGACCAAGGTGGTCAGCGCCCACGTCATGGGCGGCTGCGGCCTAGCGGGCCGCCCCGAGCTGGGTGTCACCCGGCCGGACGGCGTCCACTGGCAGTTGGAGAACCTGTCGATCCACGACGGCTCGCTTTTCCCCACCAGCATCGGCGCCAATCCGCAGCTCTCGATCTACGGCATCACCAACCGGCTGGCCCAGGGGCTGGCCCGGCGGCTGGGCGCGGGCGAGGCCATACTCGCCTGATGCCCGCGAGTTCCAAGCTCGCCCGCCTGCAGCGGTGGGCGCCCCTAGGCCTGCTGGCCGCCGCCATTGCCGCCGGAGTGCTGCTGTGGCCCTGGTCGCCGATCGGGGCGGTGATCGTCGCCCTGCTCATCGCTTTCCTGCATGCGGGCGTCCTGGCCCTCGAATTCCTCATGCTGCGCCTGGCCACCCGGGACGACCCCGCGCCCAAGCCTTCCCTGCGGCAGCTCGTGTCCGCCTGGGCGCGCGAGGTCGTGGACGACGCCGTGGTCTTCGGTTGGCGCCAGCCGTTCGACTGGAGGCGGGAGCCGGACCGCCTGGAAGGTGCTCCCGGGACCACGGGCATCGTCTTCATCCACGGCTTCGTCTGCAACCGCGGCTTCTGGACGCCCTGGCTGCGGCAGGCCCGCGCCCGCGGGCACGCCTTCGTCGCGGTCAACCTGGAGCCGGTGTTCTGCTCCATCGACGGCTACAGCCGGATCATCGACGAGGCCGTGCAGGCCGTGACCCGCGCGACCGGCCGTCCACCGCTGCTCGTGTGCCACAGCATGGGCGGGCTGGCGGCGCGCGCCTGGCTGCGTCACGACGGAGGCCGCACGCGCGTGGCGCACGTGGTCACGATCGGCACGCCCCACCGCGGCACCTGGATCGCGCGCTTCAGCCGGCTGCCCAACGGCCGGCAGATGCGCGTCGGCTGCGACTGGCTCAACGCGCTGCCGGGCGCCGAACCCGACGCCGCGCGCCTGTTCACGTGCTGGTACTCCAACTGCGACAACATCGTGTTCCCGCCTTCCACCGCCACGCTGCCGGCCGCGGACAACCGCTTCCTCGAGGGCGCGGCCCACGTGGACCTGGCGTTCCGCCCCGCCGTGGTCGAGCACACGTTCGCCTTGGCTGCGCGCCTGTAAGATCGGCTGGCGCGGCCTTGCGGCCGCAGACGACGGAGACGTACCGATCCATGGCCTTGATCGTCGTAGTCGAGGACGACGCCTTCACCCGCACGCTGGTCGCCACCGTGCTGAAGAAGGACGAACACGAGGTGCTCCTGGCCGAGGACGGCGAGCAGGGGCTGTCGCTGGTCGAGTCCCGGCGGCCCGACCTGGTCATCAGCGATGTCCAGATGCCGCGGCTCAACGGCTTCGACATGCTGGCCGCTGTGCGCCGCCATCCGCAGATCGGCCGTACGCCGGTGATCCTGCTCACCTCGCTGCCCGAGCGGGCCCACATGCGCATCGGCATGACGGCCGGCGCCGACGACTACCTCACCAAACCCCTGCGCCCGGGCGAACTGCGTGAAGCCGTCCAGGCCCAACTGAGCAAGCGCGCCGTCTACGCCAACCTGCACAACATGGCCGTGGACCGCGCGGTGGAAGTGGCGCTCGAGGAGCAACGCCACCACCTGGCCAAGCTGTACGAGCAGCGGCTGGCCAATGAGCTGAGCGGCCGCTGGCCCACCCCCGAGGGCGGCGAAGGTGACGAGCGTTTCCCGTCCGCCACCGTCCTCTTCGTCGACGTTCCGCACTACGTGAGCGTGGCCGGCCGTCTGAACGCGGCCGAGCTGGCCGACCTGGTGCGGCGCTTCTACGGCAGCGCCAACGACACCGCCCACCTGTTCGGCGCCCGCCACATCCAGTTCGTCGGGGAGGGCGTTCTGGCGGTCTTTGTCGATGCCAGCGACACGCACACCGTCAACCATGGGCAGCGTGCGTTGCGGGCCGCGCACGGGCTGGTCGAGGCCGCTCGCGGCATCCAGCAGCACCTGGCCGTCACCTACGCCGACCGCCAGCTGCCCCGCTTCGAAGCCCACGTGGCGCTGCACGCGGGTCCGGTCACGCTGACGGTGCTGCACGATCCGCTGCATTCGCCCGTGCCGCAGACGCTGCCGGTGGGCGACGCAGTGAGCGCCACGATGCTGCTCCAGCACCAGGGCCGCGCGCTCGGCTGGCCGATGGTGGTCAGCGTGAGCGCCCTGCGCCAGCTCACCGGCGCCGTGGTCGTCGGGCGCCGGGCGCAGGTCAAGTTGCCCGGACGCGGCGAGGCCATGGACGTCGCCGAGATCACCGGCCTGGCCGCCTGACCTTCGCTTGCCGGCCGGCAGGCGCCGGTGACGCATTTCACAACCCGCGGTGGCGCTATTCACCGCTCATGGCCTGCACGTTTTCCTATGCTGGCGCCACATCCATCAGCAGGGGGAACGAATGCCAGGAACAGTTTCAACGCAGCCGGTCCGCGACGGCGCACCCAACCGCGGCGCGCCGACGTCGCTCGAACTCGTGCTGGACGAACTCGCCTACGGCGTGGCCGTCACCACCGGCGCCGGGGACCTGGTGCACGCCAACCACGCGGCGCGCCACGAGCTCGGCCGCCAGCAGGCGCTGTGGCTGCACAACGGCCGGCTGCGGGTGCGCTCGCCGCAGGACCACCAGGTGCTGCAGCAAGCCCTGGCCAAGGCAGCGACGGGCCGGCGCAGCCTGATCGCGCTGGGCGCCGCCGATGCGCGTCTCAGCCTGGCCGTGCTGCCGATGCGCCGCCTGCAGGAGGGCGGACAGCCCTACGCGGCGCTCATGTTCTCGCGGCCATCGGTGTGCGGCTCGCTGATGCTGTGCTTCTTCGCGCGCAACCACTCGCTCACGGCCGCCGAGGAGAACGTGCTGGCCATCCTGTGCCAGGGCCACTCGGCGCCGGAGATCGCCCGCCAGCTGCAGGTGGCCGTGTCCACCGTGCGAAGCCACGTCCGCAGCCTGTGCGCCAAGACGCGTTCCAGCGGCGTGCGCGAGCTGGTCAACCGCGTCGCCATGCTGCCGCCGCTCGCGCCGGCACCGGTGCTGCACGAGACCATGCATTGAACAGGCCGCAAGGCCTTGGCGGCCGGCGGGCCGCCGCTAGAGTGCCCGCGCAGGGAACCCGATGATCACGATCGATGCGGCGGCGCAAGATCGCCTGCTTTCCTTGCTCAGCCCCATCGTCCGGGCGTTCGCCGCACGCGGCGCGCTGCGCAGCTATCCGAAGAACACGGTCATCGTCCACGAGGGCGAGGTCGGCGACAGCACCTTCGTGCTGCTGCAAGGCCGGGTGAAGGTCTTCTCCACCGACGTGGACGGCCGCGAGATCACCTACGACGTGGTGCACGCCGGCGACTATTTCGCCGACATGTGGCTCGACGGCGGACCGCGCTCCGCTTCGGTCGTCACGCTGGAGCCCTGCGTCTGCTCCGTGGTCGGACGCGCGGCGATGATCGAGCACCTGGACCGCTCGCCGGAGTTCGCCCGGCACCTGCTCGCCCGCATGATCGGCCGGGTGCGGGCGGCCACAGAAACGGCGCGCCTGCTGGCGTTGAAGAACGTCTACGAGCGGGTGGTCCGAGTGCTCGAAGGCGCGCATGGACCGGGCTCCGCCGCGCGGCCGGTGGCGCTCACGGCCCTCACGCACCAGGCCATCGCCAGCCGCGTCGGCTCGTCGCGGGAAATGGTCAGCCGGATCCTGAAAGAGCTCGAACGCGGCGGCTATGTCGAGCTCGGCCTGCGCCGCATCGTGCTCAAGCGCAAGCTGCCGGCCCGTTGGTGATCGCGTCCGGCGGGCTCACCCGATAGACCTGCACCGGCTCGCTCAGGTGGCGCAGCCGGTGCGTTCCGGTGTCCTCCATCCGCGCCGCGTCGTCCTCGAGCAGGTCGCGCAAGGCCGCCGTGATGCACACCTCGCCGGGACCGGCGACGCCCAGCAATCGCGCGGTGAGGTTCACGCCGCAGCCGTAGATGTCGAACTCGTCCTCGACGAAGCGGGCGACATGGGCCGCGATGCGCAGTTCGATCCGCTCATTCGCTGCGAGCCCTTCGTTGCCGACGTCCGCCCGCCGCAGCAGCTCGAATGCCGCCTCGATGGCGTCGGACGCATTCGCGAACTCCAGCATCAGCCCATCGCCCGTGCTCTTGTGGATGCGGCCGCCGAAGGCCGGCATCACTTGATCGCGGACTTCTCGCACGAACGCCTGCCAGCGCCGGATGAATCCCGGCTCGTCGCCCTCCATCAGGCGCACCGACTCGACGACGTCCAGCACCGCGATGACGCGAGTGCGCGTGCCCGGTTCGCCGGCGTGCGTCACGTAGGGGCGTAGCGATTCCATGCAAGGAATTGTCGAGCTCGCCCTTGCCCACGCAAGGCCGCCCGCGCCGCCGGCTGTCAAACCTGACAGGTTCTACTTCTGCTTCTCGAGCACGCCGCGGCGCATCTGATCGAGCTCCATGGTCTCGAACAGCGCCTTGAAGTTGCCCTCGCCGAAGCCTTCGTTGCCCTTGCGCTGGATGAACTCGAAGAAGATCGGCCCCAACTGGTTCTCGCTGAAGATCTGCAGCAGCAACTCGCCCGGTTGGCCGTCCACGAGGATGTTGCGCTGCTGGAGCGCGCCGATGTCCTCGGCCAGGTTCGGAATCCGCCTGGGCAGCAGCTCGTAGTACGTCTCGCTGGTGTTCAGCAGCTTCACGCCGGCCATCTGCAACGAGTCCACCGTGTCGTACAGGTTCTTCGAGCCGAGTGCGATGTGCTGGATGCCCTCGCCGCGGTACTTGTCCAGGTATTCCTGGATCTGTCCGGCCTTCTCGTTGCCTTCCTCGTTGATCGGGATGCGGATCTTTCCGCAGGGGCTGGTCATGGCCTTGCTCTTGACGCCGGTGGCCTGGCCCTCGATGTCGAAGTAGCGGATCTCGCGGAAGTTGAACAGGCGCTCGTAGAACTCCGACCACTCGGCCATGCGGCCGCGGTGCACGTTGTGCGTGAGGTGGTCGATGTAGGTGAGCCCGAAGCCGTGCGGGTCCAGCGCCTCCTGCGCGTCGATGCCCGGCAGCGGCTCGAAATCCACGTCGTAGAAGCCGATGTTGCCGATGTCGCCTTCCTTGGCACCGTTCTTTCCGCGCCAGCGGTCCACCAGGTAGATCAGGCTGTCGCCGATGCCCTTGATCGCCGGGATGTTCAGCTCGCCCGGGCCGGCCTGGCCTGCGTAGCCCCAGGCGCCCAGCGCGACGGCGCGCTCGTAGGCGGCCTTGGCGTCCTTCACGCGGAAGGCGATGGCGCAGATGCTGGGGCCGTGCAGGCGCGCGAAGCGCTGCGCGAACGAATCGGGCTCCGCGTTGACGATGAAGTTGATGCCGCCCTGGCGGTACAGCAGCACGTCCTTGTGGCGATGGCGCGCGATCGGCCGGAAGCCCATGCGCTCGAACAGGGCGCCCATGGCCTTGGGATCGGGCGCGGCGTACTCGATGAACTCGAATCCGTCGGTGCCCATCGGGTTGTCCCAGGCGGTGAAAGTGCGGGCGGCCGGTGCGGCGTCCATTCGGGGTCTCCTTGCTTGCTTGTCGAACCTGGAACTCTAGGCGCGATGGCCTTCAGTTTTTCGCCGGATTGCCGCTTGAAACGCTATCCTGCCGCAGGAAAATTGCGTCATGACCGAATCGTCCGCACTCGACAAGCTCGACAAAGCCATCCTGCGCGCGTTGCAGCTGAACGGCCGCGAAACCTACGACGTCATCGGCGAGCAGGTCGGCCTGTCGCCCAGCGCCGTGCTGCGCCGGGTGAAGCGGCTGGAGGACGCGGGCGTGATCGACCGCTACGTCGCCCTGGTACGACCCGAAGCGGTGGGGCTGGGCCTGACGGCCTACATCAACGTGCGGCTGGAAAAGCACACCGAAACCCACAAGCGCAACCCGATGGACGTGTTCCGCGCCAGCGTGCAGGGCTGGCCCGAGGTGGTCGAATGCGCGGCACTCACCGGCGACATGGACTTCCTGCTGCGCGTGGTGGTGCAGGACATGGCGCACTACAGCCGGTTCATCATGGACACCCTGCTCAAGCATCCGAGCGTGCAGGACTGCAAGACGAGCTTCGTGCTCGACAGCGTGAAGGCCACGACCGCCATGCCGGTCTGAGCATTGGCGCCGCAACCACGGCCGTGGCGAAATACCGCACGGCCCCGATTAGGTAGAACTACCTCTCCACCTCCGGCCGGGCTTGGTCCGCGGGTGGAAACCCTTAAATTGGTTCCATGGTTTCCGAACAAACCCGGCCGGCGCCCGTGGTCGTTCCGATCCGGTCGCTGGGCCCCGAGCACCGCGAGCGCATCGCGGCGCACCTGCTGTCGCTGACGCCCGACGACCGCTACCTGCGGTTCGGCTACGTCGCGACGGACGAGCACATCAGCAACTACGTCGCGAAGCTGGACTTCGTCAACGACGACATCTTCGGCATCTACAACCGCCGCCTGGAGCTCATCGCGATGGCGCACCTCGCGTACTCGCGCGATCCGCAATCGGCCAACTGCGCCGAATTCGGCGTTTCGGTGCTGGCGAAGGCGCGCGGCCGCGGCTACGGCCGCCGCCTGTTCGAGCGCGCCGTGCTGCACGCCCGCAACGAAGGCGTGGAACTGCTCTTCATCCATGCCCTGAGCGAGAACGTGGCGATGCTGAAGATCGCGCGCGCCGCGGGCGCCACGCTGGAGCGCTTCGGCACCGAGACCGAGGCCCACCTGCGCCTGCCGCCGGCGACGCTGGACACGCGGATGAGCGAGCTGGTGGACGAGCAGTTCGCCCAGACCGATTACCGGCTCAAGCAGCAGGTCAAGAGCTTCTGGGATTTCCTGGCCGGCGTGCAGGAGACGCGCCAGGGCGTTCGCGACGCGCGGCACCGCTCCGGCAGCTGAACCGTGGCGCATCCGGCGCGTCACGGAACCGGCAAGCGATTGCGCTATCCTAGTTGTCCCCCAACTACCGCACGTCCTGCACACAGAGACTGTGTCCGACCCCCACCCTGCGCGGTCCCACGAGAAAGAGGACCGGCGCACGTTCCTGCAGAAGGTCGCCGAGTTCATCCATCCGGG
>Ga0247819_10001742_pt1 | contig 11575 bp, 11 predicted proteins | sample 13C_Xylose_Day6_FD_193428 | JGI IMG/M metagenome (GOLD analysis project Ga0247819, IMG submission 193428) | Soil microbial communities from agricultural site in Penn Yan, New York, United States - 13C_Xylose_Day6 | ecosystem: Environmental > Terrestrial > Soil > Agricultural land | place: USA... | reverse complement strand
GCCATCGGTAATCTGGACCATCCCGAGTTCGGACTGGCCTTTGCTTCGGGGCGGGTGCAGCTTTCGGAGGAGGGCGGGGCCTTATGACGTGCTTCGCGGAACTCGCGGCGTGCGCCAAGACGATTGCGGTCGACAAGGGGCCTATCCTGCGGATTGCAACCACTCGGCCATCCGGACCGATTTGATCCCGGCGACACTGGCTAAATTTTCCCCCTCGGACCTACCGTTAGATATGCATATCGCGCAGTTCCTGTCCTCGATCATCGCGGGCCAGCTTTTGGGCATTGAGGCCGATGATCCGGTGATGCAGCTTGCTCAAGGGGCCGAGGGCCTTTCCGAACCGCTTGCGACCGTTGCGCGTCATGTGGATCTGGTGACGGTCACGCCCGAGCAGTACGAGGTCTTGGCGGTGATGCCCTCGGCCAAACGTGTGTCGGAACATCTGCTGATGCTGGCGCTTGAACCCGAAAACTGTCTGGCGCGCACCATCCTGCTCAACGCGATCATGTATCCCGAAGGCAGGCTGGACCGTGCCGACCTCGAACTAGGCGCGCTTGGCACCTCACTAGTCAATGGCTGTAAATATCGCGCCGCCGTTCATGCCCGCCGCCATTCCGATCTTTCAAAGGCGCCTTCGCGCTCAGCTCGCCCAGCACGACTGGTCGGATGCGCTGCGGTCCTGATTACGCTGGCGATGGCCGTGCCGGTTTTTGCTTGCTCGCGCCTTCTGGGCAGCACGTTCGCCCATTCCGATTCCAACAAGATCCCGTCCTGCGAGACCTGGTGATCGCCTGCAAGGTCGCGCTCAAGGGGTGCCGATGGTGGTGTTGTTCTTTCTGTTCTACTCGGATTGCCGAAAGCGCTTGAGTTCATGGCCTGTCTTATCTGCATTGACTTCAATGGCGATCTCACGCCGAACTGGGTGACGCTTCTGGTTTCGCTGTTGCGCTGAAGTGGGGAAGGGGCGTTGAATTCCTTCGACACCGGACAGGCGGACGCCGCCTATTCTCTGGCCTATGCCGTTCCGCAGTGGCGACGGTGCGTCCCGCCGCCGCAGGTGATCGTCGGGGCGATCCCGGATCTGGCGAATTCGATCTAGGCGATCAACATCTTTGCGCAGTCGCAACTAACGGCCGGCTTGAATTTCTACTGCCTCGTAGGCGTTCCTTGTCGCCGTGGCCATCTACATGGTGATCGCATCTCTTGCGACCCAGTGCGCAGACTGGGCGTTTGCGTCGTGGTGGCCGTCAAAATGCAAACGGCGCCCCGATGGTTCGGGGCGCCGTTCCTCTCGCGACTTGAATGCCTTACTCGGCCGCTTCGGCAAACTTCCCGCCGATATGGACGGTGCGTTTTCGGATGGCAAAGGCGCTGGCCAGCGAGATCACGGCAAGGAGCATGATGTAAATGGCAACCGGCTGCCACGTGTCGTAGCGGCCAATTAGCCAGGTCGCGATCAGGGGTGCGGTGCCGCCGGCAAGGGCCGCGCCGATCTGGTAGCCCAGCGTGATCCCGGTATAGCGCACCTTCGTCGCAAATATTTCCGAGCAAAGCGTGCCCAGAACGGCGGTGATCGGCGACCACATCAGACCAAAGATGATGACCGTCGCAAGCGAAAGCGAGGCCGTGCTGCCGCTGTTGACCATGTGAAAATAGGGGAAAGCGAACAGGCCCATCGAAAGCGTTCCCAGCACATAAAGCAGACGGCGGCCGATCAGATCGCCGACGAAGCCCATGATCGGGATCATCACCGAGGACACTGCCGCGCCCATCATGACCGCGGTCAGGATGCTTTCGCGGGCAAAGCCAAGGTTGGTCACCGCATAGCTGACGATGAAGGTGGTGAAGATATAGAAGGGCGCGGTCTCGACGACCTTCAGGCCCGCAGCGATCAGCACCTCGCGCCATTGCGTGGTCAGGGTCTCGGTCAGCGGCATGCGCGAGACCTTGCCGGTAGCCTTGGCTTCGCGGAATTCCGGGGTCTCGTCGATGCCGGAACGAATCCACAGGCCCAGGAAGACCAGCGTCGCGCTCAGCAGGAAGGGCAGACGCCAGCCCCAGGACAGGAAGCTTTCCTCGGGCAGCAGCACCAGAATGCTGGTGATCGACAGGGTTGCCAGAAGCATGCCGATCGGCGCGCCCATCTGCGGAACCGAGCCGAAGAAGCCCTTGCGGTTATCCGGGGCATATTCATAGGCCAGAAGCAGCGCGCCGCCCCATTCGCCGCCGATGCCCAGACCCTGAATGATGCGCAGACCGACCAGCAGGATCGGCGCCCAGATGCCGATCATGTCATAGGTCGGTAGCAGACCTATGCCGACCGTCGCCGTGCCCATCAGCGACAGCGTGATCACAAGCGTCTTCTTGCGGCCGATGCGGTCGCCGATATGGGCGAAGATCACGCCGCCAATCGGACGGATGAAGAAGGTCAGCGAGAAGGACAGATAGGACAGCAGCAAGGCCATCGTCGGGTCTTCGCTGGCGAAATACAGCTTGTTGAACACCAGCGCCGCCGCGGTGCCGTACAGGAAATAGTCAAACCATTCGATCGAGCTGCCGATCAGGCTGGCGATCAGCGCCTTGCGCCGATGGGCCGCGGTCGGGACATGTGTCGTCAATGCCATCTCCTCCTGAGGATGGGTGTGAATAGGCTGATCCGATGATCAGAATGTCTTAGGCCGTGACGGTTTGGGCCGGGGCCTTCAGCGCAAGGATGGCGTCCCATTGGGCCGCATCGACCGCGATGCCGTTTCGGGCAGCGGCTTCCCGCGCCGGATATCTTTCCTCGCTCGGCAGACGGACCGGGCCGCCGGAACGGATCTCTTGGATCAGGGCCTCGACGCGTTGTGCGAAGGGGGCAAGGTTGCCGGCGCCCGCCGTCGGGTCGATCACGATGAGGGTCTGGCCGGTGCGCGGGGTATGCGCGCCCGGATGTTCGCTCCAATCGACTTCGTAGGAATATTGCCCGCCGACAAGGGCGGCGCAGAGGATCTCGACCATCATGGCAAGGGCCGTGCCCTTATGCGCGCCAAAGGGCAGCAGCGCACCGCCGGACAGGATCGCATTGGGGTCCTGAGTAGGCGCGCCATTCGCATCCACGCCCGTGCCGGGGGGAAGCTGGCGGCCCTGCTTGGCCGCGACTTGCACGTCCCCATGCGCCATGGCCGAGGTGGCAAAGTCGAACAGGAACGGCCCGCCTTCGGCGCGGGGCGTCGCGAATGCGATCGGGTTGGTCCCGTAGACCGGCTTGGTCGATCCGGGATGAACCACGACCGCCATGGAATTGACCACCGAAAGGGCGATCAGGCCCTTTTCGGCATAGGATTCGACATCCAGATACAGCGCGCCCAGATGATGCGAATTGCGGATGGCAAGGGCGGCAATGCCGTTCTGGCGGGCCTTTTCCTCGACCAGCGCGCGGGCGGCGTCATGGGCGGGCAGGGTGAAGCCATTCCGGGCATCGACGCGGACGAAACCCGGCGCGACATCCTCGACAACGGGGATCGCGCGGCCATCGACCCAGCCCGAACGCAGGGTCGAGACATAGCCCTCCATGCGGAAAAGCCCGTGGCTTTTGCTGCCGTCGCGTTCCGCCGAGGCGCAGTTCGTGGCAAGCGTCTGCGCAACCTGCTCGGAGCAGCCATTCGCGCGCAGCACGTCGCCAAGGGTTGCGACCATGTCGTCGAATGACAAATGTCGTCCTGTCACGTCTTTTCTCCCGGTCATTCTTGACCGATTTTCTGCCGGCAAGATTGGTTGAATTTCGGTGGCCGATCAGGCCCGCGCTACCCGGATATTTCTTGTATCGGATAGGCATCATGTTTCCTATAGTGAACAGAAATCGCGCCACGCGTCAAACGAAAACTTGATATGTCTAGACTAAATAGGCCGGGCGCGCCCCTTGACCGGCATTCCCGCGATTGCCTCTCGGGCCGGGCGGGTGATAGGTTCGATGCGTCGCTCCTGGACCCGTATCCCCGTGACCGGGGTTCCCAGACAAACCGAGACAATGAACATCCAAGGGGCGCAAACCATGCCGACCGATGACGAAATTCGCCAGCGTATCAAAGGCTTCGGTCCGCGCATCAAGAGCTTGCGGCAGGACCGGAATCTGACGGTCCGTGACCTTGCGGCGCGTTGCGGGCTGGCCTCGTCGACGATTTCCAAGATCGAGAATGACCGCATGTCGCCGACCTATGACAGCATCGTCAGGCTGGCCGCGGGGCTGGAAATGGGGCCCGAGACGCTGATCGACGAGCGCGCCTCGCAAATGGGTGCGGGACGGCGCAGCGTCACCCGTGCGGGCGAAGGCATCCCGGTCCGGACCGAGCGCTACGATTACGAGCTGCTGTCAGCGGATATTTCAAGCAAGCATTTTTTTCCCATTGTTGCCACCATTCCTCCCGGCCCCGCGACCGACCAGATCCGCCACCGGGGCGAGGAATTCATCTATGTCCTGTCCGGCTCGGTGCAGCTTCTCACCGAGCTATATGCGCCACTGACCCTGAAAGTGGGCGACAGCTGCTATTTCGACAGCTCGATGGGCCATCGACTTGTCGCGGTTGGCGACGAAGCGGCCAAGATCCTGTGGGTGGCATCCGAACTTAGCGTTCAACTGACAAACCAGACCGGGCAGGACCTGCCAAAGTAGCGATCGGTCGCTTTCGCGGAGGCTCACAACCCATGCCCACCATCGGATCACGTAGATGAGCAATATCGATCTTTCCGCCCTCGAAGCCGCGTTGGCCGCCTTGCCCAAACGCTTTCCCGGTCCGGGGGGCGTCGCGGGCGTCGTCAAGGATGGCAAGGTTCTGGCCGCCCGAGCCTGGGGCTACGCCGATCTGGACAGCGCCCAATCGATGATGCGGGAAACGCGGCTGCCGATCTGCTCGATCTCGAAACAGTTCACCTGCGCTGTCCTGCTGGCCACGCAGAAGGACCCGTCGCGGCTGGATGCCCGTGTAGCCGAGTTCCTGCCCGACTTCACCGGCCCGCTGCCGACCGTTCAACATCTGTGCGACAACCAATCCGGCCTGCGCGACTACTGGGCGCTGACGGTGCTGCAGGGGGCCTTGGCCGAGCAGCAGTTCCGGCGCGAGGACGCGCTTCCCCTGATCGCGCGCATGAAGACCGGGCATTTCCTGCCCGGAACGCAATATTCCTATTGCAACTGCAATTACCGCATCCTTTCCGAGCTGATCGAAAGCGACACGGGCGAGACGCTTGAGGATCTTTACCGCCGCCTTATCTGGCAACCCGCGGGAATGAAAACCGCCGTCCTGACCTCGGATACCAGCCGTCCCGAGGATGGCGTCACCGGCTATGAGGGCAGCGACGCAACAGGATTTTTCCCGGCGCAGAATGCGATCCATTGGATCGGGGATGCCGGAATCTCGGCTTCGCTCAATGATATGCTGGCCTATGAGGCCTGGATCGACGCGACCCGCGAGGATGCGGGCAGCCCATACCGCCGCATCTCGGTTCCACCGCATTTCGCCGATGGCACTCCCGCGCGCTATGGATATGGGCTGGCCCATGTCTCGATCGCTGGTCATGCCCTGACTGGTCATGGCGGTGCGCTGCGAGGCTTCCGCGCCCAACGGCTGCATGCCCACGACGCCCGATTGTCCGTGGTCGTGATCTTCAACCACGAAGGCAGCACCTTTGACGCCGCCTCCAGCCTGATCCGGGCCGCGCTGGGAGAGACGGAACCGGCACCGGTTCTGCTTCCGGATGGTTGGGACGGGCAGTGGATTGGCCCGAACGGATTGCTGACCCGGATCGAATCCGGCCGGCATTCGGCGGTGCTGCATCACGCGACCGGGGCCGAGAAGGTGAAGCCCTTGCCCGAAGGTACGCTTGCCGCATCGACGGTGACGCTGACCCGGAATGGCGACGCCGTGACTATGCATCGCCCCGGCGACAACTCGACAGCCCTGCTGACGCCCCTTGCCGAGATCCAATCGGCCGATGCCACCGAGATCGCTGGGAGCTATCACTCGGCCGAGTTGGGCGCGTCACTGGAAATTGCGGCCCAAGACGGTGCGGCCTATGTGCGTTTCAGTGGCATGCTGGGTGTAGGCCGGATGGAGCGGATGGAACCGGCAGGGCAGGACGTCTGGCAGATCGCCACGCGCCGCTCGATGGATGCGCCCGCTCCGGGGAATTGGACGGTCATGGTGCTTCGCGAGGGGGAAGGCAAGATCGCGGGACTGCGCCTTGGCTGCTGGCTGGCCCGTGAGATCGATTACGTCCGGCAGTAAGGCGTCGGCGATCCCTCCATGGCGCAGAGCAAGGGCGTGCCGGAAAACTTCAGGTCTTGTCCGGCTTTCGACCCGTTCGGCGGATCGGTCGCCACCCGGGTGCTGTCGGCGATTTCCGCCATCTCGGCGAAGACCGTCTTGTTCGAGGCTGCTGTTGTTTCGGTGCCCGCTGGAATGTTGCGGAAGGTCACCTCCTCGGCAAGACAGGCAAGCATGCCTTCAACGTCTTTCGGCTTGTAGGCCGAGATATGGTCCTGAATGACTGCTGGAAGCGGATGCACGCTCGTCCCTCTGAAATGCGGCGGTAATGGCTGCCAGCCGACAAATCGGGTGACAAGGATATTTGCAGACGGCGACCGGCCTTAGGGAAAACTGCCGACCGCGCCACGCAGCAGGGCGGTCGGCAGTTCCTTGGTCAGACGTTCCCAGCCGCCATTTCCCGCGCGATGTGATCCGCCTGCCTGATCGCAAGGGCGACGATGGTCAGGGTCGGGTTTTCTGCCGCGCCGGTCGTGAACTGGCTGCCATCGCTGATGAACAGGTTCGCCACATCGTGGGATTGCCCGTTCTTGTTGACGACTCCGTCTTCGGGTTTTTCCGACATGCGGTTCGTGCCCAGATTATGCGTCGAGGGATAGGGCGGCGTCGGCATGGTGCGCGTGGCGCCCACCTCGCGATAGATCGCCTGTCCGACCTTGTAGGCGTGATTGCGCATGGCAATGTCGTTGGGATGATCGCTGAAATTCACGTTCGCCACCTTCAGGCCGAAGCTGTCTTCGGTATCGGAAAGCGTGACGCGGTTGTCGGCCTGCGGCATGTCCTCGCCCACGATCCACATGCCGGCCATGTTTTCGTAACTGTCGAGCGCGGTGGTGAATTCGCGCCCCCAAGCACCGGGATCAAGAAAGGCCGCCATGAAGGGCAGGCCAAGGCTCAGCGTTTCCAGCTCATAGCCGCCGACAAAGCCGCGCGCGGGATCGTGGCGCGCCTCATCGCGGATAATGCCCGCCATGGTCGTGCCGCGCCACATGCGCACCGGCTTTTCAAAGACGCCATAAACCGAGCCCGTGGTGTGGCGCATATAGTTGCGTCCGACCTGCCCCGAACGATTGGCCAGCCCGTCGGGGAACATCGTGCTGTGTGAGTTCAGCAGCAAGCGCGGGCTTTCGAAACTATTGCCCGCGACACAGACAAGGCGGGCCTTCTGCATCTGCAGATTGCCGTCCTTGTCGAAATATTCGACGCCGGTCACCTTGCCCGCGTCGTCATGCAGGATGCGCGCGGCATGGGCATGGTCGCGAACCTCCAGATTGCCGGTCGCCTCGCCGCGCGGGATGTCGGTATAGGCGGCGGACCATTTCGCACCCCATTTGCAGCCCTGAAAGCAGAAGCCGGTCTGCTGGCAGGACATGCGCTCGTCATAGTCGACGCTGTTGATGGCCATGTTGCCGGTATGGACTTCCTTGTAGCCGAGCGCCTTGGCCCCCTTTTCAAAGACCTTGTAATTGCTGTTGCCCGGCAGGCGCGGACGGCCACCCACGCCGGTCACACCCAGCTTTGCCTCGGCCTTGTCATACCAAGGCTGCATTTCTGCGCCGTCGATCGGCCAGTCCAGCAGGTTTGCGCCCTCGACCACGCCGTAATTGGTCTTGGCCTTCCACTCATGGTCCTGAAAGCGCAGCGATGCCCCCGCCCAATGGATCGACGTGCCGCCCACGGCCTTCACAATCCATGCCGGAAGCCCCGAGAAATCCTTGGCCACCCGCCAGTCGCCCGAGGTGGTGCGCGGGTCTGTCCAAGCCAACTGGCCAAAGCTTTCCCATTCGTCATTGACGTAATCCTCGGGCAGGTAGCGGCCCCCGGCTTCCAGAACCACGACCTTGACGCCCTTCTGCGCCAACTCGTTCGCCAGAACCCCGCCGCCCGAACCCGAGCCGACGATGACGGTGACGCTGCTGTCGCTTAGTTCGAATTTGGCTGCTTGTGCCATGATTTATCCCCTCTGCTCACAGCCAGTCGATGGCGTCGAAACCACGGTCGATATAGCCGCCCTTCGAAAAGGACTCGCCCTCATAGCCAAAGATCGGCCAGACCTCTTTCTGGTTATAAAGGCCCGTCACCAACCCGCCGCGCAGGGTCTGGAAGAACTTGGTTTCCTCGATTTTGCGCAGGATCGCGACGCGCTCGTCCTCCCATCCGGCGGACAGATAGTCCTCGAAACCAGCATCTTTCGCGGCCTTGTCCAGCGCCGCGATCCCTTCGGCCACCGCTGCCTTTTGCTCCGCGCTGTCATAGGATTTGACCGCGATCGCATAGAAACGGTCGCCGACCCGGTCGTGGGGATAGATGTCGCGCGCCATCTGCAACAGCGTCGCCATCTGATGTTCGCTGACATGGGTGACCTCGACCGCCCATGCCGCGTCCGGCGCAGCGATAAAGCCCGTCCCGGCAACCGCCAGCGCCCCGGCCGCCACGGCACGCGACAACAGCGCCCGCCGGGTCAGCCCCTGCTTGCTGAGTTCAGACATGATCCTTCTCCTCCTCCCTCACTATCCGTCGCGGGCAACCCTCCTCCGGCTGCCTTCGACGGTCACTTGTAGCGGCCGCCCCGCTGCAAAACCTCGATCTGGTACCCATCCGGATCGGCAATGAAAAAGAACCGCGCGATGACCTCGCCTCCGGGGGCAAAATCGACCAGCTTGCGGGGCGCAAAGCCCTCGGTCTCAAGCCGCGCATGGACGGCGTCCAGATCTTCGACGGAAAAGGCGACGTGGCCATAGCCGTCGCCCAGATCATATGGCTCGGTCCGGCCCTTGTTGACGGTCAGCTCCAGCTCGGTCTCGCTCTCGCCATTGGACAGATAGACAAGCGTGAAGCTGTCGAAGGGCAGGCGCTCGGCAACCTTCAGTCCGAAGCAGCGCGCGTAGAAGTCGACCGAGCGCGCCTCGTCCAGAACCCGGATCATCGAATGGACGTATTTTGCCATGCTTTCCGCCTTTTAACTTGGTCCTGTCACAAGGCTAGTGGCGGGGTTCCGGTGTAAGGTAGTAACCGCATACTACACGCGCGATTTTTCCTATTCGGCGGCGGTCGCGGCCAGATGGTGATCCTCGCCCAGATGGATGGTGCAGGCGCAGCGCAGAAGCGAGGTGAAGTTTTTCGCCTCGCCATGCAGTTCAAGCACCTCGGCATGCAGTTTTGAGATGAACCCGGGTGTCGTCAGGCCCTGCCGCGCGGCAATATCGTCGAGTATCCGCCAGAATGCCCGCTCAAGCCGGATCGAGGTGGACTGTCCGTTCAGCCGCAGCCTGCGCGTCACGGTTTCGTATCGTCCGGGATCCTGTCCCGCAAAGACCTGGCACATCGCTTGATCTCTCCCTGGGCCCGTTGATCTTGTGACAAGCGCGTTGTGCGGTCAATGAGATCTGGGCGCTTGAGGGGATCGGTTTCATATCCCCGAGCGGGAGGTATCAGCGCAGCCGTTCGATCAATGCCATCGCGGCATGCGGGTTGCGCACCTTATGCCCGCTGATCACGTACAGATAGACGTCGCGCGCGCCGGAAGGTGCCGGATCGCCGATATAGTCCAGCCCATCGGGCACACCACCCGCGGCCCAGATGCGCGCGCGTTCTGCCCAGAGGTCCAGCGCCGCAGGGCTGTAGCCCAAAGGCTCATCCTCAACCGTCCCCATGATCCGCGCATAGATGAAATCCGCCGTGGGATCGGCGATCTGCGGGAATTCTCCATCGGCGGATATGACCACCGCGACGTTATGCGCGCGCGCCATGTCCAGAAATTCCGGGTCACGGAAACTGTCATGCCGCACCTCGATCGCGTGGCGCAGCGTGCGCCCTTCATGCGTTGCGGGCAGCAGGTTCAGGAAGGCTCCGAAATCCGCAGGGTCGAATTTCTTGGTCGCCATGAACTGCCAATTGATCGGGCCAAGCTTGTCGCCCAGCAGCATCACGCCGCTGTTGAAGAACCGCTCGATGGTTTCGCCAGCATCGGCCAACACCTTGCGGTTGGTGGCGTATCGTGGGGCCTTCAAGGAAAAGACGAAACCATTCGGCGTCTCGTCATGCCATTTCTGAAAGCTCTCGGGCTTTTGGCTGCCGTAATAGGTGCCGTTCACCTCGATCGAGGTCAGCTGGCTCGACGCATATTCCAGCTCGCGCTTCTGCGCGAGACCCTCAGGATAGAAGCTGCCCCGCCATGGCTCAAAGGTCCAGCCGCCAATGCCGATATGGATCTTGCTCATGTATACTCACCTTGTCATGTTCTCGACAGGTATGGTGGAAGCAGAGGGTCGGATCACTCTGTTCCTTGCTTTCCAATCCGGGCGCTTGTGAATTCCTGAGCACGAAAGAATGTCTCCCGTACCCAGCCGTGCAACGTAGTGCCAAACGCCCGCCGCAAGGATGCCATGTCCTTTTCCCAGCACCATAGGGAATCCGTCGCGCCGAATATAGCACGACGATCTAGGCGGGATCGCACCAGCCGCTATCACCCGACAAAATGACAGCCATGGTAACACGTGGTGTCGTACCCTGAACCGTCACGGCTAGCGTCGCCGTGGCCTTGGCAAGCCGTTCGTCTTCTTGCGCAAGGGCCGACCTACAGCGCTTGTCCCGCCGCTCCCGCAGTGGAGGCCGACGCTTGAAGTCGCGCGCGGGTATCGTCACTGATGGTGGGACACTGGATCGGGCAAAGCACCCGAGGGCAGGGTAAAAGCAGCCTCGCTTTCAATCTGGATCGGTGCTGCCTTGGGCTTGCCGCTGCGGCGGATCAGCCATGCGACGCCCAGCAGGTCGATTGCGCCGACCAGGGCACGTTGCAGGTTCGAATAGTTCGACCTGCCGGCTTGCCGCGCCCGGTGGGTCACGGGGCAGACCAGAACCTCCCAACCCTCGCGGCGGATAAGGGCGGGGGTGAAGCGGTGGATATGATCAAAGAAAGGCATGGCCAGCCACGCCTCGCGTCGAAACAGCTTCAATCCGCAGCCGGAATCGGTCACGCCGTCATGCAGCACGGCATTGCGCAGTGCATTCGCCAGCCGCGAGGCAAGCTGCCGACTGGCCACGTCCTTGCGCTTCAGCCGTTGTCCCTGAACCAGGCCGACCCGCGCAGCCGAGGCCGAGGCCAACCGGGCAATCAGGGCCCTGATCTGGTCGGGCGGGTTCTGCCCGTCTCCGTCCAGCGTCGCCACCCAGTCGTGGCGCGCCGCCTGCACGCCGCTGCGGATCGCCGCCGACTGGCCGCTGCACAGCGCATGGCGGATCAGGCGCAGGCGAGGCTCGGTTTCGATCAGTTC
>Ga0247819_10001741_pt1 | contig 11575 bp, 12 predicted proteins | sample 13C_Xylose_Day6_FD_193428 | JGI IMG/M metagenome (GOLD analysis project Ga0247819, IMG submission 193428) | Soil microbial communities from agricultural site in Penn Yan, New York, United States - 13C_Xylose_Day6 | ecosystem: Environmental > Terrestrial > Soil > Agricultural land | place: USA... | reverse complement strand
GCGAGACCGGGAGGCGGCGCTGGTGATCATGAAGGACAGCCGCATCGGCTCCTATGGCGCCGTGGCGCTGATCCTTTCCTTCGGCCTTCGCGTGTCGGCGCTTGCATCCTTCCTGCCGCTGTTCACGCCGACTGGCGCAGGCCTCATGATCCTCGGTGCCGCCGCCCTCAGCCGTGCGGCCATGGTCTGGCACTGGTCACGGCTGCCGCCGGCACGCCGCGACGGGGTTGCCGCCTCGGCCGGCGAACCGGACCCGGCAGCGACATCCTTCGCGCTTACCTCGGGCGTGCTCGCCGCCATGCTGCTCTTCTATTTCGCCAAGGCCCCGGCCCTTGCCCTCATCCTCTCGCTCGTCGCTTTCATCGCAACCGTTGCCGCCTTCGGCCGTCTGGCCACCCGCAAGATCGGCGGCCACACCGGCGACACCATCGGCGCTACCCAGCAACTGACGGAGATCGCTGTTCTCAGCGCCCTTGCGCTGACAGTTTGAAACGCCGATATAATCATTCGAAACAACGCTACAGTGCCGCACGTCTTGTCAGACGTGCAAAGGTCGCTGTAGCACTTTGAAATGCTGCATGTTTCCCCAAACCGGATGGGATTTGAGGAACATGCAGTCCCATTCGCCGCAACCCGGGACCGTCAGTTCAGGACCATGGAATCTCCCTGCATTCTCGTCTGTTCTATCGATGAAAAGACCGGCTACTGTTTCGGCTGCGGTCGCACACGAAACGAGATCGGCGCCTGGACGCTCTACACCGATGCCGACAGACACGCGATCATGCTGGCGCTCCCGGCAAGGCTTGAAACAATGGTGCGAAAGCCCCGGCGCGAAACGCGCCGCGCGCGCATGGCCAGGGAACGCGGCGACGCATGACACGTCTTTTGATCCTGCTCTCGATCCTTGCGATCGGCCTCCTGCTGCTGATCGTCAATCACGACGTCGGCCGCACCTTCGGACTGGCAAATGACGATTTCGGCCAGCTCGTTTCACTCGGCGCAATTGCCACGCTCTTGAGTGCCGGCATCTGGCAAAGCCGCCGCCGCTTTGGCGAAGGCGCCCGACAGGCTGCGATCTGGCTGCTCATCGTGCTGGCGCTCGTCTCGGCCTATGTCTACCGCTTCGAGTTTCAGGGCTTCGGCAACCGGGTGCTCTCCGGTCTGATGCCGGGCCGCGCGACTGTGATCACCGACAGCGAGGGTCGTCAGGAAGTGGTGCTGCAGAAGATGATCAACGGTCATTTCGAGACCAATGCCGCGGTCAACGGCAAGGAAATCAACATGCTGGTCGATACCGGCGCCAGCAGCATTGCGCTGACCTATGAAGATGCTGAGCGTATCGGTCTCGATCCGGCGAATCTGAGCTACACGATGACGGTCATGACCGCCAATGGGCAGGCGATGGCCGCACCCGTATTGCTTTCCGAGGTCGCGATCGGCCCGATCGTGCGCAACGACATCCGTGCGACGGTCGCCGCTGAAGGCAAGCTCGACCAGAGCCTGCTCGTCATGACCTTCCTCTCGACGCTCGACTTCCTGCAGATGCGCACCGACGAGCTTCGACTGCGCGATTGATCGGGCATTTGCGGCGAACGCGTCTTCGTGCATGTTGGCGAGATCCGGCCTGCGCCTATCGCCATCGCAAAACCGCCGATTATTTTTGCACGACAGACGTCAAGGAGAAGCGCCTCATGGATTTCATGCGATTGCTGAAGTCGATCGAAGAGCTTCTCTATGAACTCGTGTCATGGCTGCTGTTCTATCCGCTGACGATGTGGCGCACACTGCGGCAACCGCAGGCGATGATGCGCTATGCTGATGTGGAGCTGACGGACGATGTGTCCGAGCAATATACCGAGACGCTGAGCCCGCCACTCTTTCTGCTGATCACGCTGCTGCTCGCCCACGGCGTCGAACTCGGGCTTGTCAACCAGACGACGCCTTGGGCACCGCCGCCGCTGCTTGCAAGCCATTCCAATCTGTTGATGTTTCGCGCCGTCGCCTTCAGCATTCTGCCGCTGCTGATGGCAGTCAAGTTGCTGCACCGCAAGGGCGTGCGGCTGACCAGACACACGCTGAGGGCGCCCTTCTACAGCCAATGTTACATCACGGCGCCGTTCGCGCTTGCACTCAGCATCGGTACGCTGCTCTCCCGAGCGGAAAACCAGAAGGCGCTTGCCGCAGGCCTCGCCTTCATCCTTGTCGCGTTCGTCTGGTACGTGATCGTCGAAACGCGCTGGTTCAAGTCCGACCTCGGTCTGTCGACATCACAGGCGGCCCTGCGCGTCGTGTGGACTTTGTTTCAAGCGCTGATCGCTATTTTCCTGGTTGGCGCCGCTATCGTCTTCGGCACAGGCGCAACGCCCGCCTGATATCGGCTGGCGCCCGCAGGTTTTGGCTCTCCGCCGTCAGTTCCGCAGCCGGTAGCCGGTGCGGAAGATCCAAGCGAGAACCGACAGGCAGATCGTCAGGAACACCAGGATGATCGCGGCGCTGAAGACTGGGTTGACGTCGGACACTTCAAAGAAGCTCCAACGGAAACCGCTGATGAGATAGAGCACCGGGTTGAAGTGGCTGACCGCCTGCCAGAACGGCGGCAGCATGTCGATCGAGTAGAAGCTGCCGCCCAGGAACACCAGCGGCGGAATGACCAGCATCGGGATCAGGTTCAACTGCTCGAAGTCCTTGGCCCAGATACCGATGATGAAGCCGAACAGGCTGAACGACACGGCTGTCAGCACGAAGAAGAACACCATCGCGATGGGATGGGCGATCGAAAGATCGACGAACAGCGAAGCCGTCAACAGGATGATCGTGCCGATCATCAACCCCTTGGTCGCCGCCGCGCCGACATAGCCGAGCACGATCTCGATCATCGAGACCGGCGAGGACAGCACCTCGTAGATCGTGCCGGTGAACTTCGGAAAATAGATGCCGAACGAGCCGTTGCCGATGCACTGCGTCAGAAGCGTCAGCATGATCAGGCCCGGCGTGATGAAGGCGCCATAGGAGACGCCGTTGATCTCCTGGATGCGCGCGCCGATCGCCGCGCCGAAGACGATGAAGTAGAGCGAGGTGGAAATGACCGGCGACACCACGCTCTGCAACAGGGTGCGCCGCGTGCGCGCCATCTCGAAGAAATAGATCGACTTGATCGCTTCGATGTTCATCGTCCTGCTCCCACGATCTCGACGAAAATATCCTCCAGCGAGCTCTGCCGCGTGGAAATATCCTTGAGGCGCACGCCGGCCTCGGCAAGAGCCGCCAGCAGCGAGGTTATGCCGGTGCGGTCGGCGCTGGTGTCATAATCGTAGATCAGACAATGACCATCACCCTCAAGCATCAGGTTGTAGCCCGAGAGCGTTTCGGGCACGGCTTCCAGCGGATGCGACAGGTCGACCCGCAACTGCTTGCGCCCAAGCTTCGACATCAGCGCCGTCTTGTCCTCGACCAGCAGAATCTCGCCGCCGTTGATCACCCCGATGCGGTCGGCGATCTCTTCTGCCTCTTCGATGTAGTGCGTCGTCAGGATGATCGTCACGCCCGAGGCGCGCAGCCGCTCGACGACTTCCCACATGCTCTTGCGCAGGCTGACGTCGACGCCGGCCGTCGGCTCGTCGAGGAAGAGCACGCGCGGTTCATGCGACAGCGCCTTGGCGATCAGCACACGACGCTTCATGCCGCCGGAAAGCTCGCGCAGCATGTTGTCCTTCTTGTCCCACAGCGACAGATCCTTCAGCACCTTTTCGATATGGGCCGGGTTCGGCTTCTTGCCGTGCAGGCCGCGCGAAAAGGTGACGGTGTTCCAGACGGTCTCGAAGGCGTCCGTCGTCAGTTCCTGCGGCACCAGACCGATCATCGACCGCGTCTCGCGAAAATCGCGCACGACGTCATGGCCGTTGACCGTCACGGTACCACCACTCGGGTTGACGATGCCGCAGATGATCGAGATCAGCGTGGTCTTGCCCGCCCCGTTCGGACCAAGCAGGGCCAGGATCTCGCCCTGCTCGATATCGAGGCTAACGCCTTTCAGCGCCTTGAAGCCCGAGGCATAGGTCTTCGAAAGATTGGAAACGGAAACGATTGGTGCCATGAAGCTGATCCGGAATGCGGGGGGCGAAGTCGGCAGGTCACGCCTATATGGGCCGTTTCATCACGATTTGCAGCCCGCGCCCCGCAAAAAACAAGGTGACAGAGCGTCAACATCAGGACAATCGGCCGCTTTCCATTCCGATCGGACCTCGGCCCTCACCTTGCTGACGCGATCCCACCCGCGGCAACCGGTCGTGCAGCACCATGCCGGCAAGCATGGCGACCACGAAGAGTGCCGTCGCCGGCAACCCGAGCGACAGCGATGCCAGCGCGGGGCCAGGACATAGGCCGACAAGGCCCCAGCCGACACCGAAGATCGCCGAGCCTATGATCAAGCGACGGTCGATCACGCGGTTCGAAGGCAGATGAAAGGCATCGTCGAGCAGCGGGCGCCGCATGCGCCGGGTCAAGAGAACGCCAAGCGCCGAGACGGCGACAGCGCCTCCGAGCACGAAGGCAAGGCTCGGGTTCCAGTCGCGCGTGACGTCGAGAAAGCCGCGAACGCGGGCCGGATCCAACATGCCGGAGAGCGACAGGCCGATACCGAAGATCACGCCGGAGGCAAGCGTTGCCAACAGGCGCGGGAAGGCGCTGCCGTTCATTGGACGAAACCTTGGAGATAGACGGTGACGACGGCAGCGATCATGAAGGTCGCAACCGCTGCAATCGACCGGCGGGAAAGCCGGGCGAGACCGACGACACCATGTCCGCTGGTGCAGCCTGAACCCATGCGCGAGCCAAAGCCGACAAGCAACCCGCCGACCACCAGCAACGGCCAGGAGGAGGTGACGGTGACGGTTGGCCAGATGCCGGAGAAAAGACGGTAGATCACCGGGCCAGCCAGCAGGCCAAGAACGAAGACGATGCCGGTCGAGGCCTGCACACCCTGCAGCAGCCTGCCGGCAATTCCGCTGACACCGGCCACACGTCCGTTTGCCACCATCAGTATTGCCGCCGAAAGCCCGATCAGCAGGCCTCCGGCAAGCGCATTCCAGTACTCATTCATTTTTTCGCGCCTTCGCGACAGAAGATTTGACAAAGCGTGCCCACGAGCCGGGCGACCTTATCATGGCTCAGGCGATAGAAAACCTGCTTGGCCTGCCGCCGCGTCGAAACGACGCCGGCTTCCCGCAGCACAGTCAGTTGCTGTGAGAGCGTCGGCTGTCGGATTCCGAGCAATTCCTCAAGTGCCGCCACCGAATGCTCCCCTTCGAGAAGCGTCGTCACGATCAGCAGTCTGTTGCGATTGGCAAGCGTGCGCAGGATCTTCGAAACTTCTGTGGCATGCGCGGTCATGTCGGCGCGCACGCCGGGAAATCGCATCACAGTTCCCATGCCGTCCTCCCGTCGTATCAAGGAGTGAGTAGAACCCTAAAACAATGCGTCCGGGACAAGCCCGGATTCTATCCATGATTGTTATATGAAGTAATATAATATCATATTACTTATACGCAAGCCAGACGACACACAAACGCGTTACCGACCCACTTCGGCCCGCACCGATCCTCACAGAGAAAATAATACCGCAAATTCAGCTTGTTACAATTGCGCACCACGGGAGAACGACGCGCCAAAGTTGGGTCGATTCCTGAAATCAACCATGAGGAAGCGCTAAAACCTACGGTATAAAAACGGCTTAACCGTACAGGCTGTAGAAAAAACGGGCTGCAATCAGAATCATGAAAATGCCGAATCCGACCTCGAGCTGCCGGCGGTTCATGGCGTGAGCGGCGCGCACGCCGAGTGGCGCAACCAGCAGGGTGATCGGTATGATCAGGCCAACGGCGATCCAGTTGATGAAGCCGGTCGAAAACGGCGGCAGGCCCGGCATGCCCCACCCGGCCCAGACGTAGCCGAACAGACCAGGGATAGAGATCAACACACCGACGCCCGCAGACGTCGCGACCGCCTGGTGAATCGGGCGGTTATAGAGCGTCATGAAGGTGTTGTTGAGAACGCCGCCACCGATGCCCATCAGCCCCGAGAGGATGCCGATCGCCACGCCGACCAGCCATTTCACCGGATTGGCCGGCAGGTCGGATCCAAGCCGCCAGCTCGCGCGGTTGAGCAGCATGCGAAAGGCGACGGCAAGCGCGATCACCGCAAAGATCAGCCGAAGCGTTCCGCTGCTGATAGAAGCCGCGATGACCGACGCAAGGATCGCGCCAAGCGGCACGGCAATGGTCCAGTTTCGCAACAGCGCCATGTCGACGACGCCGCGTTTGTAGTGCGACAGGAAGGACCGCACCGAGGTCGGCACGATGATGGCAAGCGACGTCCCGACCGAAAGATGCATGCGAACCGCATCGACGATGCCGAGCAGCCCAAAGACCTGGTAAAAGACGGGAACGAGGATCGCTCCGCCGCCAATGCCAAAGAGACCGGCAAGCAGCCCTGCGACCACGCCGGCGGCGGCCAGCGCCAGGGCAAACATCATCAGTTCCGAAACCGGCGGCACGGCGTGCTCCATCGTAATAGTGGGAATCCGGCGAACGAACGCAACATTGCCGCCGACGCGGCAGTTCTGTCACAAAACGGTGATGCTTTTCAATCAGTTTGGCGTGGCACGCGGCACGCCCGCCACGTGATTTGCACGCATCACTTGATCTCCGGAGCCTCCCCCTTTCTCCGGATACAGGCCGGCACCACCTCCGCCGGCCTCTTTTTTTGCCGGCTCACGATAGGCGCGATGCTGACGGATGCTCAATCACAGTGACGATAACCGGTCTTGCGCGTCCGCAGGTCGAAGTGGAAATGATCCTTGTGAAAGGGATCGCTGCCGGGGCCGAGAACCGTATTGAAGTATTTGCAGCTGTCGGTGCGAACGGCCTTCAAAAGCCCCTTCTCGCGAAAGGCGAAGAAGCCCTTCTTGCGCACGTCGATTTCCTTGCCGTTCTTCAGCACGAACTTGCCGACATCGATGGCGTTGCCATGCGCATGCTCGGACATCGGGTTGCCCCGGCGCGAGTTCATGGTGCGGCAGGAGTAGCCGCCGAGCGGCTTGATCGTCTTGACGCCGGACCAGTAGCGATAGCGCGACGATGGCGCCAGCTCGTATTTCACCCACTTCGCGAAGGCTTCGGTCACTTCGCAGTTGAGCTTGACGGCGGGCTTGACGTCGATGCCGCCCGACAGACCGCCGAGTTCGATCGGATAGTCGATGCCGCAGGAAGGGCCGTTGCTGATGCGCGGGATATCGCGGAACTCGACGCCGAGCTTGCGCAGCCGCTGGCGGCAGGCGACTTCAGAGCGAGGCATCTGGCCGGTATATTGTGATTCCGGCTCCGCCATCGGATTGCGGGTGCGCGGCAGCATCGCCACCTGCTGCGGCTCCTGAGCGCGCTGCATCGCCTTTTGCCGCTCGAAGGCACGGATACGCTCAGCCTCTTCGGCTGCAATCTGTTCTTCCGTCAGCGGTGGCAGATCCGGGTCGCCGCCAAGGCTCGCCTGCGCCTCGTTCAAGGTCTGCGGCGGACTGCCAAGTTGGCGGACATTGTCCTCGCCGATACCACCGACGACAGGCTGGCTGGCATTGCCCTCGGCGATCTCGTTGCTCTGCTCCTCCGCCAGCCCGACCACCGGCTCCACGCCAAGCATCTGATCCATGTTGACGCCTTCGGACGGAATGGCGGTCGAACCAGTGTTGACCTGCTGGGCGCCCGAACGCGCCGCCTCCTCGCTGTCGATCATCGGCAAGGCGCGGCGTTTCTGCTGATGCGTCGAGGCAGGCATTGTTGTGCCGCCGCTGTTGCTGAAAGTCGAAACCGTCTCTCCGGAAGGATAGGCGGCTACCTCCTGCTCGGGCACGGCATCGACAGGAACGGGCCTGATCGCACCGACGCGTTCGCCGCCGTCGATACGGGCCGAGGGCGTCAATACATCGGTCGTGCAGGCGACAAGAGAGAGCGACAGCGCGAGCGCCGCCAACGGACGATGGAGTGAGGAAACATACGCCATACCGATTTGCCGCCTTCATCCAGCGTATGCGCCCGAAAATCGGCATCGATTTTCGAAGAAGCCCATACGTGCGCACCCACCCGAAATCAAAACGGTGCAGGCCGCCTGTGTCGCAAACCGGGCACGCCGCCGAAAAAGCCCGATTTGGAACCTATTTTATGCAAACACGGTAAATGAAGCCTTGCGAGGCACACCCAACATCAAGCAGGTCGGCAGTCGAAATCGTGTCGGGCTTACAGCGCCGCGCTGACGCGCAAAGGACGCTGTAACGCATGAAACCTGCGGCATGATTTTCTCCGCGGCGACGCCGGCATCAGCGATACCGATGGCATGCCGACGCAAAAAGGCCCGCGCAGATTGCTCGACGCGGGCCTTTGTTCTTACAGCTTACAGCGCCGCGCGTCTTATTAGACGCGCAAAGGTCGCTGTAGCACTTTGAATTGCTGCATGTTTTTATCCTTAAATCGAATACGATTTGAGGAAACATGCAGTAGGCGTGCTTAGCGGCACTCACCGGGGTGTACGACCCGGAAGCCGGCGCCGCCCGCTTCGCAGGAATTCGGGAAGGTCTGAACTCTGCTGCCGCGTTGACCGCAGACCGGTGCGTATTCGCGGGTGCAGAACTGGCCCTGCGGCGGACGGTCGTCGTCGCGGCGGCATTCGCCTGGCGAAACCACCCGGAAGCCATCGGCCCGCGCCATGCAGGCATTCGAGAACGTCTGCTGCTGGCGACCGCGCTGGCCGCACACCGGAGCATATTCACGCGTGCAGGCCTGCGGCTGCGGCTCCGGCGGACGGTAATCCGGGCGGCACTCGCCGCGGTGGATTACGTTGAAGCCGTCGGCCCGCGCCTGGCACGAATTCGAGAAGGTACGCGTGCGGTTGCCCCGCGCCCCGCAGACCGGCGCATATTCCATCGTGCACATCGGCGGACGGATCGGCCCCGGACCGGGCCTCGGCTCGTCAACCACGACGGTACACGCGGACAGAAATCCGAATGCCAACAGAATTGCCGCCCCCGGCCGCGTAAAAAGAAGTCTGAGAAGCGCCATCAATATCCCTCTAACACCGGCAGACAGGCGACCCGGCGCCATGCCGCGTCATTCCACCTCCCGTTCAGCCGTATCTATCTCCGCACACGGATTGGTCAAGCCCGCTCCCGCTTCGACAAACCAATGGTTGAACTGCTCGGTCGTCAACGAACGGGAGCAAGCCGAACCCGCCTCACACCGCACTCAAATTTCAGCTTGATCGGCGCGTGCCGCATACAGTCCGAAATGCAGAAAGGCCCGCGTGCTGCCGCACACAGGCCCTTCATTGATCACGCTGGCGTCGTGCTCAGGCAGCGCGACCGTAAGCGGTCTGCCTTGCTGTTTCCCGCAACCGGAACTTGGTCAGCAGCATCTTCAGTTCGCGGCTCTCGGCTGCGAGCGTCTGGCTTGCTGCCGTCGTCTCCTCCACCATGGCGGCGTTCTGCTGGGTCATCTGGTCCATGCTGTTGACGGCGGTATTGACCTCCGCCAGGCCGGTCGCCTGTTCGCGGGCTGCCGTTGCAATCAAGGCGACCTGTTCGTTGACGCGGTTGACCAGCGCTTCGATCTCCGTCAGCGCATCGCCGGTCGAGCGCACGAGCTCGACGCCGGCGCCAACTTCGCGCACCGATGTTCCGATCAGTGCCTTGATCTCCTTGGCGGCACCGGCAGAACGTTGCGCCAGTTCGCGCACTTCCTGCGCAACCACGGCAAAGCCACGGCCGGCTTCGCCTGCCCGCGCCGCTTCGACGCCGGCGTTCAGCGCCAGAAGGTTGGTCTGGAAGGCGATCTCGTCGATCACGCCGATGATCTGGCTGATCCGGCTCGATGAGGTCTCGATCCGCCCCATGGCGTCGATGGCATTGCGCACGATGCCGCCGGATTTCGCAGCACTCGCCCTGGTCTCATCGACCATGTTGCGCGCTTCGTTGGCCCGGTCGGAGGAATGACGCACCGTCGACGTAATCTCGTCGAGGGCAGCTGCCGTCTCTTCCAGTGCCGCCGCCTGCTGTTCGGTACGGCGCGACAGGTTGTTGGCCGCCTCCGAAATGTCTCCAGCGCTGGCGGTGACGATCTCGGTCGAATGCGAGATTGAACCGATGACATCGCGCAGAGCAGCAACGGCCGTGTTGAAGTCCTGCCTCAGCTTGCCGTACTCAGGGGCGATATCGCCAATTTCAGCCGTCAGGTCACCGCTTGCCAGCAGTTCGAGGGCGGCACCGACTGTCTCCATCGCATCGGCCTGTGCGTCGGCCGTTGCCCGCTGGCGCTGCTCATTGCCGCGCCGCTCGGACGCCAGCCTGTCCTGTTGCTCGGCCTCGCGGAAGCGCAGCTCCAGTCGCTCGCGCACCGAGTCGCGCAGCACGACGAGAACCTTGGCCATCTGGCCGATCTCGTCTCCGCGGTCGGTTTCCGGCACTTCGGATGACAGGTCCTCATCGGCAATCGACCGCATCGAGGCCTTCAGCTTTTCGACCGGCTTGACGACGCTGCGCACGATCGCCAGCGCCGCCATCACGATCGCCAGCGCCGCGGCGAGAAGAATGCCGGCCACCTGCCACGCGCGTTCACGGAACATGGCGGTGAGGTCGTCGGAATAGACGCCGGTGCCGACCACCCAGCCCCAGGGCCTGAAGCCGGCGAGGTGCGAATACTTCAGCACAGGCTCGTCGGCGCCCGGCTTCGGCCAGTAGTAGTCGACGAAGCCCTGCCCGCTCTTTTCCACCGTCTTCACAAATTCGACAAAGAGGTGCTTGCCATTGGGATCCTTGTTGGCGGAAAGATCCCTGCCATCCAGTTCCGGCTTGATCGGATGCATGATCATCGTCGGATGCATGTCGTTGATCCAGAAGTAACCGCTGCCCTGGTAGCGCATCGCCTTGATCGCTTCGAGGGCGCGCTTCTGCGCGTCTTCGCGCGACAGCGTGCCGGCCACTTCCTGTTTGTGGTAGGCGTCGAACACCGCAATGGCGTTCTCGTTCATTGCCGACAGCATCGCCTTGCGTTCGCCCACGAGCTTGTCCTGCGCCTGAAGCAGACCGAAGGTCAGCGCCGCCGCCATGGTCAAAAGTGCGAACGCGACGAGCGCGTAGAGCCGCACCGAAATCCTGAATCGTTTCATCCCCAGTCCCCTGCCTCCAGTAGAAGCGTGCAGGATAGGGACCGCGCTTTGCAAAGCCCCTAACAAACGATCCCTAATTTTTACAATTCTGAATTATCACCTTCGAAAGGAATGGCGTTCGCCATCATGGACTAACGCGATTTGTCGCCCGCCGCTCTTCCCTGACGAAGCAACCATGCGCTACATCTTTCCCGACACAGGGAGACAGGCCGCATGACCGCAGACAACAAACCGACCGGCGAACTGACCTTGCGCACGCTCGCAATGCCTGCCGACGCCAATGCCGCCGGCGATATTTTCGGCGGCTGGGTCATGGCGCAGATGGACCTTTCCTGCGGCATTCGCGCCGCCGAGCGGGCCCGTGGCCGCGTGG
>Ga0247819_10001739_pt1 | contig 11578 bp, 8 predicted proteins | sample 13C_Xylose_Day6_FD_193428 | JGI IMG/M metagenome (GOLD analysis project Ga0247819, IMG submission 193428) | Soil microbial communities from agricultural site in Penn Yan, New York, United States - 13C_Xylose_Day6 | ecosystem: Environmental > Terrestrial > Soil > Agricultural land | place: USA... | reverse complement strand
ATTTGATGGAGAGCATCAGTACAACTTTCCAGCATTGTTAAATGCTTTTCCAAGTCGGTGGCATCCATCAAATGAACTGTAACTCCACTGGCGCCGCGGGCCAGTAGATCGGCAGCTGTCTGCTGTAGCTTTTCTTGATTTCGGGCAACTAGAAAAAACTCACTACCTTGTGCTGCCCATTGACGCGCGCAGGCCATCGCGATGGCAGAGACCGCTCCGACAATAAGAATTTTTTTCATTCGGTGACTCGTTTCCAAAAATGGGATATCAGTAAGGGATCGCGCAGCGCTTCAAGTTTCTCCCACTCGGGGTAAGATCGGCGAAAATCACTGCCGCTCATATGTGCATCTTTAGCTGCATATAATCGGCCACCTGCTTCTCTTACAATTGCGTCCAGCCTTGAGAACAGCGGCACTAGGTTCGCTCTTTGCGGAAAGTCCAGCGCTAATGATGTTCCCTCTAATGGAAACGACAGTAAACCGGGAGATTGAATATCGCCGCAACGTTTGAGCACCGCAAGGAACGATCCTTGGCCGGACTCGGCAATTGCCGCCAGCAAGTCTTTCATAACCACTTCAGCGATCGACTCGGGAATAACACATTGATACTGCTGAAAGCCTTTCGCGCCATACACCCGATTCCAATGTTGTATTCGATCCAATGGAAAGAAAAATGGCTGGTAGTCGCCTTGCTTTTGCGCACTGATAGCTGGGTGAGCAAGCCAGTAGGATGTATTGAAGGCGCGAAGAGATAAATTGTTAATGAGCGAAATCGGCGGAGTCAGCGGAACACTAAGCTTCGAAAGTTCGTTCACCTCTAATGAACCGTAGGGTGAATGATCACCAACGATAAATACACCGCGTCCAGTATGAGCGCCTGTTGCTAGACAATCGATCCAGGCCACGCTGTATTCGTGCAGATGATCAAGCTCTTTAGAGAGAGCAAAAAACTCGGCAAGACATCCGAAACGCACGACGGAACTCTGGATCTGACTTGACTTAATCGGGATAAGTTGAATTTCCGCGCAGGCTATCACCCCCGTCAAGCCAAGCCCGCCGATAGTTGCCGAGTACAGTTCAGAATTTTTCGTAGGCGAACAATCGAGTATTTCACCAAGTCGGAACAGATTGAAGCCAAGTACGTGATTACCGAACGTACCTCGCAAGTGGTGATTTTTACCGTGGACATCGTTTGCAATGGCCCCGCCCAAAGTAACGAACTGGGTACCGGGACTGACCGAAAGAAACCAGCCATTGGGGATGCTTAACGAAAGAATCTCGGCGAGAGTAACACCCGCCTCGGCCAGTACTGTGCCTTTTTTCCAGTCTACGCGTATGAAACGATCGAGACTGCGCATATGCAGCACGTGATCACTTACTGCGAGGCAACTGTCTCCATAACTGCGTCCATTGCCATAGGCTAACGTTGTTCCATGATTAGCAATAACATTGTCAAGCGCGGGGGACAAATCGTCCCCCCAGAACAACGGATGCGCGGTTTGTTTAAGACGGGGGTAACGCCCCCAGGAAAGAAGTGGACTCGTCATGCGGCCACTAAAAACACTACGGCGAACAGTGCTCCTATGACCAAGCTGACACGGTCGCGAATTGCGAATACGACTGGATCATCGTGCATTTGCCCGCGATGCGTTAGCATCCATACGCGGGTGATCCAGAATAACAATAAAGGGCAGGCAAGCCAGATTACTTGCGGCCTGGTGTAAAGCCCAGTAGCAGCTTGATCATGAATGTATAACGCCAACACCATCACCGATAAGTAGCCAGACGATGCACCGAGCGAGGAAATCATTTCAAGATCACTCGGATAATATCCTCTGCCACGAGTTTTTTCAGTGCGTCCACTTTTTCGAGCATCCCATAACTCAGCATATCGCTTGACCAGAGCCAAACTAAGAAAGATGAACATTGAGAATGCTAGAATCCAGAACGTTAGCTCAAACCCACAGGCTGCGGCACCCGCAATGATTCGAACGGTGTAAAGCATGGCGAGTGCTATGACATCAACTGCCATGTATCGCTTGAGAAAGAGTGAATAGCCTAAGGTTAAAATGTAATAAGCAACCAAGACCGCAGCAAACTGCCACGCCAGGAACATTATAGAACCGGCAATCGCGTAGAAGAGTAAGACAGGAAATACCAGCAAGCCCCACTTAATTGACAAACGTCCCGATGCGAAAGGCCGATGACACTTGACCAAATGGTGTCTATCGTCCGTCAAATCAAGCAAGTCGTTTAATAAATAAACACTGGAAGCACATAGCCCAAAAAACAAAAAAGCGAGGATGCAATTCAAAAATAAAACGGGGTTCAGCATCTGATGAGCAGCTAACAACGGGACAAAAATCAACGCATTTTTCATCCACTGATGAAGTCTGAGCGCTTTGATTTTATCTTTTGCCCGGCTGCTGTTTGAGCGAATTACTTGCTCGACGTTCCCAATGGCGTTAGCCCGGCGTTCAACCCCTGACTCGGGATTGACGACATAGGCCAGTCTGGCTGAAGCCCAAATCGAAAGGTCATCATTTGAGTTCCCCATGTAGTCAAACCCTTGCTCGCCGTAGTGTGAGACCAATAGGTCTCGTTTGCGATGAGCAGACAAATTGACTTCGCTATCGGATGCAAAGACACGATCAAACAACTGCAAGTGATCAGCAATCCGCTCGGCCAACGAATAATGACTGGCCGTCGCCAATATAATCGGGCGCCCCCTGCGACGCTCAGCTTCAATTATTTCAATCACATGACGATCATAGGGCAAAACCGTTACATCTATATCGGTCGAAAGAGCAAGGCCTTGCTTCAACGCCGCCTTACCCCTGGCAAGCCATCCTAATGGCTTTAAAAAACCAAAAGGCCGTTGGCGAACAAACGCAACACCCGTTTCTAAAAGCAAGTCCGAACACAACAGAGTTCCATCAAGATCCACAACAAGCGGTAACTCTTGAGGCTTAATACTGATATTCACAACAATGCATTCCTGAGTACCAGTTCATATTCAATACTGCGGTGCTTCTTGAAAGTCAAGATCTTGTCAAAACGCCGGCAGCAAATATGCACTTGAATTTGGCCGAAACAATACCACATCACCCAGAGGTTGACGATCAGCCAGCCGCTAGCACAAGACACTGCCGAACGGATTACGGGTAATTGAAGCTCAACTGAAATAGCCGATTTTCCAAAACCGACTCCAGGCAATGTCTAACACCTGTCAAACATTTTCGTTATCAGACTAAAAATCAGGGCTCCAGACGACGCTGCTGATAGATCCAGTCTACGATTTCGCCATCGGGGGTGTAACCACTGACGGTGTCGCGGAGCAATTGGCGAACCCGCGAGTAGTCATCCTGATCGACCGCCTTCAGCAACTCCCGCAAACTCCCCTTGAGCACATCCCACTGCAGGTGGTCTTCGTTGGCGCTCATGATCATTGGATGTTGAGTTGCCGATACGTTATCGCCAATCAACAACTCCTCGTAAAGCTTCTCGCCCGGACGAAGCCCGGTGAACTCGATTGAAATATCGCCCTGCTGATTTTTCTCCGAGCGCACGCTCAACCCCGACAGGTGAATCATCTTTTCTGCCAGTTCGACGATCTTCACCGGCTCGCCCATGTCGAGAACGAATACATCGCCGCCCTGCCCCATTGAGCCAGCCTGGATCACCAACTGCGCGGCTTCGGGAATGGTCATGAAGTAACGAGTGATTTTAGGGTGAGTCACCGTCAACGGCCCACCTGACTTGATTTGACTGTGGAACAGTGGAATTACCGAGCCGGACGATCCCAGTACATTGCCAAATCGAACCATGGTAAACCGGGTCTTGTTGACCCGCGACACATTGGCCTGGTCGCCGAACAGCACCGGTGCAATTTCGCGACTCAAGGCTTGCAGCGTCAACTCGGCCAGGCGCTTGGTGCTGCCCATCACATTCGTCGGACGTACCGCTTTGTCGGTGGAAATCAGCACAAAGTTGGAAACACCCGACTGCAAAGCCGCCTGAGCGGTGTTTAGCGTACCAATGACGTTGTTCAGCACGCCTTCGGCGATGTTGTGCTCGACCATGGGTACATGCTTGTAGGCCGCAGCATGATAGACCGTGTCTACGCCCCACGTTTTCATGACATCCAGCAGCTTGTCCTGATGACGGATAGACCCGAGTATGGGCAGCAACTGGACAGGAACCGACTCCCGACTGCCACGCTGCTCCAGTTCCGACAGAATGGTGTAAAGGTTGAACTCACTGTGGTCGAACAGCAAAAGCGTGGTTGGGCCAAGCGCGAAGATCTGCCGACAGAGCTCCGAGCCGATCGAACCACCGGCGCCGGTCACCATGACGGTTTTGCCTTTGATGCAACGCTCTAGCAGATCCGGTTGCGCGGGCACCGCATCACGCCCGAGCAGATCAGCGATGTCCACTTCCTGAATATCTTCGACCTTTACCCGGCCACTCGCGAGATCAGTGAAGTTCGGAACACTTCGAATGTGCAGCGGGAACCGCTCAAGAAAAGTCAGAATTTCCCGGCGTCGTGCCCGGGTCGATGACGGCAGCGCCAGAAGTATTTCCTGAGCACCGGATTCATCGATCATCTGTTGAATATGCTTGGGCTTATAGACTTGCAGGCCCGCAATCGCGCGATCGGCGATGCTTGCGTCATCATCGATAAACGCCACTGGGCGCATGACCCTGCCCATACGGAGCGCCGCGACCAATTGATTGCCTGCGACGCCCGCACCGTAAATCGCAACCTTGGTCAGGCCGTCATCACGGTTGGTGAACGGTACATGATGAGCCCCGCTGAACCAGTCACCCATGAAATACTGGCGCATGCACAGACGCAGGCCACCGATGATGACAAGGCTAAGCCACCAGTAGTTGAAGACGATGGAGCGAGGCACCACTGCTTCGTGGTTACTGTACCAATAGACCACGAGCGCCAGGATCAACGAAGAAAGACTGACGGCTTTGACAATCGCGATGAGTGCGTCGTTACCGAAATAGCGCATGACAGCGCGGTACATGCCGAACCGTATGAACAGAGGAATGGCGACAATAGGCGCGATAAAAAACAACCAGAAGTGGACCCTGAACGGGTTGTACATATCATCGACACCCAGCCGGACGATGAACGCCAACCACAGGGCCCCCCAGACCAAAACAATGTCTGTGGCTACCTGTATCAGTCGCTTGCGACGCCTCGGAAGCCCTAGAAGGCGCGCCCTGAGCTTGTCCATTAACTCTTCAAACACCTCAGTTTTCTCCCTTCAACTGCCATATCACCGTAATGGAACCTTATAGGCGCTTCTCAACTACTTTAAAACCGAAATGACATTACTGATACTCAGCTTTTCACCAATGGCGCTTCAAGCTCACCCGCATGGAATTTGATCGCCAGCGCAACGAGTGGAGCATAGGCCAGAATCAAACCGACCCCGGAGTTCAGACCAAATTGTGTAACGCCTACTGCGATAGGCAACAGCCAGAACACATTGATCGCTCCTACAACTGCAGTCACCGGTAAATGGCTGCCAAGCCGACGAGAGGCGTACTGATAGGCGTGACTGCGATGCGCTTCATAAACCTTGTCGCCACGGAGTAAACGGCGGAACAGTGTGAAAGTCGCATCGACAATGAACACGCCCAACAGGATCAACCACCCCCATAGCAAGTCTGCAGAAACCCAGGCCGCTTGAAGCGAAAGCCCTCCAAGGACAATCCCTAGAAAACCGCTCCCCGCATCCCCCATGAAAATCCTGGCGGGCGGGAAATTCCAGAATAGAAAACCGGCAACTGCAATGGCCAACAACAAAGGAGCCCAAATCAAGTCTACCGTTCCACCGACCCCGTACATGAGGCAAGCGCCCAGGCATACGCAAATCGCCTCGACACTGGCGATACCGTCGATACCGTCCATAAAGTTGTAGAGGTTAAGCAGCCACACCAGATAAAACGCGGCAAGCACATGACCAAACCAGCCGAGGTCAAATGTGAGCCCAAAGAGTTCAACGACTGGCAGACCACCAAGCCAAACCAACAGCCAGATCGACGCGCCGAAATGCCCCAATAAACGCCAACGGGCGGCGATGTGTCCGTGGTCATCCATAAAGCCGATAACAGCAATCATGGTGCCCGCACCGGCAATGGCCAAAAACGCCTGAAAAGACATCAACCCGGTCAATAGCAACATGAACAGCGCGAACACAAATGCCAGAACGATTGCCACGCCTCCGCCCCGGGGCGTGGGCACCGAGTGGGAGCTGCGTGCATTTGGAATGTCCATCAGGCTTCGCGACAGGGCGTACCGTCGCAATGCCCAAGTGAGGGAAAAAGACAGGGTGAAAATGACAGGGATAAACCAGCCATAACTCATGATTTACGAGAGTCCAGGAAATGTTGTGCAGTCTGCACCAACTCTTGATCGAGAGTGACCGGAGGAGACCAGCCCAATAACTGTTGGTTCTTGCTGATATCGACCTGCAAGGAACCGAGAATACGGTCTGCCAGTGCTCGTTTGCCCAATAGCACGGCCAGACAAGTCATCAGCCGGGATGGAATGGGCAACAATCTGCCAGGTTTACCCAGTGCTGCCGCCAGTTTGCGTAACAACTGCGTGGTTGAGACATCTTCATCGTCGCTCGCCAGGAACACTTGATTGGCCGCCGCGGGATGTTCAACGCAAGTCACGATCAAGTCCACGAGATTATCCAGGGCGACGAGGCTACGCCGGTTGTGGACTGCGCCAAAAGGCAACGGAACGCCTCGATACAACCAACGCATCATACTCAGAAAGTTGGCCTTGACGCCTGGGCCATAGACCAATACCGGCCGAATAATAACCACCTCCATCGTCGTGGTTGCGGTGAGCGCCATTAATCCTTGCTCCGCCTCAAGCTTGGAAACTCCGTAGGGGTCAATGGGTGCAGGCACATCATCGGCCCGGTATGCGATGCCAGGCTTGGTACCTTCTCCATTCACCTTTATCGAGCTGATGAAGATAAATCGTTTCACTCCGCATGCTGCGGCTTGACGGGCAAGGTTCAATGTAGCCTCGACATTGACCTGACGAAAGGCCGCCAGAGGGTCGCCAGCTACCTCTTTCATGACATGCACACGGGCAGCCGAGTGAACAACCACATCGACGCCAGCCAGCGCTAACGTCCAATCATTGGTGCCATCGAGGTTTTTCAGCATGAGCGCGCGCACGCCGGCGGCAAGCGTGGTATCCGGATTACGTAGCGGGGCAACGACAGTGCATCCCGGCAACTGCACCAATCGATTGATCAGTGCATGCCCCAGAAATCCGCTTCCGCCAGTAACCAGAAATTTTTTAGATCGCATGGGAAGCCCTTGGAATAGGAAGTAACATCAATGCCCAGACATTACAGCGCGACCTTTCAAAGCAGAGAGTGGTAGATCTCGGCATAGGATTTTGCCATCGAATCAGAAGAAAATACCGCTTCGAAACGACGTTGCGCAGCCTCTCCCATCGACGCTGCCACTTCCGGTTGATTCCAGAGCTGCCTCATTGCCGCCGCCAGCGCGGCAGAATCACGGGGAGTAACCACCAAACCGGTCTCCCCTGCGATGTTGATGTAGGTGGTGCCAGAGCCTATCTCGCAAGAGATCATGGGCTTGCCGTACATCGCGCCCTCAAGCAACGAAATACCGAACGACTCGGATCTCAGGTGCGAGGGAAAAACGAATGCGTAGCACAGCGCCAGAAGTGCGGCCTTGTCATCGTCAGGCAGCCCACCCAGGAAATGCACATTTGTCAGGCCCAATTGACTGGCCTGCGCCTTGAGTTCGGTCTCGAGGTGCCCGCCCCCAAGAATGACGACAGGGAGTTGAGTGGATTTGGCTGCCTCAATCAGATAGTCCAGTCCCTTGTAATAACGCAAAGCTCCGACAAAAAGAAAAAAGCGCTCAGGCAGGCGAGAACGCCAAAACTCAAGCTTCTCGGCCGAGGGCGTCGGATAGGTTGTGCGGTCCAACCCGTAAGGCACAACACGCACTTTATCCTTGAAACGCGTCAGTACAGGACTGCTCTGCGCATAATTGGGCGAAGAGGCGACGATGCAGTCGACACTGGACAAAAAGCGGTTCATCAAAGGCTGATAAAGCTTCAGAAGTGTCTTTTGCTTGACGATATCCGAGTGATAACTAACGACAGCCGGTTTTTTGATTCGGCTGATAAAGTGCACCAGATCCATGTAAGGCCATGGAAAGTGATAGTGAACAATGTCCGCTTCTTTCGCCAATTCGGCAAAATCCCTGAACGCCGAGAGCGAAAAACCGGTGGAGGCGACATGCAGATCGAGTTTGCTGCGATGAGTCAGGTGGTGTCCCACGCTCTCATTGCGCGCTGCGCCTCGCTCGCTGAGATAAAGCACTTGCGACTCATAGCCGTGCCGGAGTCCACCCTCGGCGATCTGAAAAATGACTTGCTCAATACCGCCCATGGTTTCCGGGTAGTACGTCTTGAAGAAGTGCAGAACCTTGATCATTGTCCCTTGACCACCTTCTGATAAACCTGAAGTGTTTCCATCGCACAGCGTTCCCACGAAAACCTGGCCGCATGCAGCAAACCCTGTTCAATCGCACTAGCTCGCCACGTTTCATCTTCCAGACCGCGCCGGATAAGTTGAGTCAGCGATTCGGTGTCCTGGGCCTCACACATCAATGCGGCTTCACCAGCTACCTCTGGAAGCGAAGAGCTGTTTGAGCACACCACCGGAATCCCTGAACTCATTGCCTCAAGAACCGGCAGGCCAAACCCTTCATAGAGCGATGGAAAGGTAAAAAGACGAGCACCGGCGAATAACAGAGGAAGATCTTCACTCGGGACAAAGCCCAGGTAATACGCCCAACCTTCGCGCTTGGCACTTTCAAGGCGTTGATGAATGCTCTCGTTTCGCCAGCCATGATAGCCAGTCAGCACCAACGGCCAGCGTTTGCGCATTTCAATCGGCAGGCGGGAATAGGCATCCAGCAATGTCTCGATGTTTTTACGCGGCTCAATGGTCCCCACAAACAGGCTGTATCCGCCGACTTCGAGACCATGGCGTGACAGGGCACTTCTCAGTTCTTCTGCACTACGAGGATGAAACTCCGCAGAACTGGCCAACGGGACCGTATGAATCCGATCAATCGGCCAGGAAAAATAATCGGCCAATTCCTTTCGGGTGTACTCGGAATCGGTGATAAGTGCGTCCGCTCTTACCAAAGTGGTTTTCAGCTCTTTCTGCAAATAGCGCACTAGTTGCGGCGCATGGCAGTGAGACCAGGTAAAAGGCGACAGATCATGAAAAGTCGCAACACTGCGGCCGGCAAACGGCGGCAGATAATAATTAGGGCTGTGGTAAAGAAAATCACCATGGCCTTTTAGCGCGCGCTTCCTGAGTAACGGCATCAACAGCCGATATGCTTCAACCGCCAGGAAGTTTTTTTGCACGGCCCGTTTCAGACCGTAACCGTTACCCGAAGCATCGGCAGCCGTAGGCAACGCAGGCAAAAACCGCCGACCGGCAAAAAACTGCAGGTCGGTGATTTCCGGATTCTGCTGCAGTCGCAGCGCCAATTCGTAGGTGTAACGACCGATGCCGGTCAGCGGGAAGCGGACCGGTTCAACAGAAAGGATTAACTTCATTTATTCAGCCGTCAGCATCCAGCTCAGGGTTTCACTCAAGGGAGGAGTAGTCCAGCCGGGCACCAACGCTTTCAATTTAGCGTTATCCCCACACAAAGTTTTCACTTCGTTAGCACGTACAAAAGCCGGATTCACTTCAACCTCAATGTCGTGACCGGTAAACCCTTTGCACATTTCGATCACTTCCCGAAGCGAATGGGTTTGGCCAGAACTGACGTTAATCGTCTGCCCTAGCGGCTTCGCCTCGATTAAGCCTCGATAGGCGCTAACCAGCGCGCGAACATCGCTGAAATCCCGCCAAACATCGAGGTTGCCCAATTCGATCCTTTGCGCCTTGCGACGGAAATGAGAAACGATTTTCGGCAACAGGAAGTTTTCGGCCTGGCCAACACCTGTGTAGTTGAATGGGCGAGCGATAACGATCGGCAGCCGGTCTTGCCAAAGGCTGGCCATGTATTCCATGGCCAACTTGCTGACGGCGTAATCGTTGGCCGGCGCCGGAGTTGTAGACTCCGACAACAGCCCACCCGAAGCATTGCCATAGATATTGGCGCTACTGGCGATCAACACGCAATCCAGCGACTTACCGCTGGATGCAATAGCTTCCAGCAGATTACGCGTACCAATCAGGTTGACCTGATAGAACGCATCCGCTGCACCATGACCGACGAACGCCAATGCCGCGAGATGAACTACGACATCTGGCTGAACCTTTGCCAGCAGCGCACGCAAACCCGGGCCATCCGCCAGGTCCACCTGATGGTAATTACGCTCATCGGACGGCTGACTGCCCAAGCCGATGACTTCGTAGCCTTGAGCCCGAAGTTCATCCGCCATGTAACGACCGGTGAAACCCTGAATCCCCGTAATCAGCGCACGCTTGCCAGCAATGGTCATCAGAACGAGAATCCTTTTTCGTTACGACGCAGGTCAGCTTCGACCATCATGCGGCAAAGCTCTTCCAGTGTAGTTTTTGGCTCCCAACCCAGGACTTCCTTGGCTTTGGCAGGGTTGCCAATCAGCAACTCAACTTCAGTCGGACGGTAGAATTTCGGGTTGATCGTGACCAGAACCTTACCGGTTGCAGCATCGGTACCCTGCTCGTCTTCCGCGGTACCAGCCCAGGAAATGGTGATACCCACTGCCTTGAATGCCATGGAAACGAAGTCGCGAACGGTTTCGGTGCGGTTAGTCGCCAACACGAAAGTATCCGGCTCATCGGCTTGCAGCATGCGCCACATGCCTTCTACATATTCTTTGGCAAAACCCCAGTCGCGCTTGGCGTCGAGATTGCCCAACTCGATCTTGTCCAACAGGCCTAGCTTGATTTTGGCCACGGAGTCAGTGATTTTGCGGGTCACGAACTCGCGACCACGCAGTGGGGACTCGTGGTTGAACAGAATACCGCTGGTCGCGAAAATGCCGTACGACTCACGATAGTTGATGGTCATCCAGTGAGCGTAGAGCTTCGCCACACCGTAAGGGCTGCGCGGGTAGAAAGGCGTGCTTTCGATCTGCGGGATAGCCTGCACCTTGCCGAACATCTCGGAGGTGGATGCCTGGTAGAAACGTACCTTAGGGTTAACGATACGAATCGCTTCCAAGAGGTTTACCGCACCGAGACCGGTGATCTCGGCTGTAGTGAGCGGCTGCTCGAAGGAAACACCCACAAAGCTCTGCGCTGCGAGGTTGTAGACCTCGGTAGCTTCGGTGGTTTGCAGCAGACGGATGCTTGCCGACAGGTCGGTCAAATCGTATTCGACCAAATGCAGGTTAGGGTTGGACTGGATGCCCAGCTCTTCGATACGCCAGAAATTGACAGAACTGGTACGACGGTAGGTACCGTAAACGGTGTACCCCTTCTCCAGCAGCAGTTCCGCCAGGTAGGCGCCGTCTTGACCAGTGATGCCAGTTA
>Ga0247819_10001738_pt1 | contig 11579 bp, 9 predicted proteins | sample 13C_Xylose_Day6_FD_193428 | JGI IMG/M metagenome (GOLD analysis project Ga0247819, IMG submission 193428) | Soil microbial communities from agricultural site in Penn Yan, New York, United States - 13C_Xylose_Day6 | ecosystem: Environmental > Terrestrial > Soil > Agricultural land | place: USA... | reverse complement strand
CGCCGGGCGCGACGAAGGACGCCACCGGCACCGGCGAGGACAGGATGTCCTTGATCATCATGCGCATCGCGCCGTCCAGGCCGCCGGGCGTGTCGATCTGCAGGACGAGCAGTTGCGCCTTCTGCTTGTGCGCCAGCGCGAGGCCGCGGCGCAGGTAGTCGGCGCTGGCCGGGCCGATGGCGCCATCGACCTGCAGCACCACCACCGGCGGCCGGGCAACGTCCTGCGCCAGGGCCCAGGGTATGGCAAGCCACAGGGCCAGCAGGCAGAGCAGGCGGACGGCGCGGCTCATGCGACGAGTCTCGACACTCGTCAGCCGTTTCGCAAGCTCAGCGGGACAACATCAGGCCGTTTCCGCCACCTTCGGCTGCCCCAGCGAGCGCAGCACGTCGCGCACCATCTGCGCCCGGTCCTTGGGCTCCTTGAGCTCGCGCTCGATGCGCAGCTTCTCGTTGCCGGCCAGCTTGATGTGCCGGTTCTTCTGCACCAGCTCGATGATCCGCAGCGAATCGATCGGCGGGTTCGGACGGAAACTGATGTGGGTGACGCCCGGCGCGGCATCGACCTTCACCACGCCGTACGGCCGCGCCAGCACGCGCAGCCGGTGCACGTCCACCAGGTTCTGCGCCTGCGGCGGCAGCTTGCCGAAGCGGTCGACGATCTCCTCCAGCAGCGAATCGATCTGGTCCGTGTTCTTCGCCGTCGCGAGCTTCTTGTAGAACGACAGCCGCAGGTGCACGTCGCCGCAGTAGTCCTCGGGCAGCAGCGCGGGCGCGTGCAGGTTGATCTCGGTGGTGGCCGACAGCGGCGCCAGCAGGTCCGGCTCCTTGCCCGCCTTCAGCGACTTCACCGCTTCGGACAGCATCTCGTTGTAGAGCTGGAAGCCGACCTCCAGCATGTTGCCGCTCTGGTTCTCGCCCAGCACCTCTCCGGCGCCGCGGATCTCCAGGTCGTGCATGGCCAGGTAGAAGCCCGAGCCCAGTTCCTCCATCTGCTGGATCGCGTCCAGCCGCTGCGCGGCCTGCTTGGTCAGGCTCTCGAGGTCCGGAACCATCAGGTAGGCGTAGGCCTGGTGGTGGCTGCGGCCGACGCGGCCGCGCAGCTGGTGCAGCTGGGCCAGGCCGAACTTGTCGGCGCGGCTCATGACGATGGTGTTGGCCGTCGGCACGTCGATGCCGGTCTCGATGATGGTCGAGCACAGCAGCACGTTGAAGCGTTGCGCCACGAAGTCGCGCATCACGCGCTCGAGCTCGCGCTCGGGCATCTGGCCGTGCGCCACCGCGATGCGCGCCTCGGGCAGCAGCTGCTCCAGCCGCTCGCGGCGGTTCTCGATGGTCTCCACTTCGTTGTGCAGGAAATAGACCTGGCCGCCGCGCTTGAGCTCGCGCAGCACCGCCTCGCGGATGACGCCGTTGCCCTCGTTGCGAACGAAGGTCTTGATGGCCAGCCGCCGCTGCGGCGCGGTGGCGATCACCGACAGGTCGCGCAGGCCTTCCAGCGCCATGCCCAGCGTGCGCGGGATCGGCGTGGCGGTGAGCGTGAGCACGTCCACCTCGGCGCGCAGGGCCTTCATCGCCTCCTTGTGGCGCACGCCGAAGCGGTGCTCCTCGTCGATGATGAGCAGGCCCAGGTTCTTGAACTTGACGGTGTTGGACAAGAGCTTGTGCGTGCCCACCACGATGTCCACGCTGCCGTCGGCCAGGCCCTTGGCGGCGGCCGTGATCTCCTTGCCCGAGCGGAAGCGGCTCATCTCCGCCACCTTCACCGGCCACTTGGAAAAACGGTCCACCAGCGTCTGGTAGTGCTGCTCCGCCAGCAGCGTGGTGGGCGCGAGGAAGGCCACCTGCCTGCCGCCGGTCACCGCGATGAAGGCGGCGCGCAGCGCCACCTCGGTCTTGCCGAAACCCACGTCGCCGCACACCAGGCGGTCCATCGGCTGCGGCGAGATCATGTCCTGGATCACCGCGTGGATGGCGGCGTTCTGGTCGGCCGTCTCCTCGAAGCCGAAGTCGTTGGCGAAGGTCTCGTAGTCCTGCGGCGAGAAGCGGAACGCGTGGCCTTCGCGCGCGGCGCGGCGGGCGTAGATGTTCAGCAGTTCCGCCGCGGTGTCGCGCACCTGTTCGGCGGCCTTGCGCTTGGCCTTCTCCCACTGGCCCGAGCCCAGCTTGTGCAGCGGCGCCTCGTCGGCCGACACACCCGTGTAGCGGCTGATCTGGTGGAGCTGGCTGACCGGCACGTAGAGCGTGGCCTTGTCCGCGTATTCGAGGTGCAGGAACTCGGTGTTGCCTTGGCCCAGGTCCAGGTTCACCAGGCCCTTGTAGCGGCCGATGCCGTGCTGCGCGTGCACCACCGGGTCGCCGACGTTCAGCTCCGACAGGTCCTTGATCAGCGCCTCGACGTCGCTGACCTGCTCCTGCTTCTTGCGGCGGCGCGTGGTGGGGCCGGCGGCGAACAGCTCGGTCTCGGTGACGAAGTCGATCGCCTCCTCGATCCAGCGGAAGCCCTCGGTGAGGGCCGCGGTCGCGATGCCCAGCTTCTCGTCGCTGGCCTGGAACTCCGCCAGCGAATCGAAGGCCGGCGGCGACAGGTGGCTGGCACGGAAGAAGTCCAGCAGGCTTTCGCGGCGGCCGGCGCTCTCGGCCAGCAGCAGCGTGCGTTCGGTGGTCGCGGCCAGGTGCTGCTTGAAGCGCGCGAGCGGTTCCTCGGCGCCGCGGACGACGGAGACGTCGGGCAGCTTCTGGAAGAGGGCGCTGTCCGCGACGTCCAGCGTGCCGGGCCGCAGCGCCAGCTGCGCCTGCTCGTTCGCGCGCGCGTAGAACTGCTCGATGGTGAGGAACAGCGTCTCGGGCGGCAGGATGGGCCGCTCGGGGTCGCCCTGCAGCAGGCGGTGGCGGTCGCGCGTGTCCTGCCAGAAGCGCTGGAACGCGGGCTCCAGGTCGCCGTGCAGCACCAGCGTGGCCTGCGTGCCGAGGTAGTCGAACACCGTCGCGGTCTCGTCGAAGAACAGCGGCAGGTAGTACTCGATGCCGGCGGTGGCGACGCCGTTGCCCATGTCCTTGTAGATGCGGCTCTTGGTCGGATCGCCCTCGAGCAGCTCGCGCCAGCGGCTGCGGAAGCGCGCACGGGCCTCGTCGTCCATCGGGAACTCGCGGCCGGGCAGCAGGCGCACTTCGGGCACGGGATACAGGCTGCGCTGGCTGTCGGGATCGAAGGTGCGGATGGAATCGATCTCGTCGTCGAACAGGTCGACGCGAAAGGGGACCGGCGAGCCCATCGGGAACAGGTCGATCAATCCGCCGCGAACCGCGTACTCGCCCGGGCTCACCACCTGCGTGACGTGGTTGTAGCCGGCCAGCGTGAGCTGCGCCTTGAGCTTGGCCTCTTCCAGCTTCTGCTTCACGGCGAAGTGGAAGGTGTAGCCGGCCAGGAACGACGGCGGCGCCACGCGGTACAGCGCCGTGGTGGCCGGCACGATGACCACGTCGGCTTCGCCCTCCGAGATGCTCCACAGCGTGGCCAGCCGCTCGCTGATCAGGTCCTGGTGCGGCGAGAAGGTGTCGTAAGGCAGCGTCTCCCAGTCGGGGAAGAGGCAGACGCGCAGGTCGGGCGCGAAGAAGACGAGTTCATCGAGCAGGCGCTGCGCGTCGCCGGCGCCCGAGGTGACGATGGCGGTGGGACGGCCGGCCGCCTTCTCGCGTTCGGCCAGCCGCGCCAGCAGCAGCGCGTCGGCCGAGCCGGGCGGACGGGGCAGGGCGAAACGCTTGCCGGCGGTGAGCTTGGGAAGGTCCATTCTTTTTCGAGTGGCAAATGCAAACACCCCTCACGACGCAGGTGAGGGGTGATGCGGTGAATTCTAGAATCCCCTCATCTTGGCTGCTGCTCATCCTCCGAAATCCCCCGCGCGTTACCACGCGCTCATCCCCGCCGCCGGCACCGGCAGCCGCGCGGGCACCGCCGGGCCCAAGCAGTACGAGATGCTGGCGGGGCGGATGCTGGTGCAGCACACGCTGGAGGCGTTCACGCACGTGGAGCGCATCGCTTCGGTGCTGGTCGTGGTCGCGCCCGGCGACGAACTGATGCCCGCGGGACCCGGCTACCGCGTCAGCCCCTGCGGCGGCGCCACGCGCGCGGCCTCGGTGGCGGGCGGGCTGGCTGATCTGCAGGCCCGCGGCGCGGGCGACGACGACTGGGTGCTGGTGCACGACGCGGCGCGCTGCCTGGTGACGCCGGCGCAGATCGACCGCCTGATCGACGCCTGCGCCGATGACGAGGTCGGTGGCCTGCTCGCGCAGCCGCTGGCCGACACGCTGAAAGAGGAAGAGGGCGGCCGCGTGGCGCGGACTCTCTCGCGCGATCGCAAATGGCTGGCGCAGACGCCGCAGATGTTCCGGCTGGCGCTGCTGCGGCGCGCGCTGGACCACGCGGGCGATGCCGTGACCGACGAGGCTTCGGCCATCGAGGCCATCGGCCTGCGGCCGCGCCTGGTGGCGGGCAGCCCGCAGAACTTCAAGGTGACCTGGCCGGAGGATTTCGCTTTGGCCGAGGCGGTGCTCAGGAGCAGGACGGAAACATGATGGGAATGCGGATCGGCGAAGGATGGGACGTGCACGCGCTGGTGCCGGGGCGGCCGCTGGTGATCGGCGGCGTGGTGGTGCCCTACGAGCGCGGGCTGCTGGGGCACTCGGACGCCGACGTGCTGCTGCATGCGATCACGGACGCGCTGCTGGGCGCGGCGGGGCTCGGCGACATCGGGCGGCATTTCCCGGACACCGATGCGCGCTTCAAGGGCGCGGATTCCATGCTGCTGCTGGAAGAGGCTCTGCGCCGCGTGGCGGCCGAGGGCTGGGCCGTCGCCAACGTGGACAGCACCGTGGTGGCCCAGGCGCCCAAGCTCGCGCCGCACATCGACGCGATGCGCGAGCGCATCGCCAAGGGATTGGGCCTGTCGGCTTCGCAGGTGAACGTGAAGGCCAAGACGGCGGAGAAGCTGGGCCCGGTGGGGCAGGGCCAGAGCATCGAGGCGCGCGCCGTCGTGCTGCTGGTTCAGGGAGCTGGATCCCCGCCTCCGCGGGGATGACGGCCTTCGGCGTCAGCTGACCTCTTCGACCCGGGGCGCCGGCAGCGGCGTCTCGCTGGCGCCCGCGGCCTTCGGACGCTGCAGCTTGATGTGCGCGGCCAGCCCGCCCGAGGTGGTGTTGGCCAGCGCGAAGATGCCTCCCATGCGCTGCACCGTCTTGTCGACGATGGCCAGGCCCAGGCCGGCGCCGGTGGCCGCGGTACGCGCCGCGTCGCCGCGGAAGAAGGGCTTGACCAGGTTGGGCAGCGCTTCGGGCGCCACGCCCATGCCGTGGTCGCGCACCTTGAGCAGCACCCATTCGTTGCGTTGCTTGGCGGCGATGTCCACCACCGCGATGCCGGTCTCGGGCGTCTTGCCGTAGCGGCGCGCGTTCTCCAGCAGGTTGGACACCACCCGCGCCAGTTCCACCTCGTCGGCCAGCACGTAGAGGTGCTTGGGCACGTCGGTATTGATGCGCATGTCGCCGTGGTCCTGCACGGCGTAGACGCAGGCCTCGATCACTTCGCGCAGGTTGACCTGCTTGAGTTCCGCGTGGTCGGGGCGCGCGTAGTCGAGGAACTTGTCGATGATGGCGTCGAGCTGGTCGATGTCGGACGCCATGTGCTCGCGCGCCTCGGCGTCGGCGACGCTCATCTCGGTCTCGAGCCGCAGCCGCGCCAGCGGCGTGCGCAGGTCGTGCGAGATGCCGGCCAGCATGACCGCGCGGTCCTGCTCGATCTTGGCCAGCTGCTGCGCCATGCGGTTGAAGCCGATGTTCACCTCGCGGATCTCGCTGGTGACGGCCTTCTCGTCGAGCCGGCTGGCGTCGAAGTCGCCATCGCGCACGCGGCTGGCGGCGAACGACAGCTGCTTCAGGGGCCGGTTGATCAGGCGCGCGATCAGCGCGGCGCCCGCCAGCGACAGGCCGGCCGCCGTGATCAGCCAGATGAGCCAGGTGCGTCCGCCCACCCGGGTGAAGCGATTGCGGTCCATCAGCAGCCAGTATGAGTCGGCGTCGATCTTGAAGCCGACCCAGAAACCTTTTTCCTGGTTGACTGCGGAAGCCAGCACGGTTCCGGGACCCAACCGTGTGACCAATTCTTCCGCGACTCGCTCATCCAGCGAGGCCGAATCGAACACCACGTAAACGTCGGTTGGTTTGCTTGGCAGGATGCGAACGCCTTCCTGCTCGGCCAGGGTCTTGATCAGGGAGACGCGCGCGATGGCGTCGGAATAGCGCAGCGCGGCGCGGCTGAGGTTGACCAGGGAAGCGATCTGCTGGGCCGTCTGGACCGCGCGCGGCTCGAACTCCAGCGCGCGGAAGGTCTGCAGCCAGGCCACGATGGAGCCGATGAGCAGCAGGGACAGCAGGAAGAAGGTGCGCCAGAAGAGCGACAGGCCCACCCGCGGGCGCATCTCCAGCGGAGCCGGCGCCGTCTCCAGCGGGGCGGGGCCCGTCAAATCCATGCTGGTCGCAACGCCTCGAATCACCTGGCCCCTCTAGGAATGCAATGCCCCGGACACGGCCGGGGCTGCGATGGGGGCCGGGTCAGCCCGCGCCGTCCGGAACGAACACGTAGCCCACGCCCCACACGGTCTGAATATAGCGTGGGGCCGAAGGGTCCAGCTCGACGAGTTTGCGAAGACGCGACACCTGCACGTCGAGACTGCGGTCGAACGGTTCGAATTCACGGCCGCGTGCCAGTTGCGCCAGCTTCTCGCGCGACAGCGGCTGGCGCGGATGGCGAACCAGCGCCTTGAGCATCGCGAATTCGCCGGTGGTCAGGGGCAGCTCGTCGCCGTTCTTGCGCAGGGTGCGGGCGCCCAGGTCGAAGGCGAAGGGGCCGAACGTGACCACCTCGTTCTCGCTGGAAGGCGCGCCGGGCGCTTCCTGCGCCGGGCGGCGGCGCAGCACGGCGTGCACGCGGGCCAGCAGCTCGCGCGGGTTGAACGGCTTGCCCAGGTAGTCGTCGGCGCCGACTTCCAGGCCCACGATGCGGTCCACGTCCTCGCCCTTGGCGGTGAGCATGATGATCGGGGTGCGGTCGTTGGCGGCGCGCAGGCGGCGGCAGATGGACAGGCCGTCTTCGCCGGGCATCATCAGGTCCAGCACGATGAGGTCGGCCGTTTCGCGCAACATCAAACGATTGAGCGCCTTGCCGTCCTCGGCCAGGATGACTTCGAAGCCTTCCTGGGTGAGGTAGCGCCTGAGCAGGTCACGGATCCGGGCGTCATCGTCGACGACCAGGATCTTGTCGGTCCGGGCTGCGGCTTGTGTCATGATGCTCCAAAACGTATTTGTAACAGAGCCGATTCTGAGGGCCTTGCCCAGCGAAATGCGGGGTTTCAGCCGGTGACTGACACACTGTTACACAAGTTGCGGCACGTGGGCGCGATTCACTTTTCAAGCGTGAACTTCGACTGCCCTGCAACGTTCAAGATGAGATGAAAGCTCTTCTTTTCAACCTCCGCCCCCTGCAAACCCTCGCCGCCGTTGCGGTCCTGGCCGCCACTCCGGTGATGGCCCAGCCGGTTCCGATGTTCCCGGTGCCCGAGAACGTGGTCCAGCTGAACGCCAGCGCGACGGTGGAGGTGCCCCAGGACACCCTGTCCTTCGTCCTTGCGGCGACCCGTGAAGGCACCGACCCGGGCCAGATCCAGACCCAGCTGAAGGCCGTGCTCGACCAGGCCCTGGCCGAGGCGAAGAAGTCGGCCCGGCCCGAGGCCATGGAAGTGCGCACCGGCAACTTCAACGTCAGCCCGCGCTACAGCCGCGACGGCCGCATCACCGGCTGGGTGGGCACGGCCGAACTGCTGCTGGAAGGCACGGACTTCGGCCGCATCAGCCAGACCGCCGGCCGCCTGACCGGCATGAACGTCGCCGGCGCCTCCTTCCGCCTCAGCCGCGAGCAGCGCGAGCAGGCCGAGCGGCAGGCCCAGGCGGAGGCCGTGCAGCGCTTCCGTGCCCGCGCCGGCGAACTGGCCAAGAGCTTCGGCTTCAACGGCTACTCGCTGCGCGAGGTGTCGGTGAACGCGCAGGAGCCCGGCATCCCGCCGCGGCCGCGCATGATGGCGATGGAAGCCAAGGCTGCCTCGGCCGACGCGCCGGTCCCGGTCGAGGCCGGCAAGACGGCCGTGATGGTCAACGTCTCGGGTTCCGTACAGCTTCGCTAGCCGGCGTCCGACAGGTCGGCGCCGCCGCACGCGGCCAAATCCGGGCCCATGTGGGCCGAGTTCACCGATGCCACCGCGAGTCCGGACGCCGCCCGGGCGGGCCCCGAGCTGTTCGTCGTCATCAACCCCGGCTCCGGTGACCAGGACGCGCAGGATCGGCGCGCCGTGCTGGAGCGGGTGTTCGGCCAGGCCGGCCGGCGCTTCCGCTTCGTCGACCTGGAAGGCCCGTGGAACCTGGCCGAAGCGGCAGAGGCGGCGTGCTCCCTCGCGGAGCGGAACGGCGGCATCGTCGTGGCCGTCGGCGGCGACGGCACCATCAACACGGTCGCCCAGGCGGCCTGGCGCCGGGGCTGCATCCTCGGCGTGCTGCCGCAGGGCACCTTCAACCTGTTCGGGCGCGAGTGGGGCATCGCGCAGGACCTCGAGACCGCCGCCCGCGCGCTGCTCGAGGCCCAGTCCCAGCCGGTGCAGGTGGGGCAGATCAACCACCGCGTGTTCCTGGTCAACGCGAGCCTGGGGCTGTACCCGCAGCTGCTGCAGGACCGCGAGGCCTTCAAGCGCCAGTTCGGCCGGCGCCGCTGGGTCGCCATCCTGGCCGGGCTGAAGACGATCCTGGTCTGGCGCCGGCAGCTCGTCCTCGATATCGAAGTCGAAGGGCAGCACACGGTGATCAAGACGCCGACCGTCTTCGTGGGCAACAACCGGCTGCAGCTGGAGCGCATCGGCTGGGAGCCCAGCCTCGCCCGCCAGGTGGGCCAGGGCCGCCTGGCGGGACTCGTCGCCAAGCCGATCGGCAGCCGGACCATGCTGTGGCTGATGGTCCGCGGCGCCTTCGGGCGGTTGGGCGACCACGAGCAGGTGCATGACTTCGTCTTCGGTTCGCTGACGGTGGGTGTCCGCGGCATGAGGCGGGTGAAGGTGGCGGCCGACGGCGAGGTGGGCGTGATGACGCCGCCGCTGGTCTTCAAGGTGGCCGAGCGTCCGCTGTTCCTCATGGTCCCGCGCCCCGAGCACCGGGCGCCGGTGGAATGAGCCTGCTGCTGCACATCTCCGACACGCATTTCGGCACGGAACAGGCGCCGGTGGTCGACGCCTTGCGGCGCATGGCGCACGAGCTGCGGCCCGACGTGGTGGTGCTCAGCGGCGACATCACGCAGCGCGCCCGCACGGCGCAATTCGCCGCCGCGCGCGAGTTCTGCGATTCGCTCGGCGTGCCGCGCCTCTTGACGCTGCCCGGCAACCACGACATCCCGCTCTACAACGTCTGGGCGCGGATGTTCTATCCGTACCGCGGCTACCGCGCGGCGTTCGGCGATGAACTCGAGCCGGAGCTGGACCTGGACGACCTGCTGGTCGTGGGCGTCAACACCACGCGGCCGGTGCGGCACAAGGACGGCGAGGTCTCGAAGTCGCAGATCGAGCGGGTGTCAAGGCGCCTGCAGTCGGCGCGGCGCGAGCAGTTGCGGGTGGTGGTCACGCACCAGCCGGCGTGCGTGATGCGCGAAGAGGACGAGAAGGACCGCCTGCACGGCGGCCATCGTGCGGTGAAGGCCTGGTCGAAAGCGGGGGCCGACCTGATCCTGGGTGGCCACATCCACCTGCCTTACCTGACCGACCTGTGCGCGCGCGTGAAGGACACGGAGCGCACCATGTTCTGCCTGCAGGCGGGCACGGCGGTGTCGCACCGCGTGCGTTTCGCGACGCCGAATTCAGTGAACGTGCTGAGGTGGTCGGCGCCGGCACCGGGGACGCCGCGCGAATGCCGGGCCGAGCGCTGGGACTACGACCTGGCCGACAACCGCTTCGAGTGCACGCACAACCACGAGTTGAAGCTCGCGGAATAGCGCCTTACTGCGCGGCCCAGCCGCCGTCCATGTTCCAGGCCACGCCACGCACGTTGTTCGCCGGCGGCGAGCAGAAGAACACGGCCAGCTCGCCCAGCTCTTCGGGCGTGGTGAACTGCATCGAGGGTTCCTTCTCGCCCAGCAGGCGCCTGGTGGCTTCCTCGTTGGTCCAGCCGTTGGCGGCGGCCTTGGCGTCCACCTGCTTCTGCACCAGCGGCGTGAGCACCCAGCCCGGGCAGATGGCGTTGCAGGTGACGCCCGTGGTGGCGGTCTCGAGCGCGACCACCTTCGTCATGCCCACGATGCCGTGCTTGGCCGCCACGTAGGCGACCTTCTCGGTCGAGGCCACCAGGCCGTGCACCGAGGCGACGTTGATGATGCGGCCCCAGTTGGCGGCCTTCATCGCGGGCAGCGCGAGGCGCGTGGCGTGGAAGGCGCTGGAGAGGTTGATCGCGATGACCGCGTCCCAGCGCTCCGGCGGGAAGTCTTCGACCTTGGCCACGTGCTGGATGCCGGCGTTGTTGACGAGCACGTCGACGCGGCCGAACTGCGCGGCGGCGTACTTCATCATGTCCTCGATCTCGGCGGGCTTGCTCATGTCGGCCCCGTGGTAGGCGACCTTCACGCCCAGCCCGGCGATCTCCGCCTTCGGGCCTTCGACGTCGCCGAAACCGTTGAGCACGATGTTGGCGCCTTGTCGCGCCAGGGCCTTGGCGATGCCGAGGCCGATGCCGCTGGTCGAGCCCGTGACGAGGGCGGTTTTGCCGGTGAGCATGAAACTGTCTCCGTTGATCGATTGGTACGATGCTGGCGCAAGCGCCGGGCCCGATGTGGGCCGCGCGGAAGTATCGGATATTTGCCCCATGGCCACCCCTAAGCTGAATTACGTACCGTGTGCCGACGCCGACGGCGGACATCGCATGGCGTACTGGTCCTGGGGCGACGACAACGCCGGCCGGCTCATCGTGTGCGTGCACGGCCTGTCGCGCCAGGGCCGCGACTTCGACGTGCTGGCCCGCGCGCTGGTCGAACGCAGCCGCGAGCCGCTGCGCGTGGTCTGTCCCGATGTGGTGGGCCGCGGCAAGAGCGACTGGCTGAAGAACCCGCAGGGCTACCAGCTGCCGACCTACGCCGGCGACATGCTCGCCATGCTGGCGCAGCTGCACGCGCAGGCGCCGATCAGTGACCTGTCCTGGTTCGGCACCAGCATGGGCGGGCTGATCGGCATCGGGATCGCCGGCGCGCCCAAGCTGCCGTTGCCGGCACCGGTCAGGCGCCTCGTGCTCAACGACGTCGGCCCGGTGGTCCAGTGGCAGGCCCTGCAGCGCATCAGCGCCTACCTGGGCCAGACCGGCCGCTTCACCGACGTGCACGAAGCCGCGGAAGCGATGTGGAAGATCTCCACCGGCTTCGGCGCGCACACGCCCGAGCAGTGGTTGCAGCTCTCCGAACCCATGGTCAAGCCGCATGCCAAAGGCGGCGTGACCCTGCACTCCGACCCGGCC
>Ga0247819_10001733_pt1 | contig 11589 bp, 13 predicted proteins | sample 13C_Xylose_Day6_FD_193428 | JGI IMG/M metagenome (GOLD analysis project Ga0247819, IMG submission 193428) | Soil microbial communities from agricultural site in Penn Yan, New York, United States - 13C_Xylose_Day6 | ecosystem: Environmental > Terrestrial > Soil > Agricultural land | place: USA... | reverse complement strand
GGGTGGGAGCGCCGGCGGCGACGGAACGAGCGCGCCGCCACCGGGCGTCGTGGCCGACCCGGCCGGGGCCAGGGCGTATGCGGCCGGGGCGGTGGCGCGCTACGGCTGGGGCAGCGCCCAGTACGACTGCCTCGTGCGGCTGTGGACTCGCGAGTCGAGCTGGCGGGCCGACGCGTACAACGCGTCGAGCGGCGCGTACGGCATCCCGCAGTCGCTGCCCGGCAGCAAGATGGCCTCGGCCGGAGCCGACTGGCGCACGAACGCTGCCACGCAGATCGAATGGGGACTCTCGTACATCGCCGGCCGGTACGGCGCTCCCTGCGGTGCTTGGGCGCACTCCGAGGCGTACAACTGGTACTGATGCACGACGACGACATCCTGAGGGACCACCTTGCTGAGGGCGTGCTCCTGCTCGGCGGCGGTGCGGCGATTCTCCTGCAGTTCGCCGATCCGCGCGTTGCGCACGGCGTCGCACGGCACAGCGAGTTCCGCACGCGCCCGCTCGACCGCCTGTTCGCCACCCTCGACTACCTCTATGCGATCGGCTTCGGCGACGACGTCGTGGCGACCTACGCGGCGCGTACCGTCAACGCCCGTCATGTTCCGGTGCGGGGCGAAGGTGTCGGCGGCGCCCCGGCATACAACGCCTTCGACGCCGATGCGCAGCGCTGGGTCGCCTCCACCATCCTCGCTACCGCACTCAACCTCGAAGAGCGGATGTGGGGAGCACTCGATCAGCCCACCGCCGACGCGATCGTCCGTTCCTACGCGGTTGTGGGCGGCAGTCTCCAGGCCGGCCGTGCGGGCTGGCCGCAGACTCGGCGGGAGTTCGATGCGTGGTGGGCGGAGCGCGTCGCCGCGATCGAGGTCGGCGATGAGGCTCGCACCGTGGCTCGAGTGCTGCTCTCGAAGTCACCGGCTCTGCCACTGGGCGCCGGTCTCCTGCTCCCGCCCATCCGACTGATCACGGCGGCGCTCCTCCCGCCCGCGATCCGCGATGCCTACGGGTTCAGGTGGACGCCGCGGGCGAGTCGCACTGCCGATGCATGGATCCGGGCGATCGCAGTGATCTGGCCGTGGCTCCCCCGCTACGTCCGGCACGCACCCCTGCACGCTTCACTGCGGCGCATGAACCGTCGCAGCCGGTACGCTGAGCATGAGCCACGAGGACGACGATGACCCAGCCAGTACCGCACCGCACCGAGGCGCTCGACACCATCGATCGACGCATCGTGGCCGAGCTGAGCCGCGACGGCCGACTGTCGGTCCGCACGCTCGCCGAGCGGGTGCACATCTCCCGCACGGCCGCACACAACCGGCTGCAGCAATTGCAGCAGCGCGGCGTCATCACCGGCTTCGGTGCGCAGATCGACCGAAAGGCGATCGGCCTGCACATCTCCGCGCTCGTAGTGGTGCGCATCGGTGACGTCTCGTGGGAGTCGATCGCCGAGAAGCTCGCGACACTGCCGTTCGTCGAGAAGGTGCAGGCTGTGTCGGGCGACATCGACATCATCCTCACCGTGAGCGCGCCCGATCACGAGCAGCTCAGCCAGGCGATCCTGCGCGACATCCACGACATGCCCGGTGTCGTGTCGACCAGGTCGCACTTGATCCTCGAGGAATTGGAGGGTCATCCGCCCGCACAGACGCTGGACATCTGGCGCACCTGATCACCTTCCCTGCGGACGAATGGCACGCAGTTCACCCGACTGGAGCCGATCGTTCACGGTTGGTCGCGGAGCCCGTCGGAGCGCATCAGGATGGCGCACGATGGCTGCATGAGCCTCAATGTCGAGCATGCCCCGCAGCGCACTCTTCCGTCGGCGAAGCCGTTACGGCTGCTCGACAATGCCGGCCACGCGTTGACCGGAGCCGCGACCGGCGGCTTCACGCTGCCCGACTGCGACACCCTGCTCGACCTCTACCGCAAGATGGTCATCGCCCGTCGGTTCGACGTGCAGGTCACCGCGCTCACCAAGCAGGGCCGCCTCGCCACGTACCCCTCCGCGTACGGCCAGGAGGCATGCGAGATCGGAGCGATCTCAGCGATCGGTTCCGACGACTGGTTCTTCCCGACCTATCGCGACTGCGTCGCGCTCATCACCCGCGGCATCGAGCCGGGTGAGATCCTGCAGTCGTTCCGCGGTGACTGGCACAACGGCTACGACCAGCACGCCCACCGCACCGCTGCCCAAGCCACTCCGCTCGCTACGCAGGCACTGCATGCCGTCGGCCTCTCGCACGCCGCACGTCTGCGGCACGACCCGATCGTCGCGATGACGTTCCTCGGCGACGGTGCCACGAGCGAGGGCGACGCCCATGAGGCCTTCAACTTCGCCGCCGTCTGGCAGACGCCGACCGTGTTCGTCGTGCAGAACAACCAGTACGCCATCAGCGTGCCGCTCGCCCGGCAGACCCGCGCGGCGACCCTCGCCGACAAGGCGGTCGGCTACGGCATGCCCGGCTACCACGTCGACGGCAATGACGTGGCCGCGATGTACGCCGTGACCCATGCCGCGGTCGAACGGGCTCGCGCCGGTGGAGGGCCGACGCTCATCGAGGGCGTGACCTACCGCATCGAGTCGCACACGAACTCCGACGACCCCACCCGCTACCGCGAGGCACGCGAAGTCGAGCACTGGAAGCGCCGCGACCCCATCGAGCGCCTTGAGAAGTACCTCGTGTCCGAGGGCGCGCTCAGCGAGACCGTGCGTGCCGAGATCACGGATGCCGCTGAAGCGCTCGCGGCGAAGACGCGCGAGGTCATGACCGTCGAGGCCGAGCTCGACCCGCTCGAACTGTTCGATCACGTCTACTCGCGCCCGCGCACCGCGCTGCTCGAGCAGCGGGCCTCCCTCGAGGCCGAGCTCGCCGCGGGCGCGTTCGCCCAGCGCGAGGCAGGAGCCCGATGAGCGCCGACACGACCACTGCGCCTCCGGCCGCGGCCGAGGCATCCGCCCCCACGCAACTCACGATGGCCGGCGCGCTCAACGCCGCCCTTCGCGACGCGATGGCGGCCGACGACCGGGTCATCGTCTACGGCGAGGACGTCGGGCCGCTCGGCGGCGTGTTCCGCGTGACCGATGGACTGCAGGCGCAGTTCGGCGAGGACCGCATCTGGGACTCCCCGCTCGCCGAATCGGGCATCATCGGCACCGCGATCGGCATGGCGATGTACGGCATGCGCCCGGTGGTCGAGATGCAGTTCGACGCCTTCAGCTACCCGGCCTTCGAGCAGATGGTGTCGCACGTCGCGAAGATGCGCAACCGCACGAAGGGACGGGTCACCCTGCCGATGGTCGTGCGCATTCCGTGTGCGGGCGCGATCGGCGGCGTCGAGCACCACTCCGACTCGTCCGAGGCCTACTGGACCTCGACGCCCGGCCTCACGGTCGTGATGCCGTCGAATCCCGCCGACGCCTATTCGATGCTGCGCGAGGCGATCGACAGCGACGATCCCATCGTGTTCATGGAGCCCAAGAGCCGCTACTGGTCCAAGGCGCCGCTCGCGCTGCCGGTGACCACCGCACCGATGGATCGCGCCGAGGTCGTGCGCGAGGGCACCGACGTCACGCTCATCGCCTACGGCCCCACCGTGCGCACCGCGCTCGAGGCGGCCGACGCCGCAGTCGATGAGGGGCTCTCGATCGAGGTCGTCGACCTGCGCAGCCTCTCGCCCTTCGACGACGAGACGGTCGGGGCATCCGTTCGCAAGACGTCGCGGGCCGCCGTGATCCACGAGGCCGCGCAGTTCGGCGGCTACGGCGCCGAGGTCGCCGCCCGCGTCACCGAGCGCAACTTCCACCATCTCGCCGCCCCCGTGCTGCGCATCGCCGGCTTCGACATCCCGTTCCCGTCGCCGAAGCTCGAGGAGTACCACCTGCCGACCGCCGACCGCGTGCTCGCCGCGCTCGACAGCTGGGAGTGGGACGCATGAGCCGCGAGTTCATCCTGCCCGACCTCGGCGAGGGACTCACCGAGGCCGAGATCGTCGCCTGGCTCGTCGCGCCGGGTGATGAGGTCGCGATCGACCAGCCCATCGTCGAGCTCGAGTCCGCGAAGTCGGTGGTGCAGCTGCCGACCCCGTTCGCGGGTGTCGTCGAGTCTCTGGGCGGCGAGGTCGGCGAGGTCATCCACGCAGGCAGCGTGCTCATGACGCTCGCCGCGGTCGGCGCAGACGCAGGTACCACGCCCACGGCTGCCGTCTCGCCGGCCGTCGATCGCGGTGCGGATGCCTCGGCCGACGAGCCCGCCTCCGAAGGGTCGGGAGCAGTGCTCATCGGGTACGGCACCAAGCAGTCCACGGTCACGAAGCGCCACGCGTCGGCGCCTGCTCGATTCGGGCGCAGGCCCGCTGCCACGGGCGGATCGAGTGCGGCGCGGTCCGTGTCCGGCGGCTCGCGGCTGGATGCGGGCCGGCGTTCCCCCGTCGTCTCGCCGATCGTGCGGCGGATCGCGCGCGAACACGGATTCGATGCGAGTCAGCTCGACGGTTCGGGGCCCGACCACCTCGTCATGCGCCGCGACGTCGAGTCGTTCATCAGCGACGAGCTGGGCAACGCCACTGCGCGGGCCGCGACATCCGCCGCGCCTGGCGCACCAGTCGCACCGACGACGGCGCAGGCAGCGGCACCCTCGCGCACCGCACTGCCGAGCGACGAAGGCGACCGCCGCGTTCCACTCGACCGCACCGCCCGCGCAGCTGCCGCGCACTTCTCGCGCTCGCGGCGTGAGATCCCCGAGGCGACGGTGTGGATGGACGTGGACGCCACCGAACTGCTGGCCGCCCGTCGCCAGCTGCAGGAGGCCACCGGTGAACGCTACGGCGTCACCGCGCTCGTCGCGCGATTCGTCGTCGCGGGCCTGCGCAAGCACCCCTCGCTCAACTCGAGCTACGACGCCGAGCGCGAAGAACTCGTCCTGCACTCCGCCGTCAATCTCGGACTTGCCGCGCAGACGCCGCGAGGCCTGCTCGTCCCGGTCGTGCACAGCGCCGAACGGATGTCCCTGCGTGAGCTGCGCGATGCGATCGGCGCTCGCTCCGAGCAGGCGGCATCGGGCGCCTTCCCGCCCGCAGCGCTCAACGGCGGCACGTTCACGCTCAACAACTACGGCACGCTCGGCGTGGACGGCTCCGCAGCGATCATCAACCACCCCGAGGCCGCGATGCTCGGCATCGGGCGCCTCGTCGAGCGCCCCTGGGTGGTCGACGGCGAGCTCGCGGTGCGAACCGTCACCGAGCTGACGCTCTCGTTCGACCACCGCGTGTGCGACGGCGCAGAGGCCGCGGCCTTGCTCACGTTCGTGGCTCGCTGCATCGAGCGGCCGGTGTCGGTGCTCGCCGAACTCTGATCAGCGCGCGGCCGCCGGATGCATCGTCGACGGTCGCGTCGGATCGGATCAGAAGAACTCGTCGGGAGTGCCCGCGGCGCGCTCGACGTCGCGGGTGTCCTGCCCGGCCGACCTGAGCTTCGCGACGGCGACCCGCAGGCCCGACTCCATCTGAGCGGCCCACGAGTCGGACTCGCGCGCGCTCGCCTCAGCCGCACGCGCCCGCGCATCTGCGGCATCGGCCGCCTCACGGGCGTCGCGCACTTGGCGGAGCGCGAGCGAGATGCCGTAGTAGGCCGCGACCATCGTCGCGATCGGGGCTGCGATGATCGCCAGGGCGCTGATCGCTTCACCGGTCGGGCTGAACGCGATGAGCAGCGCGAAGGCGAGGAACAGCACGACGATCGCCGTGAGCACCACCAGCATGAACCGCAGGTCACGACTCCACGCACGCGGCTGGTCGTCGGAGGCAGGCCGAGAGGTCGTTGCGGCCTCGGACTCGGGTGCCCGGCCGAGGCCGGGGTCTTCGATCAGCTCGGTTTCGATCGGACGTGTGTAGGCATCGGACATTCGCTACCCCTGCTCCCCTGATATCGGATCGACCCCCCAATTGTGGGCCGTGGCTCACGGTCGGTCAAGGAACCGCGCCGCGCCTGCGCCGCGCCGAATCGGGTCAGGCCGCGCGACGCTCGGCGAGACCGCGCTCGATTGCGGCGACGACCTCGGGCGCGTCGGGCTGCGTCGCCGGGCGGAACCGCTCCACCTCACCGCTGGGCTGGATGACGAACTTCTCGAAATTCCACTTCACGCGTCCGGCCTTGCCGGATGCATCGGGCACCTTCGTCAGCTCTGAATACAGCGGGTGCCGGTTGCGTCCGTTGACCTTGGCCTTCGCCATGAGCGGGAAGGAAACGCCGTAGGTCGTGGAGCAGAACTCCTTGATGTCGTCGGCGTCACCGGGCTCCTGCCCCGCGAACTGGTTGCATGGGATGCCGAGCACCGTGAACCCGTGCTCGCCGTACTCGCGCTGCAGCGCCTCGAGCTTCTCGTACTGGGGCGTCAGGCCGCACCGGGAAGCGACGTTCACGACCATGACCACGTCATCGGCATAGTCCGCGAGCGTTACAGGGTCGCCGTCGATCGTCGTCAGCGGGATGTCTCGGATGTCCACACCCCAAGCCTACGCGGCGCGCCGAGCCGAAGGACCGTCCCGGGGATTCTCCGGGTGAACGGCCAGCTGAGGATCCCAGCTCGTCGGCCGAGAGGCTGCTTCCGCCCTTGGCGTGTCGCGAACAGTCGAAGTATCCTTCGAACATACGTTCGACTCCCGGAGGTTCCCCGATGCTCCTCACACACCCAATGCCGGTCGCCGTGTGGCTCGACGCGGCCGACCGTCCCGCCCGGCTCGTCTACCAGGGCACGCGCTTCACGACCATCGACGAGCCGACCCTGCTCCCGCTCGACGACGACTGGCCCACCGGCATCACCCACCCTCCAACGCGGTCACGCCAGGTCGGGTGGCGGTTCACGGCGCGCTCCACCGCCACCGGCGAGACGCTGGTGTTCGATCTCCGCCGTGCCGCAGGCGGCTGGCAGGTCGAGCAGGTCTACGCGTAGCAGTCGCCGCGATCAGCGCCTGAAACACGAATGACCGGCACTCGAGTGCCGGTCATTCGATGAGATTTGGTGGATCTGAGGGGACTCGAACCCCTGACCCCCTGCATGCCATGCAGGTGCGCTACCAGCTGCGCCACAGACCCGTACACCCCGTTCGGGGCAACGAATTGAGCTTACACCAGCCCGTGCCCGCGTACGAAATCGAGGGCGCCTCGGCGATGCGAGCCGCGTCGGTCAGCTGCTCGCGGCGAGCAACGGGGCGACGGGCAGCGCCGGGCAGTCGGCCCAGAGCCGTTCGAGCCCGTAGTACATGCGCTCCTCACGGTGGAACACATGCACGACGAGGTCGCCGAAGTCGAGGAGGACCCAACGACCCGCATCGTGCCCCTCGCGGCGCCCGGCACGGCCGAGCACCTCTTCGATGGCGTCGGCGATGGCGACGACGTTGCGCTCGGAGTTGCCGGTGGCGAGGAAGAACACATCGGCGAACGGGAGAGGTCTGGAAACGTCGAGGGCGACGAGGTCTTCGCCGCCCTTCGCGTCTGCGGCCCGCGCCGCGAGGGCGAGGGACTCGAGTGCCTGGTCGGATGCGGTCATACGCTCATTTCCGTTTTGCAGTGACTGAAGATCGGCGGCTGGGCTCAGAAGAGGCCGGCGACGGCACCGATCACGAGGGTGGCGACGACGCCCAGTGCGAGCACGCCGGCGGTGACGGCGAGCACGAGCGGAACGTTCATGCCCTCCTTCTTGGGAGGAGCGATCATCGCACGGGATGCCCCTTGCGTGCTGATCGCCCGGGTCGCCGCGACGGGCGCGACGCCCGTGCCGACGTCTTCGACGTGGTCGAACAGACGGTCGACGTCGGAGGAGTCGATCTGGCTCGGGTGAATCCCGGTCGCTCCGTAGCTGCGCGGCAGGTCTATCGAGCCGGTGGCGATGATCTCGCCGGCACTCGTGATCTGGTTGCCGAGCGGCCCCTGGTCGGGCAGCGACGGGAGGATGAGGGCGTTCGTCGTCGTGGGCACGCCATGGCTGAGGGCCCCACGCGAGAGCAACTGATCGAACGGCTCGGGCTCGTCGATGGGCACGTTGAGCTGTGAGGTCCAGTGCCCGGTGTTGGTGGTGGCAGACGTGGGATCGCTGGCCGGCTTCACCGCTGGAGCAGCAGTCGGATCCGCCTGCTGGTGGCTCGCTGAAACGGGCGCCGACGGCGCCTGCGCGGCCGGCATCGCGGGCGAAGGCGCGGGTGCTGCAGGACGAGTCGCGGGCGCGTGTGGTGCCCCCGCTGCGCTCGCCTCGACCTCATCGTCGAACTCGTCGAGCTGGCCGACGTCGAGCATCGCCCGAAGCTCGCGACGAGTGAGCGTGCGCTCAGGTGTCGTCGCCGAGATCGGCGGGTCGGGCGTCGGCGCGACGGGGCGAGGTGAGAACGGGTCGTTCTGCGGGGCTGGGCTCACTGCCGGGCCGCCGAAAGGCGATCCCTGGGGAACCGGGAATCCGCCGCCCGGCCGCGGCGGGGCGAAGGTCGGCGCAGTGGACGGCCCGCGCACGGCGGGCTGCGATGGCGCGACCGGCGCTGCTGGAGGAGTTGCGGCCACCGGAGGATTCGCAGGAGCGGGCGGCGTGAACGGCGCCGCTTGGGGGGCTGGCGCGGGCTGCGCGTCGGAATCCGGGGTCGGCTGACCGCTCTGCTGCTCCAGCAGACGCTCGCGTTCACGCATTTCACGGCGCGTGAGCGGCGGTTCCTGCGACGACGTCATTCGACACTCCGGTAGAGATGGTGCTTGGAGATGTACTGGACGACCCCATCGGGCACCAAGTACCACACCGGGAAACCCCGGCGCACCCTGCTCCGGCAATCGGTCGACGAGATCGCAAGTGCCGGAATCTCCAACAAGCTTACGTCTTGCTCTGGCAAACCCGAAACGGACAGCACATGTCCCGGGCGACTCACAGCAACGAAGTGCGCGAGGTCCCAGAGCTCGTCGACGTCCTTCCACGCCAGGATCTGCGCGATGGCATCTGCGCCGGTGATGAAGAAGAGGTCGGCGTCGGGGCGTTCAGCGCGGATGTCGCGAAGCGTGTCGATCGTGAACGTGGCCTTCGGCCGGTCGATGTCCACGCGACTCGTGGTGAAGCGCGGATTCGACGCGGTGGCGATCACCGTCATGAGGTACCGGTGCTCGGGGGGCGTGACGACCGTCTTGTAGCTCGGCTGCCCGGTGGGGACGAAGATCACCTCGTCGAGCTGGTGCGACTGCGCGACCTCGCTCGCCGCGACCAGGTGGCCGTGGTGGATCGGATCGAACGTGCCGCCCATGACCCCGATGCGGAGGCGGCGAGGCTCGCCCGTCATCTCGCGATCGCCAGCCTCAGTGACCGACGTTCGCGTCTCCGGAGTGGCGGGCAGCGTAGGCCTCGGCCTTGGCACGGTGACGGTTGGCGACGTCGCGGTACGACGCGACGACGAATGCCAGGGCGCCGAAGACGACGAGCGCGAGCAACCCGTAGACCCATGACTCCATCGGCAGGTGCCTCGCGTGCACCGTCTCGGTGAGCACCGTTCCGGTCAACGCTGCGGTGATGAGGCTCATTCGCCGTTCCTTTCGAGTGCTGCGGGTGTCGCTCGTGACAGTCTAGCGAGATCAGGCACGCACGTGCCCGGCACCGCGCACGATCCACTTGGTGCTCGTGAGCTCGGGCAGGCCCATCGGGCCGCGAGCATGCAGTTTCTGCGTCGAGATGCCGACCTCGGCGCCGAAGCCGAACTCGGCTCCATCGGTGAAACGCGTCGACGCGTTCACCATGACCGCCGCGGCATCGACCTCGTTGAGGAACCGCTCGGCGTTGCCGAGGTCGTTCGTGATGATCGACTCGGTGTGCTTCGTGGAGTAGCGCCGGATGTGCGCGAGCGCGTCGTCGAGTGAATCGACGATGCCCACCGAGATGTCGAGGCTCATGTGCTCGGTCGCCCATTCGTCGTCGGTGACCGGCACCGCCTCGGGCCGCAGGGCGCGCACGCGTTCGTCGGCGTGCACGGTGACGCCGGATGCCTCGAGCCGATCGATCACCGGCGGCAGCAGCCGCTCGGCGGCCGCGCGGTGCACCAGCAGGGTCTCGAGCGCGTTGCAGACGCTCGGCCGCTGCACCTTTGCGTTGTGCACGAGGTCGACCGCCCACTGCTCGGGCGCAGACTCGTCGAGGAACATGTGCACGACGCCAGCGCCGGTCTCGATGACCGGCACGCGCGCCTCGTCGACGACGGCGCGGATGAGCCCCGCGCTGCCGCGCGGGATGAGCACGTCGACGTAGTCGCGCGCCTGCATGAGGTGCCGCGCGCCGGCGCGGCCGAAGTCGTCGACGGTCTGCACGGCCTCGGCCGGGAGCCCCGCTGCGTCGAGCGCGTCGCGCAGGACGTCGACGAGCACGCGGTTGGTCTGTTCGGCCGCGCTGCCGCCGCGCAGCACCACGGCGTTGCCGCTCTTCAACGCGAGCACGGCAATGTCGATGGTCACGTTCGGACGGGCCTCGTAGATGGCGCCGACGACACCGAGCGGTACTCGCACCTGGTCGATGCGCACCCCGCTCGGCAGTGTTCGGCCGCTGAGCGTCTCGCCGATCGGGTCGGTGAGTCCGATGACCTCGAGCACCGCGTCGGCGATCGACGCGATGCGCTGCTCGTCGAGCGTGAGCCGGTCGAGCAGGCCTGCAGCCATGCCCGACTCCCGACCCCCGTCAAGGTCACGCGCGTTCGCCGTGACGATGTCGGCCGCGCGGGCTCGCAGCAGCGTCGAGACTTGTTCGAGTGCCGAGTTCTTCTCGGCCGTCGTCGCTCGGGCGAGGCGGTACGACGCCTGCTTGGCCGCAGCGAGTCGTTCGTCGAGCACGCTGGTGTCGAGGTCGGTCTGCTCCATGGAATCCAGCCTACGGCGCGCCTCGGGGTGCCGCCGCCGTGTGACGACTGGCCGTCAGGGAGCGGGGTGGAACCAGGTGCCGACCTCACGGCCCGCGAGGGCGTCGTCGACGAGCGTCGTCGCCGTGATGAGCACCGCGGTGCCCGCTTCGGCGGCGACGCGGGCGGCGGAGACCTTGGTCTCGGCTCCCCCGGTGCCGACGCCGGCCCGGCCGACCGAGCCGATCTCGACCCCGGCCAACTCGTCCCCGTACGGGACCTCGGCGATGCGCTCGGCACCGTCGAGGTGGGGTGGTCGAGTGTACAGCGCGTCGACGTCGGAGAGCAGCACGAGCAGGTCGGCGCCGATGAGCGCGGCGACGAGGGCTGCGAGCCGGTCGTTGTCGCCGAATCGGATCTCGTGCGTGGCGACCGTGTCGTTCTCGTTCACGATCGGCAGGATCCGCAGCGCGAGCAGGCGGTCCATGGCACGCTGGGCGTTCAGCCGAGGCGTCTCGTGCTCGAGGTCGCCCGCGGTCAGCAGCACCTGGCCGGCGACGATGTCGTACCTGTCGAGTGAGTCCTGGTAGCGGAAGACGAGCAGGTTCTGCCCGACGGATGCCGCGGCCTGCTGCGTCGCGAGATCGGTCGGCCGCGCGTCGAGCCGCAGGTAGGGCATCCCGGTGGCGATCGCGCCCGAAGACACGAGCACCACCTCTGCGCCGCGGCCGTGGGCGGCGGCGCAGAGG
>Ga0247819_10001731_pt1 | contig 11607 bp, 7 predicted proteins | sample 13C_Xylose_Day6_FD_193428 | JGI IMG/M metagenome (GOLD analysis project Ga0247819, IMG submission 193428) | Soil microbial communities from agricultural site in Penn Yan, New York, United States - 13C_Xylose_Day6 | ecosystem: Environmental > Terrestrial > Soil > Agricultural land | place: USA... | reverse complement strand
TTCGCCGAGGCGCACCGCATCGGGCGCGAGGCTGTACTTCGGGTCGGGCGCGCCTTCAGGCCGCCCGAGGTGGGAGACCACGATGACACGGGCGCCCTTGCCCACGAGGGCCTCGAGCGTGGGGACCGACGCCCGCACGCGGCCGTCGTCCGTGATGACCCCGTCCCGCAGCGGGACGTTCAGGTCACAGCGGACGATGACGCGCTTGCCGGCGAGCGGACCGAGGGATTCGATCGTTCGCAGGGTCACAAGTCCTCGTTTCAGAGTCGCTCGGCGACGTACTCGGTGAGGTCGACGAGGCGGTTGGAGTAGCCCCACTCGTTGTCGTACCAGCCCGAGAGCTTGACCTGGTCGCCCAGCACGCGCAGGAGGCCGGCGTCGAAGATGCAGGAGTACGCGTCGCCGACGATGTCGCTCGAGACGATCTCGTCTTCGGTGTACTTGAGGATGCCCTTCAGCGGGCCGTCGGCAGCTGCCTTGTAGGCGGCCTTCACCTCGTCGACCGTGACCGGTCGGGAGGCCGTGACCGTGAGGTCGGTGATCGACCCTGTGGGCACCGGCACGCGCAGTGCGAAGCCGTCGAGCTTGCCGACGAGCTCGGGCAGCACGAGGCCGATCGCCTTCGCCGCACCCGTCGAAGTGGGCACGATGTTGATTGCGGCGGCGCGCGCGCGACGCAGGTCCTTGTGCGGGCCGTCCTGCAGGTTCTGGTCGGCGGTATACGCGTGCACCGTGGTCATGAGGCCGCGCTCGATGCCGAAGGCGTCGTTGAAGACCTTGGCGAGGGGTGCGAGGCAGTTGGTGGTGCACGACGCGTTCGAGATGATGTGGTGCTTCTCGGGGTCGTACTGGTCTTCGTTCACGCCCATGACGAACGTGGCGTCCTCGTCGGTCGCGGGGGCCGAGATGAGCACCTTCTTGGCGCCGGCCTCGATGTGCTTGCGCGCATCGGTCGCCTTGGTGAAGAAGCCGGTCGACTCGATGACGATGTCGACACCGAGGTCGCCCCACGGCAGCTTCGCGGGGTCGCGCTCGGCGAACGCCTTGATCGCCTTGCCGTTCACGATGATGTGGTCGTCGTCGTACTCCACGCTCGCGTCGAGCACGCCGTTCACCGAGTCGTACTTGAGCAGGTGCGCGAGGGTCTTGTTGTCAGTGAGATCGTTCACCGCGACGATCTCGAGGTCGGCGCCCTGAGCGAGCGCGGCACGGAAGTAGTTGCGGCCGATTCGGCCGAAGCCGTTGATGCCGATCTTTACAGACACAGATCTCTCCTGTTTGGTGTTGCGCGGACGCGCACGTGCACGGATGAACTGATCGGACGGCGGTGTCCCCGGACGGGTCCGGGGACACCGTCGCGGTTATGACAGTAGCAGCAGCCCTGAGGTCTTCTCACCCGCGGTCTGGAACCGGCGCTGCACGTTTTCCCAGTTCGCGATGTTCCAGAACGCCTTGACGTAGTCGGCACGCACGTTCTTGTAGTCGAGGTAGTAAGCGTGCTCCCAGACGTCGAGCATGAGCAGCGGCACGATGCCGGCCGGCAGGTTGCCCTGCTGGTCGAACAACTGCACGATGATCAGGCGTTCCCCGATCGAGTCCCATGCGAGCACCGCCCAGCCCGAACCCTGCACGCCGAGCGCGGTGGCGGTGAAGTGCGCCTGGAACTTGTCGAACGAACCGAACTGCTCGTCGATCGCCGTCGCGAGCGCCCCGGTGGGCTTGTCGCCGCCGTCGGGCGACATGTTGGTCCAGAAGATCGAGTGGTTGACGTGGCCGCCGAGGTTGAACGCGAGGTCCTTCTCGAGCTTGTTGACGTTGGCGAGGTTGCCGGAGTCACGGGCTTCGGCGAGCTGCGCGAGCGCCGTGTTGGCACCGGTGACATAGGCCTGGTGGTGCTTCGAATGATGCAGCTCCATGATGGTGCCGCTGATCGAGGGCTCGAGCGCCGAGTAGTCGTAGGCGAGGTCGGGCAGGGTGTAGTCAGCCATTGCTTCTCCTTGTCAGATGCGCCGGGTACCCGGGCATCTCCCCGGCCTCCGCGGCTGCGTTCCGAGTCTATGCCCGTTGCGCGAGCGGGTGCCGGTGCTTGACACGCGCGGCAATGCGGCTCACCGGATGCCGCGACCGAGCAGGATCGTGGGGCCCGGTGCAGCTCGGCTGAACGTACGACTTGGCTCAGACTTCGTCGAGGTCTGCCGGCAGGCTTGCTTCGGTGCCGGGCACGCCGAGGTCTGCGGCACGCTTGTCGGCCATCGCCAGGAGTCGGCGGATACGACCCGCGACCGCGTCCTTCGTCATGGGCGGATCGGCGTGATGTCCGAGTTCGTCGAGGCTCGCCTCGCGATGCGCGAGCCGCAGCTCGCCTGCGTACTTCAGGTGGTCGGGGATGTCGTCGCCGAGCAGCTCCATCGCGCGCTCGACGCGAGCGCACGCGGCGACGGCAGCCTGGGCCGACCGTCGCAGGTTGGCGTCGTCGAAGTTCACCAGCCGGTTGGCCGTTGCGCGCACCTCGCGGCGCTGGCGCAGCTCCTCCCAGTTGCGCACCGTGGTCGTCGCCCCCATCACTGCGAGCATCGAGCTGATCGCCTCACCGTCTCGGATGACGACCCGGTGCACCCCGCGAACCTCACGCGCCTTCGCCGAGATGCCGAGTCGCCCGGCAGCGCCGACGAGGGCCATCGCCGTCTCGTTGCCTGGACAGGTCACCTCGAGCGCGGCCGAGCGACCGGGATCGGTGAGGCTCCCCTGCGCGAGGAATGCGCCGCGCCAGATCGCGGCGACCTCGTCGCGCGAGCCCGTCGTGAGCTTGTTCGGGAGTCCGCGGACAGGTCGACGGCGGGCGTCGAGCAACCCGGTCTGGCGAGCGAGGGTCTCACCGCCGTCGAGCACCCTGACGAGGTACTGATTCGTGCGTCGCATCCCCGAGGGGGCGATCACCGAGACATCGGGGCGTACGCCGTAGATCTCCCCGAGGTCTCGAGTCACCCTGCGCGCGATCGTCGGCGTGTCGAGCTCGGCCTCGATGGCGATGCGGTTCGAGATGATGTGCAGCCCGCCGGCGAATCGCAGCACCGCTGCGAGCTCGGCGACCCTGACGCTCGTCTTCGAGACCTCGACTCGGGCCAGCTCTTCTTTCACGTCAGCGGTCAGTGCCACCAGGTCGTCCAATCTGTGTTTCGGGTCGTGGGCGTCATTCGCGGCCGAGGTCACGGTGCTTCACGCTCACGGCGACGCCGGGCATCTTCGCGAGACGTTCGCTCAGTGCGCGCACGAGCGCGACCGAGCGGTGCTTTCCGCCGGTGCATCCGATGGCGATCGTCGCGTGTCGCTTGTTCTCACGCTGGTAGCCGGCCATCACGGGTTCGAGCGCGTGCGCGTAGGCGTCGAGGAACTCTCGCGCCCCGGGTTGGTCGAGCACGAACTCGCTGACCGCCTCGTCTTCGCCGGTGAGGTGCCGAAGCTCGGGCGACCAGAACGGATTCGGCAGGAATCTCGCGTCGGCGACCAGGTCGGCATCGGTCGGTGCACCGTACTTGAACCCGAAGCTCAGCATCGTGACCCGCAGCCCGGCGTGGTCTTCTGGCGCGAACGTCTCGGTGATGATGGTCGCGAGCTGGTGGATGTTGAGGTCGGAGGTGTCGACGACGATGTCGCTCGCCTCGCGGAGCGTAGCCAGCCGCGCACGCTCGATGCCGATGCCATCGAGCAGGGTGCCGTCGCCCTGCAGCGGGTGCGGGCGCCGCACCGACTCGAAGCGGCGCACGAGCACCGCGTCGTTGGCGTCGAGGAAGACCACCCGCACGTTGACGCCCGCCCGGAGCGCCTGGATGATGTCCTGGAGCTCGTAGAAGAAGTCGCGGCCGCGGATGTCGACGACCGCGGCGAGGCGCGGCAGCGAGGTGCCGGCACGCTGGACGAGCTCGACGAGCGGGCGCAGCATCTGCGGCGGAAGGTTGTCGACGACGTACCAGCCGAGGTCTTCGAGTGCATTGCCGACCGTGGTTCGGCCGGCTCCGGACATGCCGGTGACGATCAGCATCTCCTGCTGCTCGTTCTCCCCCGCGGTCATCCTGCTCCCCTTCCGCGTGTCGACATCCCAGCCTACCGGGGCGCCGGGGCAGCGTCGTTGCGCAAGTGGCCGTGCACCGTGCTGGCGAGCGCCGGGCCGATGCCCTTCACCTCGGCGATCTCGGCCTCAGTCGCGGCCCGGAGTCGCTTCACCGAACCGAAGTGGCGCAGCAGCTCTTTCACGCGCGCGGGCCCGAGCCCGGGAATCTCGGAGAGCACCGAGCCGATGTCGCGCTTGCGGCGTTGACGTTGGTGAGTGATCGCGAAGCGGTGCGCCTCGTCACGGACGCGTTGGAACAGGAAGAGCGCATCGCTGTTTCGGGGCAGGATGACCGGGAAGTCGGCGCCGGGCGTCCAGATCTCTTCGAGACGCTTGGCGATGCCGCACAGGTAGACGCCGTCGACGCCCGATTCGGCGAGGGCGCGGGCTGCGGCAGCGACTTGGGGCTGGCCGCCGTCGACGACGAGCAGGTTCGGTCGATAGGCGAACTTCTTGCGCCGGCCGGATGTCTCGGCGGCGTCATCACCGTTCGTCTCACCTGTCGCCGCGCTCGCGCTCTCGTCGGGCTCGTCATCGGCAGGGCGCGTGAGATACGCCAGGCGACGGGTGAGCACCTGGTGGATCGAATCGGTGTCGTCGCTCGACTGCGGAATCGTGAACCGGCGGTACTCGTCCTTGCGCGGGAGCCCGTCTTCGAACACGACCATCGAGGCGACGATGTTCGTGCCGCTCAGGTGCGAGACGTCGTAGCACTCGATGCGGAGTGGCGCGTCGGCCATGCCGAGCGCTTCTTGGATGTCCTCGAGAGCTCGTGATCGGGTGGTGAAGTCTGCGCTGCGGCGCGTCTTGTAGAGCATCAGCGTCTGTCTGGCGTTCTGCGTCGCGGTCTGGAGCAGCGCCGCCTTGTCGCCTCGTAGCGCGACGCGGAGTCGTACCTTGCGCTCGGCGAGCGTGCCGAGCCAGGTCTCGAGCGCCTCGGCGTCGTCGGGCAGCTCGGGCACGACGACCTCGCGGGGCGGCCGCATGTCGTCGCCGTAGGCGTTCTGCACGACGAAGTCGACGAGGTCGCCGAGAGGCACGTCGAGTTCTTTGTCGACGGTCCACGACCGCACGCCTCGTACACGACCGCCTCGCACGATGAACTGCTGCACCGCGGCCGCGAGCTCGTCGTCGTCGATGCCGAACACGTCGATGTCGACGCCCTCGCCGAGCACCATCGCGCTGCGCTCGAAGAAGGCGTTCGCGGCCTTCAGCTGATCGCGGAAGCGCGCAGCCGACTCGTAGTCCTGCGACGCGGCGGCCCTGAGCATGCGATCACTGAGCTCGCCGACGATGCGCCGGTCCTGGTTCTGCATGAACCCGACGAAGCGATCGACGTTCTCGCGGTGCTCCTCGATCGAGACACGGCCCGAGCACGGGCCGAAGCACCTGCCGATCTGACCGGCGAAACACGGCTTGCCACTGGCGATCGCGCGCCGGTAGTCGGAGTCCTTGCAGGTGCGGATCGGGAACAGCTTCAGCAGGATCTCGAGAGTGTCGTTGATTGCCCACATCTTCGGGTACGGGCCGAAATATCGCGCACCTGGGATCTTGCGGTTGCGCGTGACGACCGCACGCGGTGCCTCGTCGCCGAGTGTCACGGCGAGGTAGGGGTAGGACTTGTCGTCTTTGAAGCGCACATTGAACGGCGGCTTGAATTCGTTGATCCACGTGATCTCGAGCTGCAGCGCCTCGACCTCGCTGCCGACCACGGTCCATTCGACCGACGCGGCGGTCGTGACCATGCGACGAGTGCGCTCGTGCAGGGTGCGCAGCGGCGCGAAGTAATTCGAGAGCCGCGCTCGCAGGTTCTTCGCCTTGCCGACGTAGAGCACGCGACGCTCGGCGTCGCGGAAGCGGTACACGCCGGGAGAGGTCGGGATCTCGCCCGGCTTCGGTCGGTATGCAACCCCTTGGGTGTTCGAGAACGCGGTGCTCATCGCCTAGCTGGCGACCTCGGTGCGCGCGGCCGTTCCGAGGATCTCCCTGAGGAAGTACCCGGTGTGGCTCTCCTTCACCGCGGCCACCTGCTCGGGCGTGCCGGTGGCGATGATCTGCCCGCCGCCCGAGCCGCCCTCGGGTCCGAGGTCGATGATCCAGTCGGCGGACTTGATGACGTCGAGGCTGTGCTCGATGACGATGACGGTGTTGCCCTTGTCGACGAGCTTTCCGAGCACCTTCAGCAGCTTGCGCACGTCTTCGAAGTGCAGCCCGGTCGTCGGCTCATCGAGCACGTACACGCTGCGGCCGTTCGAGCGACGCTGCAGCTCGGTGGCGAGCTTCACGCGCTGCGCCTCGCCGCCCGACAGGGTGGTGGCGCTCTGCCCGAGCTGCACGTACCCGAGCCCGACGTCGACGAGCGTCTTCAGGTAGCGGTGGATGGCCGAGATCGGCTCGAAGAAGTCGGCGGCCTCTGAGATGGGCATCTCGAGCACCTCGGCGATGTTCTTGCCCTTGTAGTGCACCTGCAGGGTCTCGCGGTTGTATCGCTTGCCACCGCACACCTCGCACGCGACGTACACGTCGGGCAGGAAGTTCATCTCGATCTTGATCGTGCCGTCACCCGAGCACGCCTCGCAGCGACCGCCCTTGACGTTGAAGCTGAAGCGGCCGGGCAGGTAGCCACGGGCCTTCGACTCGGTGGTCTCGGAGAACAGGGTCCGGATGCGGTCGAACACGCCTGTGTACGTGGCAGGGTTCGATCGCGGGGTGCGCCCGATCGGCGCCTGGTCGACATGCACGACCTTGTCGAGCTGGTCGAGTCCGGTGACGCGCCGGTGCTTGCCCGGCACCTTGCGGGCGCCGTTGAGTCGATTGGCCAACACCTTGTAGAGGATGTCGTTCACGAGCGACGACTTGCCGGAGCCGCTGACCCCGGTTACCGCGGTGAACGTGCCGAGCGGAAACTTTACGTCGACGCCGCGCAGGTTGTTGGCCGCGGCTCCTTGCACGGAGATCATGCGCTCGGGGTCGATCGCGCGACGGCGCTCGGGTGTCTCGATCTCTTTGCGGCCGGAGAGGTAGTCGCCCGTCAGCGAACGCGTGTTCTTCACGAGATCGGCGTAGCTGCCGGAGTGCACGACGGTGCCCCCGTTGACGCCTGCCCCCGGACCGATGTCGACGATCCAGTCGGCGGTGCGAATGGTGTCTTCGTCGTGTTCGACGACGATGAGCGTGTTGCCGAGGTCGCGCAGCGCGATGAGCGTGTCGATGAGGCGACGGTTGTCGCGCTGGTGCAAACCGATGCTCGGCTCGTCGAGCACGTACAGCACTCCTGTGAGACCGGAGCCGATCTGCGTCGCCAGGCGGATGCGCTGGGCCTCACCGCCCGAGAGCGTGGCCGCCGCGCGCGCGAGGTCGAGATAGCTGAGGCCGACGCGGATGAGGAAGTCGAGTCGGACCTTGATCTCGCGCAGCACCTGGGCGCCGATCGCCTGCTCACGATCGGTGAGCTGCAGACGATCCATGAACGAGCGGGCATCGGTGAGGCTGAGCAGCCCGACGTCGGCGATGCTGTGGTCGTGGATGAGCACCGAGAGCACCTCGGGCTTGAGCCGCTTGCCGTCGCACACCGGGCACGGTACTTCGCGGAGGTACTCGGCCCACCGCGCACGCTGCACGTCGGTCTCGGCCTGCACGTACTGGCGCTCGATGTACGGCACGACACCCTCGAAGCCCGAGGTGTAGCTCATCTCGCGGCCGTAGCGGTTGCGCCACCGCACCTTCACTTCGAAGTTGTCGCCGCGCAGCACCGCGGCGCGCGCCGCGTCGGGAAGGTCTTGCCACGGGGTGTCGAGTGAGAAGCCGAGGTCGCGGGCGAGACCGTCGAGCAGCTTCTCGTAATAGTTGTAGAGGCTCTTGCCCTGTGAGGTCCACGGCAGGATGACCCCCTCGGTGATGCTGAGCAGCGGGTCGCCGAGCAGCAGTTCTTCGTCGACCGACATGCGCGTGCCGAGCCCCGAGCATTCGGGGCAGGCCCCGAACGGCGCGTTGAACGAGAACGTGCGCGGCTCGATCTCGGTGAGCTGGATCGGGTGCTGGTTGGGGCACGAGAGCTTCTCGGAGAATGTGGCCCATGCCTCGGGGCCGGTCTCGTCGACGTAGTTTATCTGCGCCAGCCCGTCAGTGAGCCGCAGGGCCGTCTCGAGCGAGTCGGTGAGCCGGCCGAGGAGGTCCGGCCCCGCGACAAGACGGTCGACCACGACCGAGATATCGTGCTTGACCTGCTTCTTCAGCGTCGGCGGTTCGTCGAGCCGGATCATGTCGCCATCGACCACCGCCCGCGAATACCCCTGTGCTGCGAGGTCGCGGAAGAGGTCGACGAACTCGCCCTTCTTCTTCGACACGACCGGGCTGAGCACCTGGTAACGGGTGCCCTGCTCGAGTTCCATGAGCTGATCGGCGATCTGCTGCACCGTCTGCCGCTGGATCTTCTCGCCGCAGACCGGACAGTGCGGTATGCCGATGCGCGCCCACAGCAGCCGCATGTAGTCGTAGATCTCGGTGATCGTGCCGACGGTCGATCGCGGGTTGCGGTTCGTGGACTTCTGGTCGATCGACACCGCGGGGCTGAGCCCCTCGATGAAGTCGACGTCGGGGCGGTCGACCTGGCCCAGGAACTGGCGAGCGTAGGCGGAGAGCGACTCGACATAGCGGCGCTGACCCTCGGCGAAGATCGTGTCGAACGCGAGGGACGATTTTCCGGAGCCGGAGAGGCCCGTGAACACGACCATGGAGTCACGCGGTATCTCGACGTCGACGTTCTGCAGATTGTGCACGCGGGCACCGCGCACACTCAGGTGCGAATGGGCATCGAGACGTGAAACTGGCACCCTACGAGTCTAAGGAGACCCACCGACATCGAGGCCGGTGCGGCACCTGCTGTCAGCGAACATACGTTCGATTGCTACCCGAGGTGGCCGGCCTTCTCCATCTGCCGCAGCTCGCGCTTGAGCTCCGAGACCTCGTCGCGCAGGCGTGCGGCCAACTCGAACTTCAGCTCGCCCGCAGCCTCGAGCATCTGCCCGTTGAGGTCGCGGATGAGTTCTTCGAGGTCGTTCGCGCCCTCGGCCGCGATGCCTTCGCGCCGCAGGTTGGGCACGGGAGCCCTTCGGCGGTCGTCACGCCCGGCGAGGAGCTTCGCGGTATCGGCCTCTTCGCGGGCGAGCACGTCGGTGATGTCAGCGATGCGCTTGCGCAACGGCTGCGGGTCGATGCCGTTCACGCGGTTGTACTCGACCTGCTTCTCTCGGCGACGTGTCGTCTCGTCGATCGCCGACTTCATGGAGTCGGTGAGCACGTCGGCATACATGTGCACCTCGCCCGAGACGTTGCGCGCAGCGCGGCCGATGGTCTGGATGAGCGAGGTCGACGAACGGAGGAAGCCCTCTTTGTCGGCGTCGAGGATCGCGACGAGCGACACCTCGGGCAGGTCGAGGCCTTCACGCAGCAGGTTGATGCCGACGAGCACGTCGTAGACGCCGGCGCGGAGTTCTGTGAGCAACTCGACGCGGCGCAGGGTGTCGACGTCGGAGTGCAGGTAGCGGACGCGCACACCGGCCTCGGTGAGGAAGTCGGTGAGCTCTTCAGCCATCTTCTTGGTGAGGGTCGTGACGAGCACGCGCTCGTCGCGCTCGGCACGGATGCGGATCTCTTCGAGCAGGTCGTCGATCTGCCCCTTCGAGGGCTTGACGACGATCTGCGGATCGACGAGGCCGGTGGGCCGGATGATCTGCTCGACCACGCCGTCGGCGATGCCCATCTCGTAGCGCCCGGGCGTGGCCGAGAGGTACACGGTCTGGCCGACGCGGGCCTTGAACTCGTCCCACTTCAACGGCCTGTTGTCGAGCGCGCTCGGCAGCCGGAACCCGTGCTCGACGAGCGTGCGCTTGCGCGACGAGTCGCCTTCGTACATCGCCCCGATCTGTGGCACGGTCACGTGGGACTCGTCGATCACGACGAGGAAGTCGTCGGCGAAGTAATCGAGCAGGCAGTGCGGCGCTTCGCCCGCCTGACGGCCGTCGATGTGCCGCGAGTAGTTCTCGATGCCCGAGCAGAAGCCGATCTGCTCCATCATCTCGAGGTCGAAGGTGGTGCGCATGCGGAGGCGTTGCGCCTCGAGGAGCTTGCCCTCGCGCTCGAGTTCTGCGAGTCGCTCTTCGAGTTCGATGCGGATGGTGCCGATCGCTCGCTGCATGACCTCGGTGCTCGCCACGTAGTGCGAGCCGGGGAACACGGGCACCGAGTCGAGCTTCGCGACGACCTGGCCCGTCAGCGGGTGCAGGCTGTAGAGCGCTTCGATCTCGTCGCCGAACATCTCGATGCGGATGGCGAGTTCTTCGTAGATCGGGATGATCTCGATCGTGTCTCCTCGCACTCGGAAGTTGCCTCGCGAGAAGTCGACGTCGTTGCGCTGGTACTGCATCGAGACGAACTTGCGGATGAGCCAGTCGCGATCGACCCGCTGGCCGACCTGCAGTGGCATCATCGCCCCGAGGTACTCTTCTGGCGTACCGAGCCCGTAGATGCACGAGACCGACGACACCACGACCACGTCGCGCCGGCTCAGCAACGAGTTCGTCGTCGAGTGCCGCAGCCGCTCGACCTCGGTGTTGATCGACGAGTCCTTCTCGATGAAGGTGTCGGTCTGTGGGACGTAGGCCTCGGGCTGGTAGTAGTCGTAGTACGAGACGAAGTACTCGACGGCGTTGTTGGGCAGCAGTTCGCGGAACTCGTTCGCGAGCTGCGCCGCGAGCGTCTTGTTGTGCGCGAGCACGAGGGTGGGCCGCTGCACCTGCTCGATGAGCCAGGCGGTGGTCGCCGACTTGCCGGTGCCGGTGGCGCCGAGCAGTACGACGTCGGTCTCGCCCGCGTTGATGCGACCGGCGAGTTCGAGGATCGCCTGCGGCTGGTCACCGCTCGGACGGTAGTCGCTGATGACCTCGAACGGACGGACTGATCGAGTGGCCTGCATCCTTCAAGTCTAGGAGCGGCCACCGACACTAGGCCCGGCTGCGCTCCTTGACGATGCGGCCCCAGAGCGCGTCGGCCTGGCTCATGGTGTGGGCGATCGTTCCGTCGGTGTCGATCACGACATCGGCGATCGCGAGTCGGGAGGTGTTGTCGACCTGCGCATCGACCCGCGCCTCGGCCTGCAGCAGGTCGAGACCGCGCTCCTCGACGAGTCGCTTCACCTGGGTGCGGCGAGGTGCGTTGGTCACGACGATGAGGTCGAACGGGTGGTCGACGGATGCCTCGACGAGCAGCGGGACGTCATACACGACGACTGCCGACGGATCTTCGGCCTCGGCCTTCGCGATGAGCCGCCCCGAAAGCTCACGGACGGCCGGGTGCACGATCGCATTGAGCCGCGCTCGTGCCGTGTCGTCTCGGAAGACGTGCTTGCCGAGCTTCTCGCGATCGAGCGTGCCATCGGCCCGCAGGAACTCGGCGCCGAACTGCTCGACGATCGCCGCGAGCGCCGGTGAGCCGGGCTCGAC
>Ga0247819_10001728_pt1 | contig 11620 bp, 11 predicted proteins | sample 13C_Xylose_Day6_FD_193428 | JGI IMG/M metagenome (GOLD analysis project Ga0247819, IMG submission 193428) | Soil microbial communities from agricultural site in Penn Yan, New York, United States - 13C_Xylose_Day6 | ecosystem: Environmental > Terrestrial > Soil > Agricultural land | place: USA... | reverse complement strand
CAATTGATCGCGGCGGGCAAACCCAAAAGGCATGATCATGACACCCATCCCCCTCGCCGTGACGGCGCGGGCCGCTGCCTTGCGGCTTCCTGTCAGCCACGCGCTTTATCATCTGCCCCGGCCCTTGGGCTGGCGGCTGGCAGCAGTCGGTCTGCCTGACCGGCATGGCGAGGCCGGGGCCGTCACCCTGCTGCTGGACGACCTTGTGCCCGACACCGCCTATAGCCTGCGGGTCGAGGGGATGGACGAAATCGAATTCCGCAGCGCGGCTTGCGCTGGTGCGCTGACGCCCGCCGGCATGATCGAAGGTGCGGCCCGCGACGATCTGGCCGCCGCCCGACACAATGCCGACACCATTGCCGATGCCATCGCTGCGCTGCCGGTGGGCGGCACATTGATCCTGCCTTCGGGCGATTGGGTCTGTGCCCCGGTGGCGCTCAAATCCGACATGGTGCTGCATCTGGCGCGGGGGGCGGCATTGATCGCGCCCTCGGACCGGACGAGCTGGCCGATCCTGCCCGCGCGGGATGCGCATGGCCGGATGCTGGGCAGTTGGGAAGGCCTGCCAGCGGATTGCTTCGCCGCCGGGCTTCACGCCATCGCCGCCGAACGGCTTGTCATCGAGGGGCGGGGCACCATTGATGGCTCGGGCGATCTGGGCGACTGGTGGACCTGGCCCAAGGAAACCCGCGATGGTGCGCGCCGTCCGCGCGGGCTGCATCTGATCGGCTGCAGCGACGTGACGCTGATGGGTTTCACCATCCGCAACGCGCCCAGTTGGACCATCCATCCGCAGGGCTGCGACCGGCTGTTGGCGGTAGGCCTGCAGATCGAGGCGCCGCATGACAGCCCGAATACAGACGGCCTGAACCCCGAAATGTGCCGTGATGTCGAGCTTGAGGGCATCCGCTTCTCGGTCGGGGATGATTGCATCGCAGTCAAGGCGGGCAAGCGCGGCCCGAATGGCGAGGCGGATCATCTGGACGAGACCCGCCATATCCGCGTGCGCCATTGCCTGATGGAACGCGGTCATGGCGGGCTGGTCATCGGCTCGGAGATGTCGGGCGGCGTCCATGATGTCGCTATCGAGGATTGCGAGATGATCGGCACCGATCGCGGCTTGCGGATCAAGACGCGACGCGGGCGGGGCGGGGCAGTGTCCGGTATCGCCATGCGGCGCGTCGCAATGCGGGGCGTGCAGACCGCGATCTCGGTCAATGCGCATTACCATTGCGACCCGGATGGCCACGCGCCTTGGGTGCAGGATCGCGCCCCCGCGCCGGTCAATGACCGCACCCCCCGGATCAGCGGCATCACCATCGAGGATGTGACGCTGGACGGCTTGGCCCATGCCGCTGGTGCCTTTCTTGGCCTGCCGGAAGCGCCGATCGATCAGGTGACGATCCGTCGGCTTCGTATCGGCTCGCTTGACCCAGCGGCGGTGCCGACGCCGCCCGACATGGCCGATCGGGTCCGCCCGATGCGCCACGAAGCCCTGCTGGCCGAGCAGGCGAATGTTGATTGCGACGACGCCTCGCTGCTGTCGCTTGCCCCGATTACCCAGAAATGAGGTGCGCCATGCCGCTCAGCGACTATTTCGACGCGTTTTGCCATGATTATCAGGCCTACAAAGGCGGTCCCTGGTGCTACGAGGATGGCTGCATCTATCGCGGACTGGATCTGCTGCACGAGGTGACGGGCGATCCGCGCTGGCGCGCGCATCTGCGTCGTCTTGTCGATGCGCAGGTCGGACCCGAGGGCGAGCTTGCGGGCTACGACCCGGACGATTTCAACATCGACAACATTCTGGCGGGGCGGGTGCTGTTCCCGCTGTGGCGCGAAACCGGCGACGACCGCTACATGGCGGCGGCACGCCGGCTTGTCGGACAGCTTGACCGGCATCCCCGCATCAGCACCGGCAATTACTGGCACAAGCTGCGCTATCCGCATCAGGTCTGGTTGGACGGGCTGTATATGGGGCTGCCGTTCCAGATCGAATATGGCATCGCCGCTGGCGAGCCGCAGCGGATCGAGGACGCACTGACGCAATTTCTGGCCGCGCTGGACCTGACCCAGACGCCATCGGGCCTGCATGTTCACGGTTATGACGAAAGCCGCGACCAGCGTTGGTCGGATCCAGACACCGGGCAATCACCCGCCGTCTGGGCACGGGCGATGGGCTGGCTGGCGATGGCGCTGGTCGATGCGCTGGCCTTGCTGCCGGGCGATCCGCGGGCGGCCGAGTTGCATCAGCGGACCCGACAGATCCTGCTGAAGCTGGCCGATCTGCAAGCGCCTAGCGGGCTTTGGCCGCAGGTTCTGGAAGCGCCTGATCTGCAGGGAAATTATGAGGAAAGCTCGGCCTCGGCGATGTTTGCCTATGCCTTCTTGCGGGCGGCGCGGCTGGGGCTGGTCTCGGGGGGCGATGCTGCGCGCCTGCGAGACGCCGGGCTGAAGGCGCTGGATGCGCTGGAACAGACGCGGCTGATCCAGCGCGGCGGGCGTAGCCGGTTCTCGGGTATCTGCCATGTCGCGGGGCTGGGTGGGTTCAGCGGCGTCTATCGCGACGGCACGCCCGGTTATTACCTGACCGAACCGGTGGTCGATGACGATGCCAAGGGCGTCGGTCCGTTGATGATGGCCTGCGCCGAACGCGAGCAGGTGGCCTCGCTGGCCGCCGAGTAAGCTAACGCGATTAGGCGGGGCAGGGCGCGGCTTCGGTCGCGCCCTTTTCGTTTTCACTGACATGTTCGACAACATGTAAGACAAGTATTGACACGTGCCCGGCAGATTCGTTACGCATATTCAGGAAATCTGAAGCCTGCGAGGAATTGCCATGATCATCACGCATGTGGAGGCGCGCGTCTTCCTGACCACCACGCGCCGTCACTCGGACAGCGCGGGCCATGCCCATCCCGGTCCCGCCCATCAGGTCCAGCAGGCGATGTTGACCATCCGCACCGAGGACGGCCATGAGGGCCACTCCTTCACCGCGCCGGAAATCGTGCGCGAGCATGTGCTTGAGAAATTCGTGCGCAAGGTGCTTGTCGGACAGGATGCCCGCGACCGCGAGCGGCTGTGGCAGGAACTGGCCCATTGGCAGCGCGGCTCGGCGGCGCAGCTGACCGATCGCACGCTGGCCGTGGTCGATTGCGCGCTGTGGGATCTGGCGGGCCGGGCGCTGAACCAGCCGGTCTACAAACTGATCGGCGGCTATCGCGACAAGGTTCACGCCTATGGCTCGATCATGTGCGGCGACGAACTGGAAGGCGGGCTGGCTACGCCCGAGGATTACGGCCGTTTTGCCGAGAAGCTGGTCGCCCGTGGCTACAAGGGCATCAAGCTGCACACCTGGATGCCGCCGGTCAGCTGGGCGCCGGATGTTCGCATGGACCTGAAGGCCTGCGCCGCGGTTCGTGAGGCGGTCGGCCCCGATATCAGCCTGATGATCGACGCCTTCCACTGGTATTCGCGTTCCGACGCGCTGGCGCTTGGCAAGGGCTTGGAAAAGCTGGGCTTCGACTGGATCGAAGAGCCGATGGATGAGCAATCCATGTCGTCCTACAAATGGCTGGCCGAGAATCTGGACATTCCGGTCGTCGGCCCGGAAAGCGCCGCCGGCAAGCATTGGCACCGCGCGGAATGGGTCAAGTTCGGCGCCTGCGACATCCTGCGCACCGGCGTGAACGATGTCGGCGGCATTACCCCTGCGCTGAAGACCATGCATATGGCCGAGGCCTTCGGCATGGAATGCGAGGTTCACGGCAACACCGCGATGAACCTGCATGTCGTCGCCGCCGCCAAGAACTGCCGCTGGTACGAACGCGGTCTGCTGCACCCGTTCCTCGAATATGACGATGGCCACGACTATCTGAAATCGCTGTCCGACCCGATGGATGCCGATGGTTACGTGCATGTGCCGGATCGTCCGGGTCTGGGCGAAGATATCGACTTCGACTTCATCGAGAACAACCGCGTGAAGTGAGGGCAGGGCGATGAAGCAGATCCTTGCCTTTGGCGACAGCCTGACCTGGGGCGCTGATCCGGTGACGGGCTTGCGCCACCCGCATCCCGCGCAATGGCCGGTGGTGCTGGAGGCCGGGCTGACCGGCGCGCGGGTGATCGGCGATGGCCTGGGTGGGCGCACCACCTGCCGCGACGATCATTCCGGGCCTGCCAGCCGTAATGGGGCATGGGCGCTGCAACTGGCCTTGGCCGTGCATATGCCGCTGGATCTGGTGATCCTGATGCTGGGGACGAATGATCTGAAGCCGGTCCATGGCGGTCAGGCGATCTCGGCCCAAGGTGGCATGCGCCGTCTGGCCGAGATCGTCCAGACCTTTCCCTACAAGCCGCGTTCGGCCGTGCCGAAACTGCTGATCGTCGCGCCGCCGCCCTGCGGCCCCACCGCCAATGGTGGGCCTGCGGGCGGGCGGATCATCGCGGAATCCGAACTGTTCGCGCCCCTCTATGCCAGCCTTGCAGCTGAGTTGGGTTGCGCGTTTTTCGACGCAGGGACCGTGGCGCGACCGTCAGTTGAGGATGGTGTCCATCTGGATGCCGACAATACGATTGCGATCGGCAAGGCGCTGGTCCGGCCGGTGGCGGAATTGCTGGCCTAGAACAAGATCCGGTCATCCTGCGCTGGCAGGGTAACCCATGGCGAGCCGCACGCCCATGACGCGGCATCTGGGAGGATAAAATGAGGAAATTCCTGGCATCCGTGGCGCTTGGCGCGCTCATGCTTGGCGCGGCTCCGCAAGCCTGGGCCGAAACCCCCGACAACCAGCTGATCGTCGCCACGACGATGAGCAATATCCTGACGCTCGACCCGGCCGCGATCACCGGCCGCGAGACGGTGCAGGTGCTGAACAACATCTACGACACGCTGGTCACGCTGTCGCCCGAGGACAAGTCGGTCCAGCCGCGCATGGCCGAAAGCTGGGACGTGGCCGAGGATCGCATGTCGATCACCTTCCATCTGCGCAAGGATGCGAAATTCGCCTCGGGCAACCCGGTCACCGCCGAGGATGTCGCCTGGAGCCTGAAGCGCGTGATGACGCTGAACCTCGCGCAGGCCAGCTTCCTGAAATCGCGCGGTATCACCGCCGAGAATGCGGCCGATCACTTCGTCGTCGTCGACCCCAATACCTTCACCTTCAAGCTGGCCAAGCCCGACGACCCGGCGATGATCCTGATGATCCTTGCGCAGAACGGGCCGGGCTCGATTCTGGACAGCAAGACCGTGCTGGAGAACGAAAAGGACGGCGATCTGGGGCAGGGCTGGCTGACGCTGAACTCGGCCGGTTCGGGGCCGTTCACGCTGACCAAATGGGCCTCGAACGAATATATCATCCTGACCAAGAATGATGGCTATTGGGGCCCGGCCCCGGCGATGGACCGCGTTCTGATGCGCCACCTGCCGGAATCGCAATCCCAGCGCCTGATGCTGGAACAGGGCGATATCGACGTGGCCTATTCGATGCAGGCCCCTGACCTGACCGCGCTGGAAAAGGACGAGCACATCAAGATCGCCTCGACCCCCGGCGCAGGCTTCTACTACCTGTCCGTGTCGATGAAGGATGAGCGTTTCGCCAATCCGAAAGTGCGCGAGGCACTGCGCCTGCTGATCGATTACGAAGGTCTGGATAAGGCCGTGATGCCCTATTACGGCAAGCTGCATCAGCGTCCGCTGACCACCGGCGTGCTGGGCCAGCTGCCGGATCAGGGCTACAAGCTGGATGTCGCCAAGGCCAAGGAATTGCTGGCCGAAGCGGGCTATCCCAACGGCTTCAAGACCACGCTGCGCGTGCTGTCGGAAGACCCGTTCATCAAGGCCGCGACTGCGATCCAGAACACGCTGGCGCAGGCGGGCATTCAGGCCGAGATGATCACCGGCTCGGGCGACCAGATCTATGGCGCGATGCGCGAGCGGAACTTTGAGCTGCTCGTCGGTCGCGGCGGCGGCGGCCAGCAGCCGCACCCGGACAGCAACCTGCGCGCCTTGGCCTATAACCCCGACAACTCGGACGAGGCCAAGCTGACCAACTACCAAGGTTGGCGGACCAGCTATTACGACGCGAAGCTGAACGAAATGATCGAGGCCGCGCTGCTGGAACGCGATGCGGCCAAGCAGAAGGCGGATTACGAGGAAATCCAGAACTACATGGATCAGACCGTGACCTCGATCATTCCCTTCTCGGAAGTCGTGGACAGTGCAGCCTTCCGTGCCGATATCGAAGGGCTGACCGTGAACCCCTGGCTCACGCGCTTCGAGACGGTCACCAAGAAGCGTTAAGGACCGGACATGGCCGGGATTACCGCCGACAATCTGGTTCCCGGCATGATCGCCAAAGCCTTGGCCCGCGGATTTCCCGCGGGCTGGGCGCATTCCGGCGGCGATTTCGCCGCGTGGCAGGGGCGCGCGCGTCAGATCGCCGAACGCCATATCCTGCCCGATCCGGCGCTGCTGGACGTCCCTTGCGGCTGGCGCGATGACGCGACCGAGGATCGCGGTACTCATGTCGCGCATCAGGGCGCGATCCTGCTGCAAGGCGGTGGCGAATGGCCCGCGCTGATGCTGCGCCCGAAGGGCTCCGGCCCACATCCGGCGGCGCTGCTGCTGCATGATCACGGCTCGGAATTTCGCATCGGCAAGGAAAAATGCATCCGCCCGCTGGATGATGCTGCGCTGGCGCAGGCTTGGGTCGAGCGCTTCTTTGACGGCGTCTGGATCGGGGACCGATTGGCCGCACAGGGTTTCGTGACGCTTTGCGTGGATGCGCTGAACTGGGGCACGCGGCAGGGCAATGGCTATGACGCCCAACAGGCGCTGGCCTGCAACCTGATGCAGCTGGGCACCAGCCCAGCGGGGGTGATGGCGGCCGAGGACGTGGCGGCAGCGGGCTTTCTGGCCGGATTGCCGCAGGTCGACGCCGCGCGGGTCTGTGCCGTGGGCTTCTCGCTGGGCGGGTTTCGGGCGTGGCAGGTGGCGGCGCTGTCGCCGCATATCTGTGCCGCGGTCTCGGCCGGGTGGATGGCCAGCCTGCCGGGCCTTGCGGTGGCGGGGAACAACCATCTGCGCGGGCAATCGGCCTATTGGATGACCCATCCGGGCCTGCATGCGCATCTGGACCTGCCCGATCTGGCCGGGCTTGCCGCGCCCAAGCCGCTTTATGTCGAGGTCGGCGTTCAGGACAGGCTTTTCCCGCCGCCTGCGGTCGATGCGGCCTATGATCAGCTTCGCGCGATCTGGGGCGCGGCGGGCGCATCGCAGGAATTGGCGCTGGACCGGCCAGATGGGGACCATGCCTTTGGTCTTGCGCGGCAGGACGCCGCGTTCGACTGGCTGCTTGGCAGGTTGGATATGGGTTCAACAGGCGTCGAAATATGCTAGACAAGTTGGATAGCGACAAGTGAGGGTACGCATGAAACAGAATGTCGGTGCGGCCATCCCCCCGGTCCGCGAATCCATGGTCGACCGCATCAGCGACGCGCTGCGCCGCGAGTTGCAGGCCGGTCGTTTCCAACCCGGCGATCGTCTGCCCAGCGAAAATGAGCTGACGCGTCTGCACTCCGTCAGCCGCGCCGTCGTGCGCGAGGCCATCGCCGCATTGCGTGCCGACGGGCTGGTCGAGGCGCGCAAGGGGGCAGGGGTCTTTGCCCTTGATCCGGCGCAGCGTGAATCCCGGCCCTTTGACGACCTGACCACGGCGCGGATTTCCTCGGTCATCGAATTGCTGGAATTGCGTACGGCCTGCGAGATCGAGTCCGCAGCACTGGCTGCGGCACGGCGCTCGCCCTCGCAGCTTGAGGCGATTCTGGACGCGCATCACGCCGTCGAGCGCTGCCTGCGCAATGGCCAGCCGACTCGCGACGCCGATTTCGAATTCCATCTGGCGATTGCCAAGGCGACCCAGAACCGCCGCTTTCCTGATTTCCTGCAATTGATCCGCTCGGGCATCATTCCGCGCGGCGAGCTGCAGGGCGGCCAGCCCGGCGAACGTCCGCGCGACTACAACCTTCATCTTCAAGAAGAACATAGCCGCATCGTCGATGCGATCCTTGAAGGCGACGGCGCCGCTGCCGCCCAGCGGATGCGCGAACACCTGCGTGGCAGCCTTGAGCGTTACCAGGAATTGCTGCGTGCCGGTGGATCGGCGAACTAATATAACTTGTCTTACAGGCAAGCTGATATTATAAGACATCTACACAAGAGGAGATTCCCGATGTCCCGACCCGAATATCCCGTCGCCCATCCCGATACAGGGGTCGCGCGTCAGGTTCTGGCCGAGAATTCGGATCTGATGGTCGTTTCGTTCCGCTTCGACACGGGCGCCTGCGGTGCGCTGCACAGCCACCCGCACACCCAATCCACCTATGTCGCCAAGGGCCGTTTCCGGTTCTTTCGTGGCGATGAGACGCTGGAGTTGAATGTCGGCGATAGCATCGTCATCCCTTCGGGCGTCACGCATGGTTGCGAATGCCTGGAAGCGGGTGAGCTGATCGATAACTTCACGCCACGGCGCGACGACTTCTTGTGAACGGAACGGCGGCCCTGCGCCGCCGCTTGTCTGACAGGATTTGACAGACGGCAGGGACGCGGAGGCCGGTCCTGCCGAAAGGGAGGACTCATGCAGAACGCTCGGCTGCGCCTTCGTGGCGCCTCGTCGCAGGCGACCACCATCCTCATCACGCTGCTGGGCCTGTTGGTCCTGACTTTCGTGATCGGCAGGATGATGCCCGCCGATCCCGTTCGCGCCATGGTCGGCGAGGACGCGACCCGCGAAACCTACGAGATGGTCTATCACCAGCTCGGTCTTGACCGCCCGATCTGGGAACAGTTCCTGCGCTATCTGGGCGATGTGCTGACCGGCAATTTCGGCACCTCGATCCGCACCGGACAGCCGGTGATGCAGGACATCCTGCGCGCCATGCCCGCCACCATCGAGCTTGCCACCTTCGCCATCCTGATCGGCGCGGGTCTTGGCATTCCGCTGGGCGTGACGGCGGCGGTGAACAAGGACAAGTGGCAGGACCACCTGATCCGCGTCTTCAGCCTGTTCGGTCATTCGATGCCGATCTTCTGGACCGGGATGATCGCGCTGATCGTCTTCTATGCCCATCTGGGCTGGGTCGGTGGCTCGGGCCGAATGGAGCAGTTCTATATCGGCATGGTCGATGAGCGCACCGGTTTCCTGCTGATCGACAGCCTTCTGGCCGGTGAGACCGACGTGTTCTGGTCGGCCATCAACCACCTGATCCTGCCCGCCTCGCTGTTGGGCTATTCCTCCTCGGCCTATATCACCCGGATGACGCGCAGCTTCATGCTGGACCAGCTGGGGCAGGAATATATGACCACCGCACGGGTGAAGGGCCTGTCGCGCCGCCAGACGATCTGGCTGCACGCCTTTGGCAACATCCGGGTGCAGTTGGTGACGATCGTGGCGCTGGCCTATGGCTCGCTGCTGGAAGGCGCGGTGCTGATCGAGACCGTCTTCGCCTGGCCGGGCTTTGGCCAGTATCTGACCAGCAACCTGATCATCGGCGACATGAATGCGGTGATGACCTGCGTGCTGATCGTCGGCGTCATCTTCATCGTGCTGAACCTGATCTCTGACCTGCTGTATCGTACCTTTGATCCGAGGACGAAATGACCGTGAAAGACACAGACATGCCGCGTCAGGCCATGAAAATGCCGTCCTCGCTGATCGTTCTGCGCAATATCCTGGGCTTCCTGATGCGCTCGCCCACCTCGGCCTTCGGGCTGATCGTGTTGGGCCTGCTGATCGTGATCGCCGCCTTTGCGCCATGGATCGCGACGCATGACCCCTATGCGCAGGATCTGGCAAATACACTGCAGGCGCCCGGCAACGGGCATCTGTTCGGCACGGACGAACTGGGCCGCGACATCTTCAGCCGTCTGGTCTGGGGTTCGCGCATCTCGCTGACGATCATCTTCCTTGTGTCCATCGTCGTTGGGCCGATCGGGATGATCGTGGGCACCACCGCCGGTTACATGGGCGGGCGGCTGGACACGGTGATGATGCGGATCACCGACATCTTCCTGTCCTTCCCCTCGCTGATCCTGTCGCTGGCGTTTGTCGCGGCCCTTGGTCCCAGCCTGAATAACGCGATCATCGCCATCGCCCTGACCGCATGGCCGCCGATTGCGCGACTGGCCCGGGCCGAGGCGATGACCTTCCGCAAGGCCGATTACATCGCCGCCGCCCGGCTGCAGGGCGCGTCCGACATGCGCATCATCTTCAAGTCGATCATGCCGATGTGCCTGCCCTCGGTGCTGATCCGGCTGACGCTGAACATGGCGACGGTGATCCTGACCGCAGCGGGGCTTGGCTTCCTGGGCCTTGGCGCACAACCGCCGATGCCGGAATGGGGCGCGATGATCGCTACCGGTCGGCGCTACATGATCGACAGCTGGTGGCTGGTGACTTTCCCCGGCCTTGCCATCCTGACCGTCAGTCTTGCCTTCAACCTTCTGGGCGACGGCTTGCGCGATGCGCTGGACCCCAAACAGATGAACCGGAGGTAAGCCCATGGAAAAGCCAGTTCTTGACGTCCGGAACCTTGCCATCCGCTATGGCGGCGCATCCCGCGATGCAGTCCGGGGGGTCAGCTTCACCCTTGGCCGCGAAAGGCTGGGCATCGTTGGCGAAAGCGGCTCGGGAAAATCGACCGTTGGCCGCGCCATCCTGAAGCTGCTGCCCTCGGCCCAGATCACCGCCGACCGGATGCAGTTCGAGGACATCGACCTGCTGAAGGCGTCCGAGCGCGACATGCTCAAGATCCGCGGGCGGCGCATGTCGATGATCCTGCAGGACCCGAAATATTCGCTGAACCCGATCCAGCGTGTCGGGCGGCAGGTGGCCGAGACCTATATGCGCCATTTCCCGGCGACCAAGGCCGAGGCCCGGCAAAAGACGCTGGCCATGCTGGAAGCGGTGAAAATCCGCGACCCCGAGCGTGTCCACGACCTTTACCCGCACGAAATTTCGGGCGGTATGGGTCAGCGCGTGATGATCGCCATGATGCTGCTGGCCGAGCCCGATCTGGTCATCGCCGATGAGCCGACCTCGGCTTTGGACGTGACCGTGCGTCTGCAGGTGCTGGAGATCCTGAACGGTCTCGTGCGGGATCGCGGCATCGGGCTGATCATGATCAGCCACGACCTGAACCTTGTGCGCAACTTCTGCGACCGCGTGCTGATCATGTTCGACGGGCAAGTGGTCGAGACGCTGAACGCGCATGAACTCGACCGTGCCCAGCACCCCTATACCCGCGGGCTTCTGGCGGCCCAGCCCCGGATCGGGGACCGCCGCAAGATGCTCTCGGTGCTGGATCGTCGCCCGGAATGGAGTCAGGAGATCGCCCAATGACCAGCAATGTCGATATCCGTGATCTGTCGATCAGCTTTGGCGAGGGGCCGGCAGCGGTCAAGGTGCTGCCGGGTGTCACGTTCTCGGTCGAGGCGGGCGAATGTTTCGGTCTGGTCGGCGAAAGCGGCTCGGGCAAATCGACGGTGCTGCGCTGCATCTCGATGCTGACCGATTTCTGGCAAGGCTCGATCACCGTTGGTGGCCGCGACATCCGTCAGATCCCC
>Ga0247819_10001726_pt1 | contig 11622 bp, 9 predicted proteins | sample 13C_Xylose_Day6_FD_193428 | JGI IMG/M metagenome (GOLD analysis project Ga0247819, IMG submission 193428) | Soil microbial communities from agricultural site in Penn Yan, New York, United States - 13C_Xylose_Day6 | ecosystem: Environmental > Terrestrial > Soil > Agricultural land | place: USA... | reverse complement strand
TCGGTTATCCGGTCAGCGAACGAGCGGTGAAGATGGCCCATGCCACCGAGGTGCTGGACGCCCGCAAGGTCGATTTCGAATATGAGGGCGAGATGACCGTGGATGTGGCGCTGAACCCGGCGCAGGCGGCGAAATATCCGTTCTCGCGCCTGACGGGTCCGGCGAACGTGCTGGTGGTTCCGGCGCGTCACTCGGCCTCGATCTCGGTGAAGCTGCTGCAGGAAATGGCGGGGGCGACCGTGGTCGGCCCGATCCTGACCGGGGTGCCCGAGCCGATCCAGATCTGCTCGACCGGGTCTTCGGTCAACGACATCCTGAACATGGCGGCCATTGCGGCGGGGCGTCTGGGTCAGGTGAAATAGGGGGCTCTGCCCCCATCGCCTGCGGCGATTCCCCCGGGATATTTCGGCAAGAAAGAAGACGCGCGCCCCGGTCGGGTGGCGCGCGTTTTCGTCAGTCTGAGGGGAAACATTCGCCCCGGTCGGCCTGACGCTGGCGCTCGCGGAAGCGGGTGCGGTCGGCATCGCTGTATTCGGTGGCGCAGCGGTGGCAGCAGACGCCTTCCTCATATTCGGGGCGGGCACGGTCGTCGGGGGCGAGCGGGCGGCGGCAGGCGTGGCAAAGGTCGTAATGACCTTGTTTCAGCCCGTGACCCAAGCTGACGCGCTTGTCGAAGACGAAGCATTCGCCCTGCCACAGGCTGTCCTGTTCGGGCACCTCTTCGAGGTATTTAAGGATGCCGCCCTTGAGGTGGTAGACTTCGGGGACGCCCTCGCCGAGCAGGAAATTCGTCGATTTCTCGCAGCGGATGCCGCCGGTACAGAACATGGCGATGCGCTTGTTGTGGAATCTGTGCGCATTCTCGCGCCACCAGTCGGGGAAGTCGCGGAAGGTTTTCGTTCCCGGATCGACGGCCCCGGCAAAAGTGCCGATCTCGACTTCGTAATCGTTGCGGGTGTCGATGATCGCGACATCGGGGTCGCTGATCAGCGCATTCCAGTCCTGCGCCTCGACGTAATGGCCGACCGAGGCCAGCGGGTCCACGTCGGGCTGGCCCATGGTCACGATCTCGCGTTTCAGGCGGACCTTCATGCGGCCAAAGGGCATCGTATCCGCGCTGCTTTCCTTCCAGTCGAGACCCTCGCAGCCGGGCAGGGCGCGGATATGATCCAGCACCGCGTCAATGCCCGTGCGCGGGCCGGCGATGGTGCCGTTGATCCCCTCGCGCGCCAGAAGCAGGGTGCCCTTGACGCCCAGGGAACAGCAAAGCTTCGCCAGCGGTCCCTGCAGGCTTGCAGGATCGGGGAAGCGGGTGAAATGATAAAGTGCGGCGACGGTGAACATGGCAGGGACTTAGACCCGACGCGCCCGCCGTTCAAGTTCTTGGCATTGACGCCCCCACGGCAGAACCCTACCACAGCCTGAAAAGAGGAGGGCGCCATGGCGAGAACCTTGATCGTCGTAGATGTGCAGGTCGACTTCTGTCCCGGAGGAAAGCTGGCCGTCGCCGGCGGGGATGAGATCGTCGAGCCGATCAACCGGATGATGGCCGATTTCGACCATGTGATCCTGACGCAGGACTGGCATCCGGCCAATCATTCCAGCTTTGCCGACAACCATCCGGGCGCGATGCCGTTTTCGCTGACCCAGATGCCCTATGGCCCGCAGGTGCTGTGGCCCGCGCATTGCGTCATCGGCACGCCCGGCGCGCGTTTCCATCCCGATCTGGACGTGAACCGCGCCGAGACGGTGATCCGCAAGGGCTTCCGCCCCGCCATCGACAGCTATTCGGCATTCTATGAAAACGACTACTCGACGCCGACCGGGCTGACTGGTTATCTGCGGGACAGGTTCCTTGAGGACCTGTATTTCGTGGGCCTTGCGCATGATTTCTGCGTTGCATGGTCGGCCATCGACGCGGCGCGGCAGGGCTTCCGGGTCAGCGTCATCGAGGACGCCACGCGGGCCATCGACCTGAACGGCTCGCGCGAGGTGGCGCGGCAGAACATGCGCGAAGCGGGGATCAGCCTGATATGATGATACCTACGGTCGATATTGCGACGCGGGTCTATAACCACAAATGGAAGATCGACCCGATCGTCCGTTCGCTGATCGACACGGATTTCTACAAGCTGCTGATGTGTCAGTCGGTGTTTCGCAATCGCCCCGACACCAATGTCACCTTCAGCCTGATCAACCGCACCACCCGCGTCCGGCTGGCCGATCTGATCGATGAGGGCGAGTTGCGCGAGCAGCTGGACCATGTGCGTGGGCTGTCGCTGACGCGCGGCGAAAGCACATGGCTGCGCGGCAATACATTCTATGGCAAGCGCCAGATGTTCCGCTCGGACTTCATGGAGTTTCTGGAGAACCTGCGCCTGCCCGCCTATCATCTGGAAAAGCGCGACGGCCAATATGAGCTGACCTTCGAGGGCCGCTGGCCCGAGGTCATGCTGTGGGAAATCCCGGCGCTGGCGATCATCATGGAGCTGCGTTCGCGTTCCGTCCTGAAGGACATGGGCCGGTTTGAGCTGCAGGTGCTTTACGCCCGCGCCATGACCCGTCTTTGGGAGAAAATCGAGCAGCTGCGAGAGCTTGGCCCCGATCTGCGCATCGCCGATTTCGGCACGCGCAGGCGGCATGGCTTCCTGTGGCAGGACTGGTGCGTGCAGGCGATGATCGAGGGCTTGGGCGACAAGCGCTTTACCGGCACCTCGAACTGCCTGATCGCCATGCGCCGCGACATCGAGGCGATCGGCACCAATGCCCATGAATTGCCGATGGTCTTTGCCGCACTGGCCAAGACCGATGATGAGCTGCGTCAGGCGCCCTATCGCGTCCTTGCCGATTGGCATGAAGAACACGACGGCAACCTGCGCGTCATCCTGCCCGACACCTACGGGACCAAGGGCTTTCTGGAGCATGCGCCGGACTGGCTGGCGCAATGGACCGGCATCCGCATCGATTCCGGCGATCCGGCCGAAGGGGCGGAAAACGCCATCGCATGGTGGAAAAGCCGGGGCGAGGACCCGCGTCAGAAGCTGATCATCTTCTCGGATGGGCTGGATGTCGAAAAGATCAAGGAACTGTTCCAGCGCTTCCACGGCCGCGTGAAGGTCAGCTTCGGCTGGGGCACGCTGCTGACCAATGATTTCCGCGGGCTGGTGCCGGGCGACGGTCTTGCGCCGTTCTCGCTGGTCTGCAAGGCGGTGGCGGCCGAGGGCAACCCGACCGTCAAGCTGTCGGACAATCCCGGCAAGGCCACTGGCCCCGCGGACCTGATCCAGCACTACCGCGACGTCTTTGACGTGGGCCAGCAAAGTGCGATGGACGTGGTCGTCTGAATGAAACGGCCCGGCGGAAAGCCGGGCCGTTTCAATTACAACTGGTCGCGCCAGCGGTTGACCAGCGGGTAGCGCCGGTCCAGCCAGAAGGCCTTGGTCGAGATGCGCGGGCCCGGTGCGGCCTGATAGCGCTTCCATTCGCTGCCATAAAGCAGGGTCTCGACCCGCTTCACCGTTTCGGGGTCGAAGCCTTGGGCCACCAGATCCTTCAGCGCCAGATCCTTTTCGACCAGCCCTTCAAGGATCGCGTCCAGCACCTCATAGGGGGGCAGGCTGTCTTCGTCCTTCTGGTCGGGGCGCAACTCGGCCGACGGGGGTTTGGTGATGATCTGCGGCGGCACGACCTCGCCCGCCGGACCCATCATCCAGTCGCGATGGTTGTCGTTGCGCCAGCGGCAGGTCTGGAAGACGCGGGTCTTGTACAGGTCCTTGATCGGGTTGTAGCCGCCCGCCATGTCGCCATAGATCGTGGCATAGCCCACTGCGACCTCGGATTTATTGCCGGTGGTCAGCAGCAATTCCCCGAACTTGTTGGAAATTGCCATCAGCATCACGCCGCGCAACCGGGACTGGATGTTTTCCTCGGTCGTGTCGGGCTTGGTGCCTGCCATCAGATGGGCCAGCGCATCGCCAACGGCATCGCGCGCCCCTTCGATATGGACAGTGTCCAGACGCGCGCTCAGCCGGGTCGCGGCATCGGCGGCATCGTCAAGGCTGGCCTGAGAGGTATATTCGCTGGGCAGCATCACGCAGCGCACGTTTTCCGGCCCGATCGCATCGCTGGCGATGGTGGCGACCAGTGCGGAATCGATGCCGCCCGACATGCCCAGCACCACCCGCTTGAAGCCCGACTTGCGCATGTAGTCGCGCAGGCCAAGGGTCATGGCGTTGTAGTCCTGCTCCCATTCGTCGGGCTGGTGATCCAGCCGCCCCGGTACGGCGCGCCAGCCTTCGGGGCCGCGCGCGAAATCGACATGCTCGATGATCTCATCGAAAGGGGCCAGCTGCACGACCTTGACCGCACCGCCATCCTCGCCGGGGTTCAGCACGAAGCTCGCGCCGTCATAGATCTGGTCATCCTGCCCGCCGACCGAGTTCAGGTAGACCAGCGGCAGGTCGGATTCGACGACGCGCGCAACCATATGGCCCATACGCAGGTCCAGCTTGTTGCGGTGATAGGGGCTACCATTCGGAACGATCAGGATCTCGGCCCCGGATTCGCCCAAGGTCTCGGCCACATCGGGCCACCATGCATCCTCGCAGATCGGGCTGCCGATGCGGATGCCGTTCAGGCTGTAGGGACCCTGCAGCGGGCCGTGATCGAACAGGCGCAGCTCGTCGAACAGCTGCTTGTGGGGCAGGTCGTGCTTCAGCACGCGGGTCAACACCTTGCCGTCTTGCAGCACCCACCATGCGTTATAGAGCTTTGCCCCCTCGGCATATGGCCCGCCGATGCCAATGGCGGGACCGTCGGCGCAGTCGCGGGCCAGTTGCTCGATCTCGGCCATGGCGTCGGCGGTGAAGGCCGCCTTCAGCACCAGATCCTGCGTCTGGTAGCCGGTGATGAACATCTCGGGCAGGACCAGAAGGTCGGACCCGGCCTCGCGCGCCTGTTCCCATGCGGCGCGGGCCTTGGCGGCATTGCCCGGCAGGTCGCCCACCGTGGGGTTCAACTGTCCAAGGGTGATGCGAAACCTGTCGGGCATGGCTCAGTCCTTTCGAAATTGCAGGATTTAGATAGGCCAGTGTGCGCGAAAGGAAAAGTCGGGCTTTGCGCCCAGTGCAGGCTTGCGGTAAACCGGGCCAAAAGAACCATAAGCCAGAGGCGGGACCGATGAAGGCAGCCATTGTCGCTTGCGTAATGCTTCTCGCCGGCACCTCGATGGCCGGGGCGCAATCCGTCGTGACCAAGCAATATGACGACGGCGGTGTCTATGAGGGCACGTTCCGCAATGGCAAGCAGCACGGGCGCGGCACCTATAAGCTGCCCTCGGGCTATGAATATACCGGCGACTGGGTCGAAGGCGAGATTCTGGGCCGGGGCAAGGCGACCTATCCCAATGGCTCGGTCTATGAGGGCGACTTCGCCAAGGGCAAGCCCAGCGGCAAGGGCAAGATCACCTATGCCGATGGCGGCAGCTATGAGGGCGACTGGCTGGACGGCCAGATCACCGGTCAGGGGATCGCGCATTACGCCAATGGTTCGGTCTATGAGGGCGGCTTCATCAACGCGCTGCATGACGGCAAGGGCGTGCTGACCCAGCCCAATGGCTATCGCTACGAAGGTGGCTGGAAGCAGGGCGTCAAGGAAGGCCGCGGCAAGATCACCTATCCCGACGGCGCCACCTATGAGGGCGAGATGAAGGCCAACCAGCGTGCCGGTCAGGGGAAGCTGGCGATGTCTGATGGGCTAAGCTACGCGGGCGGCTGGTCCGCCGGGCAGATGTCGGGGCAGGGCAAGCTGATCCAGCCCTCGGGCGACAGCTATGAGGGCCGCTTCGCCAATGGCCGCCGCGAGGGGCGCGGTATCGCGGTCTATGCCAACGGCGACCGCTATGAGGGCGATTTCCGCGCCGACCGTCGCTCGGGTCAGGGGACGTTTACCGGCACCGACGGCTATATCTATACCGGCGACTGGGTCGATGGTCGCATGGAAGGACTGGGCCGCATCACCTATCCCGACGGTTCGATCTATGAAGGCGCGTTGAAGAATGACCTGCCGGAAGGACGCGGGCTGATCACCTATCCCGACGACGCGAACTACGAGGGCGACTGGCTGGCCGGCGTCATCGAGGGGCAGGGCGTCGCCAAATACGCCAATGGCCTGGTCTATGAGGGCGGCTTCAAGCGCGGCCGCAATGAGGGGCAGGGCCGCATGACCTATCCCGACGGCTATGTCTACAATGGCGCATGGCGCGACGGGCAGCGTCATGGTCAGGGTCAGGCGACCTATCCCGATGGCACGACCTATGACGGCTCATTTGTCGCGGGCATGCGGCAGGGTCGGGGGCGGCTGATCGCGCCCGACGGCTTCCGTTATGAAGGCGGCTGGAACAAGGGCGAGATCGACGGCGAGGGTGTCGCGACCTATGCCAATGGCGATGTCTATACCGGCCATTTCGTCGCCGGTAAGCGTCAGGGCAATGGCGTGATGAAATACGCGACCGGTCAGATCGCGGCGGGAGAGTGGCAGGATAACAGTCTTGCCAAGCCCACCCCGGTCGATGGCGTGGCCTCGCAGGGCGAAGCCCCGGCGGCGACGCCCGACGCCACCGTGCCGGCGGAACCCAAGCAGGACCCGCCGGCCTGAAGCGCGTCAGATGATCGCGCTGTCCCGGCTTTCGGGCCAATGGGCAAAGGGCAGGACGCGCCCGTCCTCGCGGCTTTGGCGGATGCGATCCAGATCGATCTTGGCCTTGACCCAGCCGGGGCGGTCCATCTCGCCCTCGGCCAGAATCCCGGTTTCCGGCCAGAACCCGTCTGAGGGGGCATAGATCGCGGCCATGCCGCGGTTCTCGTCGATGGCGGGGTTCCAGTCGCATAGCCCGACCGTGGGCGAATGGACGACGACGCATTGGCTTTCCAGCGCCCGTGCCATCGCCCCGATCCGCACCCGGTTGAAGCCCGCAACCGTGTCGGTGCAGGAGGGCGTCAGGATCACCTCGACCCCCGCTTCGGCCAGCTGCCGCGCCAGCAGGGGGAATTCGCTGTCATAGCAGATCAGGATGCCCAGCCGGCCCACGGCGGTGTCAAAGACCCGCAGGCCCGGCGCGCTTTCGACATGCCAGTCCTCGCGCTCGAAGCGGGTCATGATCTGCTTGTCCTGATGGCCGATGCGGCCTTCGGGGCCAAACAGCACCGCGCGGTTGAACGGGCGCTCACCGGCAAAGAACGGCCCCGAGGCGGCAAGGATATGGATGCCATGCGCGGCAGCCAGTTCGGCATGCAACGCGTCGCGCGCGTCATTGTGGCGGGCGACCTCGTGCAGAGAGGCCTCCAGGTCGGCGGCGATGTCGTGCCCGCCCAATGAGGCCAGCTCCATCGCGCCATATTCGGGAAAGACCAACAGGTCACAATCCGACGCAGCCTCGACCCAGCGGGTCAGTTTCGCGCGATAGGCGTCGAAATCGTCGAACCAGTCGAAATTGTAAGCGGCGGTGGCGATCTTGATTTCGCGTGTCACAGGGTTTTCATCCAGAATTGCAACGGCTTCTTGGTCGAAACCGGCGCGTCGATGTCCTTCCAGTCGAACTCCGCGACGACGCCGGAAAGGGGTTCATAACCCCTTTTGCGCCAGAAGTCATCCAAGGGGCGGTAATCCGCCGGGCGCAGCGGGTGATCCGCAGGCCGCTGCACGCTGCAAAAGGCGCTGTAGCGGCGGCCGATGGCACGCGCCTGCGCCTCGCGCCCATCGAAAAAGGCGTGGCCCAGACCGCGCCCGCGATAGTCGCGCAGCAGCACCGATTCCGCGCAATAGAAGATCTGTTCCAGCGGCTCGGGGCGTCCGGAAAAGGCTGCGGCGAAATCCTCGGCGTGATGTTCCATCGGTGCGCCGGTGGCCGCGCCGACCATGCGGTCGCCGTCATAGGCCGCGACGACGACCGCACCGGGGGATTGATAGGCCCGCAGATACTCGCGTTCGTAGTCCACGTCGCCGTCATAGAGATAGGGCCAGTCGCGAAAGACCGCGATGCGCAGCCGTGCCAGATCATCCAGCACGGCGGCGACCGCTTCTCCGGTCAGGGTCCGGGTGGAAATCACGCGGAAACCTGCTGCGTCCAGTCGGCCAGATTGTAATAGGTGGTAAGGCGCGCGATCTTGCCGTCGCGGATGGTAAAGAAGGTCCCGGCGGGCAGGACATAGGTCTGGCCCTTGGCCTCGGGCAGGCCCTCATCGGTTTGCAGATAGGTCCCGTTCACCACGAATTCCGCCGCCGCGCGGTCGCCCGCCTCATTGGCGAAGATCACGATATCCGTCAGAACTTCCTTGTAGCTGGCGGTCATGTGCGCGTTGAATTCGCGGAACAATTCCTTGCCGCGGCGGATCTGGCCCTCGTTCACGTGATGCTCGATCTGGTCATGCAGATAGGTCAGCATCTCGTCGGTGCGACCGGCGTTGAAGGCGGCGTAATAGGCGGCGATCAGGGCTTTGGTATCCATGGGCATCCTCGTCAGGTTCGGGAATTTCTACCCGCTGCGCCCCGGCGCGTCACCTGCATCCTTAGGATGAGGTGGCGGGCGTGAACCGGCTGGTGTAGCGATAGGCCAAAGCAAAGGAGCCCGCCCATGTCCAACGCCGAACCGATGCCCTTCCGCCAGATCGACTGTTTCAAGGCCTATGACGTGCGCGGGCGGCTGGGCTCTGAGCTGGATACGGATGTGGCCTATCGTGTCGGTCGAGCCTTTGCGCAGTTGCGCGGTGCGCGCGAGGTGATCGTGGGGCGCGACAGCCGCGCGACCTCGCCCGAACTGGCAGCGGCGCTGATCCGTGGGCTGATCGAGGGCGGCGCGAATGTCCGCGACCTTGGTCTTGCCGGGACCGAGGAAATGTATTTCGCCACCGCCCATTACGGTGCGGATGGCGGGATCGAGGTCACCGCCTCGCACAACCCGATCGACTATAACGGCATGAAGCTGGTCGGGCCGGGCGCCGCGCCGCTGGACCCCGAGACCGAATTCGCCGACCTGGCCGCTTTGGCCCGGTCGGGCGCCTTCACCGCAGCCGAACCGGGCCGGGCAGCCGATTTCCCCGAGGCCCGCGCCGCCTATGCCCGCGCCGTCGTCGATTTCGTCGACATTGCCGCCCTGTGCCCGATGACGGTGCTGGTCAATGCCGGGAATGGCACCGCCGGGCCGACCTTTGACGCCATCGCTGCCGAGCTTGAGGCGCGGGGCGCACCCCTGCGCTTCATCCGCATCAATCATGATCCCGATTCCAGCTTTCCAAACGGCATCCCGAACCCGCTTCTGCCCGAGAACCAGCCGATGACCGCCGACGCCGTCCGGGCGCATGGTGCGGATCTGGGGGTGGCATGGGATGGCGATTTCGACCGCTGCTTCTTCTTTGACGCGCAAGGCGACTTCATTCCGGGCGAATACATTGTCGGGCTTCTGGCCGCGGCGTTTCTGGAAAAGCATCCCGGAGAGCGGATCGTCCATGACCCGCGCGTCGTCCTGAACACCCGCGCCATGATTGCCGAGGCCGGAGGCGAGGCGATTCAGGCCCGCACCGGACACGCTTTCGTCAAGGGCGCCATGCGCCAAAGCGGCGCGATCTATGGCGGCGAGATGTCGGCCCATCACTATTTCCGCGATTTCGCCTATGCCGATAGCGGCATGATCCCGTGGCTGCTGGTGGTCGAGCTGATCTGCCGCAAGGGACAATCCTTGGGCGAGCTGCTGGCGCAACGGATTGCGGCCTATCCGTCCTCGGGAGAGATCAATTTCCGCCTGACCGATCCCGATGCCTCGATCGCGCGGGTGCTGGCGCATTTCGCGCCGCAGGCCAGCAAGCGCGACGATACCGACGGTATCAGTCTTGAATTCCCGGAATGGCGCTTCAACCTGCGCCGCTCGAACACCGAGCCGGTGGTCCGACTGAATGTCGAATCCGCTGGCGACGCCGCACTGGTCACCGCGCGCGCGGCTGAAATCGGCGTGATGCTGACCGGGGTTTAGTCCCCGACCATGCCCAGTGGCACGGATCGCTTCACGTGGGGCAATCGGGGGTGTTGCGTTGGAGGGGTGCAAGACGGCCCCCGACTGACAACTTGTCCGTGACGTCGCGGTCACCGAGGCGTTGGAACGACCACGGGCGATGGGCCTTCACCGGGTTCGGGCCACCTGCCGGTCAATGGTCGGGTCCCGACAGGGGGGCATTTGCTGGCAACGACCTACCCAGTCATGCCGCGTTCAACGTGAGCTGGATGTGGCTACAGCAGGAAATCCCCGGCTGTAAGGTCGGCGACATTCCCCAACCCGATCCTGAGATCGGATACGCGGTCGCCGTTCAGGTCGATCTCGACGGTTAGGCCTAAAGCTCCTCCGGTCGTCAGCCGCACTTGACCTGCCGCCGAGAACTCGGCCCGACCGATGAAGTCCAGATCCATGCCACGCAGATCCAGATGGTCGGCACCTCGAGTGAAGTCGGTGATGACATCGTTGCTGCGGTCGAAGTCCTCTGCTGCCCGGAACAGGAACAAATCGGCCCCGGCCCCGCCAGTCATCCGATCCGAGCCGGTCCCACCCCTTATCCAGTCGATATCCCTTCCCCCGACGATCAGGTCGTTTCCTGTCCCGCCGGACAGCTGATTACGCCCCCCGGTCACCATCGCAGCGCCGCTGCGGATGGTGTCGTTTCCTGCACCCCCGTCGATCGTGTCGAAGCCGCCCATGCCTTGGATTGAATCGTTCCCGGTACCACCAAGGATGCTGTCATTGCCACTATCGGCGACGATCAGGTCGTTTCCGTCATCGCCTTGGATCAGATGATTTCCCGGTCCGGAACGGATCGAGTCGTTCCCAGCCCCGCCAAGCAAGGTGTCATTGCCTATCTCACCCGACAGCGAGTCATTACCGGCGTCACCCAGCATCCGGTCGTTGCCCGTTCCACCCACCATCCGGTCATGGCCCAGCCCCCCGGACAACGTGTCATTCCCGTCATCACCATAAATCAGGTCGTTGTCGTCCCCGCCGGCAAGCAGATCGTGACCGGTAGCTCCTCTGACGGTGTCATTTCCGTCGCCCGCATTCACCGAATCGTGGCCCATACCACCATTGATCGAATCGTTGCCGATATCGCCCCAGATCCAATCATTCCCGTCGTCACCCGCCAGAGTGTCATTGCCCGACCCGCCGTTCAGATTGTCATGTCCCGATCCACCCGACATCCGATCGTGCCCGTCATTTCCGTTAAGCCGGTCATCGCCGGTCCCGCCGCTCAGGCGATCACTTCCTGCGCCACCATGCAGAGTGTCGTTGCCTGCACCCCCGTCCAGACTGTCGGAGCCAGTGCCCCCGGCAATGCTGTCGTGACCATTCCCGCCGAAGATCGAGTTGTTGCCCAGCGAATCGACAATCGTGTCATTCCCGTCCTCGCCATAGGTCCGATCGTTTCCGGCCTGACCAAGCAAACGATCATTGCCCACGCCGCCATAAAGCGTGTCATCCTGATCGCCGCCCAGAACTGAATCGTTCCCGTCGCCACCGCGCAGCAGATCGTTGCCGTCATCGCCTTGCAGGCTGTCGTCCCCTGCTGCGCCTTGAATCGTATCGTTGTC
>Ga0247819_10001725_pt1 | contig 11628 bp, 8 predicted proteins | sample 13C_Xylose_Day6_FD_193428 | JGI IMG/M metagenome (GOLD analysis project Ga0247819, IMG submission 193428) | Soil microbial communities from agricultural site in Penn Yan, New York, United States - 13C_Xylose_Day6 | ecosystem: Environmental > Terrestrial > Soil > Agricultural land | place: USA... | reverse complement strand
CCCGGTGGCCATGTTCGTGGCTCCTGACTACTTGATCCAATATGCATTTGAAGTTTATCAGTGCATGTGGCAACACAAGAAGTTGTATAGCCAGTTCTACGACCTGAACAAACGAGCACGGGTACAAAACGCCACCAAGTGCTGCTATGAGTCTGGGATTGTCAAGTTAGGGGAACATACCAACTACGTTGAACTGTTGGATGCCTACGATTTCGACTTCTCCGATTACACAGTCGCTGATTGCAAAGCTTTTGCCTGGGACATCTTCAAACGGGTAACGGGTTGGGATACCAACATCCAGCCTTCCATGCGGGTTAAGCAGAACGATCTCATCGAGATCATGACTCGCTTGTCCTCCTACACCATTCACGTCATCAAAGAGATGGCGGATGATGTGGGTGTGCGGGAGATGCCCAACGATACATTCCTCGGTGACAGTAAGTGGCGAGGTTACGGTAACAAGCTGAAGGCTGACTTATCTGGGGTAATGATCCACACTCAGTCTGACATGGATGCAACACGGTCGTTAAAGGCCGATATCCACATCGGGGCTCCAGAAGAACTAAAGATTAAAGTGGGAATGCGCTCGCGTATTCGGTTGAACAACAACAATCACTTCAAATCAGTCAACCTCAAGCAAGACCTCCGTAGCTACGCGGTTAAGATCACCGACAACTCTTACTTCCGTAGGGTCGAGGAAGATACCTCCGCCATGCTGATTATCCCAGATACCTACTACGGGTTGTTGGGTGACGGTGTGGAGCTGATCAACATTCCTGGCACCTATTACGGCGACCTGGGCGATAGTGAGAAAACCATTATCATCCCGAACACTTACTACGGAACCCCAACCCCGAATGAATAAGGCAATCACGCTTATCAAGAATAAGTATTGCCAAGATCACCGGATCACTGACAAGAAGGTAATCAAAGCGATTACCTTTGAGTTGGTTAACAGGAACAAGGCTGGCAACAGCGTGTTCCTGGTCACGGTGCCTGGTAGCGACCCAGTCTATTACGAAGTTCCGCGGGTGGATATGTCGGGCTTGACCCGACTGCCACTCTTGTCTATTCCGCGCACCTACCGGAATGACTTCGACGCAATGAACAACAAAGCAATGATCGCTGATTGGATCCAACGTAAAACAGGACACGACATCATCGACGAGGATATTGCGTACCTCTCGCATGATAAAGACCACCTCACCGTCGTGATATCCCCGGATTCTATGCGCTTTAAGAACAGCTTCCAGCTTATTCGCCTATAAGGACTTTCACACATGGCCCTCTCTGCAACTGATACCCAAGACCAGAACCGTTCGGAAGTCCCGACACAGACGAACACCAACACTGGTTTTGGCAACATGATCGGTAAATGTCTGGCTACCCGGCAACCGTTCGTGCTGCCTCGTTACACCACCCTCAACGAGCGCTACAATGTGCTTGCTGAAGAATCCATCGGCCCCAAGAACGGACGTGACTTCGAACTGAAGTACTTCGGTATCGGCGTCCGTGGTAGCAACTGTAACGGTACTGATGCCAACGGCGTCAGCAAGATGAAGGTCAACCAACATCAACCGACCGACATGAATCTGTTCGTACAGATTCCGTTTGCCTGCCGCCCGTTGGATGACGACTTCGACAACCTCAACCGTGCGAAGTACCGCATGCGTGTAGTAGAAAATGGCTACGATGGCAATGCCTATGCCTTCTACTACATTAAGCTGATCAACTTCGATCGCTACAACCCCGAAGTCAGCAAGATTACCCGGGATGAAAACGGCAACGAAGCACCGGTCCCGTACACCCCGGACCGCGATAGCCTGTTCAACCCTCAACCAGTCGATTTCACCAGCGTTGGCTCGGTACCGGTGTCTGACACCTACCTGAACTACTCCGGTCTCCTGGACTGCACTCTGAACGCTCAGGACCTGCAAGAGATCATGAACGCCTGCCGTATCAAGTTCAACGACGCCGGTTACGGTTCGGTGAGCGAGACCTGTGTGTACTGGGGTTACGACACTGTGACCGACGGCCGTATTGGTCAAGGTGCTACCATCCGTTACGACGAAGTCATGTCCTGCGTAGCTTCGCACTTCGTGACCGAGAAAGACGGCCGTAACGCCCAGAACAACACCGAGATTGAACTGGCCTACGACCACGGTGCCAGCGAGCCTATGCTCCTGCACACCACCTCCACCGCCAGCGCACAGTCCCAGGGTAACTGACCATGGACGTATTAGCCGCACTGGCCGATAACCTCGGCACCAACGTCGCGCACCTGCCGATCAAGGCGGGTATGGAACTGCAGCAGGTTGTGGATCTGGTAAACGCGTTTTACCTGCCAGATTCTCCGATCAGTTACGAGGACTACAAAGAAAGTCAAGCCTTCTTAGCCTCTAACGAGAAAGTAACCTTCGAGCTGATTGACGCCGCCACCGGCAATGTGTTGATGACCTTTGTCAACTCCAACAGCGGTGCTGCAAAGACTGTCAGCCTCAACTTCAATCTGGCCGACTACTGGGCGCAAGACAACCTGGGCGCCAACCTCCTGGTAACCGAGCAAGAGTTCGCGTTCCTGGAGACACTCCCACTGGGTCTGCAGCCTATCCCCAGTGTCAATGATGCGGCCTACCAACTGGCTACATTGTTGAACAAGCACAACTACATGGGTCTCTGGGTATCGGGTACCTTTGGTAACCTGTGTACGGCTGGCTTCGAGCTGGTGTACCTGGGTGAAACACCGTCAGCCCCAGAAGAGTTCAAATTGGAATACTCCGCCAAAGCAGCGATCATTCGTTTGCGTAACGGGGAACAACAAGGATACATATGCCTAAGGACGTAAAAGTCCCCCACGTGTTAAGGGTCGTCGGTATCGACCCTTCCACTACGAATATGGGGGTGTGCATCATCGATGTCGATCTGACGCAACAGACCCCATTCAAACTGGTATATGCGAACACGATCAAAGGCGACAAAGTACTGTACGACATCCCCGTGCAGTTTGACGACACAGCAGGTACTGGCGTATTGGCTCGGAGTTATTGCCTAGCCCGTGCTCTGGGTAACCTGCTGCGTATCTACACTACTGACTGGGAAGAAGACGACAAAGTCCTTCGTTCCATGACGGGTATCTGTGAAGACAACTTCCTGGGGGCTTCTCCTGGTACGTTTAAACAGTTGATCCAGTTCGTGGCGTTGGTACAAGAACAGTTCGTCAACAATGGAGTCCACGTGTCCTATGTCTTGCCTATGCTGGCAAAGGAAGTGGTGGGTGCGGCTTTCAAAGGCACTCAGAAAGAAGATGTACGAATAGGTGTGATGGAATACAAATGGTTGGATGCTGGGGATTGTGACTTAAGCTTGCTTGATGAACACTCTATCGACGCAACTGCCGTGACGTTGTTCCGTTGTGAAATACTGGGCCAGCATTATGAGGTGTTCCATGGCGGACTTGCCCCAAGACGAGCCCCTCCCGAACGACCAGCCCCAGTCAAATCCTCCCGTCGCCGCCGGCGCCGAAATCGAAAGGGAGCTGTTCGGGAAGTGGACAATCATTCTCCGTAACTTAGGGGGAATGTTAGCGATTATCACGATGTGTATCACATCGTTGCTTAACGGTTACACCACACACCTGTCTGTATCGGTGAAAGGGGAGTGGCCGAGTGAGATCACCATCTTCATTACCAACATTGGCTTGGTAGTAGTCGCGTGGACTTGGGTTAACGCCAACAAGACCATCTCGACCATCATGCAAGGGACGGATCTCACGGATCGTTTACGCAGCCGTGCGGCAGATATCATCAGGCCAGGCAACAAGCCACCAGACAGATCTTCTGAAGACGATTCGCGGCAACAGTAACACGATGTACCGCAATGCAGCTATAACCCCTCCAGGAGCCTTTACAGGGCTCCTGGAGGGTCTATGCTGTTCTGTCACTTATTACACAGCCTCAGGGAGGCTTAAGGTCACCGTTGCTATACTTCGGTGCCAGATCGGAAATCGCCTTGATGTTGTCAGATAGGCGATGGATCGTCTGCTTAGCTCCCCACAACGTCACTTCAGTATCATCCAGTGTCTTGGATGTCTGTATCAGCATAACCCGGGTTAGCTGGTAACAGTAGATCCTGTCCTGGATGGACATTGCTGGCCTTAAGCAGTTATTGTTTTCCAGGAATGTCGCCAGATCCCCCACCCTGCTCTGAGGCGGGTAAGGAGTCACCTCCTGGAACTCCGGTAGTACTTCTGCGAGGTTTTTCTGGGCTATCGACAATTGGGTGTTGAAGCTGTTGAGCTCCGCTTGGATCACCTGGCCTTGGAGGTAGACCGTGCCATCCTTGAGCGTGGGCTGGTTCGTGCACCCCATCAGGAGGCTGCTGGCCAGCGCTACCAGGAACAGCCAAGCCGTTCGGAGGCCCGTACATTTCCATGAGATCGCCATAGTTCTTTTCCCTTAATTGGAATTGTTCCCCGAAAGTACTTCGGAGACCTTCTTTGAACACCGTGTTATCACGGTTGAGTTGCTCCATCCCCTGAGCAGCTTTCTTGATCGATTCAGTTGCTTCGACAATAGCCTTCAACGATTCTGGATCGATCTTGGTTTCTTTCGGGAAAAGCCAACTGCCGCCCACTGCTGCTAATAACAGCAAGAAGCCGACCAGCGAGACAATGCCCCGCAACTTGTCCACAAAGAACAAGTTCTTGATTTCTGCACCCATGGTTAATCCCCTTGAATGAGTCCACGGATATAAAGTAAGTACCCCTGGTGGAGTTCGCTTGGTTTAAACCGGTTGGTAAACCCGTGGAAGAGATTCCCTTCGTTGCGTATACCGGTGGTTTTGTTTACGTAAAGCCGCTGTACACCAATGTCGATATCAAGAAGTCTCCTGTTGATAATCTTGCGTTTGAAGTATTTAGGAAGCAACCCGCCTCCGGTTAGTAACGGAATATCACGTGTTTCTTCCGTGTGGTACGTGAAGGGGTACAGGTAGTTCACCAGGGGAACCGTATAGGAGTACAGATGGGGATTATCCAATACGACCAAGAAGGACGACCGATCCGTCAGCAGATTAAGGAAGAACTCCTCAGTCTGGAAGAAATCTTTGCCCACTACCATGCGTTCTTTAGGGATGACTGCACTGAGGTCGATCAGTTGCTTCGAATCAAAGATCCGAGAGAACCAGTCCACTTTGTCGGTGCGGATCGCAACGCTGTTGTCACCCCGTACTTGAATGACGTCTTCCATGTAGAGACGACCACCAATCACCATCCATACGGTTTTGCCCTTGAGGGTAACCGGGGATTTGTAATGGAGGAAACGATGGGTCTCGTGATCTTCAAAGCGTAAGTCATCTGCTTTGATGGGGTGCGTCTTCAGTTTGGAAACGGTGTTAAAGTTAAAACAGGTAACGTGAATGTTGTCATCCACATTGAAATGCTTACCGGCGTTCAGCAGGTACAAACAACGGTTACCCGGCACTGCCCTGAGCAGGTGTCCATTGATACCCCAGAGGGCGCGTCCGCAGAGTGCTTCGAAATCGACATCAGTGTTATCGGTTTTTACCACACGGATATCTTTGGCATCTGCGGTAGTAAGGATGTCTTGTCGGTCATCGCCACGGTCAGCGTCACCAGGTTTCAGGCTGAAGCCCTCGTACTGGATGTCGTGAACCGTGACGTAACGGTAACTATCACCCGGCAAGGTATTCGACGTCTTCAAGGGAGTCGTAGCCTTACTGTCTAACCATTGCTGGATAGTTCCGGAGAAAGCACCGAGGTCTACCAAGTAGTTAACCAGATCGATAGCGACGTCCTTGTTAATCAAGCGATCCGTCACCACAATGGTCAAGCGTGAGTACTGCGTAAACAACGTATTGGTTTGAAGTCCGCTGATATCAAGAAGTTCCTCCCCCTTGGGGTTCGCCCGACTGACACCAACGGCCCTTTTGTAAGTGTACATAGGGGGCACGACTCCTTTGGATTCTATGAAAAAACCACCCCCTATATCCACTATAGGGCGCGGCTTACTGTATGGGGCAGGTCATAAAATGCCCTTTCGTTAATTAGGAGCCCTTTTCATGGCAAACCCCGTATACGCCTGGAACCCTTTCCAGGAACGACTCGACTGCCGCATCCCTAACGAAGTGATTAAAACGTCGACCGATAACAACCGCAAAGAGTTCGTCCCACGGGCTGCCCCCTTCTATTCCCGTAACTGCAAGATCAAGAAAAAAGGTAGCAATACCTACTTGACCTTGGGTGTGGACTACGCTTTCGCGCACCCGTTCAGTCGCTTCACTCGCAAGTACAGCCGTAACGTATTCGGCTCGGTGATCTTGCTGAAAGACTTCACGGGCCAAGAACTGATCATCGAGTACGATACCATCGGTGGTCCATTCGTGTTGGATGAAGTAGCTTTCGCTACTCTCGTCGCCAACATCATGAACAGCCCACGTATCGTCGACTGGGGCAACTTGGTCAACGTTCCTGAGGAATGGCCGGCTGATCCACACGAGCACCCCGAGACCCAGACCTACGATTACCTGGAAATGATGGAAAGCATGACCTCCCTCATCGCGGTGATGACCGATACGGCCTCGACCATGAACGTCATGCAACTGCTCGAAGAGCACATGGCGAAGAGCATCCAACAAGCTCACACAGCCTCCAAGGCAGACCTCGGTTTACCAGACGTGGGTAACCTGCGTCCCTCCACTGTAGACGACTTGGCGGGTTCCAGCGGCAATGTCCAGCTGACCATGGATGTATTCAAAGAGGGTCTGCGCATGCTGCGAGACGGTACCCTCAAATTAGATTAAGGAATTCGACATGAACTTCCCTATTGTCAAAGAGTACAGAGACGATATCCGCAACGTCCTGATTGAGAACGAAGTCAAGAAGGAACCGTTTGCGGTAGAAGCTGGGAAGTGGACTCGTATCATCGTTCCTGTCCATGCACCCTTCTTCGTTAAAAGTTTGGAAATGTTCAACGGGAACATGGAACCTCTCGTCCCTGGCGAAGACTACCAAATCTACCGTTTGATGTCGGGCTTGACTGAACTTACTGCCAAGCCTGTAGCGTGCTTCATCGAGTTGTTGAAAGAAGACATCACCGAGGGTTTCCTCAGCTATGATGTTGTAGGGGAGTTCAACCTGTTCGATTCGGCCTTCCTGCAACTGGTGCTCAATGCTGTCAATGACGACCGCCCAGCCTGGTGGGATAACCTCACCAACAAACCTGTGGTGTTCCGCCCGAAACTGCACGGTCACAGCTTGTTGTACGAAGTGGTGGCGTTTACCGATACCGTGAAACTGGTAGACGGTATCTTGGGCTTGTTGAAAGCCAACGCACGCACCGCCATTGAAGTTAAGTTCGACCATTTCCTCAACTTGCTCAACCACTACATCGGGGTGTACAAGACCGAATTGATCAACTACCTGACACGTCATATGAACGCCTATGACGGACACGGGTTGACCAAGACGCAAATCAACTTGCCCCTGGTGGATAACTTTGCCACAGCACGCGGCGACAAGATCCTGCAGCCACGCCGTGACCTGCACTTGACCCCAGGTGGACTGCGCACCATTCTCGACGCTTACGGCTTTAACAGCGAAGAGTTGATGCCAGTTAACCAGTTGCCGATTGCTCAGTTTGGTAACAGTAACTTCATTCCCCCTTCTATCGACGGTTCGTTCGAAGGTTTGGGTGGGATGTCGGAAAGCGCCGGTATTTGCATGGAGTCGGATGGTTCCTTGGTCTTCCTGGAAAACCGTTTCGACGGCCGGGTACAAGGGCTGTACTATTCGGTGGTAGATACCCCGTACGACAACCCTAAACGGGTCTACACCGGTTATCGTTATACTCACCAGATCTTCGAGGCGGATAACACCAAGCCAAACCTGATCGCTCAAGGTAGTGGTAATGAAGTAATCCTTGTCTGCGACAGTACCAAGGAAAAGTTCTACTTGGGGTTGACCAACGGTTCCTTGGATTCGGCTAAGCATGTTTACAGCCGTTTGGATGTCTCGAACATCCTGGGAATCCTGCCAGAGGGTTACACTCGTGTATCGTCCTGGATGTACAACATGAACGTTGTGCTGATGGGCGACTGGATCTACGTGATCTTGGCAGCACACTTCGGAGCCAACAAGCTGGTAGAATACGGCACCGGGATGAACTTCCGTTACCTGTTCCGCGTACCGAAGGCAACAGTGGCTGCTCAGAACCCAGCGACGGCTGTTCAAGTTAACGTCAGTTTCCGTGACGGCGAAGGCATGCAGTGGATGAACTCACCCAACTGGCGTTGGGGCACTCCTACCATGCATCCAAGTGGTGCGGTTAGCCAGTACTTGAAATGGTACTTCCCATTTGTCCAGACCGAGAATTTGGCTTGTACGGGCGTTTACCGTTCCCAGTTGACGTTCGCTACCCCTATCCCCACTAAGCCAGGGAAATTCTTGTTGCGCTTCTGTGGGGCGTTCTGGTCGCGTTACACGATACCAGGGAAAACCACCGGTTACGAGATCATGCTCGAGATGTTGTACGAGTTCGATCCAGCGACCGGGGTGATGACGTTGGTTTCGCAAACCCCACGCCATACGTTAGACTTCGACAACCTACCTAGCATTGGTCCAATCAACATGAACGCTTTGGTGTTCATGGACCGAGAACAAGGTGCAGCAGTCTTGCCTGACGGGACGATTGTAGCGTCTTACGGGGCGTACCAGTCTTTCCCCCGGGGTTTCTGCTTGTGGCGCCCGCGTGATTACAAAACCCCATACGACACAATGAACCGGCAGTGGAACACTCAACTGGGAGTGATGGATCAGATCAGTGGTCCGCAAGAGATCATTGTCAGTCCATTGAAGTCGACGGTGAAACCGCGTTCGTTCTTGTTGGGTAATGGTGGTGATATGTACTGCGCACCTGATCCTGACACACTGGCGTACAACCGTGTGTATTACCGTGTAGGTAACGGTAAACTGGCTCAACGTTCGGATGTCACTAACCTGCTTTACCCAACGGTGTTGTCGCGCCCTCTGAGCAACGATGTACGTGAAGTCAATGCTCCTCCTCATGTAGGTGGTGCGACGGTTACAGTGCCTGCTGCACAGCTGGATGCTTTTGGCACCGACCTGGGTGAGTTCACGTTCTGTGTAGGGGTTCAGAAGAAGTACCTGGACTTGACTGCGGCGCGCGGTGAGTTCTTTGGCGGGACCAACCCTGACGACGTGCCACTGACCACGTCCCATACTCGGCGTATTGAAGCTGACGGAACTATCACTATGGTTCCTACAACGACTATCCTGTATCCACAGGCTATCGTTAATCAGCTGAAGCTCGAAGTGGAAGACGTGGGCAAGATGCAAGTGTGCCCTAAGGTATTCGTCAGCATTGTTGACCCTACCGGCGGTGCACTGGCTAACAAGTTTGGGTGGCTTCCGGTCTTGGTGTGCATCAACTGGGCTGAAGTCGGTACTACCAACCGCAGGGCTACATTGCTCAGTATTGCCCCTACGTACTCGGGAACTACCAACCGTGTCGTGACAGGCTTCACTGTGTTGGATAAGAAGCATGTGACCTACATTGGTACGGCGACTGCTCTGACGCCCACCACCTGGGACGCCACGCCTAACGGCAACAGCCCTAACGGTACACACGGTGCAATGCGGGCAGGCTACCACGTCAATGGCAACCAGATCATCGGGTTCTTTGCCCCGTCGATTGTTGCTGCTGGGCCTGGTGACTCCTTGGACATTTACGTCCTGTTCCGTTACGACGACAAGACCACACGTCGTTGGCGAGATGACTCTACCCAGCTTGGGCTCACGGGTCAGTCGGGTGGTGGTGGGCACCGTTGCATTATCCCGGATGACGCAGTGGTAATTGCACTTCCACATGCAAGTTCCACGGGCGGTGCGGGTACTATGTTCCAGGGTGCCACCAAAACGGTACTCTTGGGTTCGGTGTACCCAGAGGTCGGTTGGACCATCTTCTTCAAGTCGGAGATCAAGGCAGCCTTCAACGGGCAACCTTACACCCTCCCACCGGGGGCTATCGACTTGCGGGATATTGATCCTTCCCCTGCCAACAAAACGTTCTACATCTACGCAGTACTCGTCAATGGAGTCCCGACCTACCAGATAAGTCAGGATAAACGGCTGGAGTCTCCTTTCCAGTTGTGGGTAGGTAAAGTTATCACCAACAACCTGCAGATCCTGACGATTGAACGCTTCAACGTTTTCACCGTTAATGGTAACCGCGTGTCGGAAATCAAACGGGGTAACGCCATTCCTGCCAGTTCTGGTCTTGCTAACACAGAAGGTCAGTTCCCTTGGTTAAGGAGTGACGAACTCCTTCCTTGACAAACAGGAGGGTGTGGGTAACCCCCACGCTCTCTTGCTCTTTTCGTAAGGCAGAACATGGACACTTTGAAAATCGTACAGTTTGATATCCACGGCACTAACCCGGTTAACAAGTTCACTGGCGAGGAGATCCAGATCGATCCTACTTGCCCTTGGGTTATTCCTAACGCCTCCCCTTTCTTTGCCGACGAGAATGTCGCAGGCAAACCACCGATCATTGTCGTGTATGACAACAATGGTCAAGAACTGGTGCGAGACCGTGACTGGTTTGCTGAAGAGGAGTTCATGCCCCTCAGCGAAGTTACTGGTCGTCCTATCAAGTGTTTTATCCGACTGAGTGACGAGATCCTTGAGACTCGTACCGCTGTCAAGATCAACTACCAGAGCGTCGGTGCTTACTTCATTCCGCGTAACGACCTTGAAGCGTGGCTAGAGAAAATCCGCACAGGGGTGATCCCGGTACCGTTCGAGAAGGTGTTTGGTGTTCCAGCTACACTTCCTTCCATGTTGCACAGCCACAGCATCAAGACTGAAATTGGTGACTGGTTCGAACTGACCTGGTTCTTCGTATACCTGCAAGGTATCGTCAGTACCCGTGACCCGGAAGTGGCTGAAGACTTGGACAATGCCATTCAGGCCGCCTTCACTCAGCTTAACACAGTACGTGACCAACAGTGGGCTCGTTTGACCTCCCACGACAAGAACTACAACCGACCACACGGTCCTACCAAGTCCAGTGTAGGGCGTGGTAACGTCGATAACTTCCGTACTGCAACGTTGGCGGAAGATCGGGCCGGTACATCGGCTACGCTGTTCTCGACGCCACAGGGCGCCCAGGAGCTGCTTAAAGACTACGTTCCAGATACCAGTGAAGCAATGCGCTCGGGTATCTTGTCGATGTCCAAGTTCAGTAACGGTACTTATATCCCTCCGACCATCACGGGTTCGTTCGAAGGACTCGGGTCGATGTCGGAATGCATGGGGATCTGTGTTGAAGCAGACGGGCGTACTGTCCTGATCCAGAACCACTTTGATGGTCGTAACGAAGGCTTGTACTTCTCGACACTGTCGAACTATGACCGTGCCAGCAACCCACCGGACTACCGCTTCGATTACACAGTGTACAAGTATGAACCTCCTGTGTTGAAGAACATCGGGGTGCTTCCTAACCACATCGTGATGGGTAGTGGTAACGACATTATCATGGTGGGTAAAACTACCAAGGGTAATCCGGCACGAGACGACCGTTGGTTTGTGGC
>Ga0247819_10001724_pt1 | contig 11648 bp, 14 predicted proteins | sample 13C_Xylose_Day6_FD_193428 | JGI IMG/M metagenome (GOLD analysis project Ga0247819, IMG submission 193428) | Soil microbial communities from agricultural site in Penn Yan, New York, United States - 13C_Xylose_Day6 | ecosystem: Environmental > Terrestrial > Soil > Agricultural land | place: USA... | reverse complement strand
GGATGAGGCCGGCGGCAGCGACCCAGCCGGAGCGCGGCTTCACGGTGGGCCGGTGCGGCGCCACCCGGCGCATCGGGGTCGGCAGGCGGGCGGCGGATGCTTCGGTCATGTCTCGATGCTCGCGAATGGCGGCTCGGGCGACATCGGGAATCCGGCTCGGATCGCCTCGTACTTTCGGCCGAATCCGGGCCGTCAGCGCCAGAACTCGGTGAGCTGCTCGGCGAGGGCCCTGCCCTGGTCGTGACCAGCTCGAGCAGCAGGCGGACGCAGCATTGGATCCATCGCATCGGCGCCGAACAGGTGCTCGGCGTCGCTACTCGGGAAGATCGTCTCGACCCTGCTGCCGCCTGCTCGGAGTTCGTCGACCTGCGCTGCAAGATGCATGCCCCACTCCAGCGGCAACAGCGTTCGGCCGCCGAATGGCGACAGCACGAGCACCCGCCCGTATCCGGCTGCAAGGTCGGCATTCTCGGCATTGGATCGGTAGCCTCCGTCGATGTACAGGTGGTCCCCGATCCTGTAGGGGAGGCCGCTGGAACAGCTGGCGGCGACGGCATCCGCCAGTTCGACTCCGCTGTGGCGGTCGAAAACGACCGGTTCACCGGTATCGGCATCGACCGCCGTGATGAGCACCGTTCGCCGCGGCCATCGCCGGCTGGGCAGCCGTGAGTCGACGGTGGCGCGCCACCGTGCTTGCCAGGAGCCGTCCGACGCCGCATCCCTTTCGAGTGCCGCCGCACCCATTCTGCGGCGCATGTCGGCCGCGTCCTCCGCTGAGGCGATGATCTTGCTCATCCGCTCCAGGTGGTCCGCCACCGGCCTGCTCGGAACGCGTGCTCGGTCGGGTCCGATCGCACCGGTCTGCTGCTGGGGGGAAGCCGCGACGATGGCGGCGAACAACTCGGTCGGGGTCGCGCCGGCCAACTGGGCCGCCGCCGTCGAGCCGGCCGACGTCCCGATGGTCAGGTCGGCTGCGGTCACGTCCAGCCCGGAATCGAACAGGCCGGCGATGACGCCGATCAGCCACGCGTTGCCGGTCGATCCGCCGCCCCCGAGGACCAAGGCTCTACCGGAGAGGTGTTCCGGGACGGGAGCGGCCGTCTCCGAGGTGGAGTGAAGTGGATGATTCATCGTCATGGGCTCGAGTTGCCAGGAGATCTCGTCGCGGACGGCATCGGGCCGGCTAGTCCTCGGTCTTCCACAGGATCTGACGTATCGGCCCGTCTTGGGACTTCGACTCGACGAATTCGTATGACTCCTGGACGATCCGCTCGAGCACCGGCAGTTCGACATCGCTGAGCCGCCGGATGTAGACGCAGTAGCCCGTGGTGGAGTGCCTGCCCAATTTCGCCAGAAGTTCGGAGTGCCGTGCCGTGCCATCCATCAGGTAGATGGTCAGCTTTCCCTTTCGCGGATAGAAGCCGATCGTGTGACCGTCGCCTTCGCGTCCACTGTCGTACTTGTAGTGGTAGGTGCCGAACCCGATGGTGCCGACATTCCACAGCGTGGGCTCGTGCGCACTGATCCGCTGCATCATCTCGATCAGCGTCTCGCTGTCGTTGACCGTCTGCTCGTCGTCGAGCGAAGCGAGGTAGTCGTCGACTGAGCGGTCGTCGTGGTCTGTCATTCGATCTCTGATCGTCTGTGTGCAATGAGGGAGCCGATCCAAGGACGCTACTCCTTCGCGAGCGGGACCACAGGACTTCGGGCCGCCCGTGCTCGAGCTCCATGCAAAGGTGAGGATTCCTTGACGGCGGCATCGCCCCAGGAGGAGGCTGGGCCGGTGCCGCGTTCGCTGCAGCGGCCTCCATGATCCCGCGCAGGGCGGCGCCCGAGGGTCGCACCGCCTCGGCGGCGTGGCCGAAGGTTCGACATGCAACGGGGGATGCAGGACATGGGTACGAGACGAGCGGCGATTCTCGCCGCGATCATGACGGCTGCACTGGTGCCGGCGGTGCTCCTGCCGGCGGCGGCGAACGCCGCCCCACCCGGCGACTCGCCTGAGCCGGTCGCCGAGGTGCTGGCCACCGGGCTGGCGGGTCCGATCGGCAGCACCATCGGCCCCGACGGAGCGCTGTACGTGGCCGACCGCGCCGGGGGCGAGGTGGTACGCATCGACACGACCACCGGCGCTTCGACGCCGTTCGCGACCGGCCTTCCGGTCACAGGGCCGGGCGGCGTGTTCGACGTCGCCTTCATCGGCGACACCGCCTACCTGCTCATCAGCGTCGTCGGTCCCGACGTCGGCGGCAGCGATGTCGGCGGCATCTACCGCGTCGACGACGTCGACACGACCACGCTCATCGCCGACACCGCGAACTGGTCGATTCTCAACCCGCCCGACGCGGACTACTTCGTGCCGAGCGGCGTGCAGTTCGCGTTCGTGCCGTACGGCGACGGATTCCTCGTCACCGACGGACACCACAACCGGCTGCTGTTCGCCGACCTCGACGGCGAGGTCAGCGAGGTGGCGCAGTACGCGAACATCGTGCCCACCGGCCTGCAGGTCGACGGCGCGAAGGTGTTGATGGCCGAGGCGGGGCCGATCCCGCACGACCCGGCCACTGGCAGGGTCGTCGTCGTGGATCCGATGCGTGGGTCGTCATCGCCGCGTGCCGTGGCGGCGGGCTACAGCCTCGTCGTGGACGTCGAGGCGGCCTCCTGCGGCTACTACGCCGTCTCGCAGGGCGACTCGCCGGGGAACGTCGAACCCGGTACGCCGGGTCTTCCCGACAGCGGCGAACTCCTGCGAGTGAACGGCAACGGCACGTTCACGGCCATCATCGACGAGCTCGATCGTCCGACGTCGCTCTCGTTCGTCGGCGACACGGCCTACATCGTGACGCTCGGCGGCGACGTGCTCGTCGTCGACGATGTCGCTCCCGACCGTCACGCGACGTGGGGAGGTTGCGGCCCCAAGGGCCAGGGCTGATACGGCGGGGTGCCGGCGCGGCACAGGCGCCGCGCCGACACCTTTGCCCACCCACCCGGTCGGCCGGGCTGCGGATGCCGGGTCGTCAGGTCTTCTTCAACGCTTCGGCGAGCATCACGAGAATGCCACTGGGACCGCGCACGTAGGTGAGCTTGTAGACGTCCTCATAGGTCGCCACGCCGCGTAGCGGATGGCAGCCGTGCCTCGCGGCGATCTCAAGGGCCCTGTCGATGTCGTCGACCGAGAACGCGACGCGGTGCATGCCGATCTCGTTGGGACGGGTGGGCTCCGTCTCGATCGCTTCGGGGTGGATGTACTCGAAGAGCTCGAGCTGACCGTGACCGTCTGGCGTCTCGAGCATCGCGATATTCGCGTGGTTGCCGTCGAGGCCGACTGCGGTGTCGGTCCACTCACCGCTGACCGTGTCACGGCCGACGACCGTGAGACCGAGGTCGGTGAAGAAGGCGATCGCTGCTTCGAGGTCGCGAACGGCGATGCCGACGTTCTCAAGTCTGATGGCCATGCGTTGCATGCTACCGAGCCGGGAGAAGCCCGGTACTCGTCGGCCGGGACACGACCCGGTCACGTTTCGGCGAGGCGGATTCCACAGCCGCCCACGCGGACGTAGACTGCGGAAATGGAGGCCCCGGCCAGTACGACCCTGGTCGTCGTCGGAGATGCGACGACGAGTGCCATCCACGCGCTCGAGGGGTTCGCCAATGTTCAGGCAGCCTCGCTGCCCGATGCGACCGACGCCGAGGTGGCCGACCAGCGCGCCACCTCCGTCGCGCCCTACGTGGTGCACGATCACGATCCGCTCGGGCACGTCGCGGCCGCGTGGGTGGAGTTCTTCGACGACCAATCGACCTACGGAGTGCTCGAGCTCGAGATCGAGCGCGCTCTCGACGCGGCTGTGCGCCACGACTTCAGCGTGCCCGACTACTACGTCGTGATCCATCCCGAGGTGCTGCCCGTGACCTGGAAGCACTGGTGGCTCGGCGTGCTCTCGAGCGCTTCGCCGAGCCGGGTCATCCCGTGGCCGTCGGCCGACGAATCGCTCGCCGAACTGTTGCGGCGCCTGCCGACGGCGCGCGCGTGGCCCGAGGTCGACTCGTGGCTGCCGAAGGTCAGGGGTGCGATCCCCGACCGCGTCGGGCTCCCGGGCGCGGGCTGATCCAGCCGGGCGGCTTCATCGCGGATCGCCGGGCGCCTCGGCGTAGGCCTTCAGCCGGCGGAGCATCCGCTCGCTCTCGCGCGCGTAGCGCCCGACGATGGTCGAGCGCACGAGCTTGAGCCGCCGGGGGATGCCCAGCTCGATCGTGCGCGTGACCCGCGCGCCGACCGCATTCGCCGAGACCGACATCGTCACGGTGCTCGCGATGGTGCCGAGACTGCGGGGTCGAAGGGTCATCGGCTGGCGGAATGCGACCACGTCGGGCCGCGCCAGGGCGATCACGACGCCGTGGCGCACACCGGTGCGGCTGTGCTCGACGTAGGTGGTGCCGACCGCGACGGGTGGCGGCGAGAGCTCGCTCGTGCCCTCGTAGTCGCCGGCCCACGGAAGCCAGTTGCCGTAGTCGTGGAGGTTTGCGATGAGATCGAACACCACCTCGGGGGAAGCCGCGATGTCGACCTGCCGTTCGATCGTCGTCATGGCTCCAGCCTCCCACTCGACGCCGCCCGGGCGTAGCGCTCGGAGTAGACGAGCAGCAGTTCGCGCAGCTCGGCCGGCGACTCGACCGTGAAGTCCATGTTCAGCATGCCGATGTAGGCGGCGACCGTGTCGAGGCTGTCGGCCCCTGTCACGAGCACCGAGGTGCGGTCGTCGACGGACTCGACCACGCCCACCGTCGCGTTGATGCGATCGAGCACCGCCTCGGCGGGGGCATCGATACGCAGCCGCGCATGCACGTTCCAGCCGCTCGCCGCGATCGAGCGCATCGCGAACACGGTGTGGTCGCCACCCGGAACCTGCACGGGCGAGAACCGGCGACGGGTCGGCATCTTCGGCTCGATCCAGTCGGCGCGCACGGTGACCCAAGCGCCGGTCTCGGGCTCCCGGGCGACGAGGTACCAGCGCCGCTGCCAGCTCAGGAGGCGGTAGGGCTCGACGAGGCGGGAGGTGCCGCGGTCGAGGAAGCGGAACCACTCGACGTCTCGGATCGCGGTGGCGATCGCCGCGAGCACCTGGGGGTCGACCTCGGGGTCGGGCGCGTCGGTGCCGATGTTCTCGGGTGCGCGGTCCACGGTGTTCACGAGGGCGTCGACGGTCGGCCGCAGGTACGAGGGCAGCACCTGCTCGAGCTTCGCGAGTGCGCGCGCGCTCGAGAGTTCGATGCCGGCGATGCCCGTGGCAGCCTGCAGGCCGACAGCCACGGCGACGGCCTCCTCGTCGTCGAGCAGCAGGGGCGGCAGGCGGCCGCCGGCACCCAGACGGTAGCCGCCTGCGGCTCCGCGCGTGCCGTCGACCGGATACCCGAGCTCGCGCAGGCGGTCGATGTCGGTGCGGATCGTTCGGGACGAGACCCCCAACCGCTCGGCGAGCTCGGAGCCCGTCCAGTCGGGTCGCGTCTGCAGCAGCGAGAGCATCGCGAGCAGTCGCGCAGCCGTGTCGGACATGCCGTCAATTCTGCCCGCCGGTTGCCCGCGCGGCCGTCCGGATCTCGTAGACGCCGGGCGAGCCTCGTTGTATAGTCAATGATGATGAATTTTAGAAACTGACGCCATGCGGCGACAGGGTCGTTCATCGGGGCGACACGATCGAAGGAGATCAACCATGTTCGAGCAGACTCTCTACGAACGACTCGGTGGCGTGTTCGCCATCGCCGCTGTCGTCGATCACTTCAGCGACGCCGTCGTGCAGAACCCGATCGTCGGCGCGCAGTCGAAGAACCCGGCCCTCCGTGAGTGGCACACTCAGAACCTGGGCAGGCTTCCCGGCCTGAAGTTCATGCGCACCCTCTGGGTGTGCAACGTTTCGGGCGGGCCGTTCGAGTACACGCCAACCGTGCCGGGTAGCACGGTGCTCGGCCTCGAAGAGGCGCATCGCAAGCTGCGCATCTCGCCCGACGAGTTCGACGAGGTGGCCGCCGAACTGGGTCGCACCCTCGATGCCGTCGGCGTGCCCGAACAGGAGAAGGGCGAGGTGCTCGCCGCATTCGCCGCGCACAAAGACGAGGTCACCGAGGGCTACACGAGCTGAGCGCGGGGTCCGACGAGAGCGTCAGATTCCGACGGATCGGGGCGATTCTCCCCATCCGACGACGGAAAACGACGCTCTCGAACTCGTCCGAGTGTTCCGGAATTTAGGAACTCAACGCTCCTAATTGCCTCGTACCGTCGAAGACATGACGAACACCATCACCGCACCCAGCACCGACATCCGTCCCTTCCGCGTCGACGTGTCGCAGGCCGACCTCGACGACCTGATGCAGCGGCTCGCCCGCACGCGGCTGCCGCAGCCCGCACCCGGCGACGACTGGTCGTACGGCACCCCGAACGCCTACCTGCGCGACGCCGTCGAGACATGGCGCACGAGCTACGACTGGCGCGCCGAAGAGGCCCGCATCAACGCCGTGCCGCACTTCATCACCGAGATCGACGGGCAGCCGATCCACTTCATCCACGTGCGCTCGCCGCACCCCGATGCCACGCCCCTGATCCTCGCTCACACCTACCCCGGGTCATCCGTCGACTATCTCGACATGATCGGCCCGCTCACCGACCCGGTCGCGCACGGCGGGCGGGTCGAGGACGCGTTCGACGTCGTGATTCCGGATGCACCGGGGTACGGCTTCTCGAACCCGGTCTCAGAGGCCGGCTGGGCGATGCCCCGAGTCGCCCGCGCCTACGACGAGCTGATGCACCGGCTCGGCTACTCGGAGTACGGCATCCACGGCTCCGACAACGGCGCGCTCGTCGCCCGCGAGCTCGGACTGCAGAACCCCGAGGGCTTCCTCGGCCTGCACGTGCTGCAGCTGTTCTCGTTCCCGTCGGGCGACCCGAGCGAGTTCGAGCGCCTCGAACCCCAGGACTATGCGGGTCTCAAGCACCTCGAGTGGTTCCAGTCGGTGGGTGGCTACAACACCATGAACGCGAGCCGGCCGCAGACCATCGCGGTCGGGCTGAGCGACTCGCCGGTCGCCCTGCTCGCCTACAGCGAGCTGTTCAACTCGTTCGGCAACGGCACCGCGCTCGTGCCGCTCGAGAAGATCCTCACCGAGGTGAGCGTGAACTGGTTCGCGAACGCGGCGGCCGGCATGAGCCGCAGCTACCTCGAGAACGCCCGGCTCGAGGCGGAGCCGCAGGTGAACGCCGCGCCCACCGGAGTCGCGGTCTTCAAGGACGACTTCCAGACGATCAAGGTGTTCGCGGAGCGCGACAACTCGAACATCGTGCACTGGAGCCGGTTCGACGAGGGTGGTCATTACGCTGCGCTCGAGGTCCCCGACGCCGTGGCCGGCGACATCCGCACGTTCTTCGCGGGGCTGCGCGGCTGATCGCCGCCGGGCGCAAAGCGAACGGATGCCGCGAGCGAGGCTCGCGGCATCCGTTCGAGCGTGCGCGACAGTGCGCAGGCGCCCGCTACTTGCGGTGCGTGGCGTCGGTCACGTCGTTTCCGACGCGACCTGCGACCTTCGCCTTCTTGTCGGCTCGCTTCTCCTTGAGCGTCTTCGAGGCTGCGGTCTTGCTGGACGATTTCTTCGGTGACTTGTCTGACACGGGTGACGTCCTCTGATCGGGAGCCTGGGCGGCCCCGTGCCGCAACCCTAGTGCCGGTCGCTGTGAGTCAGTCGTCGAACGCGACCGCCCGCACCGGCGCGCCGTCGTCGCCGAGCCGCAGCGGGAAGATCCCGACGCGCACCCGGGCGGGCAGGCCGTCGAGACCCGTGAGGTTCTCGACGATGAGGCCGTCGCCGCCGAGCAAGACCGCGTGCACCGGGAAGTCCGTCGTGCCCTCGGCCCGGGTCGGGTCGGGGCTCAGCGTGTCGACGCCGAGCACGCGCATGCCACGCCTCACGAGTTCGCGCGCGGCATCGGCGTCGAGTGCCGGATGCCGCAAGGCCCGCGGGGTGCCGAAGTGCTTCGCCCACCCGGTGTCGACCAGGACGATCGTCGGCACGCGTTCGGGGAGCGGCACGTCGGCTGCGAGCTCTGCGAGCCCGTAGATCGCCCCGTCGCCGAGCCCCGTGACGTGCAGCACGAGCGCCTCGCCGACGAGTTCGTCGAGCGACACGCGATCCATCGTGCGACCGCCCGCGACGGTGTGCGCGGGCGCGTCGATGTGCGTGCCCGTGTGCGAACCGAGGTCGAGCCGGGTGACGGCCGCTCCGTCGCGCTCGATCTCGAGCGCGGGCTCCAGGTGCACCGCGGGGTCGCCCGGGTACACCTGCATGCCGCTGACGATCGGATGACTGAGGTCACGCATTCGGCGCGGGCTCCGCTGCGACATCCGTGAGGTGTCGGCTCTCGAGCTTCGGGTGCTTCGACCGCTCGCGCCAGGCGAGCAGCAGGTAGAGCGCGAACGTGAGCGCGAAGCCGGGAATCGTGGCGCCGATGGGCGTCGGCCACACGTAGGTCCAGAGGTAGACCGCGACTGCGCCGACCACCCACGATCCGATCGCCGCCCAGTTCACGCCCGCCAGGTACCAGTAACGGCCGCCCCGCGCACTCAGGATGTCGGGCGTGTATGCGCCGCGCTTGACGATGTAGTAGTCGGCGATCATGATCGCGAACACCGGCGCGAACAGCGCGCCGATGAGCACCAGGAACGTCGTGAACTGGTTCAGCAGCCCGAAGAACGTGGCGCCGATGATCGAGATCACGCCGAGGATCAGCGCTGTGGGCAGGAACTTCACGCGCGTGCCCGGGATCGCGTTCACCACCGACGTGACCATGCCATAGACGACCATCGTGTTCGTCGCCATCACCGAGATGAAGATCACGACCGCCAGCGGCCAGCCGAAGGGTTCGACGATCGTCACCGGGTCGAAGGGGATCGCCTCGCCGCCGGAGAGCACGACGTACGAGATCGCGGTCGCGCCGAGCGACATCGAGATGATCGTCGAGAGGCTGTAGCCGACCCCGGAGCCGATGATGCCGGCCCGGCTCGACTTCGCGAAGCGGTTGAAGTCGGCCGAGAGCACGGTCCACGAGATCGCGGTGGCGATGACGACGTCGAGCACGAGGATCGGCGTGTAGCCGATGGACTCGTCGACCGGGATCGCCTGGAACTCGGCCGGCGTGAACGTCGTGAACGCGGTGATGAAGATGTACGCCATGATGGCGAGCATGACCGCGGCGAGCCACGGCTCGATGCGCGCGATTCCCTCGTGGCCGAAGATCGCGAGGATCACGACGATCGTCTGGCAGACCACTGCCCACAGCACGGGCATCGAGACTCCGGTGAGGGAGGCCACGAGGAAGTCGAGCGCGATGCCGGCCAGCATCGCCTGCACCCAACTCCAGCCCATGAGGATGATCACGTTCGCCGAGACGGGCAGGAGGCTGCCGCGCGTGCCGAACGGTCCGCGGGTGAGCGCCATTGTCGGCAGGCCGGTGCGCGTGCCGATATTGCCGATCGACACGAGCACGAGCGCGCCGATGAGCGTGCCGACGATGATCAGCAGGATGGCGAGTCCGTAGTCGACGCCCGGCACGAACAAGGTGCCGGTCAGGAGGGTGGTGACGACGAGGTTCGCGGCGAGCCAGATCATGCCGATGCGCAGCAGTGAGAGTTCGCCGGCGACGGGTCCGGCGTCATCGGAGTTGCGTTCGAGACGTTGCTCGAGGCGGGTGTAGAGCGACATTGCTGTTCTCCTCGGTGAGATGTGGGCGTTCAGGCCGCGCCGGCGGCGGCGGGCATGGGGGAGAGGTGTTCGTGCACGGCGACGAGGCCATCGCCGTCGGCGCGGAACACGATGGTCTCGCGCTCGAGGTAGGACTCGCCCCCATCGGGGGTTTCGACGCTGGTGTCGACCGAATGCGAGAACACCGCGCCGCCCGGGAATGACTGCACGTGCCGGTCGGACGACGTGCACGACACGACGCGCCAGCCGCCCGCGACCCATTCGGCCCAGAGCCGCTCGTAGGCGGCGCGGTCGTCGAGCCGCGCGGGCTCGGAGTGGAACACGAACGACGCGTCGGGGGCGAAGGCCGCGAAGTAGCGGTCGCCGTCGGTCGCCGCGAAGGCGTCGACGATGGCGGATGCCGCCGCCTCGACCTGGTCGCGGGAGGGGGTTTCGTGGGATGACATCGCGTGGCTCCTTCGCCGGGGATGGGGATCGGTGGGATTGGTCTGCGGGATCGGGTGTGCGGGTGTGGGAGCGTTCAGTCGCGCGGCGCCATCGCGCTGATGAGCTCGTACGCGACGTGGCTCGCGGCGACGGCGGTGACCTGCGCGTGGTCGTAGGCGGGTGCGACCTCGACGATGTCGGCGCCGACGATGCGCCGGTCGGCGAGGGCGCGGAGGATGCGCAGCAGCTCGCGGCTCGTGAGCCCACCGGCCTCGGGGGTACCGGTGCCGGGGGCGTGCGACGGGTCGAGCACGTCGATGTCGATGGAGATGTAGAGCGGCGCGTCGCCGATGCGGGCTCGGATGCGCTCGATCGCCGCGGGCAGGCCGTGCTCCTCGATGAACTCGCTCGAGACGATCGAGAAGCCGAGTCGCTCGTCGTCCTCGAGGTCGCTCTTCGCGTAGAGCGGGCCGCGGATGCCGACGTGCATGCTCGCGGTGAGGTCGATGAGCCCTTCCTCCGACGCGCGGCGGAACGGCGTGCCGTGCGTCATCGGTGCGCCGAAGTAGGTGTCCCACGTGTCGAGGTGGGCGTCGAAGTGCAGCACGGCGACGGGTCCGTGCTTGCGATTCACGGCGCGAAGCAGGGGGAGCGCGATCGTGTGGTCGCCGCCGATGACGACGAGCCGGTCGGCCTGCTCACCGAGGGCGACGGCGCCCTCCTCGATCTGGGCCACCGCCTCGGCGATGTCGAACGGGTTCGCGATCAGGTCGCCCGCGTCGGCCACCTGCTGGGCGCCGAACGGGAAGACGTCCTGCGCGGGGTTGTACGGACGCAGCAACCTCGAGGCCTCGCGCACGTGGGCGGGACCGAATCGGGCGCCCGGCCGGTAGCTCACCCCGCTGTCGAAGGGCACGCCGGCGATCGCGATGTCGGCCGCGCCGACCTCGTCGAGCCGCGGGAGTCGTGCGAAGGTGGCGATGCCGGCGAATCGCGGTACGACGCTGGCGTCGACCGGGCCGCGAATGTCGCGAGGAGTGGTCGCGGCGGTGACGTGCGCATCGCCCGGGTTCGAGTGAGGTTGCATATTACGAAACTTTCAGTACTATTGAGACAACTTGCAGCCACTGTATGCCTGCCCGCCCGCGTCCGTCAAGGGAGTAGCCGTCATGCGTCCCATCCACCCGTCGGCGGACGCCGCCGGCACCCCGATCGGCGCGAAGCTGCGAAGCACGCGCGTGGCGCAGGGGCTGACGCTCGCGCAGGTCGCCGAGTCGACGGGTCTGAGCAAGGGCTTCCTCAGCCGCGTCGAACGCGACGAGACCTCACCGAGCGTCGCCACCCTCGTGCAGCTCTGCCAGGTCCTGTCGCTTCCCGTCGGCGCGCTCTTCGAAGAGCCCGAGATCCAGCGCATCACGCTCGCCGAGGCCCCCCACATCAACCTCGGCGGGGTCGGTGCGACCGAGTTGCTCATGTCCCCG
>Ga0247819_10001723_pt1 | contig 11652 bp, 11 predicted proteins | sample 13C_Xylose_Day6_FD_193428 | JGI IMG/M metagenome (GOLD analysis project Ga0247819, IMG submission 193428) | Soil microbial communities from agricultural site in Penn Yan, New York, United States - 13C_Xylose_Day6 | ecosystem: Environmental > Terrestrial > Soil > Agricultural land | place: USA... | reverse complement strand
CAGCGGGCGGATGAGCGCGTTCGAGGCGAGCTGCTCCATGATGTGGGCGGTCCAGCCGGTGACGCGGGCCGCCACGAACAGCGGCGTGAAGGTCAGCGTGTCGAAGCCCATGAGGTTGTACGCCGGCCCCGACGGGTAGTCGAGGTTCGGGTAGATCCCCTTGCGCGAGACGAACTCCGACTCGAGCGTGTCGTAGAGCGCCGCGACATCCGGCCGGTCGTAGTGCTCGACGAGGGTGTCGAGCGCCGCCTTCATCGTCGGCACGCGCGAGTCGCCGCGCTTGTAGACGCGGTGGCCGAAGCCCATGATCTTGCGCTTCTCGGCGAGCGCCTCATCGAGCCACGGCCCGACGTTCTCGGCCGTGCCGATCTCGTCGAAGATGTGCAGCACGGCCTCGTTGGCGCCGCCGTGCAGCGGCCCCTTCAGCGCGCCGATCGCGCCCACCACCGCGGAGTAGAGGTCGCTCAGCGTCGAGGCGATCACACGGCCGGTGAAGGTCGAGGCGTTGAAGGAGTGCTCGGCATAGAGGACCATCGAGCGATTGAACGCGTCGACGACGACCTCGTCGGCCTCCTCGCCGAACGTCATCCACAGGAAGTTGGCCGCGTAGTCGAGGTCGTCGCGCGGCGCGATGGGCTGCTGACCGCGACGGCGGCGCTGACCGTAGGCGACGATCGCCGGAAGCACGGCGAACAGCCGGATGCTGCGGGCCAGGTTCTCCTCGGCGCTGCCGCTCACGTCGAGCACCGAGCCGGTGCCGGCGAGGTCACGTGCGCCGATGAGGCTCACCGCCGTCCGCACCTCGTCCATCGGGTGCGCGTCGATCGGCACGAGGTCGATCGCGGCGCGCACGTCGGCAGGAAGGTGACGATAGGCCCGCTCGGTGGCGCGCAGCTGCGCGAGCTGCACCTCGGTCGGCAGGTCGCCGTGCCAGAGCAGGTACGCGACGGCCTCGAACGGCTGCGTCGCCGCGAGCTCGTGCACCGGGTAGCCGCGGTACAGCAGCGAGTTCGTCTCGGGGTTCACCTTCGAGACCGCCGTGTAGTCGACGACGACTCCGGCGAGCCCCTTCTTGATGTCGGGTTCGGTCATGCTCTGCTCCTCTGCTCCTCTTCACCCCTGCTCCGCAGTCACAAGGCGTCGATCCGGACCCCGGATCAGGGGCGCATAGTGACTGCGGAGGGAGGTGTTTCACCGCTGAATCTGGAAGTTGAAGACGTCCTGGTCGAAGTGGTTGTACTGCTCGTAGTCGATGAGGTCGTAGAGGTCGGCCCGGTGCTGCATCTCACCCAGCTTCGCGGTGAGGTGTCCGTCTTCGACGAGCGTATCGAGTGCACGGGATGCCGCACCCATCGCGATGCGCAGGAGCGACACCGGCCAGATCACGATGTTCACGCCGACGTCGCGCAGCTGGTCGACCGAGAACAGCTCGGACTTGCCGAACTCGGTCATGTTGGCGAGGATCGGCACGTCGACGGCGGCGCGGATCGCGGCGAACTCCTCAAGCGTCCGCATCGCTTCGGGGAAGATGGCATCGGCCCCCGCGTCGACGAGGGCCTTCGCGCGCCGGGTGGCGGCATCCATCCCCTCCACCGCGCGGATGTCGGTGCGCGCCATGATGAGGAAGTTCGAGTCGCGCCGCGCGTCGGCCGCGGCGCGGATGCGCTTGATCGCGGTGTCCTCGTCGACGACGGACTTGCCGTCGAGGTGGCCGCAGCGCTTCGGGTTGATCTGGTCCTCGATGTGCGTGCCGGCGAGGCCCGCGTCTTCGAGGGTCTGGATCGTGCGGGCGACGTTCATCGGCTCGCCGAATCCGGTGTCGGCGTCGATGATCGCCGGCAGGTCGGTCATGCGCGCGATCTGCTGGCCTCGGCCGGCGACCTCGGTGAGGGTGGTGAGGCCGATGTCGGGAAGGCCGAGATCGGCGCTGAGCACCGCGCCCGAGATGTACACGCCCTCGAACCCCTTGCGCTCGATCAGCCGGGCGCTGAGCGGGTTGAATGCCCCCGGGAAGCGCAGCAGCTCACCGGTCGCGAGCCGCTCGCGGAACGCCCGCCGCTTCTCGTGCGCGGGCACGGTGGAGTACAGCATCAGGCGCTCCTCGTCGGCTCGGGGCGTTTCGTCTCGGTCGATGGCGCTACCTCGCTCAACGACCGGTAGACAGACCCGGTCGTTGAGCGAGCGAAGCGAGTCGAAACGCGCATCAGAACAGGCCCTTCGGCGCCGGGGCAGCGGCGAGCACGCCGAAGTCGGCGACGATGGTGAGCTGCTGCACCTCCTCGGGGGTCAGCTCGGGCAGGCGCTGGGCGAGGTCGAGGAAGCGCTCGATCTCGTCGGCGGTGAGCACGGGCTCTGCCAGCAGGCGGAACTTGCGCACGTAGTCCTCACGGGCGAACGGCCGGGCGCCGAGCGGGTGCGCGTCGGCGACAGCGATCTCGTCGACGATGGTCTCGCCGTTCGTGAGGCGGATCTCGACGCGGCCGCCGAACGCCTTCTCGTTCGGATCCTCCGAGTGGTAGCGGCGCGTCCACTCCGGGTCTTCGGCGGTGGTGATCTTGTGCCACAGCTCGACGGTGTCGGCACGGCCCGCGCGCTCCGGTGCGTAGGAGTCGACGTGGTGCCAGCCGCCGTCCTGCAGCGCCACCGCGAAGATGTACGGGATCGAGTGGTCGAGCGTCTCGCGCGACGCGTTCGGGTCGTACTTCTGCGGGTCGTTCGCTCCCGAGCCGATCACGTAGTGCGTGTGGTGCGAGGTGTGCAGCACGATCGCCTCGACGTTCGCCGGGTCCCGCAGCTCGGGGTGCTCGCCGTGGAGCTTGCGGGCCAGGTCGATCCAGGCCTGCGCCTGGTACTCGGCCGAGTGCTCCTTCGTGTACGAATCGAGGATGCCGCGCTTGGGCTCGCCCTCACCCGGCAGCGGCACCTCGTACGAGGCATCCGGTCCGTCGAGCAGCCACGCGATCACGCCGTCTTCGCCTTCGTAGATCGGCGAGGGCGACGTCTCACCGCGCATCGCGCGGTCGACGGCTTCGACCGCCATCTTGCCCGCGAACGCGGGCGCGTGCGCCTTCCACGTCGAGATCTCGCCCTTGCGCGACTGGCGGGTCGCCGTCGTGGTGTGCAGCGCCTGGCCGACGGCCTGGTAGATCGTCTCGACGTCGAGGCCGAGGAGGGTGCCGATGCCGGCCGCGGCCGACGGGCCGAGGTGCGCCACGTGGTCGATCTTGTGCTTGTGCAGGCTGATCGCGCGCACCAGGTCGATCTGGATCTCGTAGCCCGTCGCGAGCCCGCGCACGAGAGCCGCGCCGTCGGCGCCGACGTGCTGCGCGACGGCCACGATCGGCGGGATGTTGTCGCCCGGGTGCGAGTACTCGGCCGCGAGGAACGTGTCGTGGTAGTCCAGCTCGCGCACGGCGACGCCGTTGGCCCATGCCGCCCACTCGGGGCTCGTCTTGCGGTCGAGTGCGCAGCCGAACACGGTCGCGCCCGAGCCGCCGACCGACACGGCGTGGTCGAGAGCCTGCTGGCGCGCGGCGCTCACCGGGGCGCGGGTGAGAGATGCCGCGGCCACCGCGGCGTTGTCGATCACGCGATTGACGATCATGTCGACGACGTCGGCGTCGACCTCCACCGGGTCGGCGGCGACTTCGGCGATGTGCCACGCAAGCTGCCCCTCGCGGGCGAGGTTCTCGTCGCTGCGGTGGACGCGGAGGTGATGGATGACGGTCATGACCGGCCTTTCAGTGGTGCGGCCCCCGTGCCTCGATCGGTCGCTGACCCCGTCGAAGCGCCGAGGGACTCGAGGATGCTGTGGAGCGCGTTGTGCAGATGCACGTGCGTGGCGTGGGCGGCGAGGTCCGCGTCGCGCGTGCCGATCGCGGCCGCGATCAGACGGTGCTCGGCGACGGATGCCGCGAGCCGGGCGGGATTGTCGCGCGCGAGTCGCCGTACCCGGACGAGGTGCGTGCGCACGGTGCGCAGGGCTGCGGTGAGGTAGTCGTTGGCGACGGCTCCGTCGAGCGCGAGGTCGAATCGCTCGATGAGCGCGTAGTAGGCGTCGCGTCCGTCCGCCCCCACGGCTTGCCCGGCGTCGAGGTCGACCTGGGCGAAATCGCGCGCGAGTCCGGCGAAGGCGTCGGCGTCTCCCCGCTCCGCGGCCAGTCGCGCGGCGGATTCCTCGAGTGCACGGCGCACCTCGAAGATCTCGCGGATGTCGCCGGCGTCGATCGCGGTGACCACCGTGACGCGGGGCGACTGCTGCGCGACCAGCCCGTCGGCGGCGAGGCGCCCGAGCGCTTCACGAAGGGGCGTGCGGCTGACCCCGAGTCGGGCCGCCTGCTCGACCTCGCCGAGCACGGCGCCCGGGCGCAGATTGCCGGACTGGATCTCGTCGAGGAGAGTCGCGTACGCACGGTCACTGGCCCGCATCCGCTTCACCTCCTCGTCCTGCACCTGAGCCAGTGTATACATAAACCTCCGCAAGAGCCATCCGATGGCACCGAACCCGCAATGAGGTATACATAGCGCCCACTCTCCGTGGGAGTGACCTTAAGGAGATCACCCAGTGGGCGGCATCCGGGCGCCGGAGTATCGTCCGCGATGGGTGGCCTGCCATCCCGGAAGGCCCGACGAGTGGGGGGTAGACGATGAGACACTCGCGCGCCGCAGGGGCGGCAGCTGCTGCTGCCGTGCTGCTGCTGACAATGGGGACGTCGGCAGCATCCGCAGCTCCGGCGGAGATCGACCATTGGACCGATCACGTGGAGCACATCGAACAGGACACGCACGACGACTGGTGCCCCGACATCCCGTACGACGTGCTCTTCACCGAAGACGCGCACGGCACCTTCCGCGGCGTCGAGCGCAAAGGCGTGTTCTACGGAGCCAGCACCGTCCACAGCGAAGCCAGCTGGACCAACACCGAGAACGGGAAGTCGATGACCGCGGTCTGGCAAGGCCAGGACAAGGACCAGGTAGTGACGCTGAACGCGGACGGCACGGCGACGATCAAGATCCTGTTCACGGGTCCGACGCAGTACTACGACGATGACGGGAACAAGCTCTACAAGGATGTCGGCCGCACGTTCGTGACGATCGTCCTGGACGAGAACGGTGACTTCCTCGAGGAACTGAGCGCCGACGCCAAGGGCCAGTTCGACACCACGGACCGCGACTTCTGCGCGGACCTCCGAGCGGTGCTCGACTGACCGCACCGCACCTGCCGCGCCGGCCGCCCCGTTGGGCGCACCGGCGCGGCACCGTCTTGCGCGGCGACTCTTCCGGCGGCAGCGTGAGGATTGCGTGAGGAGTATTCACGAATTTATGAAAAAGGCGTAACGTCAGCCCCATGTCCACAGTCATCCGCACCAGCGGCCTCACCAAGCACTACGGCCGCGTCCACGCCCTCGACGGGCTCGACCTCACCGTCGACGAGGGTCAGATCCACGGATTCCTCGGGCCCAACGGCGCCGGCAAGTCCACCACGATCCGGGTGCTGCTGGGGCTGGCGCGCAAGACGGGGGGCGAGGCATCCGTCTTCGGCCAGGATCCGTGGCGCGACGCCGTCACCCTGCACCGTCGCATCGCCTACGTTCCCGGCGACGTCAGCGTGTGGCCCAACCTCTCGGGCGGCGAGGCGATCGACCTCATGGCGAGGCTGCGCGGTGCCGCGCGCCACGACCCGGCGTACGTCGCGCAGAAGCAGCGCCTCATCGAGGCGTTCCAGTTCGATCCGCGCAAGAAGGGCCGCGCGTACTCGAAGGGCAACCGGCAGAAGGTCGCCCTCATCGCCGCCTTCGCGGTGCCCGCCGACCTGTACATCCTCGACGAGCCCACCAGCGGGCTCGACCCGCTCATGGAGGTGATGTTCCGCCACGAGATCGCACGCGTGCGGGCGGCGGGCGCCACCGTGCTGCTGTCGAGCCACATCCTGTCGGAGGTCGAGCAGCTGTGCGACCGCGTCTCGATCATCCGCTCCGGCCGCATCGCCGAGGCGGGCACCCTCACGGAGCTCCGCCACCTCACCCGCACCGAGGTCTCGTTCCAGGGGACGGATGCCGCAGCCATCGCCGGCATCCCTGGGGCCCACGACGTCGTCGTCGAGGAGGGCCGCATCAAGTTCACCGTCGACAGCGACGCCGTGACATCCACCCTCCCCGCCCTCGCCGCACGCGACGCCGCGGGCTTGCGCATCGCGCCGGCGTCGCTCGAGGAGCTGTTCCTGCGCCACTACGGCGACGAGCTCGCCGAGATGGACGGGAACGGGCGATGACACGCTTCTTTGCGCTGCTCGGCCAGCGCATCCGCCGGGACTGGGTGCAGGTGCTGCTGTGGGCGGGCGGCACCGGCCTCCTCGCCTACGCGTCGTACGTCGGCGTGGCCGACGCCTACGGCACCGAGCAGGACCGCACCTCGCTGCTCGCCGCCGCTCTCGCGAACCCGGTGATCCTGCTGTTCCGCGGGCTGCCCTCCGGCACGGGGCAGGGCGCATTCATGGTCTTCCTGATCTTCCCGTGGCTCGCCATGCTGGCGGCGTTCATGAGCACGTTCCTCGCGGTGCGCCACACCCGCGGCGACGAGGAGCCGGGCCGCGCCGAGCTCATCTCGGCCACCCCTGCCTCCCGCACGCTGCCCTTCATCGCGACCGCGACGCACGGCCTGCTCGCGAACCTCCTGCTGGGCGCGCTGACGGCCGGCGCCTTCCTCGCCGTCGGCCTGGATGTCGAGGGCTCGCTCCTGGCGGGCGCGGCCGTCGGCGCGGTCGGCGTGACGTTCCTCGGCGTCGGGCTCGTCGCAGCGCAGCTCATGCGCACGTCGCGCGGAGCGAACTCGCTGGCCGTCTGGACACTCCTCATCACGTTCCTGCTCTCGGGGATGGGCAATGCGATCGGCACGCCGAGCGACGACCTCACCCGCATGGAGAGCTCCTGGCTCACCTGGCTCTCTCCCTTCGGATGGGGTGAGAACACGCGCGCCTTCGACGAGAACCTGTGGTGGCCCGCCGTCCTCTGCCTCGCCGTGGGCATTCTGCTCACGGTGATCTCCGCGGTGCTGGTCTCGGCCCGTGACCTCGGCGGCAGCTTCATCGCGGAGCGGGCGGCGCGGGCGGATGCCTCCGCCGCACTGTCGACCCCCACCGGCCTCGTCTGGCGCCTCACGCGGGGAGCGGTCATCGGCTGGACCGTCGGCGGGCTGCTCGTCGGCATCCTCTCGACGTCGCTCGCGTCGATCGTGCAGGAGATCGGCGCCGCCAACCCGTCGGTGGAGCAGATCCTGCGGCAGATCTCGGGCGAGGGCAGCGTCGAACAGGGCACCGTGACGACGTTCTTCACCATGCTCGGCGTGCTGGCCGCCTGTGCCGCCGTGCAGGTGGTGTGCCGTGCCCGGCAGGAGGAGGCCCACGGCACCGCCGAGCCGCTGCTCGCCGCACCCGTCGGCCGCGTACGGTGGCTCGCGGACTATCTCGTCGTCGCGCTGCTCGCGATCGTGCTGGTGGTCGCCGCCGCCGTCGGGGGTGCCGCGATCGGCATCGCCTCGCAGGACGGCGACATGGACCTCATGCGCACCGTGCTCGTGACGGGCGCGGGACAGGTGGCCGCAGCATCCGTGTTCCTGGCCCTGACGGCGCTCGTCTTCGTTCTCTTCCCCCGACTGACCATCCCGGTCGGCTGGACGCTCGTCGTCCTCGGCATGATGCTCGGCCTCTTCGGCCCGCTGTTCCAGTTCCCGGACTGGCTGGTGCACCTCTCGCCCATCGCCGTCACGCCGCTCCTGGACGGCGATGACATCGACGTCCGCGGGCTGTGGTGGCTCCTGCTCGCAACCGGCGCCGGCGCCGTGGCCTCCCTCGGGCTGATGCGACGGCGCGAACTGGAAGCGGGAGGATAGTCAGCGAAGGGGGCGATGTGAGCAGCGAGCATCCGGGCGTCGACGCCGCCGAGCAGGCGGCTGCGATGCTGACCAGCGCCGGTATGGCGCGCATGCCCGCGCGCGTGATGATGGCCCTCGTCGGCTCGCCCGACGAGGGCTACACCGCCGCCGAGCTCGGCGACCGTCTCGGCGTCTCGGCGGCCGCAGTGTCGGGCGCGGTGCGGTACCTGGTGTCGATGCGCCTCATCCAGCGGCTGTCGCGCGCCGGAGACCGGCGCGACCGGTACGACCTCACCGACGACGCCTGGTCGGGCATGATCACGGCGAACGCCCCGCTGTACTCGGCGCTCGCGACGCACATCGACAGCATCGCCGACGACAACGACGGCGCACCGGTCTCGGTCGCGAGGGCGCGCGACGTCGCCGACTTCCTGAGGTACCTTTCCGAGCGGATGCCGCATCTCGCGGAAGAGTGGCGGGCCGAGCGCTCCTCGGGGGCACGGTAGCCTTGCCCGAGTGACCGACGCGCCCCGCTACATCGTTGCCACCGACGGAGCCTGCAAGGGCAATCCCGGTCCGACCGGCTGGGCATGGGTCGGCGAGGACGGCCAGTGGGCCGCGGGCGCCATCCCGCTCGGCACGAACAACGTCGGCGAGCTGATGGGCCTCCTGAAGGCGATCGAGGACCACGCCGACGTCGAGAATCTCGTGGTGCAGGCCGACTCGAAGTACGCGATCGACACCTACACGAAGTGGATGGACGGCCACCGGCGCCGCGGCTGGAAGACCTCGACCGGTGCGCCGGCCAAGAACGTCGACATCCTCGAGCAGCTCATCGTCGCCCGCGATGCGCGCCGGGCGGCGGGCATGCCCGACGTCGTGCTCGAGCACGTCCGCGGCCACTCCGGCCACGTGCTGAACGCCTGGGCGGACGAGCGCGCCGTGCGGGCCTCGGAGCATGCGGCGAAGGGCACCGCGAGCGCGTGGTCGTCGCTCGGTGCACAGGACCCGATCGACGTCTCGACCCGCCCCAAGAACGGCCGCTGAGCTGAGAGCCACACCCCCGGCGTTCCTGCCCGGGGGCGGCCGACTGCTGCCGAACCTCGGCGATCTGCCGGCGCTCGGACGCTTCGCGCCGACGAACCCGAACCCCGGCAGATGCCCGAGTCACGGCGGCTCCGGGGAAAATCGCGGACGACTCCGGAACAGCGCTGAAGTTTCCTGCGAGCGCGGCGTCGCGTCATGGCGCGGTCGCCGGAAACTGCCGCGTACGGCGCCGACGGGCGCGACCGCGGTCAGCTCTCGGTTGTGCCCTCGTAGAGGCCGATCGCGTTGCCGTCGGGGTCGGCGATCACGGCCCACCAGCTCGTGGGAGAGATCTGGTCCTTCTCCATGAGCACCGTGGCACCGGCATCCTTCGCCGCCGCCACCGTCGCGTCGATGGAGTCGACCTCGACGTACGAGCGAGGCTGTGTGAAGCCCTCGCTGCGCGGCGCGAGACCGCCGCCCGAGATCTTGTTCGGCGCCTGCCACATGGGGTACCCCTCGAAGCCGGGAACCTCTGCGATCTGCCAGCCGAACAGACCGGAGTAGAACTCGGCCGCCTTGCCGAGGTCGGTGACGGGGATGTCGATGTGCGTGATGTCGCCGTGGGCCATGGTGTTCCTCTCGAGCGGATCCGACCCGCACAGTCTCCGCCGCCCTCACGGACCCCGCAAGAGCCGGCCCGCGGCGGAAGGGGCTCAGCGGCCTGAGGATGCCTCCGCGAGGTGCCGCTCCAGCGCATCGATCGCCGGACGCTGACCCTTCACGAGGCGCTCGCGTGCGGCATCCGTGTCGGTCCATTCGACGCGGTCGACCTCGGGGAACGACGCCGTCCGCCCCGAACGCGGCGGCCATTCCAGCTCGAACTCGCCGAACGCGAGACCGTCGAGCGAGAACCCGCTGCCGTCGGCGACGAACACGGTCACCCGCTTGCCCGACGAGTACGCGAACGTGCCGAGCTCGGCGTACGGCGGCTCGGGCGGGTCGACGCCGAGCTCCTCGCGGAACTCGCGACGCGCGGCATCCAGCGCGCTCTCCTCCCCCTCGGCGAACTCGCCCTTCGGGATCGACCACGCGCCGGCATCCTTGCTCGCCCAGAACGGCCCGCCCATGTGCGCGATGAGCACTTCGAGGGAGGGCGCGAGCCGATAGAGCAGGATGCCGGCGCTGGTGATCACGGTGGTGAGCCGCCGAAGCCTCAGACCACGCGGGTCTTCGGCGAGACGGTGTAGGTGTCTTCGGGGTCGTCGTAGACGACGCCCGCGAGGGCCGTGTCGATCGCGGCCATGGTGTCGGCGTCGAGCACGACGCCGGAGGCCTTGACCGTGTCGGCGAGCTGCTCGGGACGGGATGCCCCCACCAGCGCCGACGCCACGTTCTTGTTCTGCAGCACCCACGCGATCGCGAGCTGCGGCAGCGTGAGGCCCGCTCCCTCGGCGACGGGCTTCAGGCGCTGGACCGCCTCGAGCACCTCGTCGCGGAGGAACCGCTGGATGAACTGCGCGCCGCTCTTCTCGTCGGTCGCGCGCGAGCCCTCGGGCAGCGGCTGACCGGGCAGGTACTTGCCCGAGAGCACGCCCTGCGCCATCGGCGACCAGACGATCTGCGAGATGCCGAGCTCCTCGGAGGCCGGCACCACCTTGCCCTCGATCACGCGCCAGAGCGCCGAGTACTGCGGCTGGTTCGAGATGAGCTGGATGCCGTAGCTCTTGGCGAGCGCGTGCCCCTCGCGGAGCTGCTCGGCCGTCCACTCCGAGACGCCGATGTAGAGCGCCTTGCCCTGACGCACGACGTCGGCGAACGCCTGGAACGTCTCTTCGATCGGCGTCTCGTAGTCGTAGCGGTGCGCCTGGTAGAGGTCGACGTAGTCGGTGCCGAGGCGGCGGAGCGAGCCGTTGATCGACTCGAAGATGTGCTTGCGGCTCAGGCCGGTGTCGTTCGGCCCCTTGGGGCCGGTCGGCCAGTACACCTTCGTGAAGATCTCGAGCGACTCGCGGCGCTGGCCGGTCAGCGCCTTGCCGAGCACCTCCTCGGCGAGCGTGTTGGCGTAGACGTCGGCGGTGTCGAACGTCGTGATGCCGGCGTCGAGCGCCGCCTGGACGGTGGCGATGGCGGCCGAGTCGTCGACCTGCGAGCCGTGCGTGACCCAGTTGCCGTAGGTGATCTCACTGACTTTGAGACCGCTGTTTCCGAGGTACCGGTAATTGACCATGGGAAAACGCTACCTGCCCGCTCGGGGTCACCGGCGCGATTCCGCCGTTCGCGTATCGCAAGAGACAGAGACGACGGATGCCGCGACCCGGCGCGCGGGGTGCGGCATCCGTCGTCGAGGTCGGTCAGACGACCGGGGCCGACTCGTCCTCGCGGGCGTCGCCCGCAGCGTCGGCGAGCGGCTCGCCGCGCTCCGCCTCTGCCAGCGCGTGGGCCTCCTCGTCGAGATCGGTCGCCGCCTGCTGGAACTGCGAGTTGTAGAGGCGGAAGTACGCGCCCTGGGCGACGATGAGGTCGTCGTGCGTGCCCTTCTCGACGATCCCGCCGTTCTCCATCACGAGGATGAGGTCGGCGTCGCGGATGGTCGACAGGCGGTGCGCGATGACGAACGACGTCCGGCCCTCGCGCAGCGCCGCCATGGCGTGCTGCAGCAGCAGCTCGGTGCGGGTGTCGACCGAGCTCGTCGCCTCGTCGAGGATCAGCACCGACGGCTGCGCCACGAAGGCACGGGCGATCGTGATGAGCTGC
>Ga0247819_10001719_pt1 | contig 11666 bp, 17 predicted proteins | sample 13C_Xylose_Day6_FD_193428 | JGI IMG/M metagenome (GOLD analysis project Ga0247819, IMG submission 193428) | Soil microbial communities from agricultural site in Penn Yan, New York, United States - 13C_Xylose_Day6 | ecosystem: Environmental > Terrestrial > Soil > Agricultural land | place: USA... | reverse complement strand
GCTTGGGGTATTCCGAAGCTCAAGGCTTACTTGATCGAGGGTGCAACCACTCCAGTGGCCGAGGAAATTCAGCGTTTCATTTCGCGAGTAAAGGTTGCATCTCAAGGCGGCGGCACCTCGCCATACACCGGCTTGAACCAAGCTTATTTCGCTCGTTCGGTTAAAGGCAGCAGCCTTGAAGTGGGCGCAGTTTCTGGTCAAGGCACCGGCGCTGTGGACGTTCGCCATGGCCTGGGTGGTGGCGATGACGGTACGGTGCTCATTGCCACCACTGGCGCAACCTTTTCGCTGACCTTCAATGATGTAAGCGATGCTGCTTGCCCTGGCCTTGCCGCTGCTCTCCAGCGCGTTGCAGATAACATCACAATCAACGCTACTGCGGTTAAAACGACCGATGCGAACAACGTCGTGACCCTCGGCTACATCGCGGGTACAGCGGCGACTCGATGCGTTGACGGCGACAACAACGTGTTTGTCTTCACGATCAGCCGTAGCTAAGTGAGAGGATGACGAACTTGGCATACTCAAGCCTGAAGCACCCACGAATGGGCAAGAAACAGCGTGGATTCTTTCTGGTTCAGATCGCGCTGGGAATAACGATCCTGTTGTTCCTAGCGGCGTTGGGCGCACAGAAGTATGTCTCGTCCGTCAGGGACTCAGCCGCTGAATCGACAGGGAGGTATCTCTTCACTGTCCGTACTGCGGTCATTAAAGCGTTGTCCACCTACGACGCCGCCTTTACTCGGGTTGATACGAGCACTGCTCCACCTGGTGTGTATCCTGTGCCACCAGCGTGGGCTGTGTTCTCAGGCACTGAGCAGACGCTTTCGGTGAAGGATCTGAAGGACTCCGCTCTGCTGTCTAATTCCTTCCCCGATACTCCGCCTGCGGGTCGCTCAGCACACGTCAAGATTCTTCGAACTGGCGTCTGCCCTGGTGATACCTGCAAGCTGGATGCATACGTCTATACCTGCTGGCCGATCAGTGATTTACGGCCAGCAGGAGCGGTCGTTAACACTACCTGTCCAGTAGCGCCTGCTGGTACAGAATTCGACGCCAACATGGTTGGAGCCGTAATCGGCGCCACCGATGGTTATGGCGCGACAAATTACTTTGCCCCCGCAACGATGCGTGGGGCACTTTTCAGTGTGCCAATGACCAGTCTGGGTCTGCCTGCAAACAGTCCTGGCCATGTCGCGGTTCTAGCAACGTTGAATGACGCCTCGAACAGTCAGTTCGTGCGACAAGGCGATACCCGACACATCTATCTGAAGGACAGCTTAACGGTCAGTAAGCAGGTGTCCGCTGGAGAAGGGCTGCTCTTGCCGACCAACTCTGTTGTGGGCGGCATATGCACGGCGGGCGAGGGTGCCTACGGCACCAGTACTCGTAACTCACCCGTGATCTGCACGGGTGGTCGCTGGTTCGAGTTGGTTAACCACATCCTGCTCTCGTCTCAATCCTTGCCCAATGGTGCTGCGATTGTTCCACCATCTTGCCCTGGTGCGAACATGCAGCCTTTCGCATATGTCTCGCTTCAAAATTCAGACGTAACCATGACTGGTGGTGACATCTCCATCACTGGTGTGCTCGGTGGTGGTATCACGGGTACGGGTAACGTGAGCAGCGCAGGGACTGTTTCTGTCAGCGGTACGTTCAACGGTACAACGACCTCAGGGCCTGGCAGCTCTATTCGTGTCGCTCAAGGGGTTTCCCTTGTCGGCAACACTGTGGTGATTACACCTGCAACAGCAAATGCGCGTGCACTTGTGATGCAGGGCTGTCGCTACCTGTAAACGCAATCACCTTCGGGACGGTGCGAGCTGAATGACTTCAATAATTCGTGTTTTTTTTATAACTCTCGCACTGGTGTGCGGGCAGGTGTTCGCTGACAGCAGGGTGGAAGTGGATTCGTGCATGGCGAAGGCTGCGGCACTTCACCACGTGGATCTCAGTCTTCTGCGGGCCATCGCCAAAGTTGAATCAAACATGAACCCTAAAGCCGTTGGAAAGAACACCAACGGATCGAGCGACACCGGCCTGATGCAGATTAACGACTGGTGGCTGCCGACACTTGCAAAGCATGGGATCAAAAAAAGCGACCTTCTCGACGCGTGCACCTCGGCATATGTCGGTGCGTGGATTCTAGCTCGCTCCATCCAGCAACACGGGCTCACCTGGCGTGCAGTGGGTGCCTACAACTCGCCCACTCCGAAGTACCAGCAGATCTACGCCGACAAAGTGAACAAGGCGCTGGCCCAGCGCCCATAGCACATCCCTTATACCGTGGCATGGCCACGCACCTTTACTACTTCTCTCTCCCGAGGTCATGACTTTATGTCGGAATGGACTTTCGCTGCGCTCGGCGTGTTCGTTGGCTTGATGGCTGGCTGCGTGGTAGCCGCAGTCAGCTTGCGGCTCCCACTGTCTTTGCGGCGCGCCTGGCGTGTCGATGCTCACGAGTTCCTTGAATTGCCCTTCACGCCAGAGATGGCCGTCAGTGCCGTTCCTGCGCATGGGTTCTTGAAGGGCTGGCGCTTCCTGATCATCGAGGCTGTGTGCGCAACAGTCGGCGGCGTTTTGTGCTGGCGACTTGGCTTTTCACTTGAGGCGTTGGTGTTTGGGCTTCTGTTCTGGGCTCTTATCGCGGTCGCGGTGATCGATCATGAATCGATGTATATCCCTGACGTGATTGTTTTGCCGCTGCTGTGGGCGGGATTGGTCTTCTACGCCCTCACAGCGCCCGATCAGCTTCAATGGCACGTCTTGGGTGCGGCAGTGGGCTATTGCGCCTTGAGGTGGCTACCAGTGGGGCAGGGAGATGCGAAGCTCTGCGCAGTTGCGGGTGCCTGGATTGGGCTCGAACCGCTGTTCACATTTGCCAAGATCGGCGCCGTTATCGGAGTAGCGGTGGGGATCGTCTATTACTGCCTGCGGAAAAAGTCGGAGCCATACCCTTTTGGCCCTTCACTCGTTGTTGCCTTGATCGCAACTGCGAGCATTCAACTGATGAAGTTTTGAAATGCTCCCATAATCACCGATGACCGAGCTGGATTCTCGGAACGGAAAGGAGCCCACGCCATGTTTGACGATACCCCGCCGTTGGCCGATGCTCAGGTCGCGGCTTTGGCCAAGCCTGGCGAAAGCTGGGAGGAAGCCCGCGAACGTGCAGAGCGCTTGTACCGCTGTGTGGTCGAGTGCTGGCCGTGCCCCATCTGCAACACCACAGGCGTGAAGCCGTTTGGCGGCTGGATCGAAGACGTTTACATGGGCTGCGGCACCTGCGCCTTGCAGTGGCGACACGTTAAGCTCCCGCATAGTTTCTGACTGGAAAGGAACCCCACATGCCGATGATCGACACTGACCACCTCAAGCACGGCTTGTTGCCGGTACAGCGAGCGGAAGCGGTTTATGAGGCAGCCGTCGCCACCCTTCAGGCCACAGACGCGAGCGATTTTGACGGCATGGCCGCTGCCCGAGCTACACTGGAAAATGCCGAGCGGGCTTTCGACAGGGCCTGCCTGGGACTGTATGGTTATGTTGGCGGCGCGGTGAAGGATGCTGAAGCCAAGGCAGAGGCAGCGAAGAAAACAAACCCGCGTTGAACCCAGCACGGGGCATTTGAGGTCATTTCACGCTGATACTGCCGGTTCCATCACACTGAAGGCACCGGCCTCCTCGAACATGGCTGTACGCCAAGATGATCCCGCTACCAGCGCACCGAGGGCAATTTCCCTTGGGCACCTCAGACATCGATCCAAATGCCAAGCGAACAGCTTGCAGGGCGTTGTAGTGCTCATTAGGGCCCAGCACATCCCAGCTCTGGTTTTCAGGATCAGCAAGCTGATTGCTCAGGGCTTCCCGATAGGCCTTTACGAGCGGCTTGAGGTCAGCAGGCACCTCACTCATCCGGATTCGATCAAGTGCGGCGTTGGCGCGAAATTGCTCAAATCTGCTGATTAAATCCGCGCTCATACAGGTTGTCCTGAACAATCGTTGGTGGGGGTAAGTTGGCCTGTCGGCAACCGACTCTATGAATCGGCTCCTGACAGGCCCGGCTTGAACCGGGCATCAGTGCTGCTGCATCGCGTGATCAGTGTACCTGGTGAGCGGAACCATCCAGCAGCGAGGCAATGCCCCGCCAGCTCTTATATTTTGCTTCGACTTCGGCCAAGGTATTGAACTCCTTCCAGCTTTCACCGCCGAGACTCCACACGCGAGTAGCTGCGCTCACAGTCTTCATCCGCCAGCCCTCGCGGAAAGGCTCCAAAGTCATTTGGATGCCGCGCACCTCAAGAAAAAAGCGCTTTTCGTCCAGTTGCCGAATCATGGCCATCGCGGTTACCCCTGTGTTATTTGCGGTAGGAAGCGAAGTCATAGATCTTCGCGGTATTATGAGGCGCTGGTGGTGAACTCAGGATAGTACTGGCGATACCCAAGAGAGCGGCGCGCTCCTCGATGTCGAACAGCTCTTCGAAATCGGCACTGACCAGTACATCGTCTGTTGTCTCGCGTTTTTCTACTGGAGCTGGCTTTGCCGAAATGGTGGGGGCCATGCTGTAGGTGCCCCACGGCTTCACAGTCTCACGCCCTTCATACTCAGAAACTCGCAGGGTTTTACCGCAAGTGGTTTTGATTGTCTTGGCAGTGCGGGAAAGCACAGTGATCGAAATGACGGTGTCATGGTTGGTGATGCAGCGAGTGCTGTAGGTCTTTCCATCTTCGAATTTCATGGTCATTTTCGGCATCCTCGGTGTACCTTATTGATGATTAAAGATTACCATAAAAGGTAAATACGGCAAGCTAACAATATACCTTTAAAGGTAAATTAAACGCTTGCATTACTTACCATTAAAGGTAAGCTTCGGCCATCAAGTTGAAGCCAACGGGGCGCGCACCATGAACCACCACCAGCAGCTGATCACCGAAGAAATCCGTTCAGTTCAGGGCCAGAAGGATTACTGCCTCGGCGCCCTCGTAGTGGGAAACCTCGAAAGCTGGGAGGCGAAGGAATACAGCGCGCTGATCACGCAATACGACCAAAAGCTCATCGAGCTTAATGCTCGCCTTCCGTTGGCGAGCTGAACGAAAACGCACCATCGCAGCCCCTGGGTGGTGTGGGTCGGATTCAGCGTCAGCAGTACGCGTTGCTGAGTGCTGCAATTGCTTATGATCGGGAGCTTCTGGCCATCGATGGCCAATGTGAGAACTCGACCGCAACCTGATCCGCATAAGCTGTTCCCGCCCCCCAGCCAAAGGCTGGTCACTGCCCTCCACTGGGATTGGCTTCAAGATCGAGAAAGCATAAAAAAGCCCGCGCAAGGCGGGCTTCGGAGTGGCGCGTCGATCAGTTTACGGCGCGCTTCAGTACTGTACCGGCCTTGAACGTCGGGACGGTCTTTGCTTCGATGTTGATCGGCTCGCCAGTACCTGGATTACGGCCTACGCGTGCAGGTTTCTCAGTCACTTGGTACGTGCCGAACCCGACCAAAACAACGCTGTTCTTCGCCTTCAATTCTGCGGTGACTACCTCTTGAAATGCATCGAGCACGGCGTCTGCGACGACCTTGGAAACGCCTGCTTTATCGGCGAGGGCTTGTACCAGTTCAGTTTTGTTCATTCTGTTGACTCCATGGTTTGACGGTATGGTTAAAGCTTCGGTTGACAGGCTCGCTTGTAAAGAGCCTTACCGGCGTAAGCGATGGTGAGCCCAGCAAACAGCCCCGCGATGATTCCGCTGTTGCGGTTGTTTTGTAGGGTGCCGAAAAGATAGAAGGACGTGCATGCAACGGTGATCGAGACATGCATTATCGATGTCCAAGCAAACCACGCTGGGCGCTTGAAAATGCTGGCGATGAACCACGCGATTAGCGAGGCTGGAATGAGCATCAGCGGCGCGAGGAGGATTGAAATATCTTCTGGCTTATACAAGCTGCGAAACCTTCATAGGCGGTGCGGTAAGTGATTTTGGAGTGCTGGTCGCAACCATAAAGGCGGCGGGTAAAAATTGCGACCAGCTGTTGTGCTATCGGAGTGTCGGCCCGGTGCTAACGCGGGTGGCCTGCTCATGTTCCTGGCGTTGCTCGGTGCGGGCATTGACGTTGGCAAAGCCTCTGGCGAACCGGTCATTCAACGACTTGTTCGCGTGTGCATCGCCGCTTTCCACGGAATGCTCGGTAGCGAAGCTCCGCTTCAGCATCTCGTTTTCGCGCTTGAGGTGTTCGGTTTCCTCAGTGAGGCTCACGAACTTCTGGGCAACCTTGGCCAGACCAGCTGCTGCCAGTCCCGTGCCGATGCTCCCTGCAAAGAACTGGACAGCCCGGTTTGCCGTCTCGAAAGGCAGTTGGCCCTTCAGTGCGGTGAGCACCATCGAGGAGTCAGGGTTGTTGATGGTGAATTTCATCGCCTCGATGGCGTCTGGCATGCCGTTGGCGGCGGCTACGGCTGTGAGACCGGCACATACGGCGCTAACGGTCAGCAGCGGGCTTGCAGCGAACGCAAAGGCGTTACCTGGCGACGGGATCAGATCCTTGGCGAACTGGGTGAAGTTTTCGCTGACCTTCTTGAGGAACGATTGCTCTTGATTGTTCATTGTTCGCTGCTTCCTTTCACGAGTGTCGAGAATTCTTTTTCGTAGATCTCGCAATGCTTGTCCGTGTGTTCGAGCATGTGTTGGATCTGTTGCTCGTTGAGGGGCGAGCTGCCTTCCTCAACCTCTGTCAGGAAGATGGCGAATGGCATGGCGATCTTGAGGGTGGCATCGATCAGCATTGGCGAAGCGTCGGATGCTTTGACGGTGGCGTTGATCGCTTCCAGTCGGATGGCCAGCGCAGCTGCCTTGGCAGCATTGAAGTTCGGGGTGGTATCAGTCGTATGCATTTTCTTCTCCTTCAATCAGGGTTACATGCGCAGGCCGAAACTTGGGCGGCGCTGTTCCGGCTCGGGTTCAGGGTGTGGCTCAGGCTGACCGAACATGGAAAGTTGGCTGGTGTTGTCTTCGCGCACCTGGGCGTACTCACGCGCAGCTTCTTTCTGCGCAATTACAAGCTCAGGCGTGATGCGTGGGGCAGGGGTGTCGAGATGCACTACGTCAGGTACAGCGGATTTCGATGGGTAACGGATCTGGAGAGATTCGCCCAGCTTCACGGCATCCAAGGCGCTCGCCTTGTGCAGGATGCCAATGCCGCCACCGATGTCCTGGATAACCATGCCTACGTCGCTAACTGAGACAGGCCCTTCGTAAATGACACCTGCTTGAGGTGCACGTATTTCACTGACAACCAACGCAGCGGCGTCTTCGATACTGTCGGTCACCAACTGCACCAGTTCACGGGCGCCAAATTTGCCGTTGTGGTGGTAATCGAGCACTGCCTCGCCAAGTAACTTGGCAGCAGCTACAAATGGATCGCGTTGAACGCCTTGACCCAGCATTTCGAATGCAATGGTCTTTGACAGCCCCTCAACAACATGAGGTGGCCACTGCATTGCCTTGGCTGCTTCCGATACGGTGAGCATGCGCAGCAAGTCGGGGTCAGTAGGGTGCTTAATCTTAGGGTCAGTTGAACGGTTTCTTGCGTAACCCTTTGTTATTGTTGCTATTTTTGTGGATTCTTCGTCAAACACCTGCATTTTGAAACACTTGCCGTTTTCAGCATCGCGAATCGCTTTGTCCTTCAGTCCGCGCATCTCGCTCCACATGGGGTCATCGGGCGAAATGTCGTCCATAATTTCCGACAGAGTAATGTCGCGCTTCGCGGGCATTTGGAGCATGTCCCAGTCGAAGTGCATCCCGTTAGTAACGGCTACCATGCACCAGCGCTTTCGCGGCTCCATAGCGTTGAAGTCTTCGCCCTTCAACACGGTTTCATGAGTCGTATATCCAAGGTCGCGTAACTGGTTGCGCAAAATCGATGCGCTAGCGGTGCTGCTGTACGGCACCACGTTCTCGAACATGATGATGGCGGGGTTAGCCTTAGCCAGGATCATCAAGGCGGCAACAACCAAGTGGCCGACTTCCGGGTGGTCTTCAGCCTTCTCCGTTCCGCGCTTTGCGCGACCACTGACTGAAGCGCCCGAGCATGGAAGTCCGAGTTCCAGGGCGTCCTGAAGTGGCAGGTTGCGCATGGCCGCAGCATCAAAAGCCAGCTCCTGCATAGGTGCAGCCAAAGGGATGGTTCCAGTACCCCACTCAGGCGCCTCGGAAGCATGCTCAAGCAGTTCCGAGCGGATCTCGTTGACGATGCCTTTTTGCGTGCGAATACCCGCTTGATGGAATCCCTCATGAAAGGCTTTTGAGAGCAGTCCTCCACCGTGAGAAAGGCTACCGACTTGCAACGGAATGTCGTGTTGCAGTTTGTGGCTCAGCCGGTTCAGGCGTTCCTTCTTCCGGATCTCGCTGGCCAAGGGCATGAGAAAGATTTCACCCTTGCGCTGCACCAGACGGATTGAATCCATGCCTGCGAACAACGCCAGCAGCTCTTTGCTGTTGATGTCGATAATAGGGATCTCTTCGCCAGCGCGATTTGTGCGCTTACTCTTGCTGACAACTCTTGAACCGTCGGGGTTGGCTTGAAGCGTGACAACGCCACCCTTGAGCTTCACGTCGAAGCGATCACCTGGCTTGAAGCCAGCCGTCGAAACCTCAAGGTTTTCCAACCAGATGCGAGGCTTCCCACGATTCTCGCCCATCTTTTTCACAAAATAGCCCTGCATGGTTGGAATCCCCCTAGATGTTTATTCACGTAGAGTATTATTAAACCATGCATTGATCCACTGATAAAAATGTGCCTGGTGCTTGATTTTTCTACCCGCAAGCTCCTATAGTCAGATCACATTGTGATCGCATGATACGCGGCGCTGTATTTGCCTCACACAAAATCACTTGGGCTCGGAGGCCCTCGCCATGAGCGAACTGAAAAACAATGTAGTTGGGATGATCCCGCCAGTAGCTAACAAAGGCCAAATGCGAACCTTTGGCGCGCAAAGCGCGATCAACGCAATCCAGTCGAGCATCCCAAAACTGATACGGGAGGATGTACGGGCCTATTGGGATGACGCGGGCGAGCAGAAGCCCCAAGGCATCTCGTACGGCGCGTACAACCAGATCTCTTATCGTGCGAAAGACGGCACCGTGATGCATGCCTGCGGGCAGTCTATCGACGAAATGCGAGCCTCTCGCCAATTTACCCTCAACGCCGTCGAGCTGCGCTGTGATGCACTGGGGCTGGCGATTTACATCAGCGGCGTAAACCAGATCGACGTAAAAAACAGTCAGGTTCGGTCTTATCTTCGGGTGGCGACTTATCAGTACCAGAAAAGAACTCCAGACCTGTCGATGGCCGATACAGCCATCGATCTTTACAAAAAACTTCACACGATCCTGGTGAGTACGCACAACCACATTGCGCGTGAATACAACATCGCGGGACTGACCGCCGCTGACCTGACGCTGAAATCAAATTCGCCGCTGATACCGGACGTAGCTATCAACAACCCATGCTGATCTGGAGTGCGCGCTCGAAAAGTTAGGGTGGCATCTGGCCGTTATGTGCAAGGTGCAATATGATCATACGTTGTAATTCTTGAAGGGTTAGCGCGTTCGATTGCCTTGCAAATGCACCACTGGATGGTGCTGGCCCAAGGATGCGAAGGCACCAGCCCGACAGTTGATGTCCTTCGACGTATGGATCGTGCACATGAAAATCCGTCACAGATTTGCAAGGGGCGCCAGCTTGGGCGCATTCCTCCTCAGCTTAAGTGGGTCAGTATTTGCAGCCCAACTGAAAGAAAACACCGCTGACATCCAGCAGGTAGTCAACATTCCTGGGATGGCCATCGCCGTTAATCCGGGTGGGGTCGGATGTAACCCAGTGCGCCATGAAAAATGGGAGCCAACCCAAAATGGCTGCTCCAACATCGACTGGGTAAAGAACACTGCGCGGGTAATCGGTGTGACTGCTTCGCCGCCCTCGATCCTGGCCAACAACTCTGACGCAAGTACATTGACCGCAACCCTCGTCGATGGCGACGGATACCTGGTGGGGTACGGGATACCGACAAGCTGGGGCACCTCGAATGGATGGTTGTCGAGCACTTCGACGGTCACTGATGCCTCTGGCAAAACATCCGTTGCCCTACGTGGCACCGTGGCAGGTTGGGCGACAGTCACCGCTTACGCCGTGGCAGGTGCCGCCTCCGCGAACGTATTGCTAGTCCCTGATGCCTCGACCTCTCGCGTCGTTGCTCTGACCCCTAGTCCTGCGTCGGTGCCAGCAAACGGGACGGCAGCTGGCCTCTATGCGACGGTCAGGGATGCCTACAACAACATATTGCCAGCTGGTCAACCAGTGTACTGGGCGGCAACGCTGGGCAGTCTCAACACTGGGTTGTCTTACACCGATGGTAATGGCGTTGCTGTCGCGACGATTGCAAGCGGCAGTCCAGGCGACTCGACAATTTATGCGAGAACGGCTGTGTCCAGTAACGCGACGACAGGCGTAAATTTTGCCCCAATTGCAAACCCTGCACCAACAATCCAATCCTTCACCGAAGACAGCGAGTACGCAAACAAACGAATCCCCAATCGTCTTTTCTGGGACAGCACAGGGGTAGGAATTGATGGGGGAATTTCATATGGCAGTTATCACAGCAATATTTTCCGTTGGAGTGCAATCAACGCAACGAGTTATGAGCTTGTAGACAGTGGCGGTTATGTAATGTATGCGGGGCCTGCAACAAGCGTAGACATAAATAATCGCTCGGTAAAAATACTAGCTGGCGATGGGAATAACATAGTGTGGACGCTGCGGGCCTATAATGGCGGACAGGTAAGCACGGCAACAATAACTATGAGAGGAGAGTCCGACGGCTCTTCTGGTGGAGGCGACGGCGGCTAGATTTAGCGCTATTAAAATAAAGGCCCCTTAATAGGGGCCTTTTTTATCGGGTTGATATGTCAGTGATTGCGGGTGACGGGGAAAGCATCTTCAGTGCAGCCCCAAGTGCAGAACGCTGGATACGCCATGCCGTTTTGGTTGTAAGCCATTTGCGCTGCGCGAACCTCCGGGATTTCGGTGTACTTCTCAGGGTTCGCCTGACGCTCGGCTGCGGCAGCGGCGTGTAGGTTGTCCAGTGTGTTGCAACCGGTACTCAGCAGCGCACCCATGACAACCAGACCGAGCGCAGCGAATTTAACTGATGCTTTCATATTTAAACTCCATGGGGTGGTGGCCAGCGACTTGTCTGTCGCGGACTCAAAGCAAGTTTCACGTTTAAAAAACCCCGCTTGCGGCGGGGTCAGGGATTTGAAAGGGTCGCGTTAGTTGCCGCGAGTCAGTTCTGGCAAACCGTCTGGGCAACCGAAGGCGCAAGAATCTTGGTAGATCGGGCCTTCCTGACCAGCGCTGATTTGCGCGATACGGACGGCTGGAATTTCCTGGTACTTCTCAGGGTTAGCAGCACGATCAGCAACTGCCGACGCATGCAGGTTATCGAGAGAGGTACAGCCGGTGTTCAGCAGAGCGCCGATTACAACCAGACCGAGTGCAGCGAATTTGATAGTTGCGTTCATGTTGTAGCTCCTTGAGTAGAGGGGTTCAGCTTCGTGTTTGTCGCTGATGGCCCCATATTACTAAGCTACCGAATACCTGTAAACAGATAATTTACAA
>Ga0247819_10001717_pt1 | contig 11672 bp, 11 predicted proteins | sample 13C_Xylose_Day6_FD_193428 | JGI IMG/M metagenome (GOLD analysis project Ga0247819, IMG submission 193428) | Soil microbial communities from agricultural site in Penn Yan, New York, United States - 13C_Xylose_Day6 | ecosystem: Environmental > Terrestrial > Soil > Agricultural land | place: USA... | reverse complement strand
GGGCGAGGATCTCCGCGAGGACACCGCGTTCTTCGCCGGCGTCACCGCGGTGCGCGAGGCGCTGCATGGTCCGCAGGAGACGGCTGTCGGCGCGGCGAGGGGGGTGGACGTGCGATGACCGGCCTGCCCGACGCCGCGATCGCGACGCAGCTCTCTCCACCCGCGTCGGCCGCGGCCCGACGTCGCCGTGGGCCCGGCGGCCCGCTCCGGCGGTTCGTGCGGCTCGTCGTTCCTCCGATCGCGCTCTTCGTGGTGCTCGTGCTGCTGGTGGAGCTCGTCGTCGTCGCCGCGGGCATCCCCCCGTTCGTGCTCGCCAGCCCCTCGGCCATCTGGGGCCAGCTCGTGCAGTATGCGCCGCAGGTGCTCCAGGCCACGTACGTCACGGGCCTCAACGCCCTGATCGGACTCATCATCGGCGGGGTCATCGGCGTGCTGCTCGCCGTGGTCGCGTCGTTCATCCGCGCGATCGACGGCATGCTCGTCCCGATCGTCGCCGCCGTGGCGGTCGTCCCGATCGTCGCGCTCGCCCCGGTGCTCTACACGATGTTCGGCTCCACCTCCGAGGTCGCGCGCATCCTCATCGCCTCCATCGCGGCGTTCGTCCCGGTGTTCCTCAACACGCTGCGCGGCTTCCGCCAGGTGCGGCCCGTGCACCGCGACCTCATGCGCTCCTACGCGGCCACTCCCCGTCAAGAGACACGGGCGGTCACGATCCCGTCGGCGCTGCCGCACTTCTTCACCGGCCTGCGCATCGCCTCGTCGCTCGCCGTGATCTCCGCGCTCGTCGCCGAGTACTTCGGCGGTCCCCGTGAGGGCCTCGGCTCGGCGATCACGACCGCTGCGGCATCGAGTGCCTATGCCCGGGCCTGGGCGTTCGTCATCGGAGCCATCCTGCTCGGCCTCGTGTTCTTCGTCCTCACCACCCTGCTCGAGAGGATCGCGTCCCGCCACCGATGATCGACCCACCGGACGACGACGTTCGGCACAAGCCACCGGCATCAGCCGGTCGGATTCGCACCACAGCACCACCACCAAGAGAGGAACGCAGATGAAGCGCAACAGGATCATCGCGACCGCGGCGGCAGCCGCCGCGACCGCGCTCGTGCTCGCCGGCTGCTCCAGCGGGGGCACCGACACGACCGAGACCGACGGTGGCGACGGCGAGCTCACGCCGGTGACGCTGCAGTTGCAGTGGCTCACCCAGGCGCAGTTCGGCGGTTACTACCTGGCGGCGGCGAACGGCTACTGGGAGGACCTCGGCCTCGACGTCGAGATCATCCCCGGTGCGGTCGACATCGTGCCGCAAGACGTGCTCGCCGCAGGCGACGTCGACTTCGCGATCGCGTGGGTGCCGAAGGCGCTCGCATCGATCGAGGCCGGCGCGAACATCACGAACATCGCGCAGATCTTCGAGCGCAGCGGCACGCTGCAGGTCTCGTGGGCCGACAGCGGCATCACCGGCCCTGAGGACCTCGCGAACAAGCAGGTCGGCAGCTGGGGCTTCGGCAACGAGTGGGAGCTCTTCGCGGGCCTCACCGAGGCCGACGCGTCCGGGTACACGATCGTGCAGCAGAACTTCGACATGAACGCGCTGCTCAACCGTGAGATCGACGCCGCGCAGGCGATGACGTACAACGAGTACGCGCAGCTGCTCGAGGCGACGAATCCCGACACCGGCGAGCTCTACCAGCCCGAGGACTTCTCGGTGATCGACTGGAACGAGGTCGGCACCGCGATGCTGCAGGACGCGATCTGGGCCGACACCGAGCGGCTCGAGTCCGACGAGGAGTACGCGGACACCGCCGTGAAGCTCATCCAGGGCGCGATCCTCGGATGGATCGACCAGCGCGACGACCCGCAGGCCGCGGCCGACGCGGTGACGGCCGCCGGATCGACCCTCGGCACGAGCCACCAGCTCTGGATGGCCAATGAGATCAACAAGCTCATCTGGCCGTCGACGAGCGGCATCGGCCACATCAACGAAGACCAGTGGAACGCCACCGTCGAGATGGCCCTCGCCACCAAGAATCAAGACGGCGCACAGGTCATCACCACCGATCCGCCCGAGTCGGCGTTCACGAACGAGTACGTCGACAAGGCCCTCGATGCACTGAAGGCCGACGACGTCGACGTCACGGGTGCGGACTACGAGCCCGTCGAGGTCGAACTCGCCGAGGGCGGCAACTAGAACGGACGCCCCGTGGCCGGTGAGTCCCGGCCGGCCACGGGGCATCCGCACCACCACAAGAAAGGCAGCGAAGCCATGACCGAAAGCCTCACCGAAGGCCTCGACGAACTCGCCCGCGAGCTCGACAAGGACCACGTCTTCCACTCCTGGTCGGCTCAATCGCAGGCCTCGACGCTCACGATCGCGAGTGGTCGCGGCTCGCGGGTGTGGGACCACTCCGGGCGCGAGTACCTCGACTTCTCGAGCCAGCTCGTGAACGTCAACATCGGGCATCAGCACCCGGCGGTCGTGCAGGCGATCCGCGAGCAGGCCGAGCTGCTGACCACCATCGCACCGTCGACGGTGAACCTGGCCCGCGGCGAAGCCGCGAAGCGCATCGTCTCGCGCGCGCCATCCGGATTCGACAAGGTCTTCTTCACCAATGGCGGAGCCGACGCCAACGAGAACGCGATCCGCATGGCGCGACTGCACACGGGGCGCGACAAGATCCTGTCGACGTACCGCTCGTACCACGGCAACACGGGTGCCGCAGTCGTCGCGACCGGCGACTGGCGGCGCATCCCCAACGAGTTCGCCCGCGCGCACGTGCACTTCTTCGGCCCCTACCTCTACCGCTCGGAGTTCTGGGCGTCGAGCCCCGAAGAGGAGTCCGAGCGTGCCCTTCGCCACCTGCGCCGGGTCATCGAGGCCGAGGGGCCGTCGTCGATCGCGGCCGTGCTGCTCGAGACGATCCCCGGCACGGCCGGCGTGCTCGTGCCGCCGCCCGGGTACCTCGCCGGGGTGCGCGAGCTCTGCGACCGGCACGGCATCATGCTGATCCTCGACGAGGTGATGTGCGGGTTCGGTCGCAGCGGCCGGTGGTTCGCCTTCGACGGCTACGACGTGCGCCCCGACCTCATCACCTTCGCGAAGGGCGTCAACTCGGGGTACGTTCCCGCGGGCGGCGTGGTCATCTCCGATCCCATCGCCGCCACCTTCGACGACCGCGTGTTCCCGGGCGGACTGACGTACTCGGGGCATCCGCTCGCGATGGCGTCGATCGTCGCCACCCTCGACGCGATGGCGTCCGAGGGCATCGTCGACCACGCCCGCGAGATCGGCGCGGAGTCGATCGGCCCGGCGCTCGAAGACCTCGCCGAACGGCACCAGGTCATCGGCGAGGTGCGCGGCGAGGGCGTGTTCTGGGCCGTCGAACTCGTCGCCGACCGCAAGACCCGCGAACCGCTCGCAGCCACCGCGATGGGGCGCATCAAGTCCGCGCTCGTCGGGCGCGGCCTGCTGCCGTTCGTGCAGGACAACCGAATCCACGTGGTGCCGCCGTGCGTGGTCACGGCTGAGGAGGTCGCCGACGCGATGGCGATCTACGATGAAGTACTGAGCACCGCACTCGAAGGAGAGGGCTGACTCGTGAGCCAGACACTGACCGAAACCCACGCATCGGGCGCCGCCACGGCGACGATCGACCACTGGATCGACGGGGCATCCGTCGCCGGCGATTCCGACCGCAGCGGACCCGTCTACAACCCCGCGCTCGGCGTCGAGCAGAAGCGCGTGCGCTTCGCGTCGACCGAAGACGTCGACACGGCCGTGCAGGCCGCGGCCCGCGCGTTCCCCGCATGGCGCGACACGTCCATCGCGAAGCGCCAGGCGGTGATGTTCAAGTTCCGCGAGCTACTCGCAGGCCGAACCGACGAGCTCGCCGCGATCCTCACGAGCGAGCACGGCAAGGTGCTCTCCGACGCCGCCGGTGAGATCGCACGCGGGCTCGAGGTCGTCGAACTGGCCTGCGCCATGCCCGGGTACACCAAGGGCGAGTACAGCGAGAACGTGTCGACCGGCATCGACGTCTACACGACCCGTCAGCCGGTGGGCGTGGTGGGCATCATCTCGCCGTTCAACTTCCCGGCGATGGTGCCGCTGTGGTTCTTCCCGCTCGCGATCGCGACCGGCAACACGGTCGTGCTGAAGCCGTCCGAGAAGGATCCGAGCGCGGCCGTCTGGCTCGCCAAGATCATGAAAGAGGCCGGGCTGCCCGACGGCGTGCTGAACGTCGTGCACGGCGACAAGGTCGCGGTCGACGCGCTGCTGCACCACCCCACGGTTCGCTCGATCTCGTTCGTCGGCTCGACCCCCATCGCGCAGTACATCTACTCGACGGCGACGGCGAACGGCAAGCGGGTGCAGGCGCTCGGCGGCGCGAAGAACCACATGCTCGTCCTGCCCGACGCCGACCTCGACCTCGCGGCCGATGCGGCGGTCAACGCCGGCTTCGGCTCGGCCGGAGAGCGCTGCATGGCGATCTCGGCCGTGCTCGCGGTCGACACGATCGCCGACGAGTTCGTCGCGAAGGTGGCCGAGCGCATGGCCCGGCTCAAGACCGGCGACGGAACCCGGGGTTGCGACATGGGGCCGCTGATCACCCGCGAGCACCGCGACAAGGTCGCGGGCTACCTCGACGTCGCGGCATCCGACGGCGCCTCGGTGGTCGTCGACGGACGCGACCCCGAGATCGACGGCGACCCCGACGGATTCTGGATGGGGCCGACCCTGGTCGACAAGGTGCCGACGTCATCGGCCGTGTACCGCGACGAGATCTTCGGGCCGGTGCTGTCGGTCATTCGCGTCGAGGGGTACGAAGACGGGCTCGACCTCATCAACTCGAGCCGTTACGGCAACGGCACGGCCATCTTCACGAACGACGGCGGTGCGGCGCGGCGCTTCCAACGTGAGGTGACGGTGGGCATGGTCGGCATCAACGTGCCGATCCCGGTGCCGGTGGCGTACCACTCGTTCGGAGGCTGGAAGGACTCGCTCTTCGGCGACGCCAAGGCCTACGGCGCGCGCGGGTTCGACTTCTTCACTCAAGAGAAGGCGATCACGTCGCGCTGGCTCGACCCGAGCCACGGCGGCATCAACCTGGGGTTCCCGCAGCACGACTGAGCATCGGCCGCGGGCCGGGCACCCGACTCAGGTCGACGACGGGAGGGCGTCGCGCAGCATCGCGAGCGCGGCGCCCACCGTCTGGTGCACGACCTGCGCCGGGCCGCCGTCGAACCGGAATCGCTCGTCACGCGTCTCACCGCGCACGGTGACCGCCGCGAAGACCGTGCCGGCCGGCACGCCGTCAGCCGGCTCGGGTCCGCCGACTCCGGTGACCGCCACCGCCGCATGCGCGCCGAGCAGCCGCGCGACGCCCTCGGCCATCTCACGCGCGCACTGGGCAGACGTCACCGATCGCGCCGTCACGCCGAGCACCTCGCGCTTGACCTCCTCGGCGTAGGCGACGACGCCGCCCCGCAGCCAGTCCGACGCCTCGGGCGCTGCGCCCAGCGCGTTGGTGAGCCCGCCGCTCGACAGCGACTCGGCGGCGGCGACCGTCATCCCGGTGGCCGTCAGGCGACGGGCGATCTCGTCGGCGAGCTGTGCGAACTCGTCTGCCGGATCCTGCATGGCCCCTCCTCGTCGGGCTCTCGTACTCAGTCGGCGGCGCGCTTGCCTGCCGCCGCGGCGAACGCAGCGACCCGCGCCTGCGCCTCGGGTGTGACGAACGCGTCGCCGATCGTGCGTGCCTCGTCGTCGAGCGCCTCCTGGAAGGGGCGTGCGAGCCCCGAGCGCACGAGCCGCTTCGCCTGGCCGAACGCCGCGGTCGGTCCGTCGAGCCAGGACGCGGCGATCTCTCGGGCGCGCGACTCGAGCGCCTCGGGTGCGACGACCTCGGCGACGAGCCCCCAGTCGAGCGCCTCGGCTGCCGACAGCGTGCGCGACGTGAGTGTGAGTTCGAGCGCGCGCCGCGTGCCGACGGCCTCGGGAAGCAGGGTGCTCACGCCGCAGTCGGGCGTCAGCGCGACATCGGCATACCGACTCGCGAAGGTGGCGCGTTCGGAGGCGACGACGAGGTCGGCGACGAGCATGAAGCCCAGCCCGCCGCCGGCGACCGGTCCCTGCACGGCCGCCACGATCGGCTTCGCGCTCTCGCGCAGGGTGAGATGGCCGTCGTGGATCTGGTCGGCGAGCGACTGGATGACCCGTCCCGCGTCGGACTCCGTGCCCGCGAGCTGCGACATCGCGAGCACGTCGCCGCCCGCGCAGAACGCGCGGCCGCCCGCGTCGAAGAGCACGGCGCCGATGTCGTCGCGTTCGGCGATCTCGTGCGCGTACCGCTGCCACAGCGCGATCGCTTCGGGATCGACGGCGTTCAGCCGCGCTGGGCGGTTGAGAGTGAGGTGCGCGAGCCCATCGCTCACGTCGTACAGGATCGCGTCGTCGCTCATGGTCGGTGAGTCTAGTTGCGCCGCGTCCAGCTCATCTCGACTCGCCGGTTCACTGCGCGGGGGCCGCGCGACTTCGATGCGTCGGAATGGAAATCGGCTCCGCGCCGTTGACAGATGAACGTGACCCGTTCCGAGCCCCGTCCGACCGCTTCCCGTGATCCGCGCCCTCGAGCCACGGGCGCGCGGCCCCGCCGCACCCCTTGGATCGTCGCGGGAGTCGTCGTCGTGACGGCCGCGCTCGCCGTCGGTGGTGTGTGGGGCATGGCCGCACTCGGCGGCGGCGATGCCGAGGCATCGGCGGCGGGTTCGACGAGCGAATCGCCCGTCGAGAGCGTGATCGCGGCCGAGACGCGCATGGGCGCCGTCGACCTGCACGCGGCCGACCTCGACAGGATGACCGACTTCTACGTCGACGGCGTGGGCCTGACGGCGCTCGCCGAAAACGGTGCCGTCGTCTCGCTCGGCGCCGGCGCCGGCGCGGGTTCCGACGTCGACGCCGCGGCGGGTGCGACATCCGTCGGCGATGCCGAGGCGCTCGTGCGCCTCATCGGCGTGGACGCCCCGCCCGCGAATCCCGCCGACGCCGGGCTGTACCACACGGCGATCCGCTTCCCAGATGAGCCGGCGCTCGCCCGCGCCCTGTTCCGGGTCGCGACCCTGTACCCGTCGGCCTACCAGGGCTCGGCCGACCACGCGGTGAGCCTCGCGTTCTACTTCGCCGACCCCGAGGGCAACGGCGTCGAGCTCTATATCGACCGGCCGCGTGACGAGTGGGTGTGGCAGAACGGCGAGGTGCAGATGGGCAGCGACGCACTCGATCCGAACGCGTTCCTCGAGGAGCACCTCGAGCGAGATACGGCCGGCACCGCCGATGTCGGCCACGTGCACCTCAAGGTCGGCGAGATCGAGGCCGCCCGCGTCTTCTACGAGGGGGTGCTCGGCTTCGCGGTGACGGCCGAGGCCGAGGGCGCGATCTTCCTGTCGGCCGGCGGCTACCACCACCACCTTGCCGCCAACACCTGGGGCAGCGCGGGCGCGGGAGCGCGCTCGCAGACGCTCGGGCTCGGCGCGGTCGAGGTCGTCGTGCCCGCGGCATCCGATCTCGACGCGCTCGTCGCGCGCCTCGACACGGCCGGCGTCGACTACGACCGAACCGACGCCGTATTGACCGTCGCCGACCCCTGGGGCACCGCAGTGGTCTTCACCGTCGAGGCCGGCTGAGCGAGCTCACGCCTCCTCGGCGTGCGCCCGCTCGAGCCGCGCCGAATGCGACACGAGCACGTCGAGCACGGTGCGCACCGCGAGTCGCTCGGCGACGTCGGGCCGCACGAGCGCGACGATCTGGCGCGACGACGCCACGCCGCGCAGCGGCTTGAGCACGATCGTGTCGGGCACGGCGCCCGACGTGAAGCGGGGCATGAGCGCGACGCCGAGCCCGGCCTCGATGAACGCCTCGATGATGCGCATGTCGCTGAATCGCTGGCTGACCGTCGCACGGCGCCCCGCCTGCTGCTCGATGGCGTGCAGGATGCGCTCGAACGGGTACCCGTGGGGCACGCCGAGCCAGGTCTCGTCGACGAGGTCGGCCGCCATGAGGTGCGACCTCCCCGCGAGGCGATGGTCGGCGCGCATGCCGATGTCGAGCGGTTCGGCGAGCAGCGGCACGGCCTTCAGGCCGCGACCGCCCCAGGGCAGCACGCCGGGCATCGTGTGCGCGAGCACGATGTCGTACTCGGAGGTGAGGTCGGCGAACTCGGCCAGTTCGGGGTCGAGGTCGGTGGCCTGCACCACGAGTCCGGCGACGGACTGCAGTTCGGTGAGCACCCCCGGCAGCAGTGCCGCGCCCATCGTCGGAAAGGTCAGCAGTGTGACTTCGCCGCCGGGGTCGTTGCGGAACTCGTCCCACAACGCCGTCGCCCGTTCGAGCGCGACCGCGACGTCGGCCGCGCTGCGGGCGAGTGCGTGGCCGGCGCTCGTGAGCACGAGACCGCGACCGCTGCGTTCGGTGAGGGGCATTCCGGCCTCGCGCTCGAGCACCTTGAGCTGCTGCGAGACCGCGGACGGGGTGCGCCCGGTGGCCTCGGCGACCGCAGTCACGGAGCCTCGCTCGGCGAGTTCGCGGAGCAGGTCGAGCCGGTTCACATCCATGAAGCAATGCTACATCGTAATTGAAGGATCGTGAGCTTGTGCTGAATGGTTGTGGGGTCCACAATAGGACTTGTCGAACTCGTGCAACGGCGCATCGGTCGCTCGACCAGCCAGTTACGTCATTCGAAAGGGTCCATCGTGATCAGCATCCTCATCCTCCTCGGCGCCGTCTCGGCCGTCGCCATCGTCAGCTCCTTCGTCGTCACCGCGCGCGACGGCTACCGCCGTCAGCCGCGCGAGACGTTCGCGCTCACCGCCTAGGTCGCGCGATTCAGCCGGAGGCCCGTCCTCCGGCAGCAGGGCCGCAGTGCGGGGGAGGGACACCCCGCAGTGCGGCCCTTCGCCATCCCCGCGGCATCCGAGGCATCGAGAGTCGCCGTCAGGGTAGACGTAGGTCGGATGTCGCAACGCCGTGTCGCCCGTGCCACGTGGCCGCCACCCGCTACCGTGTGCCTGTAGGGCGGGAACGACGGAAGGATGCGCGGTGGTGCATGTCGTCACGACGGGTGCCGTGGTCGCCGGTCCGCCGGTGATCGGGTGAGATGACCGACGTCGCCGACCGCGCGATGCTCCGCAGGTTCCTCCTGGGACTCGCGGAGGGGATGAATGCCGCCGACGAGTCGGTCGACCACATCCACGACACGATGATGGTCGTCGCGCGCGCCTACGGCCTCGAGCACACCGATTTCGTCGTGCTGCCGACGGTCATCCTGGTGCAGACCGGAGCGGGGGCGGAGAGCAGCGTCGCGATCCGCTCGGTGACCGCGTCGTTCCGGTTCGATCAGATCGGCGCACTCTACAAGCTGGTCGAACAGGCACGGCGCGGCGCGATCGACCCGACCGCAGGCATCGACCGCCTCAACGAGATCGGCGCGATGCGTCCACCTCACGGCTGGTTCGTGCGCACCTTCGGGCACGCGCTCCTCACCACGGGACTGGCGTTCCTGCTCATACCCACGTGGCAGGGCGCCCTCATCGCATTCGTGCTCGGCGCCTTCATCGGCCTCGCGAAACTCGTGCCGTCACGCACGCTGCAGCTCGTCTTCCCGGTCTTCGCGTCGTTCGCATGCGCGCTCGCGGTGTTCCTCATCGCCCCGTACTTCGACGTCGGCGATCCGATCCGCCTGCTGATCGCCCCGCTCGCTACGTTCCTCCCCGGCGGCGTGCTGACGACGGGAACGGTGGAACTCGCGTCGGGGCAGATGATCGCGGGTGCATCGAGGCTCGTCTTCGGGCTCGTGCAGCTCGCGCTGCTCTCGTTCGGCATCATCGCCGCCGGCACGGTGGTCGGCATCGCCTCGTCGACCTACGTGTCGCGCGAGGCGGCCGACCCGCTCCCGTGGTGGATCGCGCTCGTCGGCGTACTGCTGTTCGCCGTCGGAAACTACCTGCACTTCTCTGCGCCGGGCTCGGTGTTCGGCTGGATGCTCCTGGCCATGGTCGTGGCGTACGCGGCGCAGTCGATCGCGGCCACCCTCATCGGTCCGACGGTGAGCGGCTTCATCGGCGCGCTCGCAATGACGCCCGTGGTGCTCTGGATCGCCACCTTGCGCAGGGGTGCACCGTCGCAGCTCACCTTCCTGCCCGCGTTCTGGCTCCTCGTTCCCGGTGCTGCCGGGCTCGTCGGGCTCACCGAAGCCGTCGGCACGACGAGCGGACTCGAGGACTTCGCGACGGCGCTCACCTCGGTCATGTCGATCGCGCTCGGCGTGCTCATCGGCACCGCCCTCTACCGGGCCGTACACCACGGTGCGCGTGAGATCGCCGACTTCCACATCGACGTGCCCGCCGCGCTCGCCGAGGAGGAGGCCCCGCCGTTCTGGGCCCGCCTCGTGCCGGGCACGCCGCGGTCGCTCTGGGGCGGCCCCAAGCCGAGACGGCCCGCGGCACGACCGCAGGGGCCCGGCGAATCAGGACGGGACGAGACATCCTCTTCTTCCTCGCGGGCATCCGCGACGTAGAGTGTTCGGGTGACCTCAAGCGCTCCGAACGCCGCGACCGACGCACGTCGGCAGCTCATCGACTTCATCTCGGCCGAGGCAGTGTTCCACGGGGACTTCACGCTGACCAGCGGCAAGAAGGCGACCTATTACGTCGACCTCCGCAAGGTCAGCCTCGATCACCGCGTCGCACCGCTGATCGGGCAGGTCATGATCGACCTCATCGCCGACGTGCCCGAGGTCGCCGCCGTCGGTGGGATGACCATGGGGGCCGACCCGATCGCCGCCTCGATCCTGCACCAGGGTGCCGCGCGCGGGCTCGCCTACGACGCGTTCGTCGTGCGCAAGGAGCCGAAAGACCATGGGCGGGGCAAGCAGGTCGAGGGGCCCGACCTCGCGGGCAAGAGGGTCATCGTGCTCGAAGACACCTCGACCACGGGAGGCTCGCCGCTCAAGGCGATCGAGGCGCTGCGCAAGGTCGGCGCCGAGGTCGCGGCGGTCGCCGTGGTGGTCGACCGCGCCACCGGTGCGCGTGAAGTCATCGAGGCCGCGGGCGTGCCCTACCTGTACGCGATCGGTCTCGACGATCTGGGATTGACCTGATGGCTCGCAAGAAGCGCGACGAAGAAGACCCTCGCGAGCAGCACGATACCGCCGACGGCGGCACCGACTGGCTGCTCGCCCAGCTCGTGACCGGGCGCACCTCCGAGTCGCAGCAGCAACCGCCGGACTCGACTGAGCCGCCGGCTGCACCCGTCCAGCCCGACCCCGAGGCGCCCGCCGCCGCGGAGCCCGACCTTCCGCTTCGCCCGCCGGCGCCGCGGCGAGAGGAAGAGCTCGACTGGTTCTCGCTCGCAGAGCCGCCGACAGACGATGCCGCAACTCGCGCACTGCCCGTGGTCGGCGAGCCGGCCGCCCCCGCCGAGACGACGCCCCCGACCGGGGTCCCGGCGTGGTCGCCGCCGTTCGTCTCGGCACCGCCGTCGGCGCCCACTGAGCATGTGACCCGGGTCGAACCCCCCGTCGGTGAGGCTGCCGGTCCCGTCGAGCCGCCCCCCGGTCCGGTGACCCCGACCGGGCCGTTCGCACTGAGGTGGGGTTCGTACGAGCCGGCGGCCGGAGAGT